>PDWJ01001243.1_pt1 | contig 109178 bp, 85 predicted proteins | sample 1430881 | NCBI WGS metagenome assembly PDWJ01 (sample SAMN01162460, study PRJNA174530) | Oral metagenome, whole genome shotgun sequencing project. | biome: Marine environment; feature: Marine mammal; material: Swab sample of the gingival sulcus; isolation source: swab sample of gingival sulcus... | reverse complement strand
AGGGCGCCTGCTGGTAGCAAGCAACCGACGAGCAACAACCGCCGTGATTTCGCAGACCAGCGCAGCGACGGGAGGTCAGTTGGTCAGCGCTCTAGAGGTGATCCTCGGCCAGCTTGACCTCATGCCATGTTACGAGCATCGGCGGCGTGCTCGGCGGCGCGACCCTGGCGTCTGCTGCGTCGAGCCCCTCCTCGCCCTCTTCGCCCTCGGCTTCGTAGGGTGGCGGCACGACCTTGGGGATCGGGCGCACCTGGCAGGTCAGCCGATCGGCGGGGATGGCGATCACCTCGGCCTCGAAGCGGCGCGAGACCAGCACGCGCGAGCCCTCTACGATTCGATTGTCGAGTCGCATGTCACTCCTTCTGTGGGACGTACACCCACCAACGACTGAACGGCCGACGTACCAATGCAGCCAAAGCTACGGCAGACGCTGTGAGGGCGGCTTTCTTCTCACGCACGTCTCTGCCCACTCGTTTTATACTGCGTCGCGACCCTATAGGGTAGCAGGAACACACCGTCATTCAGGCCGTGTCCTGGCAACCTGCCAACCTGGCAACCTGACGACGTGTTGATCGAGCCCTCCGATCGCCTCGCTCGGTCCTCCATCAACAGGCTGATATGCGCCTACGAGGTCGTGTTGGATAGGTGGCGGTGAGAGGCTGATCGTTCAGCGGCAGGACGTGTAGTTCTTGCGATAGAGACCGGCGTCTCGGGGGGGCAGCCCCTCTTGCACCGCGCGCTTGATCAGCCGCTCGAAGCTTTTGCAGATCCCGAGCCTGCCGACCTTCAGCGCTGCGTTTTGATAGAGGTAGGGCCAAAAGTACGTCAGGCGCACCTGGCCGCTGTTGTGCCTAGCGCGGCAGGCCTTCTCGATCTCCTTGATCGTCGTCTGGATGCCGGCGAGCCCCAGAAGACGGATCCGCTTCTGGAAGATCGTGCCCAGGCCGACGCGCAGATCCATGTCTTTACAGGTCTTCAGGCCCTTCTGATAGCGTCTCAAGGTTCGCATGGTGTAGGTCTTCTTTAGGCCGAGCTGCTCTTTGATCAGGCGCTCGACGCGCTTGTATTGGCGAGACGTGGGATAAAGGTCGAGCACCTCCTGCCATTTCGCGACGGCGGCGTCGCGTTTGCCGTGGAGCAGCAGCGCCTGGCCCCAGACGACGCGCGCGCTGATCGCCCTATATTCGGCCTGTCGCGCCCTGCCCTTGGCCTGCTTGTCGAGGTCTTTGATCACGTTGCGTAGCAGCCGAGTGCCCAGCTGCTGGTAGCGCGCCGAGAGGATCGCCGGTGGGGGAGAGAGCGCCAGCGGGCCAAGCTTTCGCGGCTGGCCGAAGTCGCGCCCGGCGAGCAGGAACTGACCGAGCCTGACGCTGACGCTAGCGGCGTCGAGCCTGATGGGCCCGAGCTCGGCCTCGCGGATCACGCGCTGGTCTTCGGGAGAAAGGCGGACGCGGCGATCGAGGAGGCGCAGCCCGTTTTGCAGCACTCGCGTGTGGAGCTTGGCGTAGCGCGCGATGCCCTTGATCAACGCCAGCTGGTTTTTGACGTAGCCCTCGATCCCCGCTAACACGGCCCGGCGCTTGGTGGGGAGCACCAGGTTGGGCTGCTTCATCGTGAGCTGGGAGCGCAGGGCCCGCAGCTGCAGCCGGCCGATCACGAATCGATAGCCGAGGGCGTTCTTCGCCACCTGCTCATCTCTAAGGCGCTTGTGGCGTTCGACGTAGGCGCGCGCCTTCTTCCATAGCGCCTTGACTTGAGCGTCGAGAGCGAGGATGCGGCGAAGCCCGGCTTGTTTGACACGCTTTTTCAGCTCGCGCTGGCGTTGCTTGGCGAGGCTGAAGCTGGGCGCCTGGGCGGCCACCGCGGCGAGGCGTAGGGCCGCCGCGCGGAACTTGCCGCGGTCGATTAAGTCTAGGCCCTTGGAGTAGTCGACCAGCATCGCGATGCTGGGGATGTAGGTGCGACCGCGTCGTGGGCGGTAGGCGTGAATTCGAGCGGCTCGAGTCGGTCGCGCCGTGCCGGCGGCGCCGGTGGCCTGTCTGAGGCCGTTGACAAAGAGCGCGACCAGCTTCTGCTCGAGCTCAAAGATGGCCCTCTTGGCGCCGACGACCTTCTTGCCGACCACGATCTGCCCATTTCGGATGCGGATTAGCCGCGCGCCGATGCGAATGTTTTCACCAACGACGGCGAAGCTGCCGCTGACCACATGGGTCGCTCCCAGCTGCTTGCCGATCCGCACCGCCGTGTGCTTGTTGAAGAAACGGGAGCGCTGCAGCTTCAGCTCCTTCACGATCGACTGCAGCTTGTCGCGCTCGACGACGACGATGCCCCGCACCGACGCCAGATCGGTGATGAACATGTCGGCCAGCCCCTTCTGCAGCACGTCCAGCTGCTTGTTGGCCGTGTTGTTGTCGAAGTAGAGCACCGCCAGGCGCGGTTGCTTGGTGGCGTGAGCGGTCGCTGGTGTGGAAAGCAGCGTCAACGCTGCGACCAAGGTGAACCTCGAGATCCAGATCCAAAACGAGCGTCGCATGAGGTTGAGTCTCGCCGCCTAACGGCTCGCGCTCAAGGCCTTTGGCCTCGGCCCGCGAAAGACGTATCGTTCGATCATGCGCGCTCGCACGTGGATCTTGCTGATCGTTATCGCTTTTCTCGGCGGTTATCGCGTGGGCACCTGCCGAGGTCAGCGCTCGGCGTCTTCGGCTCGTCTCCGAGCTCATCGGGGTGCTTCTAAGGGCACAAAGGTCGTTGTCCGAGCGGGAGAGCGCCTCGACGTGAGGCTGGGGATGCGAGATGGAGGCACGCGGGTGGAGATGCGGGATGGGGACGGGCGGCGATCGGACGCCAGCGGGAGCGCGAAGGACCCCGCCCGCAGGAGAGTCCAGGGGCTCGACCGCCAGTGATCGGCCAGTGATCAACAGCGCGGGAGAGCTCGTCTTTGGCTACATAAGCCCTCATGGGCTCTCGACCTCGCTACCTGGCCTCTCGCTGGCGGCTCACCACCTATCAGCCAGCGCGGATCTGGATCTGCCGTGGGCGGATCGCCGCGGCCTTGGGCAGATGGATCGAGACCACGCCGTTGGTCATCTTGGCTTCGACCTTTGCCGCGTCGACGCCGCTAGGCAGCGTGAAGGCCCGGCGATAGCCTGCGTAGGCGAAGCCCAGGGCGGAGTTGTTGTCGCGGCGCGCCTCGATGGTCAGCTCGTTTTTGTCGAGGTGGACCACCAGGCCGTCCTCATGTACGCCGGGCACATCGGCGGCGACGAGCCACTCCTCCTCGTTTTCGAAGACGTCGACCGGCGGCTCGAGCCAGCGCTTGGTCTCCACCGGCTCGGCGCGCCCTTCGTCACGCTTGGTCAGCTGGTTGCTCATCGTCATTCTCCCTGATTCTCGACCCTGTCGTGTCGAGCTGTCGTGTTGACCCTCTCGTGTCGACCTCTCATGTCGACCTCTCGTGTCGACCTCTCGTGTCGACCCACTAGCTGCTCTTGACCGTGATCTGCCGCGGCTTGGCCTCGGCCGCTTTCTCTAGCGTGACGTTCAGCACACCGTCTTTGGCGGTCGCGATGGTGCGCTCCGGATCCACGGGGCAGGGCAGCGAGAAGCTGCGGCTGAACTTGAAGCTACCGCGCTCCTGACGGCGCAGCTTGTAGCCCTCGGGGACCTCGAGCTTGCGCTCGCCAGCGATGGTCAGCACGTCCTGACTGAGCGTCAACGTCACGTCCTCGGCGGCGAGGCCGGGGATCTCGGCGGTGAACACCAGGGCGTTGCCGTCATCGCGCATCTCGAGATAGGGCCAGCCGCCGTTCGAGGTCAAGCCGGTGTCCGGTATCCCGCCGCGGCTGCGGTCGAAGACGTGATCCATCTGACGACGGAACTCGTCGAGGGCTGCGAACGTCCGATCGAAATCGCTCCAGCGAGTGAGCATGGTGCACCTCCTGGCGAAAGCCATCTGGGGTTGACTCTGATCCGCGGAGCCTCGCGGCTCGTCTCGCCGCTGGCTGCTCGCTTCTGCAACTAGAGTTAAGTTCGGCGTAGGGAGTGTCAACCCGACCGGGCTGTTTTTTGGGGGGCCGATGGATCCGAACCCACAGAACCTTGCGCGGATCGGTCGGCGGGAATAGAAGCCCTTCAACGGGGCTTAGCACGCCAAGCCGAGAGCAAAACCAACGTGAACGTCAGACGACGTCTTGTGTTGCGCGCAGATGCTGTCACAACCGAAGAGCGACGCGGTGCGCGCTGGCCTCAGATGCTCCGCGACAAGACGACGACAAGGGACCGCACGAGCGGACAACGCACGGGTGCGGTTCGTTGTCGCACCCGGGAACACCATAGAGGGGCGCCAAAGGGCGCACCGAACGGATCGCCATGACCCAAAGCTCCTCCGAACGCGCAGCAAGCGAGCCCGTCGCGGACCAAGCGGCCGCACGCCCAGTGCTGATTCGTCACTGCGGTCTCTGTGGTCATGCCTTCGTGCAACGCCGCCGGCGTCCCCACACATCATCACATAAGATCTCCGCGACGGATCATAGCGCGCTGCGTCGATCGGCCGGTTTAGACTCCGATTGGGCTTCGTCACCGAGCTGTCCCCACTGTGGCCACACGCAGACGTCCATCCTCGATAGCGCCCCCACGATGGCGCATGGCATCGATCGCGCGCGACGCCTTTCGGCGATCAGCCGCGGCGGAGCCGCCGAGGCGGTCGCGTTGGCCGCCGAGTCTGCCGAGCTCCTCCCGGTCGTCGACCCTGCGTTGGCCGCTGGCTGACCGCGCGTTTTCAGAGCACCCCTACACACGCCTCCCGTCGCCGGGCAACCGCACTGCTGGCCGCTTTTTGGGCCTCAGAGAGCTCGCCAGACCACCCGTAGGGCTCGTTTCTTCGGCGACGGCTCGGCAGCTCAACACCCGGCTCGGTCCCGAATGTGTAGGGAAGCTCTTCAGTCGCCCTTGCCTTTCGCGGAGATCCGTCTCTCAGCCAGAGAGACCTCCTCGCTACGGTAAGCGGATCAGCGCTCGAGCGCTTCACCCGACGAGCGAGGGCTCGGATCGAGCCCTCGAGGGTTTCGATCGAAAACGAAAAGGGACCTAGGTCAAGACCTAGATCCCTTGGATTCTCTAGCGCACCCGGAGCGATTCGAACGCCCGACCCTCGGTTCCGTAGACCGATGCTCTATCCAGCTGAGCTACGGGTGCCTATTCGATTGTCGCTTCCGCCTTCCAGCGTGAGCGCGGGCCAATATTGCCGACCGGTCGCTCTCGGTCAAGCCCCCTCGGGCTGAAAAGATCGACGAAACGTGCGGCTCCAGAAACACGAAACCCCCGAGGTGTTTGCCACGGGGGTCGCGATGCGGAGAGGGAGGGATTCGAACCCTCGGTAGGTAATCCTACACTCGCTTAGCAGGCGAGCACCTTCGGCCACTCGGTCACCTCTCCACCTGCTTGGGCCAAGGCTTAGCTGAAAGGCTCGCACTTGACAAGACCCTGATGTTGCTGGGAATGCATCTACCGGCACTTTCACCCGCTGCAGCTCGGAGCGCGGCGCAAATGGGCGTCGGTTTCGCCCCAGAGCGGTTAGGATGGTCCTGCGAGGGTTCGTAGGTGTTCCCAACACTGAGGGTTGGTACGAGGGTTAGATGTCGCGTTACAGCTCGATCTCGATCACCGCGCACTACACCGCGCAGGCTTGGGTCCGCCAGGGGTTGCCCTGGGCGGAGTTTTTCGACACCACGCAGGGGCGAGCGCTTCACGCCCTCTGTGAGGTTTTCTTCGCAGCGGCGCGCCGAGCGGGGTTTTCGACCCCCTCGGAGTTTCTGGTGCAACGTCATCGGATCATCGACGCGCTCGTCGCCGAGGCCTGCCCTGCACAGCTGATCGAGCTCGGCGCGGGGCTCTCCCCCCGGGCGTTGGCCTTCGCCGACAGCTCCGGCGGGCCAGCTCTCGACATCGATCTTCCAGCGATGGTCGAGCTGAAGCGTCAACGCCTCGGTGGCCATGCGCCCCCGAGCTACCGCGCCCTCGCCGTCGATCTGGTCGCAGCCAACGACTACACTCAAGCGCTCTCACCCTACCTGAAGCCCGTCTCGCCGACGGTGGTGATCTCCGAGGGGTTGGTGGCGTATTTCCCGCTACCACGGCAGCAGCAGATCTTCGATCGCGTCGCCGCCCTGCTACGCCGCCTTGGCGGTGGACGCTATATCACCGATATCCACCATCAGCAGACGGTCGATCGCCTCGGTGCGACAGCGCGCGTCTTCCGGACGTTGCTCTCTCTGCTCTCACGCAACCGCCAACCCCTTCAGATCCCCAATGAAGCCGTCGGCCGCCGGATGATCGCCTCGGCGGGCTTCGACGAGCTCTCGATCCACGACCCACAGAGCTTTCGCAGTCAGCTCGATCTACCCAACCCGGAGCGCGACTCGGGGCTGGTGGTCTACGAGGCCACGATCGGCTGAGAGAACCGAGGAGCGATGAGACGCATACCCACCCCTGCCCTCGCCGTCTTCATCACGACTTCTGCTTCTCAGCTCAGGGTTGAGCCAATACTCCCCGATTAATTGATGGTGCCGCAGTTGTAGGTGACCCCGAACTCGTGGAGGATCGGCGTCTGGGTCTTGTCTTGCGAGGTCAGGATAAACTTCACCTGCAGCCGCGTGGCCTGCGTCGGTGCCACGAGGCTGATGTCCGCCGGTGAGCTCGAGAGGTCTGCGCTCCAGCTGCCGAAGACGCCCATCGCGTTGCCCTTGCGCACCTGCGCTGACAGGGACGTTCCTGTCGGCACGGTGCTCTTGAAGTGCAGCTGGTCGAAGGTGCCGATCCCGTCTCCGGGACAAGAAAACTCGTAGACGTAGCGCCCCGCAGGCCGAGTGAAGGTGCGCAGACCAAAGCCGGTAAAGTCGCTGTAGGTGTAGGGGCCGAGCCCGACGGGCACGACCTTGGTGGTCGCCGTGGCGGGCTTGAGCGGCTCACCAGCGCTGTCGACGTCGAGGCGGGAGGCGACGTTGTTGTTCTCGCTGATGGCCCAGATGTGACCGGCGAAGTCGACGCCCACGCCGACGACCTCGGTCCCCGTCACGGGCCAATAGGTCGTCGTCTTGGTCAGATCGTGGAGGCCGTCGGCCAGGCTCTGATCGAGGCGCAGCACGAAGCCGTTGTTGATCGCGACCCAGACCTTGCCGCGGGTGTCGACCGCAACGCCTCTGGCCTCGGCGAGGGTCTTCGGGTAGGTCGCGGCCATCCAGGTGCCCTGATGCAGCGTCGCGAAGCTGCTGCGTTTGGGGCGATAACGAAAGACGCGGCTCGAATCCCAGCCGCCAATCCACAGCTCGTCTTGCTGACCCAGCGCGATGCCGTAGAAGCTCGCGTTACCGAAGGGCTCGTCGAGCAGCGGTCCGACGGAGCTGGGGTTCTTCGTGTCGAGGTAGGTCAGGGTGCCGACGTCGTCGTCGACAGACCAGAGGATGCCTTGGCTGTCGACCACACAGCCGTAGACATGGTGACCTGCGGCGAGGTTGTAGGGTCCCGAGAGCTGGCCTGTCTTGCCATCGACCTTGAAGAAGCCGTTGATCGCGCGGGCGTAGGTCCCGACCCAGGCGTTGGAGGGGCCGCCGTCGACGCCTCCCGTGTCGAGGCAGACGGAGCGGCCGATGTCGGTCTTGTTGCCGTAGTTGACCGTGAAGAGCACGCACTCGTCGTCGTCGCCGAGAAACTCTGGCGGCTTGCCCGCGAAGGCGCCGGTGCAGATGGTGGCTGCGTTGTCGGGGGTGCCGTCGCCGTTGCAGTCGACGGTGATCGTGCCGTCGCCGTCCCGATCAGCGGAGGTGTCGATGGCGTTGTTGTTGTTGCGATCGACGCAGCGGGAGACGTCGTTGGCGATCTTGGTCACTGAGGGCTGGTTGGCGAAGGCGCGGTTCGCCACCCAGACGTCGTAGTTGGTGTCGACCGCCGTACGCGAGGGATCGTGGGTGTCGAGGGCGTCGATCGGCGAGCCATGCTTGTCGACGCACCCTGCCGCGCCCGGGATGGAGTGGCAGGTGATCGAGAAGTAGCGTGCGACCTCTTTCATCGCCTGGGTGTCGATCTTTGAGATCGTCCCACGACCGAGGTCGTCGGTGTTGGCGATCCACATATAGTGGTGCTTGGTCTTCTCCTGGCCGAGCACCAGGTCACCGTTGGCGTCGAGGACCACGCCAGCAAGATCTTTGAGGTTTGGGTCCTGCGCGCTGTCGATCGGGAAGGGGCCGTCGCCGAGGCCGCAGCCTTCATCGACGGTCTTGTCGCAGTCGTTGTCGACACCGTCGCAGAGCTCTTTGGCTCCAGGGTGGATCGTTTTGTCGTTGTCATCACAGTCGGGACCGGCGGGGCAACCCTGACCATAGCCGTCGCCGTCTTGGTCGATCCCCGCTGGGCAGCTGCCCACACCGCCCTGATCGTCTCCCTTTGTGATCAGGGCGTCTGGGGCGAGACCGTCCTTGGTGGGCGCGTCGTTGGTGCCCTCGCACGCTGAAGAGAGGGCGATCGTCAGCCCCAATACAAGAAACCCGACGGCTTGCACCGACCGAACCCACAAACGCATGAGACGTATTCTCCAGCTTAGACGTGCAACTCGTAGCGTAACGGAAGGGGGGGAAGAGTGAAAGCGGCTTGCTGCCAGCCGATGGCGGTTGTGTCGGGTAGCGGGAGTACCGAAGCAGAAGCACCGAAGCAGCCCTCAGCGAGCGCGCGCGAGGAACCTTTGGTACTGGGCGCGGGCCTCGGCGCGGGTGATGCCGCGACCGATCATCGGTTTGAGGTCGAAGAGCTCGCAGCGCCGGGCCTCACAGCGCATCCCGCAGAGCCGAGCTGGGTCGACCCAGTAGCGGCTCGCCGCGACGACGGCGTGCGCTCTGCCGGAGTGCCTGGCCACCCAGGCGGGCATCGTCTCTCCATAGAGCTTGATCCGCACCAGTCGCCCCCCGAAGAACAGCAGCTTGAGCTTGCGAAAGGGGCCGCGAGGCAGCCGCGCCGAGAGCTTGCCATGCTCGACGCGGCGACCCGTGGGCTCGATCGTGCGCACGAGGCGCAGCCGCTGTTGTGCTTTGCGCTTGACGAGCAGCCGCTCCACGGCGCCGATGGCCAGACCGAAGCGCAAGCCGAGGGGGCGTGGCATCGTCTTGAGCCCCCGGGTCGCGGGCTTGGCTCGAGCCGTCTTCGGCTTGCCCCGAGCTACCGCGACACCACCGACCGCGAGCGCGAAGGCGAGCAGCGACGACAAGAGAGCGCGGGTCATCGTCCGCGCCCGAGCGAGCCGAAGAGCCGCCTGTAGAACGCCGCGGCGCGATCGATGTCGCGCACGCGGATCTCGAGCAGGCTGAGGGTTCTTGTCATGCGGCGACGATTCGGTAGCGGTTCAAACCTGGCGGTCATGTGCCATCACGCGACGTCCGGTGGGAAAGAAGACCTGGATCTTGCCCGGCCCGACGACCATCTCCACCACGCCGCTACCGAACTTGGCGTGGTCGATGCGATCGCCGACGCCGAAGCTCTCGCTGATCGCGTAGGGGCGCAGGGGCTTGTTCAGATCGACCTTCACCAGCGGCTCGTTGGTTTGCGATTGACCGCGCGATGTGCTGGCGCTCGCGCTCGCCTTCTTGCTGGTGCTCTTGCGGGTCGAGCGCACCGTCGTACCGCCCGGCGGTTTGTGGCGATGCTGCTTGCCACATTGCTTACATTCGACCTTGGCGACCCTGTCGCCGACCATCGCCACGACGACGTGCCAGACGTCACCACATTTACCGCAGATCGACTCGATATCTGCGCCCACGGAAGCAGGCATTTCGATCACCTCGCCACGAAAAAGACCTCAAGAAAACTAGCACGCGGTTAGCGCAACGTTCCACGCTCAGCGTGTTAAGATTTCGCGCGATGCTTGGGAACCGGTCGGCGAGGGAGGTGCATTGAGCGCGTGGCCAACGGCGAGCGCTCCTCGTGAGGCGCTGCTCGAGGCGGGCTGCCGAGTCGATCACTATCGCGTGGTTCGGCTGCTCGGCCGCGGAGGCTTCGGCGACGTCTACCTCGCCCGCGACACGCGCCTGGGCCGTCGGGTCGCGTTGAAGGTCGTGCACCCCGAGCACCTCGGCTCGGATGAGGCGATCGAGCGCTTCTTGTTCGAGGCCCGCGCCACGGCGCGCTTTGCTCACCCGCATATCGTCACGGTCTTCGGCGTTGGCGAGCATGAGGGCATGCCCTACGTTGCCCTCGAGTACCTCGAGGGCCGAACGCTGCGCCAGCTGCTGCGTGATGAGCCCCCCTCACAGGCCGAGGCGCTGCGCGTGGCGCTGGCGATCGCCGAGGCGCTGACCGAGGCTCATGGCGCGAACATCCTCCACCGCGACCTCAAGCCCGAGAACGTCTTTCTCCCGCGGGATGGGCGACTGCGAGTGCTCGACTTCGGGCTGGCCAAAAAGCTCGGGCACGCGTCGCCCGAGCGCGCCAGGGCGACGGAGGTCGCCGAGGCGATCGCGCCGACGGAGTTGATGCGACCTCCGACCTTTGACGTGGACGCTCATAGCGACACCCTCACCGTCACGCCGCTGACCGAGTCAGGTGCGAGCGAGTCAGGGACAAGCGAGTCAGGGACAAGCGAGTCAGGGACAAGCGAGGCAGGGACAAGCGAGTCAGGGACAAGCGAGGCAGGGACAAGCGAGTCAGGGACAAGCGAGTCAGGGACAAGCGAGGCAGGGACAAGCGAGGCAGGCGAGACCTTCTCACCTTTCGACCAGCAGAGCGCCAGGCCCCTGCCGATTCGCGCCTCGCGAGCTCATGTCGACGGTGACCACTCCGACACCGTCGAGTACGCCACGCTGCTGACCGGCTACGACTCGAGCGCTCAGAGCAGCGTGCGTGGTACGCCCTTCTATATGTCGCCCGAGCAGTGGAGCGGCGGCGAGCAGGGGAGCGCCGTCGACATCTGGGCGCTCGGCGTGCTGCTCCACGAGCTGCTCTGCGGGCGCTTCCCTTTCCGCGCGACGCAGCCGCTGGCCGTAGGCTACGAGGTCTGCTCGGCGCAGCCGCTGAAGCTACACCTCGAGGAGAAGACCACGTCGCCAGAGCTGATCGGCCTGGTCTCGCGCTGCCTCTCGAAAGACCCGCGCCATCGCCCCACCGCCCCTGCCGTCGCCGCCGAGCTGCGGACCCTGCTCTCTCCTGGGCAGCAGCAGCTCGCCGAGGAGCAGGGCCCCTTTCGTGGCCTGCTGCCCTTCGGGGAGCGCCACGCCGGGCTCTACTTTGGTCGCGAGGCCGAGCTGGCCGCCTTCCTCGAGCAGCTCCGCGACGAGCCAACGTTGGCGGTGGTGGGGCCGTCCGGTGCGGGGAAGTCGAGCTTCGTCGCCGCTGGCGTGGTGCCGCGGATGCGCGAGCAGGGTCCGCTGGTGTTGCTCCGCGTCCGTCCCGGCGGCGATCCCTTTGCTGCGCTCGCGACTCGCCTGCGCGCTGGCGAGCAGCTCTCGACGCAGCTCTCGCAGCGCGCTGGCGAGCCCGAGCCCGGCGTTGGCGCGAAGCGCCGTGGCGACACGGGTGCTCTTGAGAGCGCGAAAGACGCCGTTGCCGAGCTCGCTGGCGAGCTCGCCGAGACGCCGTCGCGGCTGGGCCTCGAGCTGCGGCAGCTCGCCGAGAGGCTGGGCGCGCGTGTGCTGCTCTTCGTCGACCAGCTCGAGGAGCTCTACACCCAGGTGGAGGACCCCGAGCTGCGTCGTCGCTTCACCAGCGCGCTCCATAACGCGGCCGACGATCCGCACGATCCCGTGCGCGTCGTCATCACGCTCCGCGACGATTTTCTCGGCCGCGTCGCCGAGGGGCAAGACGCGCGTCGGCTGCTCAGCCGGGTCACGGTGCTGCGCAGCCCTGATCGTGCTGCGCTGCGGGCGATCCTCTCGCGCTCGGCCGATGCCTTCGGTTTTCGCTACGAAGATGACGCGATCGTCGATGAGATGATCGCCGCGATCGACGACGAGCCTGCCTGCTTGCCGCTGCTCTCTTTCGCGGGGCGGATGCTCTGGGAGCGCCGCGACCGAGAGAACAAGCTGCTGCGCCGGGCTGACTATGAGGCGATGGGAGGTGTGGCGGGGGCGCTGGCGAGCCACGCCGACGCCGTGCTCCAGGCGCTCTCAATCGCACAGATCAACGTAGCCCGGCAGCTGCTACTGCGCTTGATCACGGCCGATGGCACGCGTCGCTCCGTCGAGCGAAGCAAGCTGCTTGAGGGCCTCGGCGACGAAGCCGCCCAGGTGCTCGCGCGGCTGACCGAGGCGCGGCTTCTGACCAGCGGTCGTCGCGGTGACGGTGACACCAAGCTCGAGTTGGCGCACGAGCGGCTGATCGACAGCTGGGGTCGGCTCTCGCGCTGGATCGACGAGAGCCGCGACGAGCGCGTCTTTCTGGCCGAGATCGGCCAGGCCGCCGAGCTCTGGGAGCGCCGCGGCGAGCGTGACGCCGAGGTTTGGCAGGGCGAGGCGCTCGAGGAGGCGCGGCGGGGTCTCGACCGCTGCGTCAGCGTGCCGCAGCAGGTCGAGCGCTTCGTCGCCGCGGGGGAGGCCTACGAGGCCGAGCAGCAGCGTGCGGCCACGCGACGGCGCAGAATGATCCGCGGTGGTCTGATCGGCGGCGCGGTGGTGATCATCGGCATGACCATCGCTTGGGGCCTCGTGGCGCGCAAGCAGGCGATCAAGGTCGCCGTCGCGCGCGACGACGCGCGGCGTCAGCTGGTGCGCGCCCACGCGGAGGCGGCGACCCTGGCGCTGAGCCAAAAAGAGCCTCATAAGGCGCGAGCCCTGCTGCGGACGGCGCTGGAGCAGGGGCTACGTCGCGGGCGGCTGCCGAGGTCGGTGCTCCGTCAGCTGCGGCTGGTGGCCTTCGAGAATCGACATCGGCCGCTGCGGCTGCGCCTTCGCTTGCAGGTCAGGCCGCTCACCCTCGCGCTGGCCCCCGACGGTCGCACCCTCTGGCTCTCCGAAGTCAAGGGCAAGGTGCTGATCTACGACACGGCGACAGGGCGCGGTCGCCACACGCTGGCCCAATCGCGCGGTGTGCACGCTCTCGCCTACGACCCGCGAGGGCGCTTCGTCGCGGCCGCCGTTCGTCGCGCCGAGAAGGTCGGCGAGGGCAGCAAGCGGCGCTGGACCAACCACTACGAGCTGCTCTTGTTGCGACCTGCGGATGGTCAGCTGCTGCGACGGCATCACCTCTCCAAGCCCGTCGAGCTGCTGCAGGCGGTGGCGGGCCACGTCTACTTCACCAGCAGCGACGCGCTCTGGGAGGTCGACCCCATAGGGGCGCCGAAGCGGCTCCAGGCGCTCGAGAAGGCTCGCGCCCTGAGCCGAGAGGGCGGGTCTCTGCGCGCGATCGTAGGCTCACTTCGCGACATCGACACTGTCGAGGGCACCAAGCGCCGTCCGTGGCCGACGCTGCCAAAGCACTGGGGCTACGGCATCGCGACCTTCGTCCAGGGAACCGCGGTGACGACGCGAGACAGGAGCTTCCCCTGCGGTCGGCTGCTCTTCGATCCCACCGGCGCGGCGGTGGAGCGCGCTGCGCCGGCGAAGATCTCGACTCTCGTCGGCTCTCCGACGCACGATCTCGTCGCGGCGGGCCTCACCGATGGGCACCTGCAGCTCTGGAGCGCCCGCGCCCGCGCGCTCCGCGCCACCTTACGCGTCGGAGATCAGCGGGTGCTGCGCGTCGCCTGGAGCGCGGATGGTCAGACCTTCGCCGCTGTGAGCGGCAACGCCGTGGGGGTCTGGAGAGTCGCCCCGACGCTTCAGCGAGCGGCTCGTGGCCATACCGGGATGATCACGGCGGTCGCGATCACGCCTGATGGTCGCTTCAGCGCGAGCAGCGGCTGGTACCGGACCCTGCTGTGGGAAAACGAGCCCGCCCGCCAGGTGCTCCAGCTGGCCCCAAAGCGGATGAACGCTCTTGACTTCTCACCCGACGGGCGTCGGCTCGTCGGGGCGGGACAAGACGGCTTGGTGCATATCTGGGAGCTGCCTACGGGCCGCAAGCGCCGCGGGTTGCGCGGCCACAGCAACGCGATCGTCGACGTCCAATACGATCCACGGGGAGGGCGCTTCGCGACCACCGCGCGCGATCGCACCGTACGCTTGTGGTCGGCCGAGGGGCGGCTGCTGAAGACCTTTGAGCTGAAAGGTGGACCAACCGCGATCTCCTTTCATCCGACCAAGCCTCTCTTGAAGGTCGCGACGTTCGATGGCCCGTATCTGATTCAGTCGATCGACCTTGACACGGGCCGAGTCACGGGCGCGAGGCCCAGGGAGGGGCGCCGGATAAGGAGCAAACTCAAGGCGCTGCGCTACGACCGTCAGGGGCGGCTGCTGTTGATCGACAACGACAACGTGCTCCGCGTCGACGGCATCCGCGCCTTCGCTCGCCCCAATATGCAGCTGTTCGATGGCCCGCTCCCTGGCGACCGCTGGGGTCATTTCCTCTACTCGTACCGGTTCTCGAGGATCGAGGGGTTGAACGAGGTGGCGCTCCATCGTCGACCGGGCAGGCGGATCACCCATCGCCTCGGTCGCCACCAGGGTTCGATCATGGGCATCGCAGTCGATCGCAGAGGGCGCCACGCCATCACCGCCGACACGAGCAGTGGGCTGCGGTTTTGGCGGCTTGGCCGTCGCACGCCGCGCGGCCACGTGATCGCCTTCATCCCCCCACGGATCTACACCCGCCAGGGCATCCGGAAGCTCCAGCCTTCGCCGCTCGTGTCGGCGGTCGTCGAGCAACCAACGAAGGCCTGGGAGCGGGCCGTGGTGGGGCGCGCGATCGAGGCTGCCCGCTCGGAGGACGGTTCGACGCTCTGCCTACGCGATCGAGAGGGGAGCTACGAGCTCTGGGATATCGCCTCCGATCGCAGGCTCGTGCAGCGCAGCTACTCGGTGGGCAGGACGAGATGGGCTCGAGCCGAAGGCATCGTGACGCCGGTCTTCGTTGGAGCCTTCCCGAGAGCCTGCGTGTTCTTCATCAGCAATCAGCTCTACCTCGAGCGCCCTGGCAAGCCGACGACGATCATCGCCGACGACCAGATGTCGGTCAGCTTCGGCAAGGACATCCTCGCCCTCGACGTGAAGCAGAGGCTCACGCGCTACGCGCCCGATGGCCGACGGCTGCGCCGCTATCCGGTGGTCAAGGCGGGTCGGGTGATCGACTACGACGATCGCGGGGTCTTTATCAGCGCCGGGTCGGTCGTGGTTCGGCCCTGGGACTCCGACGATCCCAGCCGGATCCATCGTGTGCCGATGACCCGGGGGCACCCCGTCGCCGCGCTCCGCGGGCCACGGGAGCTAGCGTTCATCGGCACGAAGCGCGGGCACCTGCAGGTCTGGGATCTCGAGCGTCGTCGCCAGGTGATCGACTTCGAGCTGGTCGGTGGGGTGATGCACCTCGCCCTCCGAGGGCGGCTGCTCTACGCCGTGAGCGAGCTCGGTGACGCGCAGGTGGTCGATCTCTCACCTCTGCTGCAGCCGCCCTGCGAGCTGTTGCGGGACGTCTGGCGTCGGCAGCCAGCGATCTGGGACGACGGCAAGCTGAAGCGCCGTGGTGCTCCGGCCCAGCACCGCTGTCTGGCGCCAGCAGAGGGCTCGAAATGAGCGTGGAGAGCGGATAGCGGTCGCTAGCCCCAGCTATAGGGTTGTTCTGCGCGCTCGAGCAGCTCGACCTGCTCGGCGACGTCGATCAGCTGCTGCTGCCAATACGTCTCGCTGCCGAAGTGTGGGAAGGCTCGCGAGAACGCCGGGTCCTCGTAGCGTCGGGCGACCCAGCCTACGTAGCGGACATAGCGTAGACCGCGGAGCACCTCGATCAGGCCGAGCTGGCGCTGATCGAAGCTGCGGAACTGCTCGTAGCCCTCGAGCAGCTCTTCGAGCTCCTTGGGGCAGTCGGTGGGGCGAGCGGGGAGCAGCAACCAGAGATCTTGCGCGGCGGGCGCCACCGCGGCGTCGTCGAAGTCGAGGAAGTAGAAGCCGTCGCGACGCAGCAGGTTGGCGCGATGACAGTCGGCGTGGGCGACGAAGAGGCGCGTGCCCTCCAGCGCGCGGGCGTAGCGTTGCTCGCCGAGCTCGATTAGCCGCTCGACGGTGGCGGCGTAGCGCTGCTCCAGGGCAGCGGGCATATCACCGAAGGCGAGGATGTCATCGAGCCGATCTCGCCCGTAGGTCTGAGGGGTCAAGGCCGGGCGATGCTGGAGCTCGAGGCTGGCCGAGACGTTGTGGATCTGCGCCAGCAGACGGCCGAGCTGGTGATAATCGTCGGCGAAGAGCTCGTCGGGGCTTCGGCCGCCCATCCGCGGAAAGAGGGCGAAGCGGATCCCCTCACGGGTGTGGTGTAGCGTGTCTCGGGGGTCCCCGAAGCGCAGCGGCGCGCAGACCGGGATCTCGTGTTCGGCCAGCGCCGCCAGCAGCCGATGTTCGTCGCGGATCGTCTCGTCGGACCAGCGCCCCGGCCGATAGAACTTGCCTACCACGCGCCCCCCGCCCTCGAGCTCGACCTCATAAACGCGGTTTTCCAGGCTGTTGAGCGCGTAGCAGACCCCGGTGGTTTGCTCTCCAGCGGACTCCACCGCGTCGAGGATCTGCTCGGGTGTCAGCGAGAAGAAAAAGCGCGTGCGATCGCCCGCGGCCGATGGCGCGTCGCTGGCTCCTCCTCGGTCATCGCTTGGCGTTGCATCGCGGACAGCTGCAGAGGTGCTCTTACCGTCGATCGCGTAGCGGTTGCCGTCGACCGCGCGGCGGTTGCCGTCGACCTCGCGGCGGTTGCCGTCGACCGCGCGGCGGTTGCCGTCGACCTCGCGGCGGTTGCCGTCGACCTCGCGGCGGTTGCCGATATCGTCGTCAATCATCGCTGGCTAGCCTTCAATCAAGAGTGTAGCGCACGGCGCCCTCGGCCCGACGAGCGGGCCGAGGTGCGTACATCGTGGCGGGTTGCGACCTGTGTTCAGGCCACACGTCAGGGGTTGGGTGTGGGGTAGGACCAGGCGAAGCCGTCGCAGAATACGGCGACCTCTGCGGGCGTTCAAAGGACGCCTGGTTGGGCCGAGAGACGCTCCCTCGCGGGTGCTTGTCTGTCCTTTGAACACGACCAAGGTTAGTGACCTGGAGCGATCCGTCAATGCTCAATACCGTAGTTTTTTTGTAAGGATTGCGCGTGTTTGTTAACATTGCTCGTCTCGAGCTAGCGGCGGCGATAGCGCAGGCCGCCCTCGTGGTCGAGGCAGAGCTCGCGGAGCAGCACCGACCAAAGCGCCTGGATCAGCGGCCGACCCCAGCGCGTGTCGAGCCAGCGCGCCGAGCAGGCCATGCTTCCGCGCCCGCCAAAGGCCGACAGCAGCCACTGACCAGCGCGGAGCTGCGAGCGCTGAAGCCGCAGGTCAGACTCGAGCTGGGTTAGCTGCCAGCTCTGGGGCGCGTCGACGACACCATCGAGGGCGCTCTCGAGATGACGGTTCAACGCCAACGCGCGGGTCGCGCTCTCGAAGGTCACGTCGCCCTGATCGCCATGGAGGAGGTCGTGCTCTTCGAGTAGCTCCTCCAGCGCGTCGTCGTCGATCGGCCTCGCGAGCGTCGCCCGCAGCTCGGCGAGGGTGCGATGCCAGGTCACGCCGGCGATCCAAGCCCCGACACGCGCCGCCCGCTGCGGGCCGAGCTCGGCAGAGAGCGCGCCCAACAAGCTCGGCGCTTCACGTCGCGTGTGGCGCCGGTCCGTCGCGAGGGGGCGCAGCTCGGAGGCCAGCTGCGGATAGAGCCGACCAGCCGAGAGCCTTTGCCAGGGCAGCGTCGGCCAGGGCGAAAAGAGGTCCGGCTCACAGCGCTCTATCGCGATCTTCGCCAGCGTCGCCGCCGCGGCGTGGGCTCGCCCCGGAGCCGACAGCGTCGCGCCGAGCACGAGAGGCAGGCTCCCTTCGAGCAGAGGTAGGAGGTCTCCGCGCCGTGGCCAGCGCTCGATCTGACCGGCGAGCGCCTGTGCAGCTCGTTCGATCGGCGCCCGGCAACGCGCCCGCGTGATGACGTCCTTTGCGGCGCGCCGGTCGTCCTCTGTTGGGGTGGGTAAGGTCCACCAGCGCGCCTCCGCCGTGCCGGCCGGAGGTGCCGAGAGTAAATAGCGCGGCTCGGTCAGGCTATGGGGGCGGCTGGCCAGCGCCCGCCCGGCCTCGCCAGCGACGACGGTGAGCGTCGTCTTTGGCAGCTGGAGCGAGAAGACCGGCCCCAGCCAAGCTCGAGCGACCTCGAGCAGCCCAGCGGGATCGTCGAGGAGGGCCTTGCCATGACCCCAGAGGGGCGTCGTCCCTTCCTCGAAGCGGGGCAACCCGCCTGGCGGCACGTCGCTCGGCCGTCCGAGCCGCTGAGTGATCTTCCATGTCGATGCCAAGATGTCGAGCACGCTCTGAGCATCGCTCAGGCGATTGAGAAAGTTAAGAGAGGAGGGCGCCTGCTTTTAGCAAGCAACCGACGAGCAACAACCGCTGTGATTTCGCAGACCAGCGCAGCGACGGGAGGTAAGTTGGTCAGCGCTCTAGGCCTCAGAACGCTCACCATACCATCAGTATGGCTCATTTCGTCGGCGGCGAAATCGGCGCGGCAGCTCAGCGCCCGGCTCGGTCCCGAGTGTGTGGGGGTGCCCCTAAGAACGTAAAGTGAATAGTCGTGACGGACAGCGGGTCTCTTGGCAGGACCCGGCGCGTTTGCCAAGTCGGTTGAATCGCGCCATGCTCGTTGCTCGTGGCGTCGGAAGACGCCCGGAGAAAGGTTCACGAATTCATGCGATATCTTGGTATCAAGCTCTCGATGGGTCTCGCCCTCGCCCTCGGACTGCTGCTCGGCAGCGCCACAGCCGAGGCTGGCAGCAAGAAGCTGCTCGGCACCTGGCAGCTGATGCGCATCGAGGTTGGCGGCAAGGTCCGGCGGCCACCACCAGAGATCACGATCAAGATGACCTTCAAGAAAGACAAGACCTGGAAGGGCACGATGCGGGTCGGTCAGAAGGTCAAGACGCAGACCGGGACGTGGACGCTGAAGGGCGACAAGCTGACCACGGTGACCCCAAAGAAGCGCGAGACCGTCACGGTCAGCTTCACCGGCGCCCACCTCGAGCTGACCAAGCCCAACAACAAGGGCAAGGCCGTCTTCAAGCGTCTTTAGGAGCATTCCGCAGCCTCCTCTCGCCGGCCGCTTTCGAGCAGCCTGTTGACCGAGCCCTCCCGTCGCGACCAGCCCTTCGAACCGAGCTCGTTGTCGCTCAAACTCGCCGTAGCACCACGATGGCTGCGTTTTCGCTCCGCGATCTCGGCTCGAATGACATCGCCTCGCTCGGTCCGCATCGCTCGCGAGGGTTTGCGTTGGGGCTTGGGATAGGCAACTGTGACCTTGATTGGGGGCGCGAGCCTCGAGGGCAGGAGGAGCGATGACGAGCAAGCCGAGTTCGAATGCCGTCTCCAGGTCGACCAATCGATCGACGGTGCGCAACGAGATACCGGCGAAGTATCGTTGGCAACTATCTGATATCTATGCTGATTGGGGCGCATGGCAGACTGGCTACGAGCAGCTCGACGCGCTGATCGACAACTACGCGGCACTGGCCGGCTCGCTCGCCAGTGGCCCCGAAGCGTTGCTCGCCGCGCTGAAGCTCGACGACGAGGTCAACGCCCTCTCCTATCGGGTCTGGTTCTACGCCTCGCTGATGCACGACGAGGACCAGCGTGACAACGAGATCGACGCCAAGCGCCAGCAGGTGCAGATCCTCTTCGCCAAGGCCCAGCAGGCCTCGGCCTTTTTTCGCCCGGAGCTGCTCGCGATCCCCCGCGAGACGGTAGTCGGCTGGCTCGACGAGGCCGACGCGGCGGGCGAGGATGAGGCGAAGGGCGAGCTCGCGGTCTATCGCTTCGCCGTCGAGGAGGTCTATCGCCAACAGGAGCACGTCCTGGACGCCGACGGTGAGCAGCTGCTCTCCCTCGGCGCGCGCTTCTCGTCGACGCCCTCCGACGCCTATGGCGCGCTGACCACCGCCGACATCCGCTTTTCGACGATCACGCTCTCGAATGGCGAAGAGGTCACGGTGAGCTACGGCAAGTACCGCGCGCTGCTCGCGACCAGCCGCGCGCAGGCCGATCGCCGGGCCGCCTTCGAGGCGCTCTACGATGTCTACCAGCAGAACCTCAACACCTACGCGGCGCTCTATAATGGTGTCTGCCAGCGCGATCAGTTCTACAGCCAGGCGCGACGCTATGGCTCGACCCTCGAGGGGGCGCTCCATGGCAACGATGTCCCCATAGCGGTGGTCGAGAACTTGATCGCTACCACCCGCGAGGGCGCCGCGCCGTTGCGTCGCTACCACGGGCTGCGCAAGCGGGCGCTCGGCCTCGAGGACTATCACCTCTACGACGGCGCCGTGCCGCTGGTCGAGCTCGACCGCCGCTACCCCTACGACGACGTGACGAGCTGGATCGTCGACTCCGTCGCGCCCCTCGGCGAGGCCTATCAGGCCAACGTGAAGCGCGCCTTCGACGAGCGCTGGATCGACGTCTACGAGAACGAAGGCAAGCGCTCGGGGGCCTACTCGGCGCCGGTCTACGGTGTGCACCCCTACATGCTGCTTAACTACAACGACACCCTCGACGACGTCTTCACCCTGGCCCACGAGATGGGCCACTCGATGCACACGGTCCTCTCGCATCAGAGCCAGCCCTTCGCGTACGCGAGCTACACGATCTTCGTCGCGGAGGTCGCCTCGACGCTCAACGAGGCGCTGCTCCTCGACGACCTGCTGAAGAAGAGCGATGACCCCCAGGAGCGGGCCTTGCTGCTGCAGCACGCGATCGACGGGATCTGCGGCACGTTCTACACCCAGGTGCTCTTCGCCGACTGGGAGCTCGCGGCGCATCGTGAGGTCGAGCAGGGCAAGCCGCTGACCGCCGCTCGGCTCAGCGCGCTCTATCGCGAGCGCCTCGAGACCTACTACGGCGACGTCCTGACTCTCGATCAGCGTTACGACGCGACCTGGTCACGGATCCCCCACTTTTTCCGCACGCCCTACTACGTCTACCAATACGCGACCTGCTTTGCCTCGTCGGCCAAGATCCTCGCCGATCTCCGGGGCGCCAGCGACGATGGCAAGCAGGCGGTGGTCGATCGCTACCTGAACCTCTTGCGCGCAGGGTCGAAGGATCATCCGATGAACCTGCTGCGCGCGGCTGGGGTCGACCTCACAGACACCTCCACGGTGCGGGCCGTGGTGCAGCAGCTCGACACCCTGGTCGGCCAGCTCGAAGGCGAGCTGGAGACGATCGGCTAGTGGTCAAGCAGCGTGCCACCGATACCCGGGCGACCCGCCATCAATGCCCGCGGCGGTTCTTCATCCCATAGAGCGGGCGAGCATCGGATCTGGCCGCGCTGGCTCGTGCGCGCTAGGCTCGCTCTGCGACCCCCAACCACCTTGGATGATAACGATGATGCTACCAACTAGACGTCTCCTCGCGCCGCTTTGCTTGCTCACGGCCCTCGGGCTCGCCAGCGCCTGCTCCGACAAGGACAAGAAGCTCGAGACGGGTATGTGCAAGAGCGACAAGGACTGCAAGGACGGACACTGTCTCAAGGGCCAATGCGTGGCCTGCATCGACGACAGCCACTGTCCGGCGGGGCAGAGCTGCCAGCAGGGTCGGTGCGCGACGAAGACCGCCGGCTGCAAAAAGCAAAGTGACTGCAAGGCCGGTCAGGCCTGCAAGGACGGCACCTGCATCAAGGCGCAGTGCACCAAGGACGCCGACTGCCCCGAGCCGCAGGAGTGCCAGGGCGGGCTCTGCGTCGGCCCCGCCGACATGGTCGCCAAGAAGGGCAGCATCTGCACCAAGAGCTGCGACGCCGGGCGGATCCCCTTTGGCTACGACGCTCACACCCTGCTTCCCGACGCGCGCACACAGCTGCAAAACACCTTGCTGCCCTGCCTGAAGAAGGCGCCAAAGAACTGCCTGCTGCGGATCGTCGGCCGCACCGACAACCGCGGCACCAACGAGTACAACCTGGCTCTCGGCGACCGCCGCGCGCGCCAGATCAAAAAGTACCTCACCCGCCTCGGCGTCGATAAGAACCGCCTGGTGGTGATGCCCATCGGCGAGCTCGAAGCCAACGCCAGCAGCGAGCCGGGCTTCTCCAAAGACCGCGAAGCCCGCTTCGAGTGGTTCGAGTCCGCGCTGCCGAACTAGAGCGCTGACCAACTCCCCTCCCGTCGGTCGCGCTGGTCTGCACAATCACAGCGGTTGTCGCTCGTCAGGTTCTTGCCACCCGCGGGCGTCCTCCTCGCTCCTACGCTGTGATTCCGCATCCTTCGCGCACCTCGGTCCGGCAAGTTGATCAGCACTCGAGCCGCCTGTTGATCGAGCCCTCCCGCCGCGACCAGCCCCCTTCGAACCGAGCTCGTTGTCGCTCAAACTCGCCGTGGCACCACGATGGCTGCGTTCTCGCTCCGCGATCTCGGCTCGGTCTTAGGCTCGGGCTTGGCCGATGATCCAATCGGTCAGACTCGGCTGGGCTCGAATGGCGTCGCCTCGCCCGGTCGGGGCTAAATCAAGAGACTGCTTGCCCCGCAAAGAGCATCTCTTGACACGTCCTTACCCCTGCATCGCTCAACGAAGCGGTCTTAGACGGCGCATACGTAACCATCTTTACCGTCTTAGTGGTTTATTAAGCCCCGCATACGCGCCATATTTCGTGCATAATATCACGATTAATCGTATTACGATTCATAATCGAGTAATAATCGTGAAAATTTCCACGATTCGCCTTGCCCTCCAGAGAGCAGACCTGTAAGAGTTCGCTTTATACTGGGCGCAGCGGTATTGCGCCTCTTTTCGACTGAGGATGAGCGGGGGTTTTCCGGCCCTCGGACTCGTCAGACAGACTTAGGAGCACCCCCTACACATTCCTCCCGTCGCCGGGCACGACACTGCCGGCCGCTTTCGAGGCGTCAGAACGTTCGCCGTACCCCCGGTAGGGCTCATGTCTTCGGCTACGAAAGCGGCTCAACAGCTCCGCGCCCGGCTCGGTCCCAAATGTGTGGGGGGGTGCTCTTGAGATCGAGGTGCTCCATGAGTGACATCCTGAGGGCGAGCATCGAAGAGATTTGCCAGCAGTACGGCAAGGATCGCACGCGCATGATGGACATCGTCCGCGCCGTGCAGCAGAAGTACGGCTGCGTCTCGAGCCAGGCGATGGATCTGATCGCGGAGAACGTGAAGGCTTATCGTGTGGAGGTCGAGAGCGTCGTGTCGTTCTACGGCTTCCTCTCGTCGACTCCCAAGGGCAAGGTGATTATCCGGCTTTGCAACGACATCATCGACAGGATGGCGGGCTGCGACGAGGTCGCTGCGACCTTCGAGCGCGAGCTCGGCATCACGTTTGGTGAGACCACCCCTGACGGCAACCTCACCTTGGAGTACACGCCCTGCATTGGCATGTGCGACCAGGCACCGGCGGCGCTGATCAACGACGTGGTCGTCACAGAGCTGTCGTCCGATACAGCGCGCCGGATCGTGGCCGATCTCAAGCGCACCCTCGATCCGAATAAGGTCGTCAAGCGTGTGGGCGATGGCAACAACGCCCACGATCTGGTGCTCTCCGAGGTGCGCAATCATATCCGCAAGGCCGGCCCGGTGATCCTCGCCGATCTCGAGCCCGGTACAGCGCTGAAGAGGGCTCTCGCGATGACGCCGCAGGAGGTGATCCGCGACGTCAAAGCCTCGCGCCTCCGCGGCCGCGGCGGCGCAGGCTTCCCTACCGGCATGAAGTGGGAGTTCACCCGCGCGGCGGTGGGTGACGATAAATACGTGATCTGTAACGCCGACGAGGGCGAGCCCGGGACCTTCAAGGATCGCGTGATCCTCACCGAGTTTCCCCATGTGCTCTTCGAGGGCATGACGATCGCCGGCTACGCCATCAGCGCCAAGGAGGGCATCGTCTACCTCCGCGGCGAGTACGCCTATCTGCGGGGGTTTCTCGAGGATGTCCTCCAGCAGCGTCGCGACGCCGGGCTGCTCGGCGAGAACGTCGCCGGCCACCACGGCTTCAACTACGACATCCGCATTCAGATGGGCGCGGGCGCCTACGTCTGCGGCGAAGAGACGGCGCTGATCAGCTCTTGCGAGGGGCTCCGCGGCGATCCGAAGAACCGCCCGCCCTTCCCAGCGCAGAAGGGGTACCTCGAGAAGCCCACCACGGTGAACAACGTCGAGACCTTCTGCGCCGTGGCGCGGATCCTCGACAAGGGCGCCGGCTGGTTCAACCAGCTCGGCTCCAAGGGCAGCCCCGGCACCAAGCTGCTGTCGATCTCCGGCGACTGCTCTCGCCCGGGCGTCTACGAGTTCGAGTTCGGCGTGACGCTCAGCGAGGTGCTAAAGCACGCCGGCGCGAGCGACGCCCAGGCCGTACAGGTCGGCGGCCCCTCGGGCCAGCTCGTCGCCCCAGATATGTACGAGCAGACGATCTGCTACGATGATCTCGCCACCGGCGGCTCGATCATGGTCTTCGGCCCCGAGCGCGACATCCTCGAGGTCGTCAGCGAGTTTATGCACTTCTTCGTCGAGGAGAGCTGCGGCTACTGCACGCCCTGCCGCGTCGGCAACGTGCTGCTCAAGGAGCGGGTCGACCGGGTGATCGCCGGCCTCGGCGAGAAGGGCGACCTCGCCTACCTCGAGGAGCTGGGCACGATCGTCAAGACCGCCAGCCGCTGCGGCCTCGGGCAGACCTCGCCCAACCCGGTGCTGAGCAGCCTCGCCAACTTCCGCAAGGTCTACGACGACAAGGTCGTGGAAGAGACCCGCGGGTTCGTCACCGGCTTCGATCTGGCCGCCGAGGTCAGCCAAGCCGAGGAGATCGCCGGCCGTCGGTCGGTCCACTAACCGCCACACCAACGAGGTACGTCATGAGTGATACCTTCGACTTCACCATCGATGGCCAGGACGTCAAGGCGAAGCGTGGTCAGACGATCATGCAGGCGGCGGACGACGCTGGAATCTACATCCCCAGGCTCTGCGCGCGAGACGAGCTGAAGATCCACGGCAGCTGCCGGGTCTGTACCGTGCGCGTGAACGGCCGCCCGCAAGCCGCCTGCACCCAGCCGGCGTCGCCGGGCATGGTCGTCGAGTCCGAGACCGACGAGATCAAGAACGTCCGCAAGGCGATCGTCGAGATGCTCTTCGTCGAGGGCAACCATATCTGCCCCTTCTGTGAGAAGAGCGGCAACTGTGAGCTTCAGGCGCTGGGCTATCGCCTCGGCATCGCCGCGCCGCGCTTCCCCTTCCTCTTTCCAGAGCGCGAGGTTGACGCCAGCCATCCCGATATCTTCATCGACCATAACCGCTGCGTGCTCTGTGGTCGCTGCGTCCGCGCGTCGAAGGACCTCGACGGCAAGCACGTCTTCGAGTTCGTCGGTCGCAGCATCAAAAAGCGCGTCGCTGTCAACGCCGCGGCGCGCCTTGGCGGCACCAACATCGACCTCTCGGATAAGGCCGTCGAGCTCTGCCCCGTCGGTGCGATCCTCAAAAAGCGCGTAGGCTATAAGGTCCCTGTGGGCAAGCGCATCTACGACAAGGCGCCCATCGGCAGCAAGATCGAACAACCGCAGGCGAGCGAATAAGGGTATAGGCCATGACCGATACGCCAAAACCAAAAGTCGCGACGACGTCGCTCTGTGGTTGCTTCGGCTGCCACATGTCCGTGCTCGACATCGACGATCGGATCCTCAAGCTGATCGAGCTGATCGAGTTCGATAAGTCGCCGATCAACGACATCAAGAAGTTTACCGGCAAGGTGGCCATCGGCCTGATCGAGGGTGGCTGCTGCAACGATGAGAACGTGCATGTGCTGCGCGATTTCCGCGAGCATTGTGAGATCCTGATCTCCGTCGGTGAGTGCGCCAAGACCGGCGGTATCCCAACGATGCGCAACACGATCCCGCTCCGTGAGTGCCTCGAGGAGGCCTACCTCAACGGGCCGACGGTGCATAACCCGGCGGGCAAGGTGCCCAACGACCCGGAGATCCCCCTGCTGCTCAACAAGGTCTACCCCTGCCACGAGGTGGTGAAGATCGACTACCACCTGCCCGGGTGCCCGCCGCCGGCGGATACGATCTGGGAGGCGCTCGTCGCGCTGTTGACGGATAAGCCCGTCGATCTGCCCTACGAGCTGATCAAGTACGACTAGAGCGCTGATCCGCTTACCGGACGGAGCTGCGCGAAGCATGCGGAATCACGGCGTAGGAGCGAGCAGGGCGCCTGGTGGTAGCACGCAACCGACGAGCGACAACCGCTGTGATGTCGCAGACCAGCGCGGCGACTGGAGGTCAGTTGGTCAGCGCTCTAGGCGGCGAGAACGACCTCAAGGAGGTCGCCAGCGCCCACGCCCTGGCGACAAGGAGACAGCGATGGAACAGCAAAGTAGCAGCAAACGGGTCGTGATCGAGCCGGTCACTCGCGTTGAAGGGCACGGCAAGGTGACGATTCATCTCGACGCCGAAGGGCAGGTCGAGCAGGCACGTCTACATATCGTCGAGTTTCGTGGCTTCGAGCGCTTCATCCAGGGTCGCCCGTACTGGGAGGTCCCGGTGCTCGTCCAGCGCCTCTGCGGCATCTGCCCGGTGAGTCACCACCTGGCGGCGGCCAAGGCGATGGACGTGATCGTCGGCGCCAAGAAGCTGACCCCCACCGCCGAGAAGATGCGGCGGCTGATGCATTACGGGCAGACCTTTCAGTCCCACGCCCTGCACTTTTTCCACCTCGCCTCGCCGGACCTGCTCTTCGGCTTCGGCAGCGACGTGAAAGAGCGGAACGTGATCGGTGTGGCGGCGAAGTACCCCGACCTTGCCGTGCAGGGCGTGATGATGCGCAAGTACGGTCAGGAGATCATCAAGGCCACCAGCGGCAAGAAGATCCACGGCACCGGCGCGATCCCTGGCGGCATCAACAAGAACCTCTCCATCGAGGAGCGTGACGGCTTCCTTAAGGACCTCGACCAGATGCTGGAGTGGTCCCGCGGCGCGCTGAAGATCGCCATGGACTACACCGTCGAGAACCTCGAGTCGGTCAAGGACTTTGGCTCCTTCGAGTCGAGTCACGTCGGCCTGGTCAACGAGGACGGCGCGATGGACCTCTACGACGGCGGTCTGCGCGCGCTGACCAAGGACGGCGAGGTGATCTTCGACCACATGGACCCGCAGAAGTACCTCGACTTCATCGCCGAAGAGGTCAGGAACTGGTCTTACATGAAGTTCCCCTTCATCAAGTCCATCGGCCCCGAAGACGGCTGGTACCGCGTCGGCCCGCTCTCACGCGTCAACGTGGCGACGAGCATCGACACGCCGGAGGCAGAGGAGGCCCGCAAGGCCTTCATGGCGCTCACCGACGGCAAACCGAACAACATCACCATGGCGTACCATTGGACGCGCATGATCGAGCTGCTCCACGCCTGTGAGAAGTTCAAGGAGCTGCTCCACGACCCAGACCTGCAGGGCACCGACCTGGTCACGAAGGGCGATCGACGAGAAGAGGGCGTGTCGATCATCGAGGCGCCCCGCGGCTCGCTCTTTCACCACTACCGCGTCAACGAGAACGACCAGGTCACCATGGCGAACCTGATCGTCTCGACGACGAGCAACAACGAGCCGATGAACCGCGCCGTGACCAAGGTGGCGAAGGACTACCTGTCAGGCCAGGAGATCACCGAGGGGCTGCTCAACCACGTCGAGGTCGCGATCCGCGCCTATGACCCTTGCCTCTCCTGCGCGACCCACGCGCTGGGGCAGATGCCGCTGTCGGTCAAGCTGGTCGACTGCGAGGGCAACCTGCTTGACGAGAAGGTGAAGTAAGAGACATGGCGCTACGGGTGCTGCTGATCGGCTTCGGTAACCCCGGGCGTCTCGATGATGGCCTCGGGCCCGCCCTCGCGGCGGCGCTCGAGCCTCTCGAGCTGCCCGGAGTGACGGTTGACGCCGACTATCAGCTCACGGTGGAAGACGCAGCGGCGATGCAGGAGATCGACGTTGTGCTCTTCTGCGACGCGGTGGTATGCGGCACCGAGCCTTTCTATGTCGCAGAGGTGACGCCGCGGGCTCGCGAGGTGGGGTTTTCCACCCATAGCATCGACCCACAGGGGGTTTTGGCGCTAGCGCGCGATCTCTTCGGCGCCGCGCCGAGGGCCTACATCGTGGGCATTCGGGGCTACGAGTTCAACGAGTTCGGCGAGCGTTTGTCCAAGAGCGCGCAGGCCAACCTGCAGGCCGCGCAGGAGTTTTTAGTCGACGTCCTGCGCCGGGGCGATCTAAACGTGTTGGAGGCGCGCAAGGAGCCGCTGCCAACACTCGAGACCGCCGCCGCCGCAAGCTGAAGCGGAGCAACGCATCATGCAAGACGGTAAGTACACGATTCTCTGCATCGACGACGATCCCGACATCCTCGAGACGCTGAAGGTCGTGCTCGAGGCTAACGACTACCTCGTGGTGCAGGCCTCCTGCGCCGAGGACGGCCTGAAGGTCTTCAAGGAGGTCAACCCGGATCTGGTTGTGGTCGACCTGATGATGGAGGAGATCGACGCTGGCACCAACTTCGTCAAAGAGGTCAAGGCGCTCGGCTCCGATACTCCAATCTACATGCTGAGCTCGATGGGCGACACACTGAACATGAGCACCGACTACTCGGCGCTCGGCCTCGCGGGTGTCTTGCAGAAGCCCGTCTACCCCGACGCGCTGCTCAAGCTCGTCCGCTCGAAGCTGACGTAGCGGCCCGAGAGCGAGAGCGACGACCTTGCCTCGGCTGAAACACGGTAACCTCGAGCGCCTGGTGCACTACTACCACGCGCTCGGCGAGCGCTCCGACCCGGGCGAGTACTTCTCGAGCGCCCAGATCGCTGAGTTCTTGCACATGGACGACACACAGATCCGCAAGGACCTGGCGGCGATTGGCTTGCGGGGCTACCCACGGCTGGGCTTTCGCACGGCGGAGACCCTCGAGGCGATCCGCGAGGCGTTGGGCTTCTCCAACACCTACAAGGCGATCCTCATCGGGGCGGGCCACCTCGGCGGCGCTCTGGCGGCCTACAGCGCCTTCGAGCGCTACGGCATGCGGCTGGTCGGCATCTTCGACGGCGACGAAGGCAAACAAGGTCAGCGTTTCGGGCGCCTGGTCGTGCAGCCGATGCGGCGCCTCAAGAGCATCATCCGTAGCCGCGGGGCGCGGATGGCCATCCTCGCCGTCCCCGCGCGCGCAGCACAGGACGTGGCCGACGCTGTCGTCGGCGCTGGCGTGGACACGATCTGGAGCTTTGCTCCTACCACCCTCGTCGTGCCCTCTCACGTTTACGTACGCAACGAGCATATCTCCGTTGGCCTCGGCGAGCTCGCCTATGCACTCAAGCGCGACCAGCACTGTTGATGAGGTTGCGGCCCCTCCTATCAGCTCGAGAGCACCCCTACCAAGACCTCCCGTCGCCGGGCAGAGCACTGCGCTGGGTTTGGCCTGGGGGCTGGGGTGCTCGTGGTGCTGCCGAGCTTCGGCCACATCGACACCGTTCGTGTGGTCCTCTCCGAGCGGATGGGGTACTCCCGGCAAGAAGCGAACGCTCGCCGAGGTTCGTCTCAGCAGAGCACCACGGGCTGTCCGGCGGTGCCAGAGAACACTCGCCGATGCCGCTGGCCACGGTAGCTGCCGTCTGGCTCAGCCCGCGAGCTCATCGGACCGGCTACCAAACAGGTTACGCCGCTCTGCAGGCCTGTGCGGACGACCGTCAGCTTGTCCGGCGAGTTCAGGCTCGTGGGCAGGCCGAAACGACGACGCGCTGCGGCCTCGCCGATCGGGGTCTCGTCGAGCGGCGAGAGGGCCAGCACCGTGCCTTCGACAGACAGGCTCTCCTCTCCGACGCGAAGCTCTAGAGCGCTGACCAACTTACCTCCCGTCGCTGCGCTGGTCTGCGAAATCACGGCGGTTGTTGCTCGTCGGTTGCTTGCTACCAGCAGGCGCGCCCCAAAGAGCATCGGCCCGACGAAGAGCAGCAGCGACACGACGACGCCGACTGGCACCCAGGGCGAGGTCGAGCGCGTGGTCACGATCAGGAGGCCGATGGCGATCGCCCCACAGAGGCCGAGCATGCTCAGCCGGTTGGTGACCTGGGGCTCGACGCTGATGCGCTATGAGATCTGGTGGTGGGGCTTCGCCACGATGGGCAGCGAGGTGCCCAGCTCCACACCGCAGATCAGACAGCTGGCCTCGATCGGCTGGATGGTGCGGCAGCGGGTGCAGAGGGTCAGGCTCATGTGCCGCGATTATACACAGGTCGTGCCGAGATCAACGCGTGGGCGCTGGGCGGCGCGAGGTCGCCTGAACGCCGGGGGGTCTATGCCCGTCGAGGGTTAGTCGAGGACCTTGGCTGCGAGCGCAGAGGTGTCGGGAGCCGGATGGTGTGGTGCGGGGCACCAAGGAGCGATTGGACGCGGTGCCCCGAGCAACAGGCTGTCAGCCTACTGGCAGAGCGACTTGCCAGTGCTCTGGAGGTCCTTGAAGGCCTCCTGCAGACGCTCGACCATGCCCTCCTCAGCCTTGCGGATGTACCCGCGAGGGTCGTACTTCTTTTTGTAGGGCGTGCCGTCGTCGGGATCGATCTGATACTCGAAAGCCCGCGGGTTGGCCTTGACCCACTCACCGATCGGCTGGGAGAAGGCGAACTGCGTGTCGGTGTCGATGTTCATCTTGAACACGCCGTAGCCGATCGCCTCGGTGATCTTCTCTTTCTCGGAGCCCGAGCCGCCGTGGAAGACCAGGTTGAGCGGGTTGTCGCCGGTGCTGTGCGTCTCTTTGATCAGCGCCTGGCTGTTTTTGAGGATCTCGGGGCGCAGCTTCACGTTGCCAGGCTTGTAGACACCGTGCACGTTGCCAAAGGACGCCGCCACCGAGAAGTCCCCGATCGAGGCGAGCTTATCGTAGGCCGCGAGGACCTCCGAGGGCTGGGTATAGAGGTGCGCGTTGTCAGCGCCCTCCTCGACCTCGGAGCCCACGCCGTCTTCCTCGCCGCCGGTGACGCCGAGCTCGATCTCGAGGCTCATCTCGATCTTGTTCATCCGCTCGAGCACACGCGCGCACTCCGAGAGGTTGAACGCTAACGGCTCCTCGGAGAGGTCGAGCATATGGGAGCTGAACAGCGGGCGGCCGTGCTTCTCGAAGAACGCCTCACCATGGCTGACCATGCCCTCGACCCAGGGGATCAGCTTCTTGTTGGCGTGGTCGGTGTGCAGCACGACGGCGATGCCATAGTGCTCGGCCAGCAGGTGCACATGCTGGGCTGCAGAGACTGCGCCGAGCACCTTGGCCTGCGCGCCGTCGGCCATGCCCTTGCCGGCGAAGAACTGCGCCCCGCCGTTGGAGAGCTGGATGATCACGTCAGAGCCGGCCTTCGCCGCCGCCTCCATCACCGCGTTGGCGGTGTTGGTGCTGGTGATGTTCACCGCAGGCAGCGCATAGCCGCCCTCTTTACAGGCAGCGACGAGCGCCTTGTAGTCATCTCCAGTTACGACGCCGGGTTTCAGTTTGGTCATCACGGACTCCTTCGGAAGGTTCGTTTCTTCGCCTGAGAGCATCGCCACCGATCCCTGCCATCGCGGAAAACAGCACTGCGCGGGCCGCTTTTTGTCTGCCTCAGAAAGCTCGCCATACACCTGTATGGCTCGTTTCTTCGGCTACGAAATCGGCTCGGCAGCTCAGCACCCGGCTCGGTCCGGAATGAGTGGCGGCGCTCCTAACGATTCTTGCGTTCCGGTCCGTCGTAGACCGGCCATTGAGGTTGCATCGTGGTATGCCGCCGTCGCTACCGGAAGCTCCGACGATTACCTAAACGACTGACAAGCCAGGCATACCATAGATCGTCACTGGCGCACATCAGCCATCAAGGTGGTACCCGCGAGCTGGTGCTGGTGCTCTCTGGACGAGTCGTGATCATCGAGGTGGGCGATCGGCAGGACTGAGCTAGGATTCATCCTGCACCGACGGTGAGAGCGGCCGGCAGTGGCACTCCCTCACCTTCCTCCCGCCACCGGGCACAGCACTGCCGGCCGCTCTAAGAGCACCCCTACAACTCCCTCCCGTCGCCGGGCACAGCACCGGCGGCCGCTTTCTATGCCTCAGAACGCTCGCCGTACCGCCCGTATGGATCGTTTCTTCGGCTACGAAAGCGGCGCGGCAGCTCAGCACCCGGCTCGGTCCCGAATATGTCGGGGAGCTCCTAAAGATCGACCTGTCTCTGTCGATGGTGATGGGACCCGAATGGCAATGCGTGTGTCAGCGCTGACGGCCGTGCCCGTCAGCACCAAGTGGGACGTCGCGCGGAGCGCAGCGGCAGAGCTGCGCGCGCGGGGGGCGGCGCCCGCGCGGGAGATCTCGCGGCGCCTGGCTGCTGAGCCCGCGCAGGCCAAGGCGACCATCGAGCCCTCTGAGGCGACGTTGCTGCCCCACGCCTTCCGTGCGCCATCGGGGGGAGAGAGCGGGGAGCTCAGTCGCAGCCGAGTGCGTCGCCCTTCGGGGCTGCAAGCGCTGGCGGCCGCGCGCTACCGCAGCGTCTCCGGGGGGCATCAACCGTTGGTGGGCTCTCGCGTGTCGTCGAAGGCGTGAGCGAGGAGAGAGCATGAGCTTCACTCTTGGCGTCCTGCGGATCGGAGCGTCGTACAGCGGCGTGCAGAAGAGCGCGTCGGTCGCCAGCGCCGTCAACGCGCGGCTGGCCGACCAGCAGGCTGAGGCGATCGTCTCACGCCCGGGCAGCGGCCAGCGCGCCGAGGAGTTCCAGCAGCTGCTGGCCAAGACGACCGCCTATGAGCAGCGCGCCGCCGAGCTGCTGACGGTCCAAGGTGGTGACTCACCGCTGGCGTCGCGGCGCGTCGAGAGCTCCAACGGGCAGGCCGTTAACGGCAGCGCGGTAGACTTCGCGCAGCAGCGCCATCTCGCCGTCAGCGTCTCCCAGACCGCGGCGGGGCAGCAGACGATCTCTGACCGCCTCAACACCGACGCGGCTCACGGCCTGGGCAGCGGCACGCAGACGCTCCGTCTCTCGGCCCAAGGGCGAGACGTTACCGTGGCCGTCGATCTTGACGCGGCGGCCGATAACGGCGAGGTCCTTGGGGCGCTGGCGCAGGCGATCAACGGCCTCTCGAGCAGCGGGGTGAGTGCTGAGGTAGTGCAGCAGGACGGGGAGAGCACGCTGCGACTGAGCTCCACGGCGACGGGCGCCGCCGCCGCCTTCAGCCTCGGCGATCAGAGCGGAAGCCTCGCCGCCGATCTCGGTCTCGACACCGACACCGTCGCAGACGCCGAGGCTGGTAGCGGCGGAACGTTGGTCGCCGCGCGGGATGCGCACTTCTCGATCGACGCCGGCCCCGCGCAGAGCAGCGCCTCCAACACCATCTCGCTCTTCGACCGCCAGGTCTCATTGACCCTCGGTGAGACCACCGCCGCCGACGAGCCCGCGTTCCTGTCGGTGGGCCGAGACGGCGCCGCGGTCGCCGAGGCGGTCGACCGCTTCGTCTCGGCGCGGGAAGACCTGCTGTCCTACCTGGGGCAACACCCCGGCGCGATCAGCGCCGCGCACCAGAGCGAGCTACGTCTGGCCGGCAGCGCGCTGGGCAGCTCGTTGACGTCGGTCGGCGTGTCGGCTGGTGACGGCGGCAGTCTCTCCGTTGACCGCGACGCCCTCGCCGCCGCGGTTGGTCGAGGCGGCTCGATCGACGCCATAGTAGGCTTGGCGCGCTCCGCCGAGCGAGAAAAGCGGGCGATCCTCGATGACGCCTCCCGGGCCGTCACCCACCCTCGCGACGCGGTCGATGGCGGCGCCGTGCGCGCCTTACAGGGCGCGTTCCAGCGAGAGCAGCTCGGTCAGCTGGTCGATATCGAGCGCAAGAGCCTGATCCGCCTGTCACAACATGGTGTGCGCGTCCACACCCGCCCGCGCGGCCTGCTCCTCGACCGCCGCGGCTGACGCGCCACGATCGCGAGACCTTTCGAGGTTGGGGCAACGCGTTCACGCGTGGGCACAGACGCCCCTATCTGCATCCCTCGAGCGCGGCGATCGCCGCCTGCCCCAGCGCGAGGTTGCCGTCGCCGCAGGGCAAGAGATGGTGGCGGTAGACGCGGAGGCCCTCTGCTTCCAGCAACGTCTTCACCCGCGTCAAGAGCAGGCGGTTGGCGAAGCAGCCGCCGCTGAGCAGCGCCCGCTCGAGGCCAGCGGCGCGGGCGACCTGCGCTACGCCGGCGGCGAGCAACCTAGCGACGCCCTCGTGAAAGGCCAGGGCGAGCTTGGCCGAGTCCTCGTCGGCCTCGAGCCGGGCGAGCAGATCGTCGAGCAGGATCGCGCTATCGAGCGCGGGGGCCGAGACCTCGTCGAGGGCGTCACTACCCAGCGGCTTGACGGTCAGCCCTGCGCGGTCGAGCGCCAGCGCCGCGGCCTCGAGGCGGGTGGCGGCCTCACCCTCGTAGCGGTTGTCGCTGGCGATCCCTGTCAACGCCGCGATGGCGTCGAAGAGCCGACCCAGGCTCGAACAGAGCGGCGCGCCGCGGCTGCGTCCGGCGTAGTGGTTCGCGAGACGCTGCGCCGCGAGCCTCCGCGCGCTCCCGTCGATCGGGCCGCGGGAGATCCCCGCGAGTCGATCGAGCGCTTCACCGACGGCCGCTCTGTCTGACCGCTCGGCCTCGGCCATGATCCCCTCGACCAAGAGCCCCGCCGCCGGGCGCCAGCACTGCCGCGCTGCCGCGTCACCCCCGAGCAGCGGAAAGGGACGCAGCCAGGCTGCGCGTCGGTAGCTCAAGGCATCGCCAACGAGCACCTCGCCGCCCCAGATCGTGCCGTCCACGCCGTAGCCGGTCCCATCGCAGACCAAGGCCACGATCTGCGCATCATCGCCGTGGAGCGGGAGGCCGTTGTCTACCATGCAGGCCACCGCGTGGGCGTGGTGGTGTTGTACCGAGACGAGGTCGAGGCCCTCGCGCTTGGCCAGCGCTCGCCCGTAAGCGCTGGAGTGATAGCCCGGGTGCAGGTCGCAGGCGATCAGCTCCGGGTCGACGCGCAGCAGCGTCGAGAGGCGCTCGCTGGCGGCGACGAAGTTTCGAAAGGCCGCCGGATGCTCGAGGTCACCGAGGTGCTCACCGAGCACAGCCTGGCCGTCTTTGGCGAGGCAGATCGCGCCCTTGAGATCACCCCCCACAGCGAGGATCGAGCGTGGGGTCTCGAGCTCGAGGCTGAGCGGATCGGGGACGTAGCCCCGGGCGCGGCGTAGCGGCGTGGGCGCAGCGTTGGCGGTGGCGCGGACCACGGAGTCGTCGATCGGGCGCTCGATCGGGCGATCGTGAATGAGCAGCGCGTCGACGATGTCGCCCAAGGTCTTCAGCGCCTCGTCGTCGCGCCACGACAGGGGCTCGCCGGAGGCGTTGCCTGAGGTCAGCACCAACGGCGGCAGCCCCTCGCCGACCTCTGGATCGAGGGTGGGGGACATCAAGAGCGCATGCAGCGGCGTGTAGGGCAAGACCAGCCCGAGCTCGGCGTAGCCTGGCGCGACGCTCTCGGCGATCGCGGCGGACCGGCGCCTTGGCGCGAGCACGATCGGCGCTCCGGGGCTCTCCAGCGCCGCCGCCGTCGCCACATCGAGGTCGACGAGCCGCGCGGCGGCCGCCAAGTCTGCCACCAGCACGGCCAAGGGTTTGGCCTCGCGTCCTTTCCGCTCGCGCAAGCGTCCGACGGCCGCGTCGTCGTCGGCCCGACAGGCCAGGTGGTAGCCGCCGAGACCCTTGATCGCGACGGTCTCCCCTGCGCGCAGCCGCCGGGCCGCCTCCACCAGGGCCGCCGCGGGATCGGCGTTGGTGGCGGCGGTGAGCGGACGTCCTTCGCCGTCGACCAGCCAGGCGCGGGGACCGCAGACGCTGCAGGCGTTGGGCTGAGCGTGGTAGCGCCGATCGGTTGGGTCGTCATACTCAGCCTGGCAGGCCGCGCACATGGGAAAGGCCGCCATCGTCGTCAGCGGACGATCGTAGGGCACGCCGCGGATGATCGAGTAGCGTGGCCCACAGTTGGTGCAGTTGATGAACGGGTAGCGATAGCGCCGATTGGCGGGGTCTCTCAGCTCGCGAGCGCAGTCGGCGCAGAGGGCGGCGTCCGGGGTGATCGCCACTTGCTGCCGCCTACCGCCCTCGCTGCGCACGATCGCGAAGCCCTCGGCGTCATGGTGTGGCCCGAGCTCGTAGTCCTCGAGGTGGTGGATCTGCGCCAGCGGTGGCAGCTCCTGCGGCAGCCGCGCGATGAAGCGCTCGAGCGCCTCGGGATCGCCCTCGAGCTCGACGAAGACGCCGCGGGCGTCGTTGCCGACAAAGCCAGCGAGGGCGAGCTCACGGGCCAGCCGCGCGATGAAGGGGCGAAACCCGACGCCCTGGACGCGGCCGCGGATCTCGAGGCGTCGGCGATGAGGTGTCATGCCGATGGGCTAGGCGTCGCGCCGGCCTTGGCGACGCCACGGGAGGCCCAGCGCGAGCAGCGCAGGCCAGACCACGCCGAGCAGCCCAGAGAGCTCCTCTTCGGCGCCGACCTGGTAGTTGAAGCCGCCGGCACCGCTGGCGAGCCTCTTCTTTTCTTGCGGTGGCGTGGCGCCGGGGCGCAGCACGCAGTCGGGTTGGGCCGTGGCGTCGTTGGTAGGCAGTGAGATCGCGAGCGTACAAAAGAGAGTGAGTAAGCCATGGCGCAGCGCGGTGTATGTCATCACGCGAGAACGATACCATCTTGCTCCCCATCGTGAGAGGTCGGCGAGGACTTGGGCTGCTCCTCACGCGCGGCTTCTTCGAACCTACGGCCCTCTCATCTACATCGCGTCGTGACACCCGGCTCGGTCTCGATTTTGTAGGGGTGCTCTTAGGAGCTTCCCCACAAATCCGGGACCGAGCCGGGTGCTGAGCTGCCGAGCCGCTCTCGTAGCCGAAGAAACGAGCCATACTGGCGGTACGGCGAGCTTTCTGAGGTGTAGAAAGCGGCCGGCAGTGCGGTGCCCGGCGACGGGAGGGATTTGTAGGGGTGCTCCTAGGTCGGGATGTACTAGGATCCCGTGGCCGATCGAGCCAGGAGCAGAAAGCGTAAGGCCGGAGGGGTGATGAGTAAGAGCGAGACGAAACGCGGACGTCGCGCCATCGTCGAAACGTCAGAGTCTGTTAGCGGGGTGAAGGTCGCCGACGAGGAGGCGCGCTCGAAGCTGGTGCGCGTGAGCATGGCCCTTGAGGAGGACCTGCTGGCTCGCTTCGACGCGCTGGTCGAGCAGAAGCAATACCGCACCCGCAGTGAGGCGCTGCGCGATCTGATGCGCGCGACGCTGGTCGAACAGCAATGGGCCGACAACCGCGAGGTCGTGGGCACGGTGACGCTGCTCTACGACCACCACATCCGCGAGGTCGGCCCCTCCCTGACGCGGATGCAGCACGAGAGCGCGGCCCACGTGCTCTCCTCTCTGCACGTGCACCTCGATAGGCGGCTCTGCTTGGAGGTGATCGTCGTACATGGCGAAGCGCGTGAGGTGCGGAGCCTCGCCGACGGGCTGATCGGTATCCGTGGCGTGCTTCATGGACAGCTCACGGCGTCGTCAGCGGGGCAGGATCTCGCTGCCGCCGACGATCACGACCACCATCATTACTGAGCCATCACCCATCGTCACTGCGCCATCACCGAGCGCGGCGCCTCTTATGAGGCCAACCCGGTGTGGTGCCTGGTCGACAAGGAAAGCAGACATGACGCCAAATCGAACGCTTACCCTCATGTTTTCATCGCTGCTCTGCGCGTGCGTCACCCCCGAGCTGCGGGTCAACGGCAAGCAGATGAGCCAGGATGGTGAGACGGCGGCCCGTAACTACTACGCGCCGCAGCTAGCCAAGCTGAAGGCCCGCGACAAGCCGGTGGCCGACGGCGTGGTCTTCGCGTTGCCAAACCGCGCCTACGCGCTGGCCAACTGGGTCAACGCTCCAGTCGCTGCCAAGGCCGGTTCGGCGAGTGCTTCGAAGGCGGTGGTGCAGCTCGCGATCTTTTCGAAGACGACGTGGGATATCCTGGCCGACGCGCTCGCCAGGCAGAAGATCTTCACGAGCTACCGGCAGCTGCCGACGGCTGATGGCACCGCGGAGCTGGCGAAGCCCGAGGCCGTCAAAGCTGGCGTCTGGGTGATCGGCCACAACAGCAACAACCAGGTGGTGGTCTATCGCCACCCGGCGCGGGAGCGCGGGGTCACCATCACCGACAAGCTCTCGCCAGGGCGCGAGCTGGCGACGATGACGCGGCTCATCGTGGCGACGATCGCGCAGCTGCAGCGCAGCGGCGCTGGCCTGGCGGTGGGAGCCACGAAGACCGAGGGCACGGTGTCGGCCAAGACACCGTTGGCGTCCCGGCCAATCGTCGCAGTCTTCGACGTGCAGACGGCGCGGCTGAAGCTCGCCGACGATCTACGCCAGACCCTCAGCGACCAGGCAGCCACGGAGCTCGCTGCCATGGCGCGCTATCGCGTGGTGCCGCGCGCGCAGCTACGCGCTCGGCTGCGCCAAGAGAAGCGCGCCTCCTACCGCAGCTGCTTCGAGAGCGCTTGCCAGGTCGCGATCGGCCGCGAGCTCGCGGCGCAGAAGTCGCTTGCGCTGACGATCAGCAAGATAGGCTCGCGCTGCCAGGTCTCCGCCGTGCTCTACGACCTGAAGTCCGCTGCCAGCGAGCGGGCCGCCAACGCCAGCGGTGCCTGCTCGGAAGACGGCTACCTCACCGCGTTGAGGCAAGTGATCGGAGAGCTCGCGAAGTAGGGCTACGATGCCTTGGCTTCGGGTGGAGGCTCGGCAGCTACGAAGGTGTAGGCCCCCCAGCCACGAGGTGTAGGCTCCGCAGCTACGACCGGTCAGTTGATCGAGGGCGCGTCTTCGAAGAAGCGGTAGGAGACGAAGACCGAGTCGCCGACCTTCGGCGTCCACGGTGAGCCGGCGACGAGGTTGAAGATGATCGCGTTGTTCGGGCCGTCGTAGTCGAAGCCGTCGGCGCGGGAGCGTGGCACCTCATTGCCCTCCACGGCGAGCTTCAGCGTCGAGGAGATCGGTACGCGAGAGAGCTTGAAGGTCGAGGCCGCGCCCTGGGCGGCGGTGATCAGGGCGTTGAGGGCGGCGGTGAGCACGGCCTTGTCGGTCCTGCAGATCGGCCACGAGGCGCCGCCGGTCTTCTCGGTCATCGCCTTGGCGGCCCAGGAGGGCTCATATTTTTTCGTGCAGTCGGGGACCAGCGCGATCATGCCGAAGGCGCTGATCTGATGCTGCTGGTAGTAGGCTAGGAGCGGCGGGAAGTCTTTATGGGCCTCGACGGCGGCCTGTGTGAGGGTGCGCGAGGCGGTGTCGCTCGACTGCAGGTTGCGCTCCTCTTCGTCGGTGACCAACACATAGATCAGCTTCGCCCCCGGGCGCAGCCCCATCGACATGTCGCCGGGTTGAGTCACCGGCGGGTTCTTCATCAAGACTCGCTCGTGGAGGTTCTTCCCGGCGGTGATCGGCGTCTCCGTCTCGCAGCCGCCGGGGCCGGTGGGGCTTTTGACCTGCGCGCTGAAGGTCGCTTGGTTGGTGGTGAACTTGCCGCCGGTGAGCCCAACCCCGGAGGTGGAGCAGCCGCCGCGCATCACGCCGACGCGGAAGTCGAGAGAGGAGCTCTGGAGCTTGGTGAAAAACGCCTTCGCCGTGTCGCTGATCAGCTGCTGGTCGTCGTTCATGCTGCCGGAGGCGTCAATCAGCCAGACGATGTCGGCGATGGGGAGCGCCTCGACGACGAAGCCATCGCACTCGGCCTTCAGGCCCTTGCCCGAGCGGCCGAGGGCTGTGCCGTTGGTCAGGTCCCGCATCCGGATCGCCGTCGCGTTGGATGTGTTATCGAAGGCCGTCTGAGGCGCGACGGCGCCGACGATGATCACGCGATCGGATCGCACGACGGTGGTGATCAGCAGCGAGAACACGGTCGTCCCCGTCGCGTAGCTTGGCCCCGCGGGGATCGTCAGCTCGGCGGCCGTATGTCCGCTGAGCGCCGTGAGCAGCGCGTCGCGCAGATCCCCAGGCGATCGCGCGCTCGCGGCGGTGACCAGCCGCTGGCTCACCACGGCGGGGAAGCTGTCGTAGGTGGTGAAGGGTTGGCGGTTGAACACCGCCGCGATAGTCAGGTTGGCGATGCCCGCCATGGCCTGCTCGTCGGCTTCATCTTGTTTGATCGGGTCTGAGGTGCCGGCCTTGGCGAGGACGAAGCCGGCGATCACCGCCGCGCTGTCGTCAAAGGTGATCGCGGCCTCTGTGGGCTGACCGTTGGCGATGGTCACTCGCCGTGTCGCGCCGAAGGCCGGGTTGAGGGCCAGCGTCCAATCGCCGCCCTTCTCAGTGTCGAGGGTCGGCGTGATCAGCGCCGCTGTGTTGCAGACGATGTTGCTGCCCTCGTCCTTGTCCGCCCTCCCGTCGCCGTCGGTGTCGGCGAGCCGCGGGTCGGTCTCGGTGCCGATGCATCTAACGTCGATCAGCGGGGTACATGTCCCTGCCTGGCAGGTCTGTCCGTCGCCGCATTCGTCCCCCTGAGGGCAGAGGGCGGCGCAGTCGCCGATCAGGCCGTTCTTGTCGCGATCCTCTTCGCCGTCCTTGACGCCGTCTTTGTCCTGGTCGGCGTCGGTCGGATCGTAGCCGACGCATTTACCTTTGCTGCAGTCGCTGTCCTTCTCGCAGCCCTCGATCGGGCGCGGAGTCTCGGACTCGGGATCTCCGACGCAGATCTTCGGCGCCTCGACCTCGATCTTGTCAGGGATGCCATCGCCGTCGCTGTCGGCTTGGCAGGGATCGGTGCCGAGCTGTGTCTCCTCGACGTTGAGCAGCCCGTCGAGGTCGCAGTCGTCGGTGCTGCAGTTAGGGCAGGGGCCGCTTGGCTGGTCTGGCGCGAGATCGGCGATCACGGCGTCGCCGCCGCCACCGTCGCCGAAGCGGGTCATCGACCCGCCATCGCAGGCGGTGACGGCGAGAGGCCCGACGAGGAGGGTGAGCAGCGCCACCACCAGGCGGTTGTAGCGACCCCCACACCTTCCTTTCGTTGCCGGGCACAGCTCTGCCGGCCGCTCTCTAGGGCTCAGAACGTTCGCGGTATCACCCGTAGGGCTCATGGCTTCGGCTACGGAATCGGCGCGGCAGCTCAACACCCGGCTCGGTCCTGAACGTGTAGGGGTGCTCTTGGGGGTCATAGGGTCTCCAATCAGCGCACAGCGCACAGCGCTCTCTTCCCGATAGGATAACGCAGATGACAGGCTGGCGTGAGCTCGCAGTAGCAGGTGTTCGCAGTCAACGGAGGCGCGTCTCCATGCTCGGCATTGGCACGAGGGGATCGGAGACGGGGAGATCGATGAAGAAGCGTGTGTAAACGCCGAGCTCGCTCTCCACGTCGAGGCGGCCGTGGTGCTCGGCGATGATCGCGCGGCTGAGCGCCAAGCCTAGACCCGTGCCCTGCTGTTTGCCCTTGGTGGTGAAAAAGGGCGTGAAGATACGAGCGATCTTGTCGGCGTCGATCCCGACACCTTGGTCCTCGACGGTGAGCCGTACCCAGCGCTCGCGGTCTTCGTCGAGCTCGCGGGCGAGCACGCGGATGCGCTTGCGCTCGTCGTAGCGAGGGAAGCGAAGGTTGAGCGCGTCTCTGGCGTTGGTCACCAGGTTGAGCAGCACCTGCTGGATCTGTTGGGGCTGGCAGCGCAGCGGCGGGAGGTCTGCGGGGATGTCGATGTCGATCTCGATCTGATCGTTCGAGACGACCACACGGAGCAGCGCGAGGGTGCCCTGGACCACGTCCATGACGCGGACCAGCCGGCTGCGCTGCTGCTCTCGACGGGCAAAGCTCAACAAGTCGCGCACCATCTCGCCGACCCGCGAGGCCTCACGTTCGATCTGCGACGCCGCGTCGAGGAGCCGGTCTCCGACGTCCCCGAGCTCGACGAGCACATCGTCGATCGCCCCGATCCGCCGTCGGATCAGCTCGGCGTAGTTGATGATCCCCGTGATCGGAGTGTTGATCTCATGAGCTACGCTGGCCGCGAGCATCCCGATCGACTCCAGCCGTTGCTGCTGCTTGAGCTGATCGTCGACCGCGTCGGCCGCCTCGCCGAGGCCGTCGAGGGTGCGACGTTGCACGTCGGTGATGGTGGCGACGCGCAGCGCGCGGCCGGCTTCGACGAAGCTGCGGGAGCGCACCTCGATTCGCGAGGTGCTGCCGTCCTTGCGCAGCATCGTCAGCTCGTAGGGCTCCTCGCGGTCAGCTCGAGACGCTTCGTAGAGCATGTCTCGTGACTCAGCGGTGACCAGCGCGCCCATCTGCATCCCGCAGAGCTCCTCGACGCTGTAGCCGCAGAGCTCGGTGAAGGAGGCGTTGGCCGCGATGACGACGCCGCGATCATGGACGACGACGCCAGCCTCACAGGCGTCGGCCAGCGCTTGGAAGCGTGCGTCACCAGGCCGAACCTCAGCGTCGTCTACTACGACGTTCGGCTTGGTTGATCGTCTGGCTGGCTGAGTCGCGCTCATGCTCGCTTCCGGTTCGTAGCGTCGGTATCGACGACTACATGAGAAGACCTTTGTTCAGCGCTGCGAACTCTCTGTAAAGGCGAAAAGAAAACTTAGAAAACGGGGCCGCTAACCTGCCCGACTGGACTCGCCCAGGGCGCCTCGATGGGTGACCCAGGCGCAGTTGGCGCAAGCGAAGCGCAGCGGGGCGTCGCGGTCCGCCTCGTCGGCGTAGTCGATGCCGACCCGCGGGCCAACCACGATCGCCGCCGGGGGCTCACCAGCGTGGAGCGTGAGGCCTCCAGGGTGATAGAGCCGATGGTGGTTGAAGCTGCCATCGAGGGCTAGCGCCGCGGCGACCTTGCCCGGCCCCGTGAGCAGCACCGGCCCGTCTTTCCCACCTCGGCGCGTTCGGATCAGCTCGAGCCCGGCGACGGGCTCGCAGGCGCGGATCAGCGCCGCCTGACCGTCGCCTGGCTGACCAGTGACGATGTTCAGCATCTGGTGCAGCCCGTAGCAGAGGTAGACATAGGCCCGCCCCGGCGGGCCCCACATCGGCGCGTTGCGCACGGTCTTGCCCATCCGCGTGTGGGCCGCGCTGTCGTGGGGGCCGAGGTAGGCTTCGACCTCGGTGATCCGCAGTCGCACAGCGCCATGGCGCAGCTCGCGGCCGAGGAGATCGGGGGCGACCTCTTTTCCGTCCCGGGCGTAGAAGCGCTGAGGTAGCAAAGCCACCCGACCACCCTGCCATCTCGTCGCTCGTCGTCAACCTGGCCGAGCGTCTATCGCGCGCTTCATGGTAGGGTGCAGCCTTCCCACACGATGAACACGCTCGATTGGACAGTCATCGGCTTCTACATGGCGGGCATGATCGTCCTCAGCGTGCGGATGGGTCGTGGGCAGGAGAGCCAGGAAGATTACTACGTCGGCGGACGTGACCTGCCGTGGTGGGCGGTCGGGGTCTCGACGACGGCGACGCAGAGCTCCTCGGTGAGCTTCATCAGCGTCCCGGCCTTTGTGGCTCTGGTGCAGGGCGGCGGCCTGACCTGGTTGCAATACGAGGTCGCCGTGCCGCTGGCGATGATCTTCATCATGATCTTCCTGCTCCCGCTGTTTCGAAAGCTGGAGCTGATCTCCGTCTACGAGTACCTCGAGCTGCGCTTCGGCTCAGGGACGCGGAGCTTCCTCTCGGCGGTCTTTCTGTTCTCCCGCGGGCTGGGCACCGGCGTCGGGGTCTACGCCTCGGCGATCCCCATCTCGGTCGCTCTGGGCCTCGACCTCAGCGTGACGATCCTCGCCATCGGCATCATCACCCTGATCTACGACACCATCGGCGGCATGAAGGCCGTGGTCTACAGCGACGTGCTGCAGATGGTGATCCTGCTGGCTGGCATCGGCCTCTGCATCGGCTACGCCCTTGGCCAGACCCACGACTAAAGCGCCGCGCTGGCGGCCCACGACGCGCAGCGCTATGTCGCCCTCGACATGACCACCGGCCTCTTTGACCAGGGGCGATACCCCTTCTGGGGGTTCCTCGTCGGAGGCTTCTTCCTCTACGCCTCGTACTACGGCGCCGATCAGTCGCAGGCTCAGCGCGAGCTCTCTACGCCAAACCTGGCGCATACGAAGTACTCCCCAGGCCGCTGAGATGCTGAGATGCTGAGATGCTGAGATGATGAGATGATGAGATGATGAGATGATGAGATGATGACGTCAGCCAAGATGGGAGTCTAGATGAGACGCGCTGTCCACGTGATGTGCTGTGGGCTCGTAGGAGCCGCCCTGGTCGCCTGCTCCGGCCCAGCCCAACACCAGCCCAGGCCGGCTCCGGCGCCAACGCCAACGCCAGCGCCGGCCAGCCAGCCGACCAAGAGGCGCAAGACGCGCCTCGTGCCACCGCTGATGGGCCCGCCGACGACGCGCCCCGCGCTGCCTCCCCCGCCAAAGCCTCAACCGAACCCCAGCCTCAACCGAACCTCAGCCTCAACCAAACCCCAGGTTGCTCATCCGGTAAGCGAATAAGCGCTCTAGCAGGCTGTTGATCGAGCCCTCCCGACCAGCCCTTCGAACCGAGCTCGTTGTCGTCAACCAGCCCGCCTGCAGGTTCACGCGTTGCTTTTTCGCGAGCGGGGGATATACCTTCCCCCACCATGGCCAAGACATACGACTACATCGCGATCGAGACGAAGTGGCAGGACTATTGGCGGAAAAACAAGACCTTTCGCGCGATCGATCCTGGTGACGAGGGCTTCGACGAGAGCAAGCCCAAGTATTACGTGCTCGACATGTTCCCTTACCCCTCGGGCGCGGGGCTCCACGTCGGTCACCCGCTGGGCTACATCGGCACGGATATCGTCGCCCGCCACAAGCGGATGACCGGCTACAACGTGCTGCACCCGATGGGCTTCGACGCCTTCGGCCTGCCCGCCGAACAGTACGCGATCGAGACCGGCGTCCACCCCCGCGAGACCACCGAGCGCAACATCGAGAACATGCGCCGGCAGCTCAAGGCCTTTGGGCTGAGCTACGACTGGGATCGGGAGCTCGCGACCACGGACGAGGACTACTACCGCTGGACCCAGTGGATCTTTCTTCAGCTCTTCAACAGCTACGTCGACGAGCGCGACGGCAAGGCGCATCCGATCACTGAGCTCGAGGCGCGGCTGGAGCGCGGCGAGCTGATGATCGACGCCGACCTCCGCGCGATCGACCCCAAGGCGACACCGGGCGAGGCTGCTGGCGGCGCGGCCCTCCGCGGCTGGGGCACGCTCTCGGCGCAAGCGACGCGCGCAGTGCTCGACAACCACCGGCTGGCCTACATCGCCGAGGTGGCCGTCAACTGGTGTCCGGCGCTGGGGACGGTGCTGGCCAACGAGGAGGTCACCGCCGAGGGGCGCTCTGAGCGCGGCGATCACCCCGTGTACAAGCGACCGCTGCGCCAGTGGATGCTCCGCATCACCGCCTACGCCGAGCGCCTGCTCTCCGAGCTCGAGCTCTGCGACTGGCCAGAGAAGATCAAGCTGATGCAGCGCAACTGGATCGGCCGCAGTGAGGGCGCCCTGGCGGACTTCGAGGTGGTAGGGACCTCGGCGCAGATCACGGTCTTCACCACCCGCCCCGACACGCTCTTTGGCGCGACCTATATGGTGCTGGCGCCGGAGCACGAGCTGGTGGCGAGGGTCACCACCGACGAGCAGCGCGAGGCCGTAGCGGCCTACCAGAAGCAGGCCGCCGCGCGCTCGGAGATCGACCGCCAGGCCGACGCCAAGGAAAAGACCGGCGTCTTCACCGGCGGCTATGCGCGCAACCCGGTCAACGGCGAGCAGATCCCGATCTGGATCGCCGACTACGTGATGATGGGCTACGGCACCGGCGCGATCATGGCGGTGCCCGCGCACGATCAGCGCGACTTCGAGTTCGCCACCCAGTTCGGGCTGCCGCTGATCCCGGTGGTGCTGCCCGACGAGGGCTGGCTGCGCGAGCAGGCCAAGGCCGCGGGCCGCGAGGTCGCCGCCGCCGAGGGCGAGGGCGCGCTGGCCGCGCTGCGCGACGACTACCTGCAGAACGTCGCCGCCTATGGCGTGGCGTTCTCCGGCGAGGGTCCTCAGATCAACTCGAGAAACGACGAGGTCTCCCTCGACGAGGTCCCAACGCCGGAGGCGAAGACGCGGATCACGGCGTGGCTCCGCGGCAAGGGGCTGGGGCGCTTCCAGGTGCAGTACAAGCTGCGCGACTGGCTCTTTTCGCGGCAGCGCTACTGGGGCGAGCCCTTCCCGATCCTCCACGGCGCGGACGGCTCCCTCCACGCGGCCGCCGAAGATGAGCTGCCCGTCGCCCTGCCGCCGATGGACGACTTCTCGCCGCCCAAGAGCGACGACCCAGACGTGCCGCCGCTGCCCTCGCTCTCGCGAGCGCCGGCCGAGTGGCGCGAGGTCGAGCGCGCCGGTCGGAAGCTCGCCCGCGAGCTGAACACCATGCCTCAATGGGCGGGCTCCTGCTGGTACTACCTGCGCTTCATCGATCCCAAAAACGACACCGCGCTGGTCGATCCGGTCAAGGAGCGGTACTGGATGGGCGGCAGCCAAGACACCCCCGGGGGTATCGACCTTTATGTTGGCGGTGCCGAGCACGCCGTGCTGCACCTGCTCTATGCGCGCTTTTGGCATAAGGTGCTCTACGACCTCGGCCACGTCTCGACGCCGGAGCCCTTCGGTCGGCTCTTCAACCAGGGCTATATCCTGGCCTACGCCTACCAAGATCAGCGCGACGTCTATGTCCCGGCCGAGGAGGTCGAGGAGAAGGACGGCGACTGGTTCTTCAAGGGCGAGAAGGTCAAGCGCAGCTACGGCAAGATGGGCAAGTCGCTGAAAAACGCCGTCAACCCCGACGATATGTTCGAGGCCTACGGCTGCGACACGATGCGCCTCTACGAGATGTACATGGGGCCCCTCGAGACCTCGAAGCCGTGGAACACCCGCGACATCGTCGGCGTGCATCGCTTCCTGCAGCGCGTCTGGCGCAACTTCTATGGCGAAGACCGCGGTGACGAGGCCGAGGCGGGCGAGGAGCAGCCCTTTCTGGTCTCCGACGATCCGGCGAGCGATGAGCTGAAGCGCCTCTTGCACAAGACAATCAAGGCCGTCAGCGAGGACATGGATCGGATCCGCTTCAACACCGCCTTGGCGCGGCTGATCGAGCTGAACAACGCGCTGGTCAAGCTCGAGACCCTGCCCCGCGAGGTCGCCGAGCCGCTGGTGCTGATGCTCGCGCCGCTCGCGCCCCACGTCGCCGAAGAGCTCTGGCGCGACCTCGGCCACGAGGCGTCGATCGCCTACGCGAGCTGGCCGACCTACGACGAGGCGCTGCTGGTCGAAGACGAGATCGAGATCGTGGTTCAGATCAAGGGCAAGACCCGCGGCAGCGTCCGCGTCGCCAAAGACGCCGACAAAGACGCGATCCAGGCCGTCGCCCTCGCCGATCCCAAGCTGGCCAAACACGTCGAGGGCAAGGCGATCAAGAAGGTGATCTACGTGCCCGGACGCCTGCTCAACATCGTCGCGATCTAGACCGCTGACCAACTTACCTCCCGTCGCCGTCGGTTGCGTGCTACCAGCAGGCGCCCTTCTCGCTCCTACGCTGTGATTCCGCATCCTTCGCGCAGCTCGGTCCGGTAAGCTGATCAGCGCTCTAGGTAGGGCAAGGAGGACGGCGAGCATAGAGATGGTCTTCATGAGGCGGCTTTCGTCAGTGTCTTAGGCAGAGCCTTCTTCTTCGGCCGCAAGAAGCGGACACGGAGCTCGACGCCCTTCTTGAAACAAGAAGTCGTCGCGGCTCACGTTCGTCATCGTCTACCCCTGAGCTTGTGCTGCCGTCCACACGGTAGCATGAGTTGGGTCGCGAGACTCCGGAGGCCGCCGGGCACCGTCTCCCCCAAGGCACACACCCGGCGGCCCCGTCGTCATCGCGTGGTCACCAGCCCGACAAAACCCCTCGGCCCACATGACAAGGAGGAGGAGGTTTCTGCGATGGCCTCCTCAAGGAGGCTCTATCCGGTGGCGGAGCGCTTATCGGCAGGTCGCAGCCAATGTTGCGTACGTTTTCTGGGCTGGATCAAAAATCGTCGCGGCGGTCGAGGGAGGCGCAGCAAAGGCGGCACCAATTCAAGGGCTTAGACTGCTCGTCGGGCTCACCGACGTATTGACGGCGTCGCGTATGGCCTCGAAGAGCCGCTCCCCCCGGGCTTCCAGCGTCTTGGTGAAGGTTTTGTCCATGCCGTTGTCGGCAGCGCGGACGAGATGTTGCTGTTGTGGCAGTCCCCTTCGCCGCGCTGTTCTTTGCTTCGTTCACCTAAAGCCCCGGGTGGAATTCTTGGCTGCTTACCTCCCACCCTTCGTCGTCGGTTGCCTTGAGCAGCTCTACTCTCGCGGTCTCGGGCAATGCTCAGCTAGCGGGGATTCGCGCAGCGATCTCAGCGATCTCAGACCGAGGCCAAGTCTCTTCACGGCGCGTCGCTGGTCGGTCGCCGAGCTCCCACAGATCGGACGCAGCTGGCGGCCTCAGAAGGATTGACGCGGCCGCGCCTGACCCAGCTCCTAAACCTCCTGAGCCCGCCGCAGGGGGCGGCCCACGCTCATCGTCCGGACACGGCGTCGTCCGTTTCGGCAACAACCTGAGACCCTGCCGGCGGACACCACGATCGATGAGCGACCCGAGCTCGGGTCGCCAAGCCCATTGACTCATCGCTACCGCTGACCCTAGCATCAGGCGTCCGTGAGCAAGACATCGGAACGTCAGCAGGTCCATGAAGCTGATCAAACAGACCAGCCTCGCTTTTCGGCGCGGCAGCTCGGATAAGGTCTACGAGGTCGACCTCTGCGAGGTCGGCGACGATCAGTTCGTGGTCAACTTTCGCTACGGTCGCCGGGGCGCCACGCTGCGCGATGGCTCGAAGACGCCGCTGCCGGTGGGGCGCGCGGAGGCCGACAAGATCTTCGACAAGCTCGTCACGTCGAAGACGAGCAAGGGCTACATCGAGGTCGATGATATCGGCGCGATGAGCGCTCCGCCGCCAGCGCCGGAGCCGAGCGCGCCAGCGCCGCCCACCTCGACGCGCCGGGCCTCGCCGCCAGAGGCCGGACGCGGGGGCGCGGCGGGGCCGTATCGCGGTGGTGCTGCGCCGGCGCCCATCGTCGACGCCCGCGGGCGGGCCGTGCTCGAGCGGCTGCGCGCCGGCGATCGTCCGACGCAGCGTCAGGGGCTCCGTCGTCGCTTTCGCGACCTCCGGTCGGCGCGCAGAGAGGGCTGGTCTCTCGATCGCGCGATCTGGCGGGCCGGCGAGCTGGGCCTACGCGAGGCCGAGTCAACGCTGATCGAGCTGCTGCGCGGGCAGCGCGGCGCCCCTCTTCGGCGCTACTGCATCGTCTGGGCCCTGGGGCGCGTCGGCTCCGAGGCGTCGATCCCGCTGCTGCGTACGCTCTACGAGAGCAGCTCGGAGCGCGACAACATCCGCGCCCTGGCGGCCGAGGCCCTCCGTCGGCTCTACTCCGACGCCGACCGTCGGCGCTTCATAGACGGGCTGATCGACAGCCTCCCTCAGAGCCTGCGCCAGCCGGCGCGGGAGGGGCCGGCTGAGGCCTTCGAAGACGCGCTCTCGCGGCAGCTGCGCGGCAGCGTCGACGCGAAGCTCCTCGCCACGATCTACCTGATCGACAACGAGCACACGCGGCCGGGCTTGCTCGAAGCGCTCTCCGAGCTGCCGGTCGATCGCAAGGCTCATAAATGGATCCGCCGGCTCTTCAAGGCTGCCGAATTTCGTCGCGACGGTCGCGTCTATGGCCTGCTGGCTCATCGCATCGAAAAAGACGGCCGCCGGCATCTGCGCGCCCGCGACTATTACCGCCGCCGGGTCTGGCGCGCGCTGCGAAACCTCGGCGAGGTCGAGGTCGAGCAGCTCTCCCGCGCTGACCACGGAAGAGGCGCTGACCAGGGGACAAACGACTTCGTTCGCCTCGCGGTCGGTGTACTCTTGGCCTTCGAAGACGGCGACGCGCAGCAGCCACGATCGTACGACGGGTATCAGTGGCATTGGGGCCCCTGGGCCGGCTATTGGGCCTTCAATCAGCTGCTCTATCGCCACAGCGATCGCTTCCAGAGCGACGGCGTTGGCAAGGCCTTCCGCGCTTGGCGGAGAGACAGCCACGAGCAGCGCATCAGCCGCCGCGAGGAGGCGTTCCCCGCGCTCTGGGACGCGGCGCCGGCGGGGCTTCTGCAGCTGCTCGACGAGAGCGAGTGCGAGCCGGTGCATCAGTTCGCGGCCACGGCGCTGCGAGCCAACCGGGCCTTCTGTGCCGAGCTCGCCGCCGACGCGGTGGTGATGCTGCTCTCGGCGCCCTACGAGGTCACCGCCGAGCTCGGCTTCGACCTCGCCGAGCGGCTCTACGATCCGACAGCCCCGGACCTCGAGCTGATCGCGGGTTGCGCCTGCTGCGCCTACGAGCCCGCGCGGCGCGTCGCCAAGCGCTGGATCGACGCCGACCGCGGCCGCTTCACCCAGAGCGCCGAGCTGATGGCCCAGCTCGTCCTCGCGCCCTACGACGACACGCGGCGCTACGCTCGAGACCTCCTGCGCGGCGCGACGCTGCCAGCGGGCACCGCGCGAACCCTGATCGCTCGGGTGATCGCGGCGCTGATCGCGCTCAACCCGGATCTCGACGACGAAGACGCCGACGCGGCGGCGCTCGTAGCTAAGCAGCGTGAGCACGTCGTCGACGTCGTCGACACCCTGCTGCGCGCCCTGCGCTCGCAGCTCGGCGAGCTCGGCCACGACGTCTTGCGCGACCTGGCGGCGCACGTGCTCCCCGAGCTGCAGATCCTGGCTGGCGAGATCTTGCTGATCCAGGGCGAGGCCGGCAAGCGCGCCCCCGACGACCTGGTGATGGCGTTGCTCGCCGCCGAGGCAGCAGCCCCGCGGACCATCGCCGTGCGTCTGCTCGGCCAGCTGCCCGACGGCGAGCTGAGCCAGCGCCCAGAGCTGCTCTTTTCGATCGCGACCCACGAGCACGCCGACCTCCGCGGGGCGCTGCGCCCCGTGCTCGGTCGCCTCGCGACCTCGCAGCCCGCCTTCGCCGAGCGCTTCTGCGCGATGCTGGTGGAGGCCCTCTGCGCCGGCGGGCTGCCCGATGGCGTCCCGACCTCGCTGGTGGCCCTGCTGCGCGAGGAGCTGCTCGGGGCGCTGCCGAAGGTCGACGAGGACGGCATCTGGCGGCTGCTCCATAGCCCGCTGCAGCAGGCTAAGGAGCTCGGCGGCGTGCTCCTCGCGCGAGACATCGACCCGTCGCAGCTCTCGATCAAGCAGCTGGTCAGCCTCGCCAGCCACGAGATCTTGAGCGTGCGCCAGGCGATCTGGCGGCTCTGCGAGGCCGACATCGAGCGGCTGAAGCGCGGGGCCTCACAGGCGGTGCGGATCGTCGACGCCAAGTGGGCCGACACGCGGCAGTGGGCCTTCGGCTTCATCCGTGACCACTTCGGCCCCGAGGAGCTGACGCCGAAGACCCTCGTCGCCATCACCGACAGCGTCCGCGACGACGTGCAGGCCTTCGGCCGAGAGCTGATCACGCGCTTCTTCTCCGCCGAGCACGGCGCCGACTACCTGCTCAAGCTCGCCGAGCATCCGGCGGAGGGGCTGCAGCTCTACGCCTCGAACTACCTCGAGCGCTTCGCCGCGGGGAACATCGGACATCTGCAGCGGCTCGAGCCCTACTTCGTCAGCGTGCTCTCGCGGGTCAACAAGGGGCGCGTGGCCAAGACCCGCGTGCTGACCTTCCTCGAGGCCGAGGCGACCAAGAGCGCCGAGGCGGCAGAGCTGGTGGCGCGCATCTTCGCTCGCCAGTCGGTGACGATCGCCGTCGGCGACAAGGCGAAGCTGATCGAGGGCATGCTGGTGGTGCATCGCGAGCATCCAGCGATCGAGCTCCCCATCACGCTCAAGCCGGTGGTCTCGAGAGCGCCGGGGAGCGGCGCCGGCGCTCCGAGGCCGGGAGTGGACGACCATGCGGTTTGAGTTCGCCTACGCCAAGAGCTCGAGGGTCTCGGGCGACGCGGGCTCGACGGAGATGTCCTTTTCGCCGGACACCAAGCGCGAGCCGACCTTCTTCCGCGGCAACCTGCGCCCCGATCGGCATCGTAGCCTGGCCTTCCGCGAGGCGATCAGCGCCCTCCACGACGTGGTGATCTCGGACCTGCGACAGAAGCCCAAAGATCGCAGCGAGTATCTGGCCTGGCTCGAGCAACAAGAGGAGCTCGACTGGGCCGCGATCGGCGAGCAGCGCGGCAGCGTCGCCGAGGAGATCAAGGCGCTGACCCACGAGCTGTCTCAGCTCAGGCAGCGCAGCGCCGGGCGGATGCGCGAGTTCTACAGCGCGCGGCAGCGCTACTTTGACTACCTCTACACGCGCGACTACGACGCCTGGTTCGTGCTCGATCCGGTGATCACGATCCACCCCGACGAGCTCTTCTTCGAGTGCTTTAGCCAGGACGAGTCGACCTACGGCCGCCTCGGGACCAGCTACGAGGTCTATCAGAGTATCGGCGAGTACGCCTGCGGGACGACCAACGTCGACTACTCGCAGGCGCTCTATGAGGAGTTTCAGAAGGTCCGCAGCTACAAGACCACCGCGCTGGAGGTCGACCCGAGCGGCTTCTCCGTCGAGACCACCGCCGAGGCGACCTACAAGGAGGTCAAGATCGACCTCCCCGACAGCTGGGTGCGCGGGTTTTTGCAGGTCAGCTCGGCGATGAGCCTGCCGGCGACGGTGGTCGAGCTGCACCCGATGGACATCCACAACCTCTGCTTTCTGCTGCGCCGCAAGCGCGAGCTGAAGGGGCCGCGCAGCCTGCGCTACCTGCTCGAGCCGGGTAAGCCCGTGCGGATGATCCTCGAGCCCTGGAACGATGAGATCGTCTGCGGGCGCTCGATCTACAAGGGCGAGCGCGCCGACGAGATCCGCGTCTGGGGGCGGCGGCGGCTCCACGTGCTCGAGCGGCTGATCCCGATCGCCGAGCGCTTCGTGGTCCACCTCCTTGGTAGCGGTTTGCCCTCGTTCTACGTCGCCGACCTCGGCGAGATGTCGTTCACCCTCGGCCTCTCGGGCTGGACCGCCAACGACTGGTCGACCTCTGGCAACTTCGACCTGATGGCGCCCCGCGCCGCCGTCGACCACATGACCCAGCAGCGGGTCTTCGCCGGCCTCAAAGAGAGCTGGGCCGAAAAGCCCGATGCCCTGGCCCAGCGCCTCGGCCTCGATCGGGCCACCGTGCTCGGCGCCCTGTCGGCCTACACCCAGGCCGGTCGCGCGATCTACGACATCAACAAGAACATGTACCGTGTGCGAGAGCTGACCCAAGAGCCGCTCCCGCTGGAAGACCTCCGCTTCGCCAACGACCGTGAGGCGGCGGCGGCGCGGTACGTCGAGCAGAACAACGTACGGGTCACGGCGCGGGAGCTGCCGGGCGGCGCCCTCGAGCTGGTGGGCAACGTCGCCGAGGGTCGCCGGGGCTATCAGCCACAGCTGACCATCGACAGCGACCAGCGCATCATCACCGCCAGCTGCAGCTGCAACTATTATCAGCAAAACAAGCTCTACAAGGGCCCCTGCGAGCATATGCTGGCGCTGCGCAAGGCCCACGGAGAGAAACGACGCTCGTTTTGGAACATCTTCCGCTGATGAGCATTCGAGGAGATCGCAACAGAGCCTGAGAAGACGTGAATAGTCGCGCCGGTGTGGGGCCATTCTTTGCATTCTGGGCGGCGGATCGCCGTCCTTGCCGAGTGGTCTATCACGCGTCACTAGCTCGCTCTTGACGGTGCCGGTACTGCCCCTCGTGTGCTGTTACGTTCGGATCCCGAGGATCTAACGAGTCACACGAGGGGCGTACCGGCTTGAGTTGAGACGATCTAGTCCCGGGAGCCTTTCGAAGGGATAGGCCCCACACCGTCGCGCCCATTTTTTTCCGGCGACGCTGGTACGGGAGGCGAGAACAGACGCGAGGACTGACGCGAGAATAGAAGCGTAAGCGATGGACCAACCGAGCAGCAGACAAGAGCTCTACGACCGCATCCGTCAATCCTCCAAGGATCAGGTGATCCTCGAGGAGATGATCCGCCTCGGCTTCTGGCCGGAGCGCGGCGTGCTGCCAGAAGACCCCGCCGACGAGATCCGCCGTCGCGGCGAGCTGGAGGCGCGGCTCCGCGCCCTCCGCACCGAGCGCACCCGGCTGGGCAACATCGAGGCGCTGAAGGCTGAGGCGCGCAAGCGTCGGATGGCCGAGGCGCGACAGAAGCGCAAAGAGACCAAAGAGCGCCGCCTCCGCGAGCGCGCCGAGCGGGCGGAGGCCTGGCGCGAGCGCAAGACCCGCGAGCTTTCCTACCTCGGCGAGGGCGTCTCGGCGGGGCTGTTGCCCTCGGAAGATGAGGCGCGGCTCTCCGACAGCGACAAGCTCGCGCGCCACGGCCTGCCCCGCTTCGACGACGCCGCCGCGCTGGCTGGCGCGCTGGGGATCTCCGTCGGCCGGCTGCGACGGCTGGCGTTTTCCCGCGCCGTCTCCAGAAGCTGCCACTACGTGCGCTTCTCGATCCCCAAGCGCACTGGCGGTGAGCGACAGATCTCGGCGCCGATGCCCCAGCTCAAGCGCGCCCAGCGCTGGATCCTCGACAACGTGCTGGCCAAGCTCCCGCTCCACGAGGCGGCTCATGGCTTCACCGACGAGCGCTCGATCGTGACCAACGCCAGGCCGCACCTCGGCGCGGCCGTGCTGGTCAACCTCGACCTGAGAGACTTCTTCCCGACGGTGACCTACCGCCGGGTCAAGGGGCTCTACCGCTCGTTGGGCTACAGCGAGCCCGTGGCGATCGTGCTCGCGCTGCTCTGCAGCGAGCCGCCCACGACCGAGCTCGAGCTCGACGGCGTGACCTACTATGTGAGCGTCGGCGAGCGCGTGCTGCCCCAGGGCGCGCCGACCAGCCCGGCGATCACCAACCTGCTCTGCCGGGGCATGGACGCGCGGCTGAGCAGCGTGGCCAAGGCCCTCGACTTCGGCTACACGCGCTACGCCGATGACCTCTCCTTTTCGTCTGCGCGCAAAGACGCCGACGCCGGCCGACTGCTGCGCCGCGTGCGCCACGTGGTCGAAGCCGAGGGCTTCTGTGTTCACCCGGACAAGACCCGCGTGCTCCGCGCCGGACGTCGCCAGGAGGTCACCGGCCTCGTCGTCAACCAGCTCGCGGTGGGCCAGGGCGAGACCACGCCCCGCGTGCCGCGGTCAACCCTGCGCCGCTTCCGCGCCACGCTCTTTCAGATCGAAAAGGACGGCCCGGTTGGCAAGCGCTGGAACGGCGCCGAAGCCGACCGCGGCGACGACCTGATCGCCGCGGTCGAGGGCTTCGCCAACTACATCGCGATGGTCGACCCGGAAAAGGGCGCCCCCCTCGTCGCCCGCGCCGCCGAGCTCGTCCGCCGCCACGGCAAGAAGGCCCCGCCCCCACGTAAGCCCCCCGAGGGTGGTGGCTCACCCGGTGGCGCACGGCGCCCTGAGCCGAGCAGCGGTGGCACTGAGCCAACCAGCGGCGGCCATGAGCCGAAAAGCGTCGGCAGCGAGCCAGCGTCGGAGCCCACCGAGGCCCCCAAAGACGACGCCCCGAAGAAGAAGAAGAACAAGAAGAAGTGGTGGAAGATCCTCTAATCGCGCGTTCGTTCGAGCTGGTTGACATGACTCGATGGCGGAGCCCGGCGCGAGGAGCGGGCGGCGCGGCCTTGGCCAGCCCAAACGAGTGCCAGTAGACGAGGGAAGAGCATGGCTGAAGAGAAGACCTATCTGGAGCTCTCCGAAGAGGGTGGCGGGTCGCATAAGTTCTACGAGGTGATTGTCGACGACTGCGAGCTGCGGGTGCGCTATGGCCGTATCGGCGACAAGGGCAAGACCCAGGTCAAGTCCTTCCCGACCCATGAGAAGGCTCAGGCCGAGGCGCAGAAGAAGCTCAGGTCGAAGATGAAGAAAGGCTACGAGGAGGCGGTGATGGGTGTGCGCAAGAAGCGCGCCGTGACCCGCCGCGCCACCGCCTCGAAGAGATCCCGCTCCAAGCAGTCGCCCGTGCTCTGGACCTTTGACACCGGCACCTCGACCTTCGGTGTCTTCATCGACGACGCCAGCGTCTGGGCTGGCACCCAGGCCGGGCGCGTGTTCCGCCTCGACCATGACGGCCAGGTGAAACATCAGTTCAAGCTCCCCGACGGCGTGAAGTGTATCGTCGCCGACGACGACTGGCTCTACGCCGGCTGCGACGACGGCAAGGTCTACGACCTGTCGAGCAAGGCGCCGACGGTGGCCTACGAGATCAACGAGGACGTCGACATCTACTGGCTCGACATCTCCGACGGCGTGCTCGGCGTCTCCGACGCCCAGGGCTCGTTGGCGATCGTCAACCACGAGGACGAGTCGCAGTGGGAGAAGTCCAGCTCGGGTAGCCGCGGCTGGATGGTGCGCTGCGACGAGATCGGCGTCTACCACGGTCACTCCGACGGCGTGACGATGTACGACTGGGAGGACGGCGAGGAGATCTGGAGCGAGGAGACCAACGGCTCGGTGCTCTTTGGCTGGCAAGAGGAGTCGACGGTCTATGCCGCGACGGCGAATGACGTCGTGCAGCAGTTCTCCAAGAAGGGTGAGAAGGGTCAGACCTACACATGTGACGACTCCGTCTACTCCTGCGCCGCGGCCGAAGACGGCAAGTACGTCTTCGCGGGCGACAGCTCATCGTCGGTCTACTGCTTTGGCGACGACGGCAGCCGGCTGTGGAAGCTCGCCACCGGCTGTGGCTCGGCGCTCTCGATGCAGTACTTCAGCGAGCGGCTCTACATTGTCACCACCGAGGGCAAGCTCGCCGCGATCGACGCCAGCGAGGCCGCCATCGCCGCGGCGATGGAGGGCAAGGTCCCGGAGGCCAAGACGATCGAAGCGCCGAAGGAGTCTGGCGCCGCACAGGTCTCGACCAGCGTCGAGACCGTCGACGACGCTGGCGACGGCGTCGTCGTCGAGTGCTACAAAGCGGGCAGCAAGCTGCGCGTGCGTGTGATCTCCGACGGCTACGAGTCGTGGAACGTGCAGTTCCCGAAGAACTTCCGCGAAGAGGGCGCCCGCTACGTGGTCGAGGAGCTGCGCGAGTCGGCGCGCGGCGGCTTCTACCGCGCCTACGGTGAGATCCGCAAGCTGAGCTAGAGCGCCGACCAGCTTCCCTCCCGTCGCCGCGCGGGTTTGCAAGATCACAGCGGTTGTCGCTCGTCGCTTGCTTGCCACCAGCAGGCGTCCTCCTCGCTCCTACGCCGTGATTCCGCATCCTTCGCGCACCTCGGTCCGGCAAGTTGATCAGCACTCTAGAGCGCTGACCAACTTACCTCCCGTCGCCGCGTCGGTTGCTTGCTACCAGCAGGCGCCCTTCTCGCTCCTACGCTGTGATTCCGCATCCTTCGCGCAGCTCGGTCCGGTAAGCTGATCAGCGCTCTAGCCGCCGTTGGTCTAGTGTTCTCGCTGAGCGGATCGAGATCTCCCGTGACGGATCGCCCCTCGAGGGATGTGCTAGGGTCGCCCCCATGTTCGGCTCAGACGCACCCGAAGTCCCGCAAGAAGACGCCAAGACCGCGACCCCCGGCGCCGCCGACACCTCCGACATCGACATCCAGGTCGATGACGAGCAGGGCACGGTGTGCTTGCGCACCACGACGCTCGGGAACGTCAAACACCCCGAGCTCGAGCTCGCCGACGTACCCAAGGCTCGCGCCGAAGACGGCGCGCGAGTGCTCGATGTGGTGGCGCGCTACGTCGCCAAGCAGCACGTCGTCGCCGCTGGTGAGCTGATCGAGATCCGCGGCCCTCGGGCGGCGCTGGTGATCGGCCTCGCCGCAGCGCCCGACGAGGGTAAGAAAAAGAAGGGGTTTCTCAGTCGGTTGATCGGCGTCAAGCCCACCGTGCTGCGGATCGTCGAGCCCGACGAGTCGATGGAGCACCCCAAGACGCTGCTCTCGACGATGGCCCTGTGGCGCGCGGTGACCGCGCTAGCGGAGGATGAGCATGAGACGGCCAAGGAGCTGATGCTCGACTCGGTGAGGTGGTTCCGCGGCGATCCGAAGCGGCGAGACGCGCCGCAGCTCGGCGGCGCCTCGTTCAACTGGGAAAACCACCTGGCCTACGCGATGCTCGCCCGCCTCGACCAAGAAAACGCGGTCGATTGGCTCGACAAGGCCTTCGCGCGCGCCGACACCTTCGAGCTCGATCGCCTCGGCGATAGCGCCGACGAGCTCGCCGCGGAGTCTCCCGCGGCGCTGATCGAGACCCTTGGTACGGTCCTCGACCACAACCTCCATCACTACCGCGTCAATGAAGAGGCCCCGGGCGTGTCGATGATCAGCTCGCCGATCTGGCTCCACGGCGTGAGCAGCCAGGGCGAGCCCCTCGCCGATCGCACGGTGAGCGTGCTGCCGACGACCTTCGCCAACTACTACTACAAGGGCGAGGTGAAAAAGCGCCTCGCGGACGACAGCGAGCTTCACAGGCTGTTGGCCTCCGTCGTGCTGACCCACGCCAAGGCGTCACCGGCGCGCCTCGGCGTGCTGGTCGACGAGATCCGCGCGATCTACGAGAGCGCCGAGGACGGCGAGATGTTCGACGAGCAGACCCCGCCCTATGTGCTGGGGATGCAGATCCTCTCGCTGCTCGCCGCCGACGCTGGGCGCCGTCTCGCCGCCGGGCTGACCCTCGGGGAGCTGCGTGTGCTCTATGGGCTAAAAGAAGACGACGGCAAGCGCGAGAAGGCGCTGGCCAAGATGGCCAAGCTCGCAAACGCCGAGCACGAGGCGTTCCTTGCGACGATGGAGGACCAGCCTGGCGAGCACGACGAAGGCGACGGAGGCGATGAAGGCGACAGCTAGAGCGCTGACCCGCTTACCTCCCGGTGCGGCGCTGGTCTGCGACATCACAGCGGTTGTCGCTCGTCGGTTGCTTGCCACCAGCGGGCGCCCTTCTCGCTCCTACGTTGTGATTCCGCATCCTTCGCAAAGCTCGGTCCGGGCTGAGAGCACCCCCCAGACGTGCCTCCCGTCGCCGGGCACAGCACTGCCGGCCGCGTTCTAGGCCTCAGAAAGCTCGCCGTACCACCCCTATGGCTCCTGTCTTCGGCGACGACATCGGCTCGGCAGCTCAGCACCCGGCTCGGTCTTGAAGGTGTGGAGAAGCTCCTAACTGCGGCGGAGACTCGAAAGAGCGTGTTCAGCGCGCGCAGCGAAAGCCGACGTCTTCGAGTCGATAGCCTGAAGGTAGGCCGATGCGGCTCACAGCGCTGAGCTCGCCTTTGGAGTTGGCGAACGATCCGCCGCGGACGGTGCGGCGCTTGCCTGTCTGCGGTCCCTTCGGATCTTGGGTCGTCGCCAGGTCGCGCGCCGTGGCGTCGTAGTAGTCGGCGACCCACTCGGCGACGTTGCCGACCAGGTCTCGCACCCCGTAGGGGCTGTCCCCGGCCGGTGAGCGGCTTCCTACCGCGGCGCTGCCCTTGGCGCCACAGCCCTCGCCCTTCTTGGTGTCGCGGAACACAGCCCGGCTGCAGTCCAGCGTCGCGTCGCCCCCTTGTGTGCGCTGCTGCCAAGGCAGCTCGCGCCCATCGGTGCCACGAGCGGCCTTCTCCCACTCGGCCTCTGTGGGCAGGCGTTTTTGGGCCCAGCTGCAATACTGCGTGGCCTGCTGCCAGGTCACGCAGTTTTGCGGATGGCTGGCCCGATCGGCGTGGCCGGCGTTGCAGCGCCCGCTCTTGCGGAAGGCGACCTGCCCGGGCAGCTCGACCCCGTCGACCTTACGTCCATCGCAGCCGCCAGCGGCGACGCAGCGCTTGTACTGCGCCACCGTGACCTCGTGGCGATCGATCTCGAAGGCCGAGAGCACGATCTCGCGCTTGGCTTGGCCGTAGCGAAAGGGTCCGGCAGGGATCGGGGCCATGGGCGCGTCGTCGGGGCTGGCCTTCTTCTTCGCGGGTCTGTCGGCGGCGCGTAGTGGTGTCGCGTCCTTCTGGGGGGCGGCGCGTCCTTTGCTGCTCCCAACCTCCGCGCTCCCCGAGCCAGCCGACTCGCCCTTATCCTTCGAACCAGCGATCACGATCACCGCGGTGACGACGACGATGGTCAGCAGCCCACCGAGGACCGCGAGCATCGCGATCCTTGAGCCCCTCGAGCGGGACTGCCACGGATGCGGTCCGGTGGCGCCCGAGGGGATCTGACGTGGCGAGGGAGGAGCCGCGCCATCGCGCTCGGTTGAGGGCGCGGGTGCAGCTCCCGTCGCAGCGTCCAAACCTGCGGGTGCAGCTCCCGCCGCGCTCTCTGCGACCTCCGGCGCGAGCGTCTGCGGAGACACTGGCACCAGCATCTCCGCCGAGCTGAGCACGGTGCGCGGCAGCTTCACGGCGGTCTCCCCTTGCATGAGCTGCGCGGCTTGGTGCACCGGCTGCGGTGGCAACGTGATCATCGGCGTGCGCACGTTGGCGGCGAGGGTCAGCGCCTGGGCAAACTCTGTTGGCGTGGCGAAGCGCGCCTCCGGGTCCTTGGCCATCGCCCGCAGGAGCTGCGCCTCGACCGCCTCGGGGATCCCCAAGGCCTTGGCGTCGAGCGGTCGGGGAGCTTCGATCTGATGCTTGAGCAAGAGCTCGCCCAAGCCGGAGGCGACGATCGGCAGCGCCCCGGTGATCAGCTGATAGGCGATCACGCCGAGGGCGTAGATATCCGAGCGGTGATCGACCTCGCGCGCGCCGTGGCATTGCTCGGGCGACATATAGAATGGCGTCCCAAGCACCACCCCCGTCGCTGTGCGCATGCTCGGCTGGTCACCCTCTCTCAGCTTGGCGATGCCAAAGTCGAGCAGCTTGACCCGCACGTCGCCGGGGTGGTCCGGATCGGGCAGCACGAAGATGTTATCCGGCTTGAGGTCGCGGTGGATAATCTGCTCGCCGTGAGCGGCGGTGAGTGGCGAGGCGATGCGCGAGATCAGCAGCACCACGCCCTCGAGCGGCAGCTGGCCTTCGCGATCGATCACGTCGGCGAGGGTCTCGCCCTCGAGGTACTCCATCACCAAATACGCCCCCGCGTCGGATTGGGCGTAGTCGTAGATGTCGACGATGCCAGGGTGTTTGATCTGGTTGGCCGCCAGGGCCTCGTTGAAGAAGCGCTGCACCACCTCGGCACGCCGAGCCAGCTCCGGGCGCAGGAGCTTGATCGCCGCTTTACGCTTTAGGGAGACGTGCTCGCCGAGCAGCACATAGCCCATGCCCCCCTCACCAAGCATCCGCGTAACGCGGTAGCTGCCCAGCTGTCGACCGATCAGCGCGGTCCCGTGCTCTTGGAGAGTCATCGGCAGGTTGGTCTGGCGAGCTTTCTGAGGCCGAGCAGCCTGTCAATCAACAGACTGCTAGAGAGCGGCCGGCGGTGCTGTGCCCGGCGACGGGAGGAGTGTGTAGGGGTGCTCTTAGAACCTCGGTGTAGATCGAGCGCTCGCGGCTTGGAGCTTCAACCCAGATCGAGGTCGTGCTCACCGCTCAGTACTTCACGTCGACGCCGCCGACGCTGACGCCGCCCTTGCCGACCTTGACCTTCACGCCGCCAGCGTTGACCTTTACGCCTTTCTTGTTGGTCGTCACCGTCGCGCGCTTGTCGCCGTCTCGAGTCTTCACCTTCGCGGCGTCCTTGCCGGCGGTGACGTCGGCCTTCTTGTCACCGTCTTGGGTCTTGACCTTTACGCCGTCCTTGCCGGCGGTGACGTCGGCCTTCTTGTCGCCGTCTTGGGTCTTGACCTTCACGCCGTCCTTGCCGGCGGTGACGTCGGCCTTCTTGTCGCCATCTTGGGTCTTGACCTTCACGCCGTCTTGGGTGGTCTTGACCTGGATCGTCGGTTGCTTGCTACCAGCAGGCGCCCTCCTCGCTCCTACGCTGTGATTCCGCATCCTTCGCGCAGCTCGGTCCGGTAAGCGGATCAGCGCTCTAGGTGTTGGTTGACCGAGACCATATCACGGCTAGACTGCGCCCGATGGCTCAACAGTACGTATACACGATGCAGGGTGTGGGCAAGATCGTCCCGCCCAACAACCGCGAGATCCTCAAGGATATCTCGCTGTCGTTTCTGCCCGGCGCCAAGATCGGCGTGATCGGCCCCAACGGCTCGGGCAAGAGCACGCTGCTGAAGGTGATGGCCGGCGTGGAGACCGAGATCGTCGGCGAGGCCTGGGCTGCCAAGGGTGTGCGTGTGGGCTACCTGCCGCAGGAGCCGCAGCTCGACCCGGAGCTCGACGTGAAGGGCAACGTCGAGCTGGCGGTGGCCGAGACCCGCGCGCTGCTCTCCGAGTTCGAGGAGCTGTCGATGACGCTCGCCGAGCCGATGGAGCCCGACGAGATGAACGAGCTGCTCGAGAAGCAGGGCAAGCTGCAAGACGCGATCGAGGCCGCCGACGCCTGGGACCTCGACCGCACCCTCGAGATCGCGATGGACGCGCTGCGCTGCCCCCCTGGCGACGCCGACGTGAGCAAGCTCTCTGGCGGCGAGCGCCGCCGCGTGGCGCTCTGCCGCGTGCTCCTCGAGCGCCCTGACCTGCTGCTCCTCGACGAGCCGACCAACCACCTCGACGCCGAGTCGGTGGCCTGGCTCGAGCGCCACCTCCACGAGTACCCTGGCACCGTGGTGGCGATCACCCACGATCGCTACTTCCTGGACAACGCCGCCGAGTGGATCCTCGAGCTCGATCGGGGCCGTGGTATCCCCTACAAGGGCAACTACTCCGGCTGGCTTGAGCAGAAGCGCAAGCGCCTCGAGGTCGAAGAGAAGCAATCGACCGCGCGGCAGCGCGAGCTGGCGCAAGAGCTCGAGTGGGTCCGGACGGCGCCAAAGGCGCGCCACGCCAAGAGCAAAGCCCGCCTGGCGCGCTACGATCAGCTCCGCGAGGAGGCCAACAGCGAGCGCGGGCGGGATCCAGCCCAGGAGATCTACATCCCGCCGGGTCCGCGCCTCGGCGACGAGGTGATCGTCGCCGACAAGCTGACCAAGGCCTATGGCGAGAAGCTGCTCTTCGACGAGCTCTCCTTCCGCTTGCCACGGGCCGGCATCGTCGGCGTGATCGGCGCCAACGGCGCAGGCAAGACCACCCTCTTTCGGCTGCTGGTCGGCGAAGAGCAGCCCGACGACGGCGCGCTGAAGGTTGGCGAGTCGGTCTCCCTCGGCTACGTCGATCAGAGCCGAGACGTGCTCGACCCGGAGGAGACGATCTGGGAGGCGATCTCCGAGACCAAAGAGTTCATCGAGCTCGGCAAGCGCTCGGTCAACTCCCGCGCCTATGTGGCGAGCTTCAACTTCCGCGGCGCCGAGCAGCAGAAGCTCGTCGGCCAGCTCTCCGGCGGCGAGCGCAACCGCGTGCATCTGGCGAAGCTGCTGCAGCGCGGCTGCAACGTGCTGCTCCTCGACGAGCCGACCAACGACCTCGACGTCGACACCCTGCGCGCCCTCGAGGAGGCGATCCTCGCCTTCGCCGGCTGCGTGGTGGTGATCAGCCACGATCGCTGGTTCCTCGACCGCATCGCGACGCATATGCTCGCCTTCGAGGGCGATAGCCACGTCGAGTGGTTTGAGGGGAACTACCGAGACTACGAGGCCGACCGCAAAAGACGCCTCGGTGAGGACGCCGACCAGCCCCATCGGATCCGCTACAAGAAGCTGCGCCATTGATGAGCGACGAGAACGACAAGCGCCCTGAGTGGGCACCCAAAGAGGGCGGCGAAGGTTTCACGTCCAAGGTGATGGCGGGCGTCGAGGGCGGCCATGATGGGATGCCCGGCCAGAAGGCGCGGGCCTCCCGACGACCGATCGTCAAGCGCAAGCGCCTCGGGATCGATGACTATGAGCGCGGCATCCTCTCGGGAGATCGCACGATCCTCGGGCGCGCGATCACGCTGGTGGAGAGCAACGCGCCAGCCCACGCTGAGATGGCCCAGGAGCTGCTCAAGCGGCTGCTCCCGCGGGCAGGTGAGAGCGTGCGCGTCGGCATCACCGGGGTCCCCGGCGTGGGCAAGAGCACCTTCATCGAGGCCCTCGGCGTGCACCTGATCAACCGCGGTCACCGCGTCGCCGTGCTCGCCGTCGATCCCTCGAGCAGCGTGACCCGCGGCAGCATCCTCGGTGATAAGACGCGGATGGCCGAGCTCTCACGGCGCGAGGAGGCGTTCATCCGCCCCTCGCCCACCGGCGGCGACCTCGGCGGGGTGACGCGCAAGAGCCGCGAGACGATCGTGCTCTGCGAGGCCTTCGGCTACGACGTGGTGCTCATCGAGACCGTCGGCGTCGGACAGAGCGAGACCACCGTGCGCTCGATGGTCGACTTCTTCATGCTGCTGATGCTCGCTGGCGCTGGCGACGAGCTGCAGGGGATCAAGAAGGGCGTGATCGAGCTCGCCGACGCGCTCGTGATCAACAAAGCCGACGGTGAAAACGAGCGCGCGGCGCGGATCGCGAGAAACGAGTACACCCGTGCGCTGCACTACCTCGCCCCTGCGACCGCCGGCTGGCAGACCCGCGCCCACACCTGCTCGGCGTTGACCAAGACCGGCATCGGCGAGGTCTGGCGTGTGGTCGAGCGTTTCTGCGAGCGCGGCCGTGGCGGGGGTGTCTTCGAGGGACGGCGGCGCAAGCAGGTCCTCGACTGGACGCTGGCGATGGCCGAGCAGCACGTGCGCGATCGCTTCTATCGCACCGACGCGGTCAAGGGGCTGCTCGATATCGTCCGCGGTGAGGTCGCCAGAGGCGAGACCACCGCCGCGGTGGGCGCGCGACGACTGCTCGACGCGTTTTATGACGCGCTATCAAAGAGCTAGAGCGCTGGCCAACGTCCCTCCCGTCGCCGCGCTGGTCTGCGACATCACAGCGGTTGTTGCTTGTCGGTTGCGTGCTACCAGCAGGCGCCCTTCTCGCTCCTACGCCGCGGTGATTCCGCATCCTTCGCGCAGCGCGGTCCGGTAAGCGGATCAGCGCTCTAGGAGCATTTCATCAGCTCACAATCCCAGCTCTTGCTTTTGCATTGGGGCATGCACTTGACGGCCACCTTGTTACAGGCGCCGCAGGCCTTGCAGCAGACCGCCCCCAGCTGTTGCATGCATGATGTGTCGCACTCCCCTTCGCGCGTCGTGTCGCTGTCCTTCTGGGTGATGCCTGCGTCTTTTTGGGGCAGGTCACCGCAGACGTTGGGGGTGCCCCCGGCGCCGCAGGATTGGGGCGCCGGGCAGGTCCCGCAGTTGATCACGTCGGCGCAGCCGTCGGAGATCCCACCGCAGTTCTTGCCCTCGGCGGTGCAGGTCGTGGGCGTGCAAATCGTGCCCGTCCCGCAGACGTTCGCCACCCCGCCGCCGCCGCAGGTCAGGGCACCTGAGCAGGTCCCGCAGCTGATCTGCCCGCCGCAGCCATCGGGCATCGTGCCGCACTCTTTGCCCTGCGCGGCGCAGGTCGTCGGCACACAGGGCGCCGCGTCTTGCTTGGGCGTGCTCCCGCCATTGTCGCTACAGCCCGCGATGAGCAAGGCTGCCGCGGCCACCGCTAGAGTCGATGAGTAGATCCCTCGCATAGGTAATGCTCCTGCCGAAGTGTGGAGAGGCGACGTGCTCAAGAAGCAAGTATCGAGCCAGCTGCCGGTCATCCGATGATCTTGTTGTTTCGTGGCCTTACGGCCGACGCGCAGAAGCGCCCCCTCGGTTTTTCGAGGGTTGGGGCTAGCGATTCATGCAATCGCTGATACAGCGCTGTTTCGCCTGGCCGCAGTTGGTCTCGCAGGTCTCTTTGCTCCCAGCGCCCATCTGTCGGATGCAGCTGAGCGTGCAGCTGTCGGCGGCGTCCTGACAGCCCGTGTGGCAGTTGGCAGCCTTCATGTCGGTGGCGCCGGTGGTGGCGCAGCTCGTGGCGAGCGCGCTGGCCAGGAGCAGGGCGGAGGCGAGTTGCAACAAGCGCTTCATCGGTTCCCTCGTCGTTGTCAGCGAGCCACCACTGTCTCGCTTGTTCGCTCGCAGATCAAGCGCCGCGGTGCCGTGCCCGGTGATGGGATGAATCCGTCGGGGCGGGCTTTGGGTGCTCTCAATACTCGTCGTAGCCCTTCGCGATCTTGGCTGCGGCGAGCTTCTCGGCGCGCTCGGCTGCCTGTCGCGCGCTGCGAAAGGCCAGAGTCTCGACCTTGGGCTCTTTTCCAACGCGACCCGAGGTTATCGTCAGCGTGCTGCCGTCCTGCTCGACCTCCCAGAAGCGCTCCGTCGAGCCGCCCTCCCACATCAGCTGGCGCGAGACCTCCTCGACGGGCTCGGAAGGTGTGACATGTGAGAGATCCGCCACCGGGGCGTTGCCGTCGCTCGTCGCGTGGTGCAGGCCCGCGGCGGGTCGGGACGCGGCGCTCGGGCGAGGTGTGCTCGTCGGCGGCGTGCTCGCCGGGGTGCTGCCAGCGGGTCGTCCTTGCTCCGCCGGTGGCCACCGTATCTGTTCCCAGCTGAGGTCATGCCGCGCGCCGACGAAGGAGGGAAAGCGCGGCAGGCCGCCGTCGGTGAGCTCCTGGTAGCGAAACGTGATCAACGATCCGATCGCTGGTGGGTCTTCCCGCTGAGCGTCCGAGAAGCCCGTGCCTACGGAGAAGAGTGTCCCGTCAGGGAGCTCGACGCGCAGGGCGCCGAGACGACCGGAGTGTTTGCCGGAACCGGGGAGGTGATCGATCACCCGCGCCTCGGCGTCGTGGAAGCTCTTGACCTTCAGTAGCGTCGTCGAGCGGCCAGCGATGTAGCGGGAGCCAGGTTGGCGTAGCATCAGCCCCTCACCGCCGAGGCCCTCGACTCGCGCGAGCTCCTCCCGCAGATGATCGAGATCGCGACAGCGCTGCTGCGCGACGAGCAGCGCGTAGGGCGGCGCGCTATCGGTGAAGAGCTGTTCGAGGTACTCGATCCGCGCCTCGAAGGCGCCCTCGCAGTCCGGAGCGTCGAAGACGAGGTAGCGCACATCTCTCCATTGGTCGCTCTCATCCTGGCGCCGCACGATGCTGACGGTCTGCTGGAAGCGCTTGCGCCCGACCCAGAGCTCGCCGTCGAGGGCCTCTTGGGGCAAGCCCTCGATGAACCAGGCCGGCGCCCAGTAGACGTTACCCTGACGTGAGATGAAGCGCTCGCCATCCCAATAGGCTCGCACGCCGTCGAGCTTCTCCGAGATCCACCAGCCGCGGACGTCCTGAAGTGAATCCCAACGCTGGGCCAGGAGCACCTTTGGCGCCACGCAGCGGCTCGCCGATGACGACGAGGCGCTCGAGGACGAAGCGGACGAGCGGGTCGCCGGTTGGCGAGGCGAGGCAGAGGCGGCGGCACCCACCCGCGCGGTCTCCGCCTCATCGCCGCGGTAGGTCCGCAGGTGCTTGCAGCTGCGCCGCTCGATCGGCGCGCTCTGGAACTGCCACGCTGGGCAGCTGCAGGAGTAGACGCCCCCCGTGTTCTTCAGCGTATAGGTTCGCCCGCCGCTGCCGAGGACCTCGGCGGTCTCGCCGTCAGCCAGATCAGCGAAGTCTGCCATGGCCAGACGTTGTCACGAGGGTCGAGCGCTCACGTTACATCCCCTCTGGCGCGCGCAGCCCGGTGCTGGTGTAGGCTTGAAGGGCATCGCAGTACTCAGCTTTCGTCTTTGCCTTCTTGCTCGAGCCGCTTATAGGCTTCGAGCAGCCCCTGCTTGATCGCCCCGGCCTCGAGCCGTGGGTTGGCCTTGGCCGGTCGATCGGTCCTGCCTGCGGCGATCGCCTGACGTACGCGCGCGGCGAGGGGTTGCATCTGATGCGCGTCGAGGAAGCGCGCCAGCGCCTGAGCGCTCTCGATCTTGTCCAGCGTATCCCAATGCGTGGCCACCTGCTTCAGCTGCTGCCAGGCGTAGGACTCGGGCTGCATCGTCACCGCGCGGCTGAACATGCCGGTGCGCAGCGTCTTGTAGTAGGGCTGCGCCTTCTCGAGCGCCTTGGAGTAGCGCGTGGTCGCGGCGTTTTGGGGTACCCCACCGCAGCCTGGCGCGATCAACGCGGCGAGCGCGAGCAGGGTGATGAGGCGAAGCGGCGAGGTGAGACGCATCGGGTACGACACGGGAGTATCCTTTTTCGTCGACGACAGCTCCATTGAAGCACATCGCCGCCAACACGTCGCGGGTGTAGTCGCACCGTCGTGGATGCGCTAGGTACTCAGTCATGGAGAAGATCGACGCGCTGCCAGCCGAGATTGTCCAGCTGCTCGAGAGGCTCGCCAACGGCGATCTGAGTGGTGACGAGGCCAAGGCGCAGCTCGCGGCGCAGCTGCGTGGTGTCGACGAGCTGGGCTTCGCTCGTCTCGACACCGACCGCGCACGGCGCACCGGCGTCGCCGAGGTGATCTTTGGCGCGGGCAAGACACCAGCGCAGCTAAAGGCGCTGCTCGGTCGCTGCCTCGAACGCCATGGGCGTGCGCTGGCCACCCGCGTCAGCAGGGAGCAGGTCGAGGTCGCGCGTTCGGCGTACCCAGAGCTGACCCACGATCCGATCGGCCGGCTGCTGCTCAGCGCGCCACCAACGCCAACCCTGCCCGCCGTTGGCGTGCTCAGCGCAGGCACCTCGGATCAGCCGGTAGCCGAGGAGGCCGCTTCGGTGCTGGCGTTTCTCGGCCACCGCGTCGAGCGGCTCTACGACGTAGGCGTGGCTGGGATCCATCGCCTCTTCGACGTGCTTGAGCGCGCTCGCTCGACACGAGCCCTGCTGGTGGTCGCTGGGATGGAGGGCGCGCTGCCCTCGGTGGTCGCCGGGCTCGTCGCTCAACCGGTGATCGCTGTGCCAACCTCCATTGGCTATGGCGCGAGCTTTGGCGGCCTGGCGGCGCTCTTGGCGATGCTTAACTCCTGCGTTGCTGGCGTCGGCGTCGTCAACATCGACAACGGCTTCGGCGCGGCGATGCTGGCTCATCGGATGGTCCACGAGCCCCTCCTCGCTGACGAGGGTGAGGAGGCCTAGATGAGCCGCTTTGGCTATCTGGATTGTGTTGGCGGCGTCGCCGGCGACATGCTGCTCGCGGCGCTTCTCGACGCCGGCGCCGACGAGGCGCGGCTGCGCGAGCTGCCTCGGCGCCTAGGCTTCGAGGGCGTGGAGCTCAGCTGGGAGATGCGACGCGCCCATGGCTTCGTCGCGCGCCACGTGGAGGTCGTCTTCGAGCCGCCGGCGGATCCGCCGCACCGCGGTCTGGCCGAGGTGCGAGCGATCCTCGAGGCTGGCGAGCTCGACGCCGCCGTACGCGAGCGAGCCCTTGGAGCCTTCACCCGCCTGGCGGCGGCTGAGGCGCAGGTGCATGGCGCGACGATCGAGACCGTCCACTTCCACGAGGTCGGCGCCGTCGACGCGATCGTCGACATCATCGGCGTCTGCGAGCTCTGCGCCGATCTAGGCATCGAGCAGCTCCGCGCCTCATCGCTGCCGATGGGGCGAGGCTACGTGACCTGCACCCATGGGCGCCTGCCCTTGCCAGCCCCCGCCGTGCTGGCGATGCTCGACGGCGTCCCGATCCATGACGCGGGGGTCGAGGGCGAGACCGTCACCCCCACCGGGATCGCCCTGCTCCGCGAGCTCTGCACCGAGGGTGGCTTCGGCCCGCTCCCGGCGATGACCGTCGAGGCGAGCGGCCTCGGCTGCGGCACCCAAGAGCGTCCTGAGATCCCCAACATCGTGCGGCTGATCGTCGGCGAGCTGTCGGCGGGAGGCGCGCCCCGAGCAGCCGGCGAGGTGCCGGGCGCCGCGGCTGGCGAGCAGCTGCTGGCGATGGAGTGCAGCTTCGACGACCTCGATCCGCGGCTGATGCCTCGGATCTTCGACGCGCTCTACACCGCCGGAGCCCTCGACGTGCTGGTGTTGCCAGCGGTGATGAAGAAGGGTCGCCCGGGGCAGGTCTTACAGCTGCTCTGCCGCGCGGGCGCACGGGAAGCGCTCGCGGCGACCCTCTTTCGCGAGAGCACGACCTTCGGCCTCCGTTTTTACCCCATCGAGCGGGCCGTCCTCGCCCGCGAGCAGCGCCAGGTGACCACCCCCTGGGGCGACGTCGAGGTCAAAGTCGCCCTCGACAGCGCCGGCGAGCCCCTGCGCTGCACCCCCGAGCACGACAGCTGCGCGGCGCTGGCCGCCGAGGCCGGTGTCCCGCTCGCGCAGGTCTTCGCGGCCGCCCAGGCCGCCTGGCTAGCCTCGCGGCGCTGACGGATGAAGCCGGAAGCAGGCTCGAGATGAGATGCGATGAGGTAACACGATGATCCCTTGGGAGCAGCTCGATGAAGACGTCGCGCCAGACGGTGAGCGGCTGGTGCTGCGCCGTCGCGGCGCCGAATACCTGATCGTCGCCGGTGGCTACGATCTGATGTCGAGCGAGGATGAGGGCTCGTCTCGAGCGTTGGCCAACCTCGGCTGCCTGCACCTTCTGCCGGGCCAGCCGGGGCGCGTGCTCGTTGGTGGCCTGGGTATGGGCTACACGCTGCGCGCCGCCCTCGACACCTGTGGCCCCAAGGTGAGAGTCGAGGTCGCCGAGCTCGTGCCCGCCGTCGTGCGTTGGAACCAGGGGCCGCTGGCCGAGCTCGCCGGACGCCCCCTCGACGATCCGCGCTGCGAGCTGCACATCGGTGACATTCGGGCACGGATCCGGTCTGCCGCCGAGAGCTCCTACGACGCGATCTTACTCGACGTCGACAACGGGCCGGAGTGTCTGGCCCACCGCCAGAACGCCAAGCTCTACGACGAGAGCGGCCTCCAGGAGGCCTGGGTGGCGCTGCGTAAGGGCGGCGTGCTCGGGGTCTGGTCGTTCTCTGACGACAAGCGCTTCACCGAGCGCCTCGCTCGTGCGGGGTTTTCCGCGGAGGTGCGCAAGGTTGAAGGCTCGCGCAAGGGTCGCGGGCGACACCACGTGATCTGGCTCGCGACGCGTGGTCGCAAGCGCTCAGGCCCACCTCAGCGATCGACGTCGCGCCGCCGGCGAAGCTGACCGAGCGCGTCGTCGGACGTGAGCAGAGGAAGAGAGGAGATGAAGCTCGGGTGGTACACCGCCCGAGCTTACACAGAGCTTACACAGAGCGCTACTTGCGCTCCACAGAGCGCTACTTGCGCTCGAGGGTCTTGAGGGCGTACTCGAACAACTTCAGCGCGTGCTTTTTGTACTTTTCCTTCCCCCAGGCCTTGGAGAAGGCCTTGTAGGTCTTCTTGATCAGCGCCTTGGTCTTCTTGACCTCGTCTTTGCCCTCGGCGTGGTAGGCCAAGGTGCGGACGATAAAGGTGGCGAGGCTGGTGCTGCGGAGGTTCATCGTCTCTGGCTGGGCGAGGACCTTTTTCAGCCAAGCCATCACCTTGTCTTTGGGCCCGCCGTTCTTGATCGAGGAGCCTAGAATGTAGGCCAAATACTGGGTGCGGAACTCGCCCTTCTTCTTCGAGACGTCGCTGGCGAGGAAGGCGTCGGCGAGCTTCATGAACTCGTCGAAGTTATCCTTGCCCACGACCTCCTTCAGGCCGTCACGGCAGCCCCAGGACAGGGTGCCATCGACGACGTGGCCCTTGCACCAATCCATCACCTCTTTGGTCATCTTCAGCTTGCCCGCCAGGCCAGCGATCCTCTGCTTGTTAGTCTTGTCGTCCTCTTTGGCGTACCACTTGCGCAGCTGGTCGGGCTGCAGCGGGCACTTGCCAGAGCCGGCCTTGACGCAGCCACTGAGCTCGGTGAGGGCGGTCTGGCGCACCCACTTTTCGGGGTCCTTCGAGGCCGCGTGGAAGAGCACGCGGGCGTCCTGGGCGTCACCACGGAAGCCGACAACGCCGCCGTCGTTGCCTAGGATGTCGATCGCCTTACGGCGGGCTTCTTTGGTCTTTTCGTTCTTGTAGACCCAGCCGAGCAGCCGGCGGACCTCGCGGCGGACCTTGTCGTCAGCCTTGGCATAGGACAGCCGGTAGATCGCCCCCTTGATGACCTCGAGCGCCGTGTAGCGCTGAAAGAGGCTCTCGTCTTTGAGGTGCTTGGCGGCGGCGGCGACGATGGCCATGCCCTTGCGGATGGTCTTGGGCTCGGTGCCCTGCATCGCCTTCAAGGTCTCGTTGAGCTGCTTCCTGAACGCTTTCCAGTCGGGGCAAAAGGTCAGCGACGACACGTATTTCTTCTTCTGTTGGCATTTCTCCGCCACTTCCTTGATGGCCTTGACCATCTCGGCGTGAAGCGGGTCTTTGGTGTACGTGGTGTTTTCGACGATGCGCTTGCGTGCCTTCTTGTCGAAGACCTTGACTTCGGGCTTCTTCGGCTTCGGTTTGGCGACCTTGGTCGCCGTCTCCGCCTTTTCCGTCTTGCCCGGCTCGGGCTTTTTCTTGCAACCGCCGAGCACAAAGGCCCCGGCTACAACCAGCGAGATAAACACCGTCATACGACGCATCGTGAGAGTCCTCCCTACATGTTGACGCTACGGCCGCGATGTTTACCAGCTTCACCCGCATACGTCGAGCTTTTGAGTACCTGTCGCCGATCTAAGCCTCAAAGCCCCCTGATCCTGACCGGATACTCTCTGGGAACGCATCCAACTTTCGGAGTTGCTGGTGGCTAGCGGCGACGTTGGATCCGGCGATTGATTGATCCAGCGCAGGGGTCTTGACCCTATTGTTTCAAGCAGTTGGCGTAGCGAATAACATGGCGTGGTTTGTGCATAACCCGTCACCACTCGGGAGCTGCTCATGAAACCTACTCGCGCGTTGGTCATCACGCTGGTCTCCATGCTGCTCCTCGCGCTGTCGCCCGCCGCTGATGCACGGCGGGCGTCTCGCTCCCTCGACCGCGACATTCGGCGCGCGGTTCGTCTCACCGTCCGCATGCTGAAGCGCCGCGGACGTAGCTCCAACGAGATTCGCGGCGCCGTCCAAGCGATGGTTCTACGGCGGATCGCACATCATCGACTCCGTAGCGAGCAGACCGCGATGCGACGCGCCGGTGTCACGGCGCCGACGAAAGAGCTGAAGGCCTTCGTCGATCGCGAGATGAACGCCGCGCTGAGCTCGTTGCAGCGTCCTCACGGTTGGGACGCGATGTCCGGCGGTCGTCGCTTCGGCGTCTTCGTCAAGGCCCTGCGCGCCGGCTTCGCCAAGCAGCGCACCTTCCCCTCGAACTTCAAGAACCTCGACAACACGGCCAAGGCCGAGGTCGCCCGCGGCTTTGCCGCCCACGCGCCCATCGACAAGGTCGTCACCGAGCAGGGGCGCTGGTCGAGGCTCCTCGGCGTCAAGGCTGACACCTCGGCAAAGAGCGCTCGCCAGCCCACGGGCGTCGAGCAGCTCCTCGCGGTGAAGGCCGGCGGCAGCAAACCCACACCAAAGCGCTATTACGGCGACGAGACGATCAAGGCCGCCAAGAACTTCCGCATCACCGGCAAGAAGGTCCCCTTCGACATGATCCGCGCCTACGCCGACATCAAAGCCGCGGCGGCGATCGCCAACATGCGCACGGGTCGGCTCGACAAGACGATAGGCGGCGCGATCGTCAAGGCCGCGCGGGAGATCCGCGCGGGCAAGTTCAAAGACCAGTTCATCACCGACGCCATCCAGGGCGGCGCTGGCACCTCGGTCAATATGAACGTCAACGAGGTGATCGCGGCTCGCGCCTCGGAGCTCCTCACCGGTCGCGTCGGCGACACGAGCGTGGTGCATCCGATCGACCACGTGAACATGGCACAGTCGACCAACGACACCTTCCCCACGGCGATCCGCCTTACGGCCTATCGTCGCCTGGGCAAGCTGCTGGCCTCCTACGAGCTGCTGATCAAAGAGCTCGACGGGAAGGCTAAGGCGTACGCCGAGCTGCCCAAGCCCGGTCGCACCCACCTGCAAGACGCCGTGCCGATCATGCTCGGTCGCGAGTTCAAGGCCTACGCCGCCGTGCTGAAGCGCGACAAGCGTGACATCAAGCGCGTGATGAAGGACCTGCTCAGCGTGAACATGGGCGCCACCGCGGTGGGCACGCAGCTCAACGCGCAGCCGGCCTACGTCAAGAACGTGACCAAGATCCTGGCTCACATCAGCCGCGTCCCCGTACGCAAGGCCAAAGACCTCGTCGACGCCACGCAGAACGTTGACGCCCTGACCCGCGCTCACGCGACGTTGAAGGTCAGCTCGACCAACCTGATCAAGGTCGCCAACGACCTGCGGATGATGAACTCCGGTCCGCGGGCTGGCTACGCCGAGATTCAGCTGCCGGCGACGCAGAAGGGCTCGTCGATCATGCCTGGCAAGGTCAACCCCGTGATCGCCGAGGTGGTCAACCAGATCGGCTACCAGGTGCAGGGCAACGACATCACCGTCAACCTCGTCGGCCAGAACGGTCAGTTCGAACTCAACCAGATGGAGCCGGTGCTCGCGCATAACCTGCTGCAGTCGATCAAGATCCTCGACGCTGGCGCGCGGACCTTCGCCACGCGAGCGATCCGTGGGTTGAAGGCCAACGACAAGAACTGCCTCGCGGGCGCCAAGCAGATGCTCGGTTTGGCCACGGCGTTGACGCCGAAGCTGGGCTACGACGTCGCAGCGACGATCGCCAAGACGGCGCTAAAGCAGAACAAGACGCTCCATCAGGTCGCCGTCGAGGGAGGTCATCTGACCGCCGCCGAGGCGACCCGGCTGCTCGACCCAGCGCGCATGGCCCGCGGCGGTGTGCTGAAGTAAGCCTTGATGAGCTGGTCGAAGTGGGGAGAGGTGGTTGATGTGGGCAGCAGAGGAGTCTAGGTGAGAATGATGCCTCGAGAGCGCCGCGGCAGCCCCCGCGTGCCCTTCGACGAAGACGTGATCGTCTATGCCGGTGGGCGTCGTATGGCCTGTCGTGGGCTCGATCTGAGCACCAGCGGCATCGGGCTGCTGCCTGAAGAGAGCGCGCGCCTCGGGCTGCACGTGATCGTCGATATGGGCCTCGGTGGCAGCGAGTCGATCGCAGTCGAGGGCTATGTGGTGCGGCAGGAGCGGCTGGCCGAGCGCTATGCTTGGGGCGTTCAGTTTCACAGCCTCTCGCCAAGAGTGGAGCGCAAGCTCGACGCCCATATCGCAGAGGTCGCTCGCGAGGGCGCCCATCACCATCACCTTAGAGGGCGCCCGCTTACGCCGCACACAGCGCAACGCGGCCATCAAAACCTGCAGCCAGCGCTCCACCAGGTGAAGCGCCGGCGACCGGAGCTGCCCGATCTGCCCGAGCGCCGGCCGACGCCCTCGTCGGTGGTGTTGCCGGCGATGCCGACACGACGCCCGCCGACGCCTATCCTCGACCCCGTCCGCCCGCCGACGCCTGCGCCAGCCCCCGCCTTCGAGATCCCAGCGGGGCTGGTCAACGCCTCCGAGCGCCCCAAGGGGCCCCGTGCGGAGCCATCCCCAGCGTTCGCGTTCGCGCCAGCGCCAGCGCCAGCGCTCCCGCGACACCCACGTCAGCTCGGCGAGCAGCCGAAGGCAGCCCGAAGCCTCCCCGCTCTCGAGCCGCCAAGCCCGACGCCTTCACCCAAGCGACCCAGCGCCAACTCGGTTGGCGCGCCAAACCTCGGCGCGCAGACCGAGCCCAAACCTCGCCAAGCCTGCCCCTCTCCTGCTCCAGGCGGGGCCGCGATGAGTCAGCGCGATGAGCTCCAGCTCGACGTCCATCAGCGCGAGACGGCGTACGATCTGCGCGACTCCAAGAGGGTCGCGTCGGTTGATGATAGCGAACTCAGCGACGAAGCCCTCGAAGACTTTGTCAACGAATTTATCAAAGATTAAAAGCAGTTACGGGTTCGATTGGTCGCGGGTGTCGCCGCGTAGGCTTTGTTCAGGGGCTGGCGTTGACGAGGATCTTGCCCACGCAGGTGTAGCGGCCATAGCGCTGCTTTTTGTTGATGCAGATATGCACGATGTAGCGCCCATCTGCCGAAAAGCGGCAGTCGAAGCGGCCTCGCGGCGCCTGCTTACACTTCGAGCTCATCGTGCTGCCTTCGGGGACCACCGAGACCAGGCCGTAGGTCCCGTTGGGGATACCGAGCTTGACCATCAGCCGGTCGACGACGGTGATCTGCGGCCGCCGTGGGGTGATCAGCTTCAGGCCCGCGGCGTGAAAGCTGCTGCGCATGAAGGGCTGGCGGATGAACTCGCTGCGGCTGAGCGGCTGGGGCAGAAGCTGCCAGCGCTTCTCGTCGGGAAAGTGGTCGACAGCGAAGACCTTCGGTGGGGTGAGGTAGTAGGTCGTGCGGAACCTCTTGTCGAAGCGTCGTCCCTTGACGAAGCCCGAGTCCCAGGTGGTGTCGAGGAGATACCAGCGGCCCTCGAGCTGCACCGCGTTCCAAGCGTGGCCGATGCCGTCGATGCCGCCGTCTTCTTGGCGAGCGTGCCCAGTGAGGTAGACCGCCTTCAGTCCGGCTGCCTTGGCGATGGCGACGAAGAGCTTGGCGTAGCCGGCGCAGACGCCCATGCGGCGCTTCAGCACGGTCTTGGGGTTGTAGGGTGGGTAGCGCTTCTCAGCGAGCGCCACGGCGTCGTAGGCGATGCGGTCGGCGACGTAGTCATGGATCGCGCGGGCCCGAGCGAAGGGGTCGTCGGTCTCTTGCGCGATATACTTGCCGACGTCCGGCTTCGTCCCGTCCGGCTTCGTCCCGTCCGGCTTCGTCCCGTCCGGCTTCGTCCCGTCCGGCTTCGTCCCGTCCGGCTTCGTCCCGTCCGGCTTGGGTGGCGGCGGTGGCTTCGTGCCATCCTTGTCACGGTAGGGGTTGTCGGCGGCGAGCTCGTAGAGCCAGCTCAGGGCGTCTACCGTGGCGAAGAGGCCGCTGCGCATCGTGTCGACGGTCGGCCCCCGAGCGCCACCGAGCATCCAATCGCCGCGGGCCGAGAGCGCGGTGAAGGCGGATGTGGGGTGTGTCGCGAGCAGGCCGCCGAGAAAGAGCCCGTTGAGCACCAGCGTGCGCAACACCAGCCGGTCGAAGCCGTTGAGGATCCGTCGATTGAGCTTGCCTTTGCGCTTGCGGCGATGAGCGGCCCAGAGCTCCCAAAAGAGCGGCAGCACGGGGAACATCAAGAGCCCCGCGCCGATCGCCCACGCGAGCCCCTCGTTGGCGAAGACGGCCATCGACGACGAGACCCAGACGCCGAGCAGCGGGATGCCGACCATCAGGGCGATGGCGACGAGCTTGAAGAGCAGCCCAATCAGCTTGCCGACAAGGGACATCAGGCTCCCGTGGCGCGAGGTGCTGGCAGACACGCGCCGAGATCATCGTAGCTCGTGAGTCGTGATCCAGGGAAGCTCCTTCGGTGACCTCGCTGGACACCGGAGGCTTTCCGCCGCGAGCGCGCCGTGCTTATCATCTCGTCATGGTGTGGTCGCGTGTACGGGAGTATCTATCGGCGAGCGCCAACTTCCTGCTCGAAGAGCGGTTGGATACCGACGCTCCCCAGCCCTTGGATCTCGAGCTGGTGCGGCTGCTCGCGCCGCTCCTCAACGCGGCGCATCGCTACTTTCGTGGCGAGGTGCTCGGCCTCGAGCGGATGCCCAAGGGTCCGGCGCTGCTGGTCTCGAACCACAACGCGGGGATCACCTCTTTCGAGCCTTTCTTGCTCGGCTGGGCCTGGCATCAGCGGGTCGAGGGGCGCGATCCGCTCTACTACCTCGCGCACGACACGGTGATTGACGCGCCGCTCCTCGGCCAGCTCCTGACCCGCCTCGGCACGGTGCGGGCCTGCGAAGGCGCCGGCGATCGGGTCCTCGCCGAGGGACGTAAGGTGCTGGTCTTCCCCGGCGGCAACTACGAGGCGTTCCGACCCTATTGGAAACGCCACCGCGTCGACTTCCATGGCCGCAAGGGCTTCGCCCGCCTCGCCTTGCGTCATCGGGTGCCGATCGTGCCGGTGCTCAGCCTCGGCGGTCACGAGACCTTCTTCGTCGTGCATCGAGGCGAGCGGCTCGCCAAGCTGCTTGGCGTGAAGCGCTACCTGCGCAGCGACTCGTTCCCGCTCTTCTTCGGCTTGCCCTGGGGCGTCTGCGCAGGGCCGCTCTTTCATCTGCCGCTGCCAGCGAAGCTCCTCGTCGAGGTCGGCGAGCCGCTGCGCGTCGATCATTATCCGGCGGACGCGGCCGACGACGAGGATCTCCAGCGCCAGCTCGCCGAGCGCGCCGAGCTCGCCGTGCAGGAGCTGATGGATAGGCGCGCACCGCAGCGCCGTCCTTTTCTCGGCTAGATCAACAGACCGACCAGCGTGCTTGCCGAGATCCCTATCCGACCTCCGGAGAGAGCCTCCATCGGCACCGGTCGCCATCGTCCCTTCAACTCGGGGCGGAGGGGTCTGGGCCGAGGGGTCTTAGCGATGATCGCGGAGCAGGCCCTGCTGCATCGTCGAGGCCACGAGCGCGCCGGTGCGGTTGAAGAAGCGCCCCTGGGAGAGGCCGCGGGCGCCCTCGCTGGAGGGCGAGTGCATGTCGTAGAGCAGCCAGTCGTCGAAGCGAAAGGGGCGATGAAACCAGATCGCGTGGTCGAGGCTGGCGACCTGCATCTTGGGGTGGAGCCAGGTCACGCCGTGGGGCAGCATGCTCGTCGCGAGCAGCTGGAAGTCCGAGGCGTAGGCCAACAGGTAGCGGTGGATCGCCGGATCGTCGGGGAGGGCTCCGTTGGTGCGAAACCAGGCCTGGCGCTTTGGCGGGTGAACACCGGGCTTCAACGGATCGACGGGCATCACCGAGCGGATCTCGATCGGCCACTCGCAGAGGAAGCGCTCTCGCATCAACTCTGGGATCTTGGCCCGGACCGGCTCAGGGAGCCTGGCCATATAGCGCTCTCCAAGCTCGCGTTCCGACCTTAGCTTCTCAGGTGGCGTGACCTCCGGTGGCGAGGCGTCTTGGTGCTCGAGCCCTGCCTCGTCGCGCTGAAACGAGGCGGCGAGGGTCAGCACCGTGGCGCCGTCTTGTACGGCGACCACACGACGGGTGGTGAAGGACTTGCCGTCGCGATTCGGATCAACGAGGTAGACGATCGGCTTCCTGGCGTCGCTGGGGCGGAGAAAGTAACTGTGCAGGGAGTGCACGGGGCGATCGGGCGGCACCGTCTGCGCCGCCGCGGAGAGCGCCTGGCCGACGACCTGACCGCCGAAGACGCGACCCCAACCAAGGTCCTGGCTCTGGCCACGGAAGATGTTCTCCTCGATTCTGTCGAGCTCGAGGATCGTGATCAGCTCTTGCAGTACCTCACTCATATCTGCGCATCTAGCACAAGCAAGAGAAGAACCCGAAAAAGAAGAACGTGCGAAGATGATCCCATGACGATCTGCCGATCAATCGTCCTGGTCTGTGGACTGGTGCTGTCGCTGGCCTGCTGCAGCTGCAGCAAGCCAGCGGCGGTGAAGGTCGACGAAGCACAGACGAAGCGACGCTGCGCCAAATGGGGGAAGCTGCTGCGGATGGCCCAAGAGCCCCTCGACAAATGCGTCGAGGGGATGAAGAAGCTCGCCGCGAGGGCTCCGGCCAAGTTTGCCTGTGGCAATGCCTGCATCGACGGAGCCGAGGACGCGCGCGCGCTGGTGCGCTGTATGGCCGACTGTAAAGAAGGCAAAAGGGGGCCCAAGCCGTAGGTCGGACCGAGCGAGGCGACGCCACTCGAGCCGAGTTTGAGCGACAACGAGCTCGGTTCGAAGGGCCGGTCGCGACGGGAGGTACGCGGGTCAGCGCTCTAGTCTGTCTTTTTGAGCTGACTCTCGAGCTGGCCAGGCTGCAGCTGGTGGGCGGCGTCCCCCTGCGGCCGCGGTAGCGGCTGTGGTGCGCCATAGCAGGCCGTGATGAAGCTCAGGCCGAGCCCGACGGCGACGCCAGCGGCGACCTTGCGAGCACGGCTCCAGCCGCTCGCCAGCGGTTTTTCTGACTCGAGCTCCTTTTTCGCTTGCTCAATCGCTGCACGGATCTCGGCTTCCGACATGCTTCCCTCCCGGGTTGACGCTTAATCATACGTCAAGCTGCGGGGGCTTTGGGGCCTCTTTTGCTCAGACCTTCTTCAGCGCGTCCTCGAGGGCGTTGACCAGGTCGTCGACGTCCTCGATGCCGACGGAGATGCGGACCAAGCCGTCGGTGACGCCGGCCTTCTCGCGCTTCGCCTTCGGCACGCAGGCGTGGGTCATCGACGCGGGGTGCTGGATCAGGGAGTCGACGCAGCCCAGCGAGACGGCGAGGGTGAAGATCTCGATCGTGTCCATCAGCTTACGGCCGGCCTCGACGCCGCCGGCGATGTCGAAGCTGACCATCCCGCCGAAGTCCTTCATCTGCCGCTTGGCGACCTCGTGGGCAGGGCTCTCGGGCAGGCCCGGGTAGTAGACCTTCTCGACCTTGTCGTGCTTGACGAGGTACTGGGCGATCGTGTGGGCGTTGTCGCAGTGGCGCTGCATCCGCAGCGGGAGGGTCTTGAGGCCCATGTTGACCAGCCAGGCGTCGAAGGGGCTGGGCACACCGCCGAGGTCTGCGGCCATGGTGAAGGCGCGGTCTTTGATGGCGTCGTTGGTCGTGGTCATCACGCCGCCGACCACCGTGCCGTGGCCACAGAGGTATTTGGTCGACGAGCTGAGCGACACGTCGGCGCCAAGCTCGAGGGGACGCTGCAGGTAGGGCGTGGCGAAGGTGTTGTCGACCATCACCGCCGCCTCGGCGCAATGCTCGCGCACCAGCTTGCAGACCGCGGCGATGTCGGTGCAGGCGAGCATCGGGTTGGTCGGCGTCTCGAGGAAGATCGCTTTGGCCTCCGGGTTGGCCTTGACCGCATCTTCGACCTGGTTGAGGTCCGAGGTGTCGATCTCGATCACCTTCACGCCGAGCTTGGCGAGGATTTTTTGCGCGAGGTTCTCCGTGGCTCCGTAGACCACGTTGCCCATGATCAGCGTATCGCCGGCCTGCAGCGCCGCGAGCAACGCCGAGCTGATCGCCGCCATCCCCGAGGAGAAGGCCAGCGATGAGACCCGCACGTCGGGGTTTTTCTGCTTCGCCTCGCGGCCCTCGAGGGCGTTCATCTTCGCCTCGAGGAGCTTTACCGAGGGGTTACCCAGGCGGGTATACATATAGCCTGGACGCTCGCCGGCGAAGATCTCGGCGCCGTGCGCGGCCGACTCGAACACGAAGGTCGAGGTCTGATAGATCGCGCCTGTATGCGAGGTGTGTTGAGGCTGGCCGACGTGCTCGCCGGCGTGCAGCGCGCGCGTGGCGAAGCCGTGCGCGAGATAGAAGTCGTCGAGGTTTTTCGAGTGAGAGTCTTCCACGGTGATGGCTCCTGACCGCGGGCCGCGAAGCGGCTCGTTAGCGTGATGAGACGCTCCACCCTAGCGCCGCAGCCCAGCCGACCCAACCCCCAATCGTACCCTTTTTCTGTGCAGACCCAATCAAACTGACGGCGAGCGGAGGAGCGGTAGGGTGAAGAGGGCGCCGGTGGCGGCGAAGCCGATCATCCAGATCAGGGAGCGGAGCGAGCCTTTGCCGGCGATGTAGAGGAAGGGGTAGACCGCGCGGGCGCCGACGTGGATCAGCGCGAAGACCGTCGTGAGCTGCGGGTCAGCCTTGCCGAGGTGGGCGATGATCACGGCGGCGGCGAAAGGGGCGAAGGACTCGAAGGCGTTGGCGTGGGCAGCTCGAGCGCGAGCGCCGCGCTCATCGAGCTGCGCCTGTTGCGCGCGCGGGTTGAGGTTGTCGTAGCCCTCGGGGCACCGTGCCTGAGCGCGAGCGACGAAGACACGCGGCACATAGATCAGCAAAAAAGCGATACCCACACAGAGGAAGGAGATGGTCATGCGCTGCTTGTAGCACATGTCACCACATGGAGTTGGGAAGGATCACGTGGTGGATCCGTATCTCGTCGGCGCGGGTCGTGGATTCACCTCTCGCGGGTCGCCTCCCAGGGCGTCGCCCAAGACGTACGTGCGTATGGTTCACCCGCGGTGCGCGCGAGCGTTGAAAGGCGGCGCTCGGGGAGGTTTTTCAGGCTAGACCAGCGCGGCGACGGGAGGGACGTTGGTCAGCGGCGCTCTAGGCGTCCGCAGCGACGACCGGAGCGGCCTTGGAGGGCTTCGCACCGGCGCTGGCGCCTCCCTCGGCCTTCTGGCCGTACATGCTCGCGATCAGCGTGGCGTACTTGTCGTTGACCACGTTGCGCTTGAGCTTCATCGTCGGCGTGAGCTCGCCGCCCTCCACAGAGAACTCGCAGTCGACGACTTCGAACCTTTTGATCGTCTGGTAGCGCGCGACCTTGGCGTTGCACTCGGCCTCGATCTGCCGCTGGAGGTAGTCGCGGAGCCGGGCGTTTTTGGCGAGCTGTGACAGCGGCATCGGCTGCAGGCCGAGGGTCTCGCAGGTGGTCTCGACGTTGTCCGGATCGAGGGCGATCAGCGCGCAGAGGTAGGGCTGCCGATCGCCGACGACTACCGCCTGGTCGACACCGGGGATGGCCGCGATGTGCTGCTCCATCTCGAGCGGCGCCAGGTTTTTTCCCCCTGCAGTGATGATCAGGTCCTTCTTACGACCGGTGATCTGGAGGTTGCCCCGCGCGTCTCTCTGGCCGAGGTCGCCGGTGTGGAGCCAGCCTTGCTGGTCGAAGAGCTCTCGGGTCTCCTCGGGCATGTGTAGGTAGCCCTGGGTCATGTTCTTGCCCTTGAGCAAGATCTCGCCATCGTCGGCGATCCTCACCTCGACGCCTGGCACGGCCTGGCCTACGGTGCCGAAGGCGGGGCGTTGCGGATCGGTCACGGTCGCCATCGCCGTCGTCTCGCTCAGCCCATAGACCTCGCAGATCGGGATACCCAGGGAGGCGAAGAACTCGAGCGTCGAGCGGCTGATCGGCGCCGCGCCGGTGGCGGCGGCGACCAGCTGATCAAAGCCCAATGCTCTTTTGACCTTGTCGATCACCAGCTTGCGCGCCAAGGCGCGCTTGAGCCCACCAACCTCGCTGCTGGTCTCGACCTCACGCTCGAAGGCGGCGAGCTCGGTGCGCATCGCCCAGGCCACCAGCGCCGATTTTGGCCACTTGGTCTTCGCCAGCTTGGCTCGCATCGCCGCCTCGAACTTCTCCCAGACGCGCGGGACGCCGAGAAAGCAGGTCGGCCGCACCTCGGCGAGGTAGTCCTTAAGCTGCGCGAGGTCGGGGCAGAAGTAGACCTCACCGCCGAACTCGAGGCTGCCAAAGTGAGTCACCGCCTGCTCGGCGATATGGCAGAGCGGCAGGTAGCTGATCACCCGGTACTCGGGGTCGCCGACCACCTCACGTACGGCGGCGCCGACGAGGATCATGCCCTCCTGGTTGAGCCGCACGGCCTTGGGCTGGCCGGTGGTGCCGGAGGTGTAAATCAGCAGCGCCGTATCCGCGGGGTCGAGGGCGGCGAAGCGCGCGTTGAGCTCGGCGTCGTCCTGCTGGGCTCCGAGCGTCCGGAGCTTCTCAAGGGTGAAGTCGGCCTCGGTGGTCGTCGTCAAGGTCACCGTCTTCTCGATCTTGACCTCGTCACGCCGGCGAGCTTGCGCGTACTTGGCCAGCTGCTCGCTGCCGTCGCAGACCGCGATCTTGCACTGGCAGTGACCAAGGATATACGCGACCTGGTCGGGGGTGTTGGTGGTGTAGATCGGGGCCGGGATGCCGCGGGCGCTCATGATCGCCATCTGTACGATGACCCATTCCGGCGAGTTGACGCCGACGAGCGCTACGCACTCACCTGGCTGCAGCCCCAGCGCGATCAAGCCCTTCGCCGTCTCGCGCACCGCCTGCCAGTATTCTTTCCAGGTGTAGCTACGCCAGCCGTTGACGGGGCGCCGCGCGTAGAGCGCGCCGACGTTGGGTTTGCGCGTGGCCCAACCCTCGAGCCGGTGAACCAAGGTATGCCTCGACGTCATTTCCACCATCCTCCTATGACCGCTTGGAAACACGACAGGTATAGCAAGGCTCGACGATATTCCAGTAAGATGATGAACTATGGGATGCAGGAATGGGGGCTAGTTCGTGTCTCCCTCTGGAGTCCGTTGAGATCACTGGGTCTTTCGGTTATCCCCTGACGAACGCAATACGTCGTGTGGCCAGTCGAAACGTGACCTTTTTGGGGCAGTTACAAGGCATCGCTTGACGCGAACGGTCAAGATCGCAGTACTTAGAAGTCTGTTGGTTGAGCCCGGACCGAGCGAGGCGACGCCATTCGAGCCGAGATCGCGGAGCGAAAACGCAGCCAGAGTGGTGCTAGGGCGAGCTTGAGCGACAAAGAGCTCGGTTCGAAGGGCTGGTCGCGACGGGAGGGCTAGATCAACAGGCTGATAGGAGCACCCCGACACATTCGGGACCGAGCCGGCCGTGTTGTGCCCGGCGACGGGAGGAATGTGTGGGGATGCGCCTTGGTCCGCGACCCCAACTACTGCGAGAAACGAGCGGTTGATGACTTCCACGCGCCCCGTCGAGCCTTCCCCTTCTCCGCTGACCGATGAAGACCCCTCGTCGACGGAAGGAAAAGCCCTCGAGCTCGAACCGGAGCGACTCCGCAGCCTCTGCTGGGAGCTCGGCACGCGCTTCCCTCCGACGCTCGGCGGCGATCGCCTGGCCCTCGCGATGGTACATCAGCATCTGGGCTTTCTCCACTGGCAGCTGCGGTCTGGGAGCGTCGAGCAGCTGAAGGCCGACAAGGGAGCCGCCTTTGACGGGGCGCGCCTGGCGTTGCGCGTCTACGACGTGACCGACATCGACTTTGATGGCTTCAACGCCCACAGCTTCTTCGACATCGGCGTCGATGGGCTGTCGGGCACGCATTCCTTTCACGTTGGGCAGCTCGAGCGCAACCTGCTGGCCGAGATCGGCTTCGCCCTCCCCGGCGGTGAGTACTGTGCGCTGGCGCGCTCGCGAACCTGCCTCTTTGATCGCGACCAGCCGGCGAGCCGTTTCTCGCTGCGCGGGCTCTACGTCGCCCGCGACTACCGCCGCGTGTTCCCGGTAGAGAACGTGCTCGACGCACCGGTCTTTGAGCGCCTCGCTCGCGACCTCTCGCAGGTCGAGCGCCAGACGCCGATCCATGTCGCCTTGCTGCACCTCGGCTTTGGCGGGCGGCTGCAGCAGCTCCTCGATCGCTTCACCGAGCGTGCGCCAGCGCTCTCGCTGGTCGCCGAGCGCTTCGGCTCGCGCGACGTGCAACCGCCGAGCGACATCGACGTCCTCGTCGACTGGGCCGAGAGCCAGGCTGAGCCGCTGGCCGAGCAGATCGTGGCCGCCCACACCGAGAGCCACTTCGAGCTTCTGCACTGCCACGACTGGAGCGCGATCCCAGCCGCTCTCGAGGCGGCTGAGCGCCTCGACCTGCCGCTGGTGCTCTCGCTACACTCGACCGAGATCGACCGCGCTGGCGGAGCACCAGGGGCGACGCAGATCCGCGAGTGGGAGCGCCGTGGCATTCAGCGCGCCGAGCTCTCCCTGGTGCCTCACTCCTATCTGCGTCAGCAGCTGGTCACCCGCTACGACGCCGAAGGTGAGCGGGTGCTGATCGTCCCCAACGTCTATGAAGAGCCCGAGGCCGACCTCCCCGATCCCGGCGAGTACAAGCAGTCCATCGGGCTCCATCCGGCCTGGCCAGTGGCGCTCTTCGCCGGTGAGATCTCTCACGCGGCGGGCGCCGACCTGCTGGTCGACGCGCTCTGCAACGTCTGCCGCGAACACGGCGAGGCGCAGTTCGTCTTCGCTGGCGAGGGCCCGCTGCGCGGCGAGCTCGAGGGGCGGGTCGATGGCGCGGGCTTCGGTCACCGTTGCCGCTTCCTCGGTGACGTCGACGGGGACACCTTCGACAACATCCTGCTCGCCTCCGACTTCGTCTGCATCCCGGCGCGGACCTGGCAAGACGAGGGGCTAGCCCAGCTCGCGACCTCCCGCGGCAAGCCCGTGCTGACCACGCACCAGGCGCAGGTCCACTGCATCGTCCACGGCGAAAACGGGCTGGTGACCTACGACAACCCAGGCTCGATCGTCTGGGGCGTCAAAGAGCTCTTGGCCAACCCGCTGCAGGGCAACATCCTGCGGCTGGTGGTCAAGCAGAAGGCTCAGCATACACAGTCGTTCGAGAGCTCGGTGGCCGAGCACTACCTGGCCTACGCGCGGGCTCTGGCGCGCTGGGAGGAGCAGTGATGCCCAAGGGATATCTAACCTTCGTCCTACACGCGCATCTGCCCTTCGTGCGTCACCCGGAGTACGACAGCTTCCTCGAGGAGCGCTGGCTCTTCGAGGCGATCACCGAGACGTATATCCCCGTGCTGCAGGTCGCCGACCGGCTGCTCCGCGATGGCGTCAAGGGGACGCTGACGATCTCGATCTCGCCGTCGCTCTTGGCGATGCTGGAAGACCCGCTCTTGCAGAAGCGCTACCGCGAGCACCTGGGCAACCTGCTGAGGCTGGCCGAGGCGGAGCAGCGGCGTCTCAAACACGACGGGCACCTACGCTGGCTCGCCAGCGTCTATTTTGGGCTCTTTGCCGAGGCCCTCGAGGTCTTCGAGCGTTACGACGGGCGGCTGGCGCTGCCCTTCCGCGACCTGCACCGCGCTGGCGCGATCGAGCTCTGCACCACGAGCGCGACCCACGGCATCCTGCCGCTCCTCGCCGCGCAGCCAGGCTGCGTCGAGGCCCAGCTGATCACGGGCCTCGATTATTTCGAGAGCGTCTTTGGCTTCCGCCCGCGGGGGATGTGGCTCCCCGAGTGCGCCTGGGCGCCGGGGATCGACGAGCTCTTGCGCCGGGCGGGCGTGCGCTACGGCTTTCTCGAGGCTCACGCCCTCGAGCACGCCAGCGTCTCGCCGCTCCACGGGATCCACGCGCCGATCTACACGCCGGCCGGCGTCGGGATGTTCGCCCGCGATCGGGGCAGCACCAAGGAGGTCTGGTCGGCGCAGGAGGGCTTCCCCGGCGACGCGAACTACCGCGAGTTCTACCGCGACATCGGCCACGACCTCGACTTCCAGTACATCCAGCAGTACCTCGGCGGCGACGTGCGCTCCGACACTGGCCTGAAGTACTACCGCATCACCGGCCCTGGCCCGTTCAAGGAGCCTTACAACCCGGCCGTGGCCGAAGCGAAGGCCGCCGAGCACGCCGGGGCGTTTCTCGGCAAGCGGGTTCATCATATCGAGTACCTCGAGTCGGTGATGGGCGCGCCGCCGGTGATCATGGCGCCCTTCGACGCCGAGCTCTTTGGCCATTGGTGGTTCGAGGGCCCAAAGTGGCTCGACTTCGTGATCCGCAAGGCGAGTTTCGACCAGCATGTGCTCGAGCTGACCACCCCGGGGCGCTACCTCGACGCGCATCCGGTGCATCAGCTCAGCGTGCCAGCGACCTCGACCTGGGGTCATAAGGGCAACTTCGAGACCTGGCTGAACGATAGCAACGACTGGATTTACGTCCACCTGCTCGAGCTTGGCCAGCGGATGCGCGAGCTGGCGAGCCAGTTCAAAGATGAGACCCCCGACGCGACGACGGCGCGGGCGCTCGCCCAATGCGCCCGCGAGGTGCTCCTGGCGCAGAGCTCCGATTGGCCCTTCATCATCACCCAGGGCACGTCCACCGACTACGCCACGCGGCGCGTCCGCGACCACATCTGTCGCTTCCATTACCTTGCCGACGCCGTGGCCGCTGGGGCGATCGATCAAGAGGTGCTCGGTGCCCTCGAGTACATCGACAACATCTTCCCCGAGATCGACGTCTCGCTCTTCGCGTCCGAGGCTTCAGAGGAGGGCTGAGTGAGGGGCGAGCTTTTGTGAGGTGTAGAAAGCGGCCGGCAGCGCGCTAGGCGGCCTTCTCGCCGCTCTCCGCGACCTCAGCCTCGTGGACCACGATCTGCTGGAAGGGGATCTCGATGCCGGCGGCGTTGAGCTCGTCGTAGATGTTGACGCGCACCTGGTGGAGCATCGCTAGATAGTCTGGGGCCTTGCTCCAGGCCAAGACCTTGCAGTCGAGCGAGCTGGCGCCGAGGCTGACGAAGGCGACCGCCGGCGCCGGATCGGCGAGGACGAGGTCGCATTTGCGGGCGGCCTTCTCGAGGACCGGGATCACCTCTTCGAGCTTTGAGCCGTAGGCCACGCCCACCTCGACCGCGCCGCGGCGCGTGCCCTGGCGGGTGTAGTTGGTCACGGTGGCGTTGGTGATGGACTTGTTGGCGATAAACACCGTCTCGTTGTTCGGGGTCAGCAGCGTCGTGGCGAAGATGCCGATGTCGTGCACGGTGCCGGTGCTACCGCCAGCGGTGACGAAGTCGTTGAGCACGAAGGGACGGAAAAAGAGGATCATCACGCCAGCGGCGAAGTTGGCCAAGCTGCCCTGGAGGGCGAGGCCGACGGCCAGACCGGCGGAGGCGAAGATCGCCACGACGCTGGTGGTCTTGATCCCTGCTGCGCCGAGGGCAGCGATGACCGTCGCGGCGAGCACGGCGTAGCGGGCCAGGCTGCCGAGAAAGCGCCCGAGGGCCGCGTCGGCCTTGGCCTTCTCCATCATGGCGCGCACGGCGCGCTCGATCCACTTGGCGACGATCCAACCGAGGATCAGGGTGACGATAACGATGATCGCCCCGGCGATCAGCTCGCCGTAGGGCTTCATGAAATCGGGCAACTGGCGCTTCAGCATCTCTTTCATAGCGTCTCTCCTATCGTGTGATCGGGATGGGCAATGGGCCGTTTTCAGTCCTTGGCGGCAGAGTGCCGAAGCAGCTCGAACCTACGGCTCCTTTCTCACTCAAGAGCACCCCACGAACGCCTCCCGTCGCCGGGTATCGTACTGGTGGCCGCTTTCTAGGCCTCAGAAGGTTCACGGTACCACCTCAGAACGTTCACGGTACCACCATGTCTCCACCCCTCGCTTACGCCGCGAAGTACTAGCAGATTGCTAGCAGACCACAATGCAGGAAAAAGAGCAGCAGATTAGGCGGAGAAATGCCTTGTCATGGTCGAAACCCGTGGTGACCTATGGAGCATTTGTTTGTTCCGGCTGGGGGACCCTGACAACAAAGCCAAACTTTTCGGAAGACACCACAGCGCTCTTAGCGTTAAGCTTCAGCTAACTTCGCGAGCGGAGGAGATCATGCTGCGCAAACTCAGCTTGAAAGATCGCCGACAGCGGCCGAAGGCCGACGCGCCGACGTCCAGGCGGTCGTTCTTCGTCGAGATGATGGGCTGGGGTGCCGGCCTCTGGATCGCGGCGTCGGGCCTCTCGGCCTGTGACGACGATTCCGCGGCCAACGCTGACCTGAGCACCGACACGCCGGTGGCCAAATATGGCGGTCCTTCCGATCTGGGCGGCGACGCAAACAAGGTCGACATGCCCGTGACCAAGTATGGCGGTCCTCCCGATCTGGGCGGCGACGCTAACAAGGTCGACATGCCGGTGGCCAAGTATGGCGGTCCTCCCGATCTGAGCGTCGACGCGCCGGTCGCCAAATACGGTGGGCCGCCGCCGGTCAAGGACGCGGGCCGCGATGGGCCCATGGCCAAATACGGCGGCCCATCGCCGGTCAAGGACGCGGGCCGCGATGGGCCCATGGCCAAATACGGCGGCCCATCGCCTGTCAAGGACGCGGGCCGCGATGGGCCCATGGCCAAATACGGCGGCCCCCCGCTTCCCATGGGCTAATCGCCGATGCTCTCGAAGCTGATCTTACGGGGGAGCCAGCTCGTCCGAACGGCTACCCACCCGAGCGAGTTCTTTGGTGGGCTGCGGCTGCGTGACTTCCCCAAGCTGGTCGCGATCAAGCGCGACGCCACACGGCGCGAGAGGCTCCACACCGCGCCCGATCTGACCTACCTCTTCTGGGAGAGCACGCTGCGCTGCAACCTGCGCTGCGCCCATTGCGGATCGAGCTGCGAGACCCGCTCGCCGCGACCCGACCTGACCACCGAGCAGGTGATCGAGATCGTCGACAGCATCGCCGCCGACTTCGAGGCGCGGCGCATCTTCGTCTCGATCACCGGTGGCGAGCCGCTCTTGCGCAAAGACCTCGATCAGGTCGTAGAGCGGATGACCGTGCATGGGATGCGCTCGTGTATCGTCAGCAATGGCACGCTGCTCACCGAAGAGCGTGCGCGGCGGCTGGTCGACGCGGGGATGCGCACGGTGACGATCAGCGTCGACGGGCTGAAGGCCGAGCATGAGGCCGTGCGCGGCGCGGGGACCTACGAGCGTACGCTCGCGGCGCTGGGCAACGCCGGGCGCGCTGGGATGACCACCGTCGAGGCGATCACCTGTGTGCGGCCTGCGAACCTCGGCGACCTGGCCGAGATCGAGCGCACAGTCTTTGACGCGGGCGCCAATCTTTGGCGCGTGATCACGATCGACAAGATGGGCAGAGCCGGGCAAGACGCCGATGAGGCGAGCGCTGCCGCGCAGATGGACGCCGATCTCTGGCTCGATCCGCCGCAGATCAACGAGCTGCTCGACTATGTCGCCAGCCGACGCGACGCCGGGGCCCCGGTGCGCTTCTCCTGCGGCGGTTTTCTCGGCGTCGACCGGGAGCTGACGGTGCGCCCCGAGAGCGGGCAATGCTTCGCTGGCCTGGCGATCGCCTCGATCCTCCACGACGGCAGCGTCAGCGCCTGCCCGTCCCTGCCGCGCAGCTGGATCCAAGGCTCGGCGCTGGAGACGCGCTTCTCCACGATCTGGCGCGAACGCTTCCACCGCTTCCGCGACGTGAGCTGGCGAAGAAGCGGCCGCTGTCACGACTGCTCGTGGTTCGACGTCTGCCTCGGCGGAGGCCTCCACGAGCGCGCCGTTCAGCCCGACGACTTCTGCTGGCTCGATCGCCAGGGCAAGTAGGCGGCGGGAATGGCGGCGTGGGCGCTGCGCTGCCGCCGTCACGCATCTCGCAGTAGCACTGCAACTCGAGCGCCCGCGTGGTGGAGGGCCAGCTGTTGGTCAACACCGTCCACTGTAGTCGTTCTCTCCTGAGAGCACCCCTACAGCGACTACGGGAGCTTGATTTGCACGACGACCGGCACGTGGTCGGCGGCTTTGATCGCCTGGAGCACGTGGTGGGTCATCGGCGCGAGGCCCTTACCCTTGCCGAAGAGCCAATCGAGGCGCTGTGGGAAGAAGCCGACGCCGAGCTGAGTCCAGCCGTTGAAGCCAGGCGTGAGGTCGAGGTAGCCGTCAGCGAGGAAGTCTTCGACCACCTTCTCGGCGCCTGGAGGTTTGTTGCAGGTGGCGATCGTGGGGTTGCAGAGGAAGGTGTTGAGGTCGCCGCCGACGATCTGCAGCGCGGGCCGGCCGGGCTGTTGAGCGTCGGCGCGGACCTCGGCCCCTTGTTTGGCGCGACCGCTGCCGGTGATGTCTCGGGTCGAGAGGTGGAGGTTGTAGACGCGCAGCCGCTTACCGCCCACGGCGAGATCCGCGGCGAGGGTCGCCCGCCCGCCGTAATGCTTCTTCTCGAGCCAGAAGTTCCATTGCGGGCTGTGGCGGAGCAGCGAGGCGTTGCCGATCGGGTACTTGCTGAGGATCGCGACAAGATGCTCGCCGCCCTGTTTGCTGTTCTCGCGGCGATCCCACTCGACGCCGGCGACGTAGTCCATCTTCAACGCCATCGCCAGCTCGCGGGCTTGGTCGATCTGCGGCGGCACGCTCTCCTTATCACGGCGCGTGACCTCCTGCAGAAACACCACGTCGGCGCCCTTGAGCAGCGGATCGGTGGAGAGCGCCTTTTGCACATCGGCCGACTTCTTGCCGTACTCGACGTTCCAGGTCACGACGCGCAGCGAGCTGACTGGCGTCTGGTCGTTGGTGGTGCTGAAGCGATCGGCGGCTAGCGCGCAGGTCGGGTTGACGGGATCGCCGCCGTTTTTCACGTAGTCGTTCGGGATGCTACAAAGGGCGCCGCTGGTGGCGTTGACCGGCGTGCGGACGAAACCGGCGGGGAGTCCCCCATCACCGAGCGCCGAGGCGTCGCTCGTCGCGTCGTCGCCGAGGTCTACGGACCCACTGTCGGTCGCGAGAGCGTCAGAGCTGCCTACGTCAGCCTGACCGGGCTCCGCCGGCGCCGCGTCGGTCGTGGTCTCGGCGACGGCGTCGACCGATGGCGCGACATCCCCGCGGGCGTCGGCGCTCACACCGCTGGGCGACGAGCTTCCGCAGCCGACGAGGGCAAATAGAGCAAAGAGTAGGAGTCTTGGCATCATCGCTTGACAGTATACACCGACCCGCCGAGCTGGCGGTGGGGCCGCTGGTGGTTCATACCTGAGCCATGAGCGATGAAGCCCGAGAGCCCCACCGCGCTACCGACGCTGAGAACCGTAACGTCCTGGGCGGCGCGCTGCGTAGCTGCAGCACCTCGCCGATGACCGGCTTCACCCGCAGCGGCTGCTGCGAGACCGGGCCGATGGACGTCGGTCGCCACGTGGTCTGTGCCCAGGTGACAGCGGCGTTTCTCGGTTTCAGCCAAGAGCAGGGCAACGATCTCTCCACGCCCGTTTTGCAGGTTGGCTTCCCCGGGCTCTCGCCGGGGGATCGCTGGTGTCTCTGCGCGTCGCGCTGGAAAGAGGCGCGAGAGGCCGGCGTCGCGCCACCGGTGGTGCTCTCGGCGACCCACGCGGCGGCGCTGCGGGTCGTCAGCCTCGCCGAGCTCGTGGAGCACGCCGTCGACGAGTAGCGGCCGCGGCGGGCGCGGGTCTCGCCGCTACATCCAGGGCGAGAGCCCTGCCACATCAGAGCACTCGCTACGGAGTGGCGCTGCGCGCGGCATCCCAGGCGTCGCAGTAGGCCGTGCGTAGGCCTAGAGAGCGGCCGGCAGTGCGGTGCCCGGCGACGGGAGGTATTTGTAGGGGTGCTCTCAAAGCACGACACCTTGCGCCTCGTGGCATCAGCTGCGTTTGAGGGCGCGGCGGACGGTCTTGGCGAGGCGCTTTTGTAGCTTGGAGCGCGGGACGTAGGCGGCGAGGTCGAGCTCGAGGGCGCGGGACATCTGCTCGATCGCGGCGTCCGGTCCGACGACGACCACGGGACGTCCGCCGAGCTTGCCCTCGTCGATGGCGGGCTCGAGTCTGCTCAGACCGCCAGCGGCGTCTTCGCCAAGATCGACGATCACCACGCGGGCTTCGCCGACGTCGAGCCCCTGGAGGTTGGCGGCGCGCTGCACGCGGTAGCCGGCGAGCTCGAGGTGAGTGGTCGGCGAGTCGCTGGAGGGGTCGTCGGCGTCGCCAACGACCAACAAGGTGCCCTCGGCAGGTCTTGCGCTCGGCGCTCCTTTCGCCGCGGGAAGAGCCTCGGAGCGATGGGCTCGATCGCCAGCGAAGGTGGCGCTCTTGCGCCGATGCGCGTCGGAGACGCGCCCCTCGGCCTGCTCGAAGGCGTCGATCAGCCGCGCCCTCAGCGCACCTCCGCTGCCCGGGCGTGTCTCGGGGCTCTTGCGCATCGCCCAGAGGACGACCTCGTCGAAGGCAAGGTGGAGCGTCTCTGCGACCTCGCTCGGCGCCGGCGGGTCGTGGAGCATGTGCTTGAAGAAGAGGCCCTGCAGGGTCGGCGCGTCGAAGGGCAGCTTGCCCGTTAGGAGCTCGAAGAGCATCACGCCGAGGGCGTAGAGATCGGTCTGGGGGCTGACCGGATCGCCGGCGCATTGCTCCGGAGACATATAGGTCGGCGTGCCCATCGCCATGCCCTCTTGGGTCAGCTTCTGGGCCGCGTCGACGAGCTTCGCCACCCCAAAGTCGACGAGCTTCACCTGCCGCTCGTCACCGACGAGCATCACGTTGTCGGGCTTGAGGTCTCGATGGATGATCCCCGCCGCGTGGGCGGCGTCGAGGGCGTCGCAGATCTCGCTGGCGATGCGAACGCTCTCGACCAGCGGCAGCGGGCCCTCGCGGCCGAGCAGGTCCTCGAGAGACTCCCCTTGGAGGTATTGCATCGCGATATACGTCTGCTGCCGCCAGCGGCCGTAGTCATAGATCGCGACGATGTTGGGATGCTCGAGCTTGGAGAGGATCAGGGCTTCGCGCTCGAAGCGGGCGCGGCGGTCCTCGTCATTGACCAGCGTGCTATGGATCGTCTTGATCGCGACGACACGGCCCAGCCCGAGCTGCTCGGCGCGATAGACCTTACCCATCGCCCCTTTGCCGAGCACGCCATTGATGCGGAAGCGCTCGTTGACGACCTGCCCGACCAAGGCGTCGCTCTCTGCGGCCTCCCCCGATCGGTGGGCGGTGTGGAGGGTCGCGTTGCCGCTGTCGTCGAGGGTCGGGTGCTGGTTGGCGGGCGTCGGCGAGGTCTCGTCGTCGCACGCTCCATCGGTCACGGTCGCTTGCTGGGCTCTCGGTTGCGCGATCAGGGTCTCGGCCCCCTTCGGATCGGCGGTGGTCGTCTCGTCGCTCATGCGTCCTCTCGCAGCTCGAAGACCTGGATCCGCTCCTCGCGCCCTGTGATGTCGCGCTCACCGAGGTCTTCAAGCTCGAAGTCGTCTGCGTCGAGCTCGCCAGCGGTGGCGCTGCTGAGCAAGATCTGCCCCGGCTTGGCCAGCATCTCGAGGCGCGCGGCGATGTTCACAGCGTCGCCGATCGCCGTGTACTCCATCCGCTTCTGCGAGCCGAGGTTGCCGACGATCGCCGTACCCGTGTTGACGCCGATCGCCAGCTGCAGCTCGCGGCCGAACTCGGCGGTCCACTTGGCGTTGCCGGCCTCGAGCCAGTCGATCATCTCCAGCGCGGCCAGCGCCGCGCGCTCCGCGTCGTCTTCCTTGGCCTCGGGCACGCCAAAGACCGCCATCACGCAGTCGCCGATGAACTTATCGACCATCCCGCCGTGCTTGAACACGATCTGAGTGAGGAAGGTGAAGAGCTCGTTGAGCAGCCGCACGATCTCTTCTGGGGCGTGGCGCTCGGCCAGCGGCGTGAAGGCGACCACGTCGGCGAAGAGCACGGTGACCTTGCTGCGCTTGCCGCCGAGCTCGATCGCCGTGTCCTCGGCGACGATCGCGTCGACGAGCTGATCGGGGAGGAAGCGGCTCATGTCGCCGCGCATCCGCGCCTCTCCGATCAGCCGATCGCGCGACTCCTGCAGGCTGCTCGCCATGCTGTTGAAGGAGCGCCCAAGAACGCCAACCTCGTCTTTGGAGCGAGGCGCGACGCGGACCTCGAAGTCGCCCTCGGCGATCCGCGCCGCCGCGGTCGACAGCTCGCCCACGGGCTTGGCCATCCGTTGGCCGAGGAGCAGGCCGACGATGATCGCCAGAAGCGCGATCGCGCCGCCGGTGATCGCCGCGCGGCGCCAGGTCGCCGTCACCGAGGCGTAGACCAGCTGATGCGACTGCTGCACCACGATGCCCCATTGGACGCTCGGCACAGGGACGATGATCGCCAGCCGCCGCGCGGCGCCCTCGCCGACGTCGGCGCCGTAGCTGATGTTGCGGGAGAATCGGGTGAGCTCGAGATCCTTGGCCTGGAGCAGCCCGCTTCGGGTCTCTTCGCCCAGGCGCTTTTTGTCGCGATGGACCAGTAGGCGGTGCCGCCTGTCGACGATGAAGATGTTCTCGGCGCCCTCACCGAAGCGACGATCGCCGAGCTCCAGGATCTCGTCGGCGAGCACCTTCAAGAGCACCTTGGCGCGCAGCAGGCCATAGACCTTGCCCGCCGTGGTCTTGATCGCGACGGTCGCCGTTAGCTGCGAGGCGGCGGGATGCTGCTGGATGTGAAGCGTCCCTGGCGTCGCCATGACGTGCTCCTTCGCCTTCGCCGCGAGCGTCTGGTCGCTCGTTGGCGCCTTGCCCTCCGCCTGGAGGCCGAGCACGAAGGTCCCGTCGGGGCTGAAGACGTCGACGCGATCGAGGGCGCGAGCGCTGGCGAGCTTGCTCTTGACCAGCGCGAGGCGGCGGGCCTCGCTCTGCTCGCCGTCGGCTAGGATCGAGCCGATCTCGGCCAGCTCGCGGGTCAACCCGGCGAAGAAGGTCTCCACCCGCTGCCGCGCCGCGTCCGCCGCCGCGAGGCGGTACTCGCGGGCCGAGCGTGCCAGCTCGGCGGCGTGGGCGCCGGAGAGCAGATAGGCCAGCGCGACGGTCGGCACCAGCGCGATCGTCAGCAGCGCGATCGCCAGCTTGCTCCTGAGCTTCATTGGGCTCCGCTAGCCTTGGCCCCGTGGAGCTTCACTATCTTGGTCACGATGAAGAGCACGCGCCGGTTGGCGGCGCGCCCTGCTCGGGTCTTGTTGCTCTTGACCGGCTTGGTCGGGCCGAAGCCGACGGCCACGAGCCGATGTGCCGCCACACCATACCTGACCAGCGCCCGCTTGACCGACTCGGCGCGCCGCTGCGAGAGGTCGACGTTGAGCTCGTCGTCACCGCGATCGTCGGTGTGCCCCTCGATGCGGACCTTGCGCACCCGCCAGTTGGCCTTCAGCACCCGCGCGATCTGGCGCAGCAGGCCGGTGGAGCGCGGTGAGATGGTATCGTGGCCGCTGGCGAAGTAGACCCGCTCGGTGATCGAGACCTTCCCGCCCTTGATGCTCGCCTTGCCCGTGCCCTCGTCGGGGCAGCCGTCGTCGTCTTTGATCCCGTTGACCGTCTCGGGCTTCAGCGGGCATTTGTCGACGACGTCCGGGATCCCGTCATGATCGTTGTCGGGGTCGGGGCAGCCGTCGTCGTCCTTGAAGCCGTCTTTGTCTTCGGGCTCGTGAGGGCATTTATCCGCCGGCGCCGTCACGCCGTCGACGTCGGGGTCGGGGTCGCCCTGGCTCGCCTGGGCGATGCTCTCGGGGGGCGCCGCGGCGACAGCGCGGCGACGCCGTGGCGTCGCCGGAGTCAGCTTGCCGAGCCGTTGCAGCTCCCGGCGCTTCTTGGCGTAGGCCTTGGCGGCCTGCTCGTTGTAGCGGATGATCACCTGCGCGGCGCCGAGCTTGCCCCCGAGCCAGTAGACCTTGCAGGCCAGCATCGACGCCGCCGCCTGCGGCGGGGCCTTCAGGGCGGCTTGATAGCGGCCAAGAGAGAGCACACGCAGCGGCAGCGGTCCGTCGCCACAGTTCACTGTCAGGCCCGGCACGAAGGTCGCGGCGCCGCTGTCGAGCTGCGCCGAGATGTCGATGGTGGTGCTGCTGCCGCCGTCGATCACGCGGTCTTTGACCTTGAAGGAGGCCTTGACGCCGATCACCTGCAGCGTGAGGAAGCGCGGCGTGTAGCCCTCGCCCTGCACGCCGACACGCACGGCGCCCCGCCCCTTGACAAGCACCGGCTTGCGCTGAAAGGGCCCGCTACCAGCCGAGACGTTGAAGCCGTCCACGGCGACCCAGGCCGCGCCCACGACCTGGATCCGGCCCCGCTTGTCGCGGAGCAGACGCCGGCTGCTGCGCAGCGGGAGCACCTTCAGCACGAGCGGCGCCGACGAGGGGCTCGCCAGGCGGCGCGCGTCGATCGCCTGGACGCGGGCCCAGTAGGTTCCGGGCCTCAGCCGCTCTACGCGAAAACGCGTGACGCCTGCGCCGACGGTGGCGTCGGCGATCGGCGCCTGGAGCTTGCGGTTGTTCGCCACGACGAAGCGGTAGCGCTTGGCGCCCGAGACCGCCTGCCAGCTGGCCGAGAAGTGGCCACGCTCGCCGGGGAGGATCACCTTCAGCTGCTTGCGGCGTCCCTTCCAGCGCGGTCGCGGGAGCAGCGGCCGGGGCTTCTTCGGGCGCTGTCCCTTGGCCACGGTCACGCCGTGGCCTGTCGGCACCTGCACCGTCTTGCCCCGCGCGGTCACCGCGGCGGAGCCCTCAAAGACCGAGATCGAGGAGCGCTTCTTTGGGTCGACCTCGATCTGCGTGTCGCGGGAGGCGAGGCTGATCTTCGCCGCCGGCGTCTTCAGCATCAAACGGGCGCGCTTGTCGAGCGCCGCCAGGCCACCCCGCACGACCCCGCGCTCGAGCCGCACGAGGCGCTTTGGGGCCAGCTTCAAGCTCTTCTTGGCGCCGCCATAGATCACCAAGAGCGCGCTCTCGCGCATCTGCAGCCGCGAGTGATTGGTGAACTCGATGCCCGCCGAAGAGCCCTTGTCGGTGGCGATCTTGTACAGCCGCCAGAGCGACATGTGGCGCCGCGCGCGCTGCCAATGAGGTGCCCGAGGCCCCTTGGCGTTGACTTTGCGCTGTAGCCAGGAGACCTTGCCTGGTGCCGGCCGCGCGGGCAGCTTGAGCAGCGTGCCCTCTTTGAGCAGATGGGGCGCGGGCCCGAGCTTGTTGTGCTTGTGGATCAGCGTGTACTTCTTGCCGTCGCCGATGAAGCGCTCGGCGATATTCCAGCAGGTGTCGCCACGCTGCACGACGTAGTTCTGGAGCTTCCGCGCCTCGGCCGTACCGCCGAGAAGCAGCACCGATGTCGTCAGGAGCAGCCCGAAGGTCAACCGCATTGCATTTAATCCGATGAATTCCATAAAGATCTAACGGTAGGTTAGCGACGACCGGGCGGCAAACGGAAAGTGTGGGTGGGGTGCTCGGCAGAGGGAGACCCGATGGAGATCTTCGAGCGGCTCTTCGCTTCGGCAGGGCTCGACGAGCTGGCGTCGGTCGGCAGCCTCGAGGCCTGGCGTGCCGGTCGCGCCGAGCGCTGGGAGCGCTGGGAGCGCCCGATCGACGTGGCGATCGAAGGTGGGCTGGTCGCCGATCGCGTCGGGTTGGCGTTCGTCGCCGGCTACGACGCGGCGCTGCATGCGCTCTGGCCAGAGCTTTCACGCGACCAGATCGGCGCGCTCTGCGCCACTGAAGAGACCGGGGCTCACCCCAGGGCGATCCAGACCCGGTTGACGCAGGACGAGCGCGGACGGTGGCGTGTCGCGGGTGACAAGCGCTGGGTCACGGGGGGAGAGCTCGCCGAGACCTTGCTGGTGGTCGCGACGACCGGGACCGACGCCGACGGGCGTCCGCGGCTGCGCGTCGCAGCGGTCCGCGGTGACGCGGCGGGTGTCGAGCGTCGCGCATCGCCCGCTGCCCCCTTCGTACCAGAGATCCCCCATGCCGCGATAACCCTGCGGGACGCGGCGGTCGAGACGCTGCTGCCGGGCGACGGCTACAGCGAGCTGCTCAAGCCCTTCCGCACGGTGGAGGACCTCCACGTCCACGCCGCTCTGCTGGCCTATCAGCTCAACGTGGCGCGGCGCTACGGCGGCTCCCGCGAGCTCTGCGAGGCGCTCGCGGCGGCGCTCGCGGCCTGCCGCGGGCTGACCGACGCCGACCCACGGGCGCCCTCGACGCATATCGCGTTAGCCGGCCTGCTCTCCGGTGCCCTGCGCTTGCGAGGCGAGCTCGACCTCTGCTGGGCCAAGGCCGACCCCGCCGAGCGCGAGCGCTGGCAGCGCGATCTGGGCCTCTTCGCCGTGGCGGGGAAGGCGCGCGCCGCGCGCCGCGAGCGGGCGTGGGAGGGCTGCTAGAGCGCGGATCAGCTTACCGGACCGAGCTGCGCGAAGGACGCGGAATCACGGCGTAGGAGCGAGAAGGGCTTGCTGGTCGCACGCGACCGACGCGCGACAACCGCTGTGATGTCGCAGACCAGCGCGGCGACGGGGGGTAAGTTGGTCAGCGCTCGAGCGCGCTGAGTGCTGGCCTCCGAGCCGAAGTCAGCGATCGAGGTGTTCCGCGAAGTGACGATCGCTTGGCGCGAGGGGCAGGTGAGCGAGCTCGGCGCAGCTGCGCCAGGCCAGCCGCTGGTGCTCATGGCAGCTCGGCTCGCCCTCGATGCGCACGTCGAGGAAGGCTATCTCGTAGGGCGAACCGGGGTCGCGGGCGATGAAGCGCGGCGCACGAGCGCCGGCGACGACCTCCACCGCGAGCTCTTCGCGAAGCTCGCGGCGAGCGGCCTCGAGCCAGCTCTCGCCGGGCTCGAGCTTGCCGCCGGGAAACTCCCAGAGCCCGCCATGGCGATCGCCTTCGGCGCGCTGGCAGACCAGGTAACGAGCGTCGCGGGTGACCACCGCGGCGACCACGGCGATCGTGCTCTCGCTCATAGGATGAAGAGGCGGAGGTTGAGCGAGAGGCTGACGCCGGAGAAGTCGAGCTCGTAGGGATCGCGGCCGCTCTTGCCCAAGGTCTGCGGGGTCAGATCGCTCTCTGTGTCCTTCTCCTTCAGCCCGCCGGCGTTGATCAGCCGGTAGCGTAGGTCGAGGCCGATCGCGGCGTTGTCGCCGATCATGACGTCCGCCCCGAGCTGCACCTGCATCCCCACCGCGGCGCCGGTCTTGAAGTCGTCGCCCGGATCCCAAAAGCTTCGGCCGTTGAAGACGATCGTCGGCCCCAGGGCGCCAAAGAGATAGAGCCTGTCGATCAGCACGTAGTAGCCGCCGACGAGGATCGGCACCTCCATCACGAAGTTGTGGTTGTCGAGGCTGTCGCGCAGGGAGGGGCTCTCGCCGCTGCCCCAGTTGTAGAGCGTCGCGAAGCCGACCTGCGCCAGCACATGGTAGGGGAAGTAGTAGCGCAGCCCGATCTCGGCGCCGATCTGGAAGCCGCTCTTCGGATCGCTGAGCTTCACGCCGTTCGTTTTCTCCACGAGCTCGCGGATGCCGTCGACCGCCTCATGGTAGTCGCTCAGCGAGGCCGAGCCGAGGCTGAACGAGAGGCTGATCGCCAGCCGGTTGGCGCGCGCCAGCGGCTGCTCTGCGCGCGCCGAGCTGCCGACGAGACAGAGCCCGGCGGCTAGCAGCACGATCGATCGCGTGTGAGTCATCGCGTTGTCCTCCGTCGGGACCTGCCCGTTGCGCTACGGAAGTTACACCAGACAGGCGAGCCACGTCTGTTGTTCTTGGCCTTGTCCACGAGGCGACGCTCTATGCGTGGCCCCGCGTGTCAGATTCACTACACTTGCCTCAGGTCTTTTGCCTCTCGTCTTTCGAGGAGGTCTCTGCGATGTGGATCCATCCGAGCAAGCTGCGGTTGCCAAACCCCGGTGAGGCGCTCCCCGGGCGTCTCGAGGCGATCACCGTCGTCGGGCCGCATCGCGTGCTGAAGACGCAGATGACGCCACCCTGGCCCGCCGCCTACGAGCAGGCGATCTTCGCCCTGGGCTGCTTCTGGGGCGCGGAGCGCAAGTTCTGGCAGCAGGAGGGTGTGCATAGCACGCAGGTCGGCTACGCTGGTGGCGAGACGCCCAACCCGACTTATGAGGAGGTCTGCAGCGGCGCCACGGGACACACGGAGGTGGTGCGCGTCATCTTCGATCCCCAGCAGGTCAGCTACAAGGCCCTCTTGACCCTCTTTTGGGAGAGCCACGATCCGACTCAGGGGATGCGCCAGGGCAACGACATCGGCACCCAGTATCGCTCGGCGATCTACACGTTCTCGCCCGAGCAGCTCGCGGCCGCGGAGGCCTCCCAGGCGGCCTACCAGCAGCGCCTGCGGGCCGCCGGCTATGCGACGATCACCACAGAGATACGCGAGGCGCCGCCCTTTTTCTACGCGGAGCCCTACCACCAGCAGTACTTGGCGAAAAACCCTGGCGGCTACTGTGGGCTCGGGGGCACCGGGGTCAGCTGTGGCGAATAGCCTGGTGCTCTTAGGTGCACCCCTACCCATTCCTTTTGTCGCCGGGTACCGCGCAGCCAGCCACTTTCTATACCTCAGAAAACTCGCCGTACCGCCAGTGCCGCGTTGCTCGCCACCGAAGCCCAGTCCGGCGCGCTTGGGTCGCCTTTTCTGGGTGTTTTCTGGGTTGCAGTACTTGGCATGCCGTTGTGGTAGAACTGCCGCGGGAGACGCGGCGAGGAGAGCCGCGGCATCGTACTCCCCGGATTCGGAGGTAGACCGTGGATCAGAACAGCACCCTGGACATCCTCAAGGCGGCGATCCTGCTCGAGCGGCGGGGCAAGGCCTTTTACACGAACGTCGCTGAGCGCGCCAAGAGCGAGGCCGTGCGTGAATTCTTCCAGATGATGGCTGACGAAGAAGATGACCACGTCCGTCAGCTCTCCGAGCAGTTCAAGCACTACCAACAGCACAAGACGTTCTCTGCCAAGCCCTATGTCGCGGAAGATGCCGAGGAGCATGAGGCGGCGACCAAGGTGCTGACCGAGAAGATCAAGGGCGAGATCGAGGCCGCGAGCTTCGAGGCCGCCGCGATCTCCGCGGCGCTGCAGTTTGAAAAGCGCGCTATCGAGCTCTACGCCGAGCGCGCGAAGACCGCCGAAGACCCCCAGGAGCGCGCCCTCTACCAGTGGCTCTCGACCTGGGAGGTCGACCACCTCGACACGCTGAACAAGCTCGACAAAGAGCTCACCGAGTCTGTCTGGGGTGATAACGCCTTCTGGCCGCTTTAGCCCTGTCGCTTTAGCCCTGTCGCTTTAGGAGCACCCCTACCCATTCCTCCCGTCGCCGGGTGCTGAGCTGCCGGCCGCTCTCTAGACCTTAGAGCGTTCGCCATACCACCCGTATGGCTCATGTCTTCGGCTACGAAATCGGCGCGGCAGCTCAGCACCCGGCTCGGTCCCCAATGTGTGGGGAAGCTCCTAAGACCGCGATGAGGCCAGGCCGTCGCGCCCGGATCCCTTTCGGAGGATCATGGCTGGGATCAGCGGAGGTTGTTTGGGCTACGCAAACTTTGCGTAGCCCGACATTTTTTTGCGCTCGCCGGGCGGGTGTTTTTCGCGACTCGACAAGCAATCTGACATGATCTCAACACCTCGACAACCACCGTCGGTGGTACGAAATATGCAAAACTTGCCGCGGTTTAGCAGCTGCAAGCGAGAAGACATGATGGTCGGCATCCTCAAGGCCGCAACGAGAGCCCCGCGACGACGCGTCGAAGCGGCGTTCACGCTCGTCGAGCTGATGGCCGTCGTCGCGATCGTCGCGGTCCTGGGCGCGGTGGCCGTCCCCGCCCTGACCCGCGACGATATCGAATCGCGTTTCAAGCGGGTGGTGCGGCAGTTCGCGCAAGATCTCCAGCGAGCCCGCTATGAAGCGCTGTCCAACCGCGAGCATCGCTCGATCGACCTGCTCGATAGCCACAGCTACCAGCTGCAAGCGGTCGTCCCTGACGTCACGCCGCTCTCCCGCGCGCTGCAGAGCTCGCGACAGCTCGAGCAGCGGATCGAGGTCTATGCGGTGACGTTGGAGGCCGCGCATCCGGACAACAGCAGCGCCACCGTGCCGACCCCCGCTGTTGGGGCTTCAACGAACCTGCCAGCGGAGATTCAGTTCACGGCGACCTCGGAGGTCTGGGCGCAGATTCACACCCCGGGCGCCGCGGCCCTCACGCCGAGCCACGCGACCTCCGTGACGATCTGGATGCGGGCTATCGACGGGGCCAACAACGTGATTCACCGAGCTCGGGTCGTGCTCTATCAAACGACCGGCTACGCGAGGATCCACGGCGAGAGCCTCAACACCAGCGGCGGCGTGGTCGCCCGATGGTGATCAAACCTATCCCATGATCAAACCTCTGTCCCAGGCTGAAGGCATGAAAGCAAAGCGACGCGAGCCATCCCATAGCCAGGGTGGCTTCACCATGGCCGAGCTGCTGGTGACGATGCTGCTGCTGACGGTCGTGCTCGTCGGCCTCGCGGCGCTACAGATCAGCTCGGTGCGTCAGGTCACGGCCTCCCAGGCCTCGGCCGAGGCGACCCGGCTGGCCGAGCGGCGCCTCGAGTACTGGCGCAACGTCACGATCGGCGACGTCGCAGCCGCCACCACCGCAGGGACCACCTGGCAGATCGCGCTCAACCAGCGAGTCAGCGGTTCGCCACAGATGCTCAACGTCAACGCCACTGGCGAGGGCGACGGACCCTACACCGTTCGTGAGTTCATCGAGCAGCTCACCGACACCCAGGCAGGCCTTTACTACCAGATCTCGGTGCAGGTGATCTGGGGTGCGCAGCGGATCAACCGCAGCGCGACCACCGGTCAGGAGTATTCACAGCGCTCGGTCGTGCTCAGCACGCGGCGCTTCCAGTGACCCGAGGTATGGCGATGACGATGCGGCAACGAAAACCAGCGTGCCGTCGCGACGAAGCGGGCCTGACCCTCGTCGAGATGATGGTCTCGGTGCTGTTGGCGGCGATCCTCTCCGCGGGTCTGTTCTACATGACCTCTGGGCAGCAGCGAACCTACAACGCGCAGATCGACACGCTGCAGCTTCAGGAGAGCCTCTGGGGTGCGATGGAGTACCTTAAGCGTCAGGTGCGCGGCGCCGGCCGCGGCTTTGGCGCGTGCGTTCGTGGGAAGGTCTACGATGGCGACCCGGGCACGCCCGCCAACGCGCGGATCCACGCGCTGCGCATCTTCAACGGCTGCAGCGTCGCCGACAGCGGCACCACCCTCGACAACAACTCGGCGCTCGACACGTGTATGTCGACGAATACCAACAGCTCGGACTCGTTCGCTATCACGACGGTCCCGGAGACCGACGCGGCTGGGCTGCGTCTGATGACCCAGGTCACTCGGCAGCCGGCGGGGACGACGCTGACGTTACCTATCCCGAGCAACAGCGGTTTTCCCATGGGCGACTACGTGATCGTCTATCCCTTTGGCGACACCAACCGACAATGCGTCCTGCGGCGCATCACCGGAGCGATCGCGCCGACGTTCCCTTCCCAGCCCTGGTGGCTGGTCACCACAGAGTCGCCCAACGGCGTCGCCGACCCGATCCAGGGCTATCTCGGTGGGACGCTCGTGGTCAGTCTCGGTACACCGACCATGCCTCCGACGCCCCCAGTGACCACGCGCTACTTCTCGATCGACACCAGCAAGAGCTACCCACGGTTGATCACCTGGACCACCACCGACATCTCGCAGCCAAACAGCGGCATCACCGGCGGCAACATTGGCAGATACGACATCGTGGCCGAGGGCATCGAGGACATGCAGATCAGCTGGGCTTGCGATGTCAACGACGACACCAACCTCACCGAGGGCCAAGACAACACCACTCGACTGAACGACGAGTGGGCCTTCAATGTTGCCGGCGACACAGTGCCGAACTGCGGTTGGCGAACGCCGGCCGCCGTGCGCATCACGCTGATCGGCCGTACCCGCAGCGCCAACCCGCAATACAAGACCGGGTTTCGGCCGGCGGCCGAGGATCGCGTCGCGGGCACGGTTGCCAATGATCAGGGGATCAGCGGCGGCGAGGGCACCTTCGCGCGGCGGGTGCTCACGGTCGTGGTCAGGCCTGAGAACATGGCACAACCCCGGGTCACTGGACCATGACGAGGCGAGCGATGAAGCGTGTAGAGAGAGGACGACACTCCTCTAAGAGCACCCCCACACATGCCTCCCGTCGCCGCGAGCGCGGCTCGGTGCTCGTGCTCACCTTGCTGCTCACCTTGGTGATCCTCGGGATCGGGCTGATGGCGATGTATCTGTCGTCGTCGACGACGAAGGTCTCGAGCAACCTCGTGCGGCGCCAGGAGGCGATGCAGGCGGCCCGGGCAGGGATGGCTCAGGCTCGCGCCGTGTTGCTGCAGATGGTCGGCAGCGGCGGCGCGTCGAGCCCCAACTTCAGTCCGGCGCTGGAGGGCTCGAACTGTGGTGGAAGCTACCCAACCCCGACCAAGGCCAACCGTGTGCTTTCCTTCACGCCGGGGAAGGGTTGGGTGCTCTGCGATGGCAATCAAGCCAACGCTCCGGGAACGGAGTTTCGCGCGCGAAGCGTCGTCGCTAGCGGCGGAGCCACCGCGACCGCCTTTGGCGCGACCAGCTACAACGACGTCACCTTCACGGCCTGGATCCGCAACGATGACGATGAATACCGTTGGTGCGACGGCAAGCAAGATCATGGTGAGGCCACCACCGCCAACGCCGACTGCGATCGGCCGCCCAACGGGGTCAACACCCTCGACAAACGGAGGCGGCTACTCGTCGATGAAGACAGCCGTGTGATCCTGCGCGTCGAGGCTCGGGGTCGCGATGGCCTCTCTTTCGCCGCGATCGAGGCGATCATCTCCGGCCGCGTCCCTGTCTCGTTGATGAACCTCTACCAGCAGTCTGGCGGCGCCGGCGGCCAAAACGCCAACAGCGTGATTCTGCGCTAGCCCATACCAGCGCGCCGACGGGTGGATGGCTAGCGCTGATCGAGGAAGGTGTCGCGCTCGAAGGTCTGCCCAGCCTCGAGCTTGGGGGCGAGCGAATCGGCGTCGAGGGCGTAGCGCGCGCCGATCTCCAGCTGGACGCCGTCGGCGACGCGCGCGCCGGCGGCCTCGATCCAGCCTCGATAGAGCTTGGTCATCAACCCCCGCGCCGAGTCGGGGCTGTCGACGCCGCTGGCGTTTTTCACCGGCGCGAACTCGGCGTCTCGATCGCAGGCGAAGACCATCGAACGCTCCGCGGCGGCGAGGGTGTCGAGGGCGAAGGTCTCGAGCTTGAAGCCGTTGGGCTCGCTCGGCTCGACCAGCGTGCCCTCGCTGTCGACGTAGGGGATCTTCTTATGCGCCTTGTGCACCGGGAGGTCTGCCCGAGCGGCCTGGGCGGCGGCGAAGGCTCGGCTCCAAAGGAAGAGCCCTGGGTTACCCCAGTTGAACAGCAGCTCGCCTTCGTCGTTCTTCTTGACCACCAGCTCCTCTGGGATCTCGAAGTACTCGACGATGCCCAGCCGCGGGCCGACCTGCGCGTAGTTGCCGACCTTCTCGAAGGGGCCCGTCTTGGCGATCGCCTTGCAGGAGAACTCGCAGTCGCGCAGCAGGTGAAAGCCGAGGAAGAGCGGGTCGGTGCCGTCGGCGAGGGCGTTGTCGACCTGGATGTAGCTCACGGCCTCGACGCCGCTCTGCTCCATGTGATCGAAGGCGCCGCCGTCGCGCATCGCCTTGAAGAGGCCGCCGTTGCCGTTGGGCGACATCACCAGCGAGTCCTTGCTCGCCATCAACAGCTTGCCGTGCATGTCGACCGCCGGCGCGAGGCCCTGAGGGAAGATCAGCAGCCGGTCGGCGGGTAGGCCATAGTTGTCGTTGTCAGCGAAGGCGCGGCAGGTCGCCTCGTGGTTGTCGGGGCTCGTCATCAGGTAGAGCGGCGGGACCTTGCCGTAGCGCGCGCCCACGGCGACCAGTCGCTCGGCGTGGAGCTGGAAGAGCGTGCGACCGCTGACCGCGCCGATTGGGAAGGCCCCCTTTGGCCCGTCGAAGCCGAGACGGGTGCCGGCACCGCCAGCGACGAGGAGCACGCCGACCTCTCCCGCGGCGAGCGCCGCCTTGCCGCGCTCACGAGCCTGCGCCGTGTCGGCGTCATCGGCTCGGATCACGTCGGTGTAGGGCCGCACGAGCTTTGGATCGACCGCCTCGATATGCGACGCATAGGCGGCGGCGACCCAGGGGAGGTCGATACTGGCGACCGCCGCGAGGAGCCGCTGTCGTCCTGCCTCGTCGAGCTCGTCCCAGAAGCGCAGCACGTGCTGCTGCCCACTGCTTCTCAGTCGCTCGTTGACCTGCTCACGAGTCAGCATCACGTCTCCTTACCGATGATCAGCCCTGATCTCGATCAGCCCTACCACCGGGTCTTGGTTGCTCTGGGCCAACCGCGCGTCGACGGCCGCGGAGAACTCGTCGTAGGGGAACGCCTCGGCTGGCCCGGACTCCTTGAGCTTCGCGTCGAGGACGTCGTCGGGGCACTCGACGTGAGCCGGGACGCCGGCGAGCTGCATCACCAGCAGGCTCTCCCAGAGCGGGACCTGACCACCACAGAAGTGGCAGTTGGTCTCCCGCTCCGAATCTCCAGCCATGCGGCCGGCCATCGCCCGCGCTTGCTCGACCAGGGCGGCGAGCATGTTGTGAAGATCGTCTTCGGGCTCTCGCGGGGCTGCTGTCTCGAGCTCCCCGAGCCGCTTGAGGCCCTCACCCGCCGCTCCCCCTTGTCCCTCGCGCTCATCAGTGTCGTTGGTCATCGGCCTCGCCTGCTCGCTCCCAGCCACCGATGCGGCTGCCGCCGCGATCATAGGAGAAAACGCAGCACCTGAGGCAAGATTTCGCCGTCTCGCTCGCTAGAACCTCTCCAGCCGTCAACCCCCCGGATCGAGACTCGTGATCGGCGTCTAGCGTCGCGAGGATTTCGATTCCCCCTTGACGATCGGCGCCTTTTGCGAGGACTCTACGAAGACGCGACGGTCTTGACGAGATGCGTCATCACGCACCCCAACGAAGGCCGTGACCGCAATAGCCAAGGAGGAGCCGATGCTCGAGCGGGCTCAAGATCTCTTCAAGCAGCTCTCGGAGCGAGTCAAGACCACGATGCAGGTCGTGGCAGATCTGGCGGAGTCAGTGGGTGTGCCCCCAGCCGTGACCTCGCTCTTACAGCGCGACGGTGGAGGATGGACGCCGCCGGAGTATCAGCCGCCCGTCGCGCAGCCCGCCCCAAAGCCCACGACCGCCACACCAGCGCCGGCGGCTGAGCCCGAGCCTGCGGCGGCGGCTGAGCCCGAGCCTGCCACGGCGGCTGAGCCCGAGCCTGCGGCGGCTGCTGAGCCCGAGCCTGCGGCGGCTGAGCCCGAGCCTGCGGCGGCTGAGCCCGAGCCTGCGGCGGCTGAGCCCGAGCCTGCGGCGGCTGAGCCCGAGCCTGCGGCGGCCGAGCCTGCGCCCACACCTGAGCCGGTAGCGGAGGCCACCCCCGGCGAGCCGGCGAAGAAGGCGCCGGCGAAGAAGGCCACCAAGAAGGCCACGCGTCGCTCGAGCAAGCGCGTCGTCGAGGGTAACAAGGCGAAGTCCGCGGCGATCAGAGCGCTGCAGGTCGATGACGCGATCAACGGCAGCACCTACCTCGCGCGTATCATCTGGTCGCTCGGCGTGGCCCAGCTCGAGGGTCTCGGGCCGCTACGCCCCGCGGACATCGCGCGAATGGTGATGTCTCGCTCAGCGGTGAGCCTCGAGCCGCCGAACGTCGCGCGCTACATCCGCCGCAGCAAGCCAACCTGTATCGTGATCGCCCAGAAAGAGGGCAGCTCAAGCTACTACAAGCTCAACGCCGCCGGTAAGAAGCTCTTCGACGAGAGGTTCGGACCAGAGCACTGACCCGCTGACCTCCCGTCGCCGCGCTGGTCTGCGACATCCCAGCGGTTGTCGCTCGTCGGTTGCGTGCGACCAGCAGGCGCCCTTCTCGCTCCTAC
>PDWJ01000121.1_pt1 | contig 109514 bp, 94 predicted proteins | sample 1430881 | NCBI WGS metagenome assembly PDWJ01 (sample SAMN01162460, study PRJNA174530) | Oral metagenome, whole genome shotgun sequencing project. | biome: Marine environment; feature: Marine mammal; material: Swab sample of the gingival sulcus; isolation source: swab sample of gingival sulcus... | reverse complement strand
CGAAAAAATGGATAAAATGCGTTTTTTTGTTGCCACTTGGCGCAAACCACCTCCCATGTTTAACTGTACAAAAGAGTTACAAAGGGTGCTGTGAACCAATCTGACCTGAACAAAGGGATTACGACCCGCGGACGGGAACCCCATAAATCCCCTCAAGGTTGAGGGGGTGAACCAATCTGACCTGAACAAAGGGATTACGACTGACATCAGCCATCCCTTTCTTCCTTCATTCTCTGGTGAACCAATCTGACCTGAACAAAGGGATTACGACGGAGAACCGCCATTATTATTGTTACGCACATCCCCGTGAACCAATCTGACCTGAACAAAGGGATTACGACTCATCCCCACCACACTCAACAAGCCCCCAGTACTCTGTGAACCAATCTGACCTGAACAAAGGGATTACGACTAATCCTGCTAATTCAGCTTTGATTTTTATCTGATAGCCTGGTGAACCAATCTGACCTGAACAAAGGGATTACGACTACAAGACAGGGTGTTTTCCTCCCAAGGATGCTGATGTGAACCAATCTGACCTGAACAAAGGGATTACGACAGTTGGAGTAGTGCGTTCATTGCTCGCAAATTACATCGAGTGAACCAATCTGACCTGAACAAAGGGATTACGACTCGATGATCGGCAAGCAAAGCAGCTGCTTTTTCGGCGCGTGAACCAATCTGACTTGAACAAAGGGATTACGACGTATTCCACCCTTTCGTCAATATACCTGAGTCTTAGTGAACCAATCTGACCTGAACAAAGGGATTACGACTACCATTAACAGGAGCGGTTGAGGCATCGAGCTGAAGTGTTGTGTGAACCAATCTGACCTGAACAAAGGGATTACGACCTATTTTAGAAGTAATTTCATTTTGGGAGTAGTCAGGTGAAGTGAACCAATCTGACCTGAACAAAGGGATTACGACCGCTCATTTTGGCTTCCTTACGACTTTCCAATTTGCAGTGAACCAATCTGACCTGAACAAAGGGATTACGACAACAGAATAGGGATCGACTGCCTTCCATTTGACGCCTGTGAACCAATCTGACCTGAACAAAGGGATTACGACGTCTCTAAAAACACGTCTGATCTGTCAAACGTATCGTGTGAACCAATCTGCCCTGAACAAAGGGATTACGACTCTTTTTTAAAGGTAAATCGAATTTGCGAATACCTGAGTGAACCAATCTGACCTGAACAAAGGGATTACGACTCGCCTTTTCCAAGGCGACTTGGGCCGCAGCACGGCCCTTGTGAACCAATCTGACCTGAACAAAGGGATTACGACAGTAATAGGTTGTTGTGGGCCTTTTATACCAAAGCTCACTGGTGAACCAAACTGACCTGAACAAAGGGATTACGACTCATCCTGCATGGGCAAGACTTTGAGTAATTTCTCTTGTGAACCAAGCTTACCTGAATAAAGAGATTGCGATCCTTCTCTCTATGCCAATGGATGAACTCAATATCGTGATGCCATGCGGTTCATGATGAAGCGTAGCATAAGACAGGCTTCTTTAACGCAATTCCTTATTTGTACTGTATATTGTGTAAACAAAGACCTGTGCGTGCCGTTTCGATGTGAAAAACGTTGTTTTATGCGGCATTTTTGGACAATAGCTTCTCATGATTTATCCCCTCGAGGAGGTAATATCTAGCAGCAGTATGTGTCCGTTTTTTAGGTATTGGCAACGATGGAAAGATGCCAGGATACGATCAGGCAGCTTGTTCATGGAAGAAAAAACAGATCTTCATTTAACGTTTCGTTTCGCTCAGACAGCCCTGCAAGAGCCGGAAAAAAGGCGAAAAGTATCTGAAAGTATTGAAAGGAGCAACGAAACTGTATGACGTCAACTATTTTTTCCCTTTTTTGAATAGTTCTCTCAAATGGACTCATAGTAAGGACGGTGATACTTTATATGGCATCAAAAGGCAGGTGAGATTGGGTTAAATGGAGAGGGTTTTTCTGTATAACGGGATTATTCGTGGATTCTGATGTTGGTCAGTGGGTCTTGCAGGTCTTTGTTTTTTTTGTGTTTTTCGCAGTGGTCTGATGTTTTAGGGCTTTTTATCAGCGGTCTGAAGAAGGGGAAGGCATTTTTTAGTTTCGCTTTCCTGGCTGATTTTTCAGTTTCTGAGAGGTTGGAGCTTTGAAGGCTGTTGTAGAGTAGTTCGGGGCTGTAGGGATCGCTTTTAAGTGCCTTTTGAAAGAGCTCGAAGGCTTTTTGATTGTTTCCCTCTCTGTAGCAGAGTTCCGCTTTGCGTTGGGGGAAACGGCTGGGGACTTGTTGGCTCTGCATTTTGGATTGGGCTGCTTTGTATTGTATGTCTTCAAGGCTGAGAGCGAGGTAATTGAACAAGACCGCTATCAGGATGAACGCCTGTAGGTATTGGGGTAGTTTAACATCATTTTTTTGTTTAACTTGTGTTTGGGTCAGGATGAGTAGTGACCACAGCGGCAGGGTTAGGTAGAGCGGTTGAATGAGGGATACCCAAACTATAAACAGCAAGGCGTGGCGGTGGGCGGGTTGCCGGATGTTTTTTTGCAGGTAGAACAAGCAGCAAAGCACACCTACCAGCCAGACAAGGCCCAATTCAACGGCACCCGTCAGCAGGAAGTTGTGGGTGGAGACGGGGCGGTACATACCGTTTAAGTTGAAGTCCGTATGCGCTGATTGACTGAATCGCGGGTATTGAACTCGAAACTGTCCCACTCCAAATCCCGAAAGGGGTTTTTCCCGGATCATTTGCAAACTGTTCTTCCATAGAATAATTCGGGTCATGGCGCTGAGGGACTTGCCCTTGAAGACCTGATCCCGGCTCGCGATTAAATGGCTTTGCCGGCTGTATTCCCGCACATAACGATCCGGATTGACAAGGTAGGAAGTGAGCTGTTTGGGGTAGGCGAAAGCGAAAACAGTTGCGGTCGCAAGCAGGATGATCAGGGTTACGGCGCTAAACGCGCCCCCTGGAAGCTGACGGTGGCAGGTGGTGATGAGCCAATAGCCCAATCCGAGCAGCACACTCGTGCTTCCGCTCAGCAGGATGTAGAGCATCATGGCGACGATGTGAATTTTTCTGGTTTCTTTAAGCGGCAGAAACCACAGGCAGAGCAGGATGAACATGGAAGACAGCCAGACGTTGCCAAACGTGCTGCTTGTAATGCCAGGGGTTTCAACGGGCAGGACGGGGATGTTTAAATGCTGCAAAAAACCAACAGACATGGTGATCCAGGCCGCCGCGAGAAGGGCTTTTTGAGCTGTTTTATGGCAGCCCTTCAGCTGGAAGGAAAGGGGCAGCAGGAGCACACTGAAAAGAGCCAGTTTGGAAAGGCCCATTGCGCGGTCAGGGCTCCAGAGCAGAGAGAGCACAGCCCAGACAACGGGGGTGAAGATCCACAGGGGAACGGCTCTTTTTGTGAGTTCACCCGACAGGAACAGGACAGCGATTGCGCATGAAAGCAGCAGTAATTTGGGGAGCAGGTAGACGGAATCAAAAAAGGGAAGCTGGATCACCAGACCCAGCGCGAAGAGACTCCAGCCGACGGTTTTGCTCACAAGAGATACTTCACTCCGTGCAGCTGCTTGAAGGCGTTGTAGAGATTCTCCATTTCAGTGCGATTCTCCAGTGCCACGTTGAGTGTGTAGCTGAGGTATTTCCCGGTTTTAGAGCTCTTTGTGGCGCTGCTTTTAACGCAGCCAGGCCGGTTTAAAAGTGAAATAACGAGTTGGTAGAGGCTTTCTTCTTTTACTGTACGCGGATCGACAAACACTTTAAAAGCGTAGGTTAACGGAAATTCCAGTTCTACTTTCTCAGATTTTGTGTTGCTTTCCTGAAGTTGATCTCTTTGGTTTTTTGTCATTATGTTATACCTTTTCCTGCTGGCGTTCACCCTTTGCCGGATCTGGCCTTAACCGACCACATAAAGGTGAATTCGGCCACGTCGTTGCCGTGTTTGTCTTTGCCCGTGACCAGGCATTCAACGCACTCCGGTTCACCTGTCTCGAGGGTTTTTTCTATGGCCTTTCTCACTTTGAGACCGTCCGTGCAGGTGAAAGTGGTCACGCCCTGGGCTTTCTTGATGAACTTGGCGGTTGTACCCACGATCAGCATGGCGATGGAGGGTTTTTGACGAAACGTGTACATGGCCAACAGCGCACCTGAACTCATTTCTGCCGCCATTCCCAGAACCGCCCAGAAGGTGGATCGGAAGGGGTTCTTGTTGATCCACCTGTAGGGAACCGTAACCACACAGCGCTCTTCATCCAGCTGCCGGACTTTCATTCCGGAGAGAAAACCCATGGGCAGAATTCTGCATAGAATCAGTCGGAACTTCCAGGTGGTGGTGAAATTCTTCTGCATGGAGCCAATCCATTTTGGATTGAGTTGGTTGCTCATGTTAGAACCCCCGATTTTTTATTTCCACCAGATCATAACACGCTATTCACGCAAAAGAATAAGGTTCTTCAGGTAAATGGCCAGATGGACAGGGTTCCGAAGGGCATAGGCAAGCTCAAGTTGCCGAATCTGATCACGCGTGAGGTTAAGCAAAAAAAGACAGAAACCTTTGTAAATAAACGGAACGCAGTTGAAACTCCGCTGAAAACGCTACAAAACCTTGCATTGAACGACCCAATAAATTATTTTTAGCTTAGCTAAACTAGTCTAAGACCTGGTGAGGTGCAAGGTGCAGGTTAATATGCATGAAGCGAAGAGTCAGTTATCGGCTTTAGCAGAGAGGGTTCTTAAAGGTGAACGGGTGATTATTGCCAAGGCTGGCAAACCTCATTTGGAGTTAATTCCTTATCAACCCAAGTCGGCATCAAGAAAGCCGGGCCTATTGAAGGGCAAGGTATGGATGGCGGATGATTTTGACGACACGCCTGGTGAAATCATAGAAGACTTTAAGGGTTGTTCCCGGTGACTCGCTACTTACTGGATACACAACCTTTTCTGTGGTGGCTGAGGGAAGACCCCATGCTGGGTGAGAAAACATCGGGAATCATAGCTGACGCGGACAATGAAATCTATGTCAGTGCCGTTTCTCTGTGGGAGATGTCAATCAAGAAGGGCATAGGCAAGCTCAAGTTGCCGAATCTGTCTATGAGTGAGGTGGTTGTCAGCCAGGGTTTTCTTCCGCTGCCCATCGATTTTGTTCACGCAGAAAAGGCTGGTGTGCTGCCCAAGCACCATCGAGACCCGTTTGATCGCATGCTTGTGGCTCAGGCTCAAATTGAGGGGTTGATTCTGATTACCAAAGATGAACGCATTTTTCAATGCGAACTCAAGTTGTTGAACGCGCTTGATTAACGCGCGACACTCTTTTCATCAGGAAGGTACCTTCCTATGGGCTTCTTTTCTCCTGAGAGCCTGACCCAGCAGGTTGGTGAAGTAGTTGCGGCAATCGTCGAAGAGTGTATAGAAGACGGGAACCACTAAAAGCGTCAGCAGGGTGGCTGTGGTCATGCCGCCGATGAGTGTGAGCCCGAAACTCTTGTAGCTGATACCCAGGCTGTTGGGGTCACTGATCGTGAGTGGAATCATGCCGATTACCGTGGTTAAAGCGGTGATAACAATGGGTCTGAAGCGCTTATCGGCCGCATGCAGAATGGCTTTGGTTCTCGACATGCCGTCGGCCCTGAGCCGGTTGACGTAGTCGATGAGCACAATGCCGTTGTTGACCACAACCCCGATCAGTAGAATCATGCCCACGTATCCCAGGAAATCCAGATCTTTTCCGGTGGCAAAGTGAATCCAGAACACGCCGATAGCGGCCAGGGGAATGGTGGTAATGATGGAGAGCGGCAGGATGAAACTCTCGAAGAGGAATCCCATCAGGAAATAGATGAACAGCGTGGAAATGAGCATGGCAAATTGCAGGCTCTCGATGTCCTGGTTCTTCTGACTTGAATCTTCGGTGCTGAAAGTCATGCCTTCGGGAAGATCGAGCTGAGTCATGAGATTTTTCAGGCGTTTTTTGATTTCTTCGGTCTTCTTTTCTTCCAGTTCAAAGGTCATCGAGTGTGTGACCTTCTTGTTTCTCCTGAAAACGCCCTTGCGGACATTTCTCATTTCTACTTTGGTCAAGCTCTCCAGAGAGATGACATTCCCGTCATCTGTGGGAACCAGGAAGTTTTCAAGATCGCCCACGCTCTGCCTGTTTTCTTCCTTGTAGCGTACCCGAACGGGAATTTGCTTGCCGTTATCGTTGTATTTGGGAAGCGTGCTCCCCATGATGGCGTAACTGATGACGCCGGCAATGACTGAAGGGTTGACGCGATTCATGGCGGCCTGATCGCGGTCAACCACAAAAGCCATTTCACTGGGTGCGTCATCACCCACTTTCTTCAGTCCAATCACCCCTTGCTGAGCCAGAAAAAGGGGTTCGATACTTTTGGCAACATCTTCCAGCGCTTCGGCATCTTCACCGACAAGCCGGAGCACAAACGTATCCTTTTTATCGTTATCCTGCATTTGGTTGTCTTCACCGTAGAAGAGTTTGATTCCCGGCTTTTTGGGCAGGCTTTCGCCAATATCCTTGGTGATTTCTTTGACGGTAAACGCTGATTTTTTACCTCTGGGCATCCAGCCTTCAATTCGGCCTCCACTGCTGTAGGCCAGTACCATGAAGCCCTCCAGATTGTATTGTTCCTGTTTCTTTTCCAGTACTTTTTCACATTCGAGGAAGTACGTTTTGAGTTCTTCAAAATGGTATTCATTGCTGGAGGAGACGTGAATTTGAAAGTTGGTTTCGTCTTCTTCCTGTTTCTCTACGGTCTGCACCTTGTCCTTGACAAAGGTGAAGGTGGCAATGAAGAGTGTGACCAGAATGATGACCAGATCGACGCGGTGCCGCATGAAGAAGGCCAGCAGTTTGTTGTAGAACTTATTGGCTCGTCCGAAAATGCGATCGTAGCCCGCTTTAAGGATGAGATTGCCTTTGCGGTGCCATCGATCCAGTGCTTTGAATTTCGGTGTTCTGGTTTTTGAAGGCAGTACCATGAAAACAGAAAGAGGAACGAAAACCAGCGCAATGAAGAGTGACGCGATCAGGGAAACAGAAATGGGCATAGCCAGACGTATCAGAAAGAACTGACCTTGGCCGCTAACCAGTGAAACGGGCAGGAAGACGACCACCGTTGTGAGTGTCGCCATGGTAATGGCCAATGCTATTTCACTTGCCCCTTGAATACAGGCCTGACGGCGGTCCAGCCCATCGGAGTGCAGTCTGAAAATATTCTCGGCCACTACAACCGAGTTGTCCACCAGCAACCCGACGCAAATAACCAAACCCAGCATGGTCAGAATGTTCAGGGACTCATTGGCGAAGAACATGACCACCAGAGCGATCAGCAGGCTTAGAGGAATGGAGAGCGCGATAATCAGGGTCATTCGCACCCTTCTCAGGAAGAGGAACATAACCATGGCGGCCAGCAGACCACCGATTTTCCCACTGTCCACCAGGTTAAAGAGGGATTCTTCTATAACCTCGCCCTGATTGAACAGGGATTTAATGTCAAAATCGGCCAATCTGGGATTGGCTTGTATTTGTTTGAGGGTTTCTTTGATTTTTTTGGAGATCTCGACGGTATTGGCTTCGCCTTCCTTCATAATCAGTACAGCCACAGCCGGTTTGGAGTTAACGCGCAGCATGTAGCGTTTTTCGAGCTCTTCGTACTTAATCGTGGCCACATCTTTCAGGCGCACAGTGGGCGAAAGCATTTTATTTTCAAGTTCTTTCAGAGATCGATACTGTGCCATGGAGCGAAGCAGGTATTTTTTACCGGAATCCTTCACCTGACCGCTGGCCATGGTGAAATTGTCCTGACTCAAAGCCTGTGAGAGTTCGTAGATATTGAGATTGTTGGCTTCGGTCAGTTCTTTATCCAGCTCGATCAGAATTTCCTTTTCTTCCAGTGCTTCCGTGTTGACGGTGGCAACGCCGTCAATTCTGGAGAAGGGCAGGACGATTTCCTTTTGAATGAGATCGTAGGCGTCGATTTGTGAGCTGTCGTAGGTAATGCCGATGAAAGAGACAGGCACACCAGATGAATCGTCTTTACGGATGAAAACGCGGTCCACATCCGACGGGAACTGCTGCCGGGCCCGTTCAACCCGGTCTTTTACCTCCCGGTAAGCCACATTCATATCTGTTTCCAGTTTAAAACGCAGAAAAACCTGGGAGAAACCAACCCGGGTGTAGGAACTGATATCGCTTAAACCGCGCACCGTACTGAGTTCTTCTTCCAGGGGCAGTGTCACTTTTTCAAGGACTTCAGGTGTGGGGGCATTCCGCCAGGGCACTCTAACCTGAAGAAACTGAGGCGCGTAACCCGCCGGGACCAGCTCCAGCGGAATGTTCCTGGTGGCGATAGCACCCACCACCAGTACGGACATAAAGAGAACCAGAACGGTGATGCGTCTTTTCAGTGAAAAACGGGTTAATTTGGTGGTGGCGGATTGGGGATCGTAAGTCATGGCGGTTCCCTATTCCGACACTTCGGCCTGGTTAACGGTGTTCGCGAAAAGCTTGTCCCTCACGCGGTCGACCAGGTAGTAAATGGTGGGGATAAAGAGCAGTGTCAGGAAGGTGGAGGTTATCAGGCCGAAGATGACCGCGATGGCCATTGGCGTGCGGATCTCGGCGCCATCGCCAAAACCCAGAGCCATGGGAATCAGGCCCAGCACGGTAGTGGCTGTGGTCATCAGAATGGGACGCAGTCGAACCTTGCCGGCATTGATCAGTGCGGTACGCACATCCTGACCGCGCTGTTTGAGAATATTGACGTAATCTATGAGTACAATGGCGTTGTTGACCACAATTCCGGCCAGCATGATCATGCCCAGGAAGACCACAATGGAGAGGCTGATACCCAGCCACTTCAAGCCCAGCACGGTTCCGAAAAAGGCCAGCGGGATGGTGAACATGATAACCAGCGGATAGAGCAGCGACTCAAATTGCGAAGCCATAATCACGTACACCAGGAAGAGACTGAGGAAAAGTGCCAGGTAAAGACTGCCTTTTGAGCGTTCCCATTCCTGATTTTGACCGCTGATGAGGTAGGTCATATCGCGGGTCCAGCTCATGTCGCTATCCATGACTTCGCTAATTTTCTCTACAGCCGAACCGAGAGAGGCTTCGCCGATATTGGCATTGACGAGGGCCACCCGGCTGCTGTTAATGCGCCTGATTTCGCTGGGACCTTCTCCGGTTTTCAGTTCGGCGACGGAAGAGAGCCGTATGGGGTATTCATCCTGAGGATTGACAATGAAATCCCCAATGTCCTCGATGTTTTCGCGGTTACTTTCCTTTAGGCGAACAATCATGGGAACGCGGCGGTCTTTTAAATTGAAGCGCGTCGCTTCGTAGCCTTTGACCATGTCGCGAACCTGGGTGGCCACCTGATTGACATTGAGACCGTACATCATGAGCCGGTCCCGGTCGTACAGGATCTGAATTTCAGGTGCGCCTTTTTTGAGCGAGACCTCCACATCGGCCACTTCTTTCAGCTCTTTCAGCAGGTCGCCCGCCTGGGTGGACGCGTTTTTGAGATCGTCGAGGTCATCGCCGTGCAGTTCGAGTACGATGGGTTTTTCGGAGCTGAAGAGGACGGGACGGCTGACGGTGACTTCGGCATCCGGGATATCGGCGAAGATGGATCGCAGCCGATGGAGCACGCGTCCTTCTGTCTGAGCCTGATTGCGGTTGGCTGCCAACAGTATTTTGAAACGCGCGGTGTGTTCACCTTCATCGGAACGCTTCATGTTCGTTATATCGTAACCGTAGGTGACGATCAGCGCTCTTATGTCCTCTTTATTGTTCAGGATATCCTCTTCCACACTGCTGAGAATACGCGACGTTTCTTCAATGGGCGTGCCCACCGGCAGACTGACTTCAAAGGTGAACTCACCCTGGTGGACTTCCGGCAGGAGTTCGGTATCGAGCGATCGACCTACTTTGTAAATCGCAAAGAAGCAGAGCGCCATGGTCAGCAGGAGCACACCGGGATGGTTTAATGCCCATTTGATAGTTTTGGGGTAAGCCCTGTTGAGCGCGTCCATGATTGTGGTCGTGATTTGCAGGAAAATCCAGGTGACGCTTTTAAAAACGATCAAAAAGATCGGAGCCAGAATTTTGGTTATCAGCAAGGCGAGCGCGTAGAACACAGCCGCAAAGAAGCGACCCGCCAGTTCCAGCGCGAAGTGGATCATGAAGCGGGCTATGTAGTAGAAATAGATGGGTAGAGCGTACCATTTCTTTTCTTTTTTGAAAATGCCGCGGATTTGATTGACGGAGCCGAAAGGCTGAATGAGAACGTTGCCGTTGGCAAAGCCCCTGGCAGAGCTGGAAAAGGCGACAGGTTTTCTGCTGGCCAGCATGGGAATGAAGTAGAGTGCGACAGCCAGAGAGGCCAGCAGCGAGACCACCACGGCCATCCCCAGATCGCCGAAGGTCTGTCCCGCAATTCCCTCCACAAAGACCATGGGGAAGAAGACCGCGATGGAAGTCAGGGTGGAGGAGAAAACCGCGCCCTTGACTTCTTTGGTGCCCCGGATGGTGGCGGTAACGAGGTCATCGCCTTCTTCCTGACAGCGGAAAATGGATTCCAGCACAACGATCGATGAGTCTACGAGCATACCGATGCCCAGAGCCAAACCGCCAAGAGACATGATGTTGAGCGAGACGCCAAACAGGTGGAGCGGGGCAAAGGTAATTAAGAGCGACATGGGAATGCTGACCGCGACGATCGCGGTTGATTTGAAACTGCGCAGGAAAAGAAAGAGAATCAAAATGGCCAGACCACCGCCGAGAATAGCCGTGTTGCGCACTTCGTTGATGGAATTTTCGATGAAGGTGGAGCGATTGGCAATGACCTCCAGGCTGGCGCCCTCTTCCCGCAGGAGACGGGCTTTCAAGCCCTCTGTGGTGTTTCGTCTTCTGCCAAAAACGCGTTTGGTTTGCTCTTCTTTTTCATGCTGACCGGGTAAGCTGCCCAGCATCGAGAGCACGTTTTTTGCCACTGTGACCATGTTGGCGTCGGCTTCCTTGTAGATGTCAATTTGAACCGATTCCATGCCGTCTGTTCGGGTCATTAACTCGCGGTCCTTGTTTGAGCGTACCACCTCGCCCAGGTCTTCCACGCGAATGGATTTATTGCCCACGTTTTTGACCACGGTTTGACGGATCTGTTCCAGATCCTCGTATTCGTTGAGGGTTCGCACCATGTACTCGCTGTGACCTTCTTTGATGGTTCCGCCCGCGACGTTGATATTCTCCTGGCTCAAGCGGTTGATGACTTGTTGAATGGTCATGTCGGTTTGCTGTAATTTTTCCTCTTCCAGCAGGATGTGGATTTCCTCTTCCAGACCGCCTCGTATGCGCACCGCCGCAACGCCCTTAATGGGTTCCAGCACGCGTTTAACCTGGTATTCGGCAATGCGGCGCAGCCTTCTCAAGCCCTGTTCACCGGAAAAACGGCTGCCTTGACCGGAGAAACTGAGCTCCATAATGGGATCGAGAGCCGGGTCGTAATGCAGGATTAAAGGCCGCTCGGCGTCTTTGGGCAGAAAGACCAGGTCCAGCTTTTCCATGGTTTTCTGACTGGCTTCAGACATATCCGTGCCCCAGAGGAATTCGAGCACCACGTCGCTGACACCCGCTCTGCTGATACTGCTGATGCGATTCAACCCGCTGATGACGCCCAGACTCTCCTCGATGGGTCGGCTGACATCGTTTTCCACCTCTTCAGGAGCTGCGCCCGGGTACTCGGTTCGCACGGTCAGGGTTGGATAGGTCAACTCCGGCATCAGGGTAATGGGAAGCCGTTTAAATGAAAACACACCAAACAGAACCGCGGCGGAGAAAAGCATTAAAACGGCTACAGGTCTGTTGACCGTGAAGTGACTTTTGCTTTGAGGATGGTCAGTCATCTTGACCTTCATTTTTCGCTTGGGGATCGTCGGGTAAACGAACGATGGCTCCGTCTTTCAGACCGGATTGACCCGCGATCACAATGGTATCTCCATCGTGAAAGCCCTCTGAGGGTTCGATGTTGTCGTTGTCCGACAGAACCGGAACCACCAGCACGCGCTCCACTTTTCTGTCTTCCTTGAGTTTAAAGACAAAGATTTGATCGGCGTCGTAGGTGAGTGCCCGTTTGGGAATCAGCAGGGCGTTCAGGTGTTTATCCAAAATGAGCTCTAAATTGACGTACATTCCGGGTTTGAGACCTTGCTGACTGCCGACCGCCACTGTGACCTTGACCGTTCCGGTCTTGTTATCGACCACCGGCGCGATGCGCTTGATGGAGCCCTTAAAAAGCCTCTCGCCCAGCGCTGTTGTCAGGATGCGGGCTTGCTGTCCTTCTTTCAGGTGGACCAGATTGGTTTCGGGTACGTAGATTCGCGCCACCAGCGATTCGAAATCAATGATATCGAAGAGGTGCTGGCCGGCGGAAACTTGATCACCTGTTTTAATGTACCGGCCCGTGACCGTTCCGCCAATGGGCGCCTTGACGACGGTGAACTCCAGTTCCCGTTTGGCGTCTTCAAGAGCCAGCTCTTTTTGCATCAGAGAGTATTTTACTTCGTTGAAATCCTTCTCGCTGATGAGATTCTTTTTAAAGAGGTTCTGCTGCCTGTCAAACTGCATTTGCATTTTAACCACATCGTTTTCAGCTTTCCTGATGTTGCGTTTCTGCTGGCTGTCTTCAATGAGAAGCAGAGGTTGGTCTTTTTGAACCCTGTCACCCTCTTCAACCAGCAGCTCTTTAACCATATTGGATGTGCGGGCGATAACCTTTACCTCTTCCTCCGCTTCAAGATGTGTTGTGGCTTTCAGCACCGACTCGATGGAGCCGCGTTGCAGTTCGGTTACTTCAACCGGTATTTTGTCGGTTTTCTTTTTTTTCTCGTTCTCTTTATCCGGTTTGGGATGACACGCCAGTATCAATGTAAGAAAAATAAACAGGAACCAATTGCGTTTTAAAATCATGAGTACTCCACCCTAAAAATAACATCCACCTTTATATACGGTTGATTTTCAAAAAGATGAGCAAAATATGTTTTTTTATGAGATTTTTCTTTGTTTCATCGATAAGAGACCCGAAAAGGAATGGTTGAAAAGAGCCTCTATACGTTGACTTTAACACGTCAACGCGGTGGCAGGTGCCGGTACTTCAAGTGCCATTGGCCTTTGCATCAAAAAAGACGGCGGCAGACTGCACTTTCCGGTTTTGAACAGCCTTCAATTTTTGAGTTGCGAGAACCGCGGCAGGCAGTTCGAAAAAGCGTTGGCCTGACTAGAAGTTTTTCGCTTCATCGGGTGTGTCTCCCAGGTCTTCTGTCAAACCGGGATCCATACCCTCTTCACTGATTTTGGCGTACCTTCTGATTTTATCGTTCACAAAAGGCGTGAACTCACTTTCCGTGTGGTTTCTGTCCAGGTAGTTGTAGTACCTGATTGCTTCATCGTACTTGTTCAGGCGCCAAAGCGTTTCGCCCAGGTAGAAATAGGTTTTTTCCTGATCGTAGAAGCCCTCGTATTCATCGATCAGGCTCTTGAAGCGCGCTTCTGCCGAAATTTCAAAGCCCTTTCCTCTTCTGAAGTAGTAATAGCCGACTTCAAATTCATGCTGTGCGATTCGCGTCAGGCAAAGATCCATTTTGGCTTTGGCTTTGGCCGCATAGGGGCTTCCCGGATAGTTGTCAATGACCTTTTTGAATTCGTTGTATGCCGTCCAGGTACTGGTTTGATCGCGGGTGGCGCTTTCAATTTCGGTGTAGAAGCACATGGCGTACTGGTACTGAACGTAATCGGCCAGGGGACTGTTGGGGAAGTGGGTGAGAAAGCTCTTGTATTCAACAGAGGCTTCGATGGTGGTGGCGGTGCGGTCGAAGAAGTAGGTGTCGGCGATTCCGAGCTTGGCCTGAGAGAAGAAATCGGAATTGGGGGCGTGGGTTTCAATTAGTCGGTACCACTTTCTTGCATCGATGTATTTCTTTCTCGCGGCTAGGGCATTTGCGTTTTCAAAGACCTCTTTAATGGTAAATTTACCGGCTTTTAACTTGTCGTCGAGCGTCTCTTTCTTTTTTTTGCCGCACGCCGTGGGTAACATGGCTGCCAGGATCGTTATGGTGATGAATACATGTCGGAATTTCAAGGCAAGGCTCCTGCTTCAGATAATAGTGATTGTACAGCTTCCGCCGGGTTTTCTCTACCGAAAACACTTGATCCGGCCACACAGACTTTTACTCCACTTGCCGTTAAACGGGCGATATTGTGCGTTCCCACGCCGCCATCCACTTCAATAAAAGGCCTGTTTTCGGTCTTGTTGATCAGTTTATTCAGTTCAACCAGCCGCTGGTAGGTTCGGGGGATGAATGTCTGTCCGCCAAAGCCGGGATTAACGGACATCAACAGCACAAAATCAACATGGTGAATCATTTCTTCCAGTTGTTGAACAGGGGTGCCCGGATTGATCGCGATTCCCGCCTTGACGTTTTGATCGTGAATTTGCTGACAGATTCGGTGGGCGTGTGGAGCGGTTTCTATGTGGAACGAGATCCAGTCTGCGCCTGCTTTGGCAAAGGGGAGAATGTAGTCTTCCGGGTTGGTAATCATCAGGTGGACATCGAGAATGGCCTGGGTGCTTTGGCGGAGTGCGTCCACCACAATCGGTCCCATGGTCAGGTTGGGGACGAAGTGTCCGTCCATGACGTCGATGTGAACCACTTCGGCACCGGCACGGACAACGGTATCAACCTGTTCTCCCAGGCATGAGAAATCGGCGGAAAGAATGGAGGGCGCGAGTTGAATCATTTGATGCGATTGACCTCAAAGGTGACGGTGGCGTTCTTCTGAACCGGGTATCCGGGTTTGGGCGACTGCCGGATAATCTCATCAGGCAGCAGTTTAGCATTGTACTTGTATTTTGTAACAACCCGAAAGCCGTTTTCTTCAAAGTAGGCTTTGGAAAGGGAGTAGGAGATGCCTTCCACTTCCGGCATGACGAACCATTCGCGCTGAGGCCCTTCCGAAAGAAGAACGGAGATACCCGCCCGCTGTGGAATTTCCACGCCTTCTTTGGGGCTGTGCGCCATAACACGACCCTTCTTGTACTTGTCCGAGGGGAGTTTTGAAGCTCTGGAAATGCGGGTGTCCAGCTTTTCGGTCATTAGTTTGGCGAAGTAAATGGACTGGTTCTTGAGTTCAGGAACGCGTTTTATTTCCACGCCGGACGAAAGAGAGACTTCTATTTTTCGGTTCTTCTTAATTCTCTTTCCCGGGCCTGGCGACTGAAAGACAACCTTGTCCACATCGACCACGTTACTGGGCACCTTTTGGGGGTCAATGACCAGAATGAGACCGAGGCGGTCGAGTTCCGCTCGAACCGCCTCGATGGGTTTTCCGTAAAAGTTGGGTGTGGTGATGATCTCGCCTTTCACCTTGTGTTTCAAATAAAGCCAGGTTGATAAGCTGCCAGATAATCCAATCAATACCAATGAAAAGCCTATCAGAGTGATTCTTTTGATGATTCTTCTGAACGTTCCCGGCTTTGGCATAGGTGTTCCGGTGCGAGATCTTTGTTTAAACGGGATTAAGCCTGAATTGCGTTGGTTTGACTTGAGAGTCTTGACTTCAGTCGAGCCGCGGCATTGCGGTGGATAAATCCCTTGTTTGCGCTTTTATCGATTAACGCCATCAGACCCGGTAACGCTGTTACAGCCGCTTGATCTTTTTCTTTCAGTTGAATTCTGAATTTTTTCAGAGCTGTGCGCAGTTTGGATTTTCCGGAACGGTTACGCGTTCTTCTGATGATATCCTGTTTTGCTTTTTTTAATGCTGACTTGTGGTTTGCCATCCACTCTTCTCCTTACTTTTCTGGCCTTAAGGGCCAGTTTCATGCTGATCGACACTGCGACCAGAATACAAACAGCGTTCGAGTATATGAAAATTCACCGTTTAAGGCAATCTTTTTTTTGGCTTTGTTTCCCGTGCTTTCTGACTGCAAGCCGCAAGGGAGCCACAATTGGCGGCACGGCATCCACCGTGCGGCTGAACAGCCATTGGGTTTGCGAAAACGAAGGGCCTTTTCTCTAGTTTTCTGCTTGTTCCCTTTCAAGCGCTGTCGCTTTTTTAATTTCGTTCCAGAGGGAGGTAAAGGTTTTGGAAGCTCTTGAGCCCGGATTGACATGTACCAGCGGTGCGCGGTAAGTGCCCATTTTTTCCACCTCGGACAGGTAGGGGATCCAGGTTTTGAGGAAGTTCGGCAAGCCGGGGACTTTGCCGGCATGGGTGAAATGAACGATTTGCCGGTGCAATTTCTTTCTGGATTCAACCAGCGAGAAAAACGGCAGCAGCTGGCCCTTGAATCTGCCCTTCTTGGAAATGAACCTTTTCAGCTGACCCAGTGTTCTAAGTGACAGTGTCGTTGGGATTATGGGGCTGATAATGGTGTCCGTGACGAGAAAAATTTGTTCCGTGGTCAGGGTTAAGTTGGGCGGGCTGTCGATGATGATCACATCGTACAACTGCCTCAGCGCGCGCATTTTCTTCAAAAAGACCGTTCGCCACTCTTTTTTGGCTTCAAAGGCCGCATCCAGTTTCCGGTAGGAAAAGTCCGCTGGCAGCACATACAGGTTGGGGAAGTTACTGGCTTTTGTGTAGCTGTCCAGGCTGTGAGGGTCCAGGAAAATGCGGTACCCCTTTTTTACGTCCGCATCCACCCGAAAATAGAAGGAAGCGGCACCCTGCGGATCGAGATCGCAGATCAAGGTCTTGAAACCCTGTTGGGCCGAGAGGTAAGCCAGGTTGACCGCGGCTGCGGTTTTCCCCACACCTCCTTTCATATTGTAAGATGTAAGTAACACCATAGCTTGTTTCCTCTCAAAAGGGATTTTCATGTCCGACACCAAACGGGGAAAACATTATCAGGTGTTTCCAGACTTCTTGTCAAGCGTGGAAGGCAAAAGGCGGAAGGGGCAAAAGCGACCGTTGAATGGATCTGCAGGGAGCTTGTGGTGATGTGTTCGCGATCACAGCGCAATAACTGCGGTTTGCCGTCCCGGTTTTCTAACGTGAAATTTACTTAACGCACTCAAGATCTTGTTTTTTATAAAGAGAATTTGAGTTAGAATGCCAAATGGAAAAGGTTATTAAATGAGGTTGAAATGACGGATAATTTGAAAAGAACACCTCTTGTTAAAGAGCACTTGGCTTTGAAGGGAAAGATGGTCGATTTTGGCGGCTGGTATCTGCCCGTTCAGTACACAGGTCTGGTTGAAGAGCATGTGGCAACGCGGACTCAGGCGGGTTTGTTTGACGTGAGCCACATGGGTGAAATCAGGGTAACGGGAAAAGAGGCAGAGGCCTTGCTGGATGTCCTGACCACCAATGCCGTAACTGCGTTGCAAAATGGTCAAATACACTACACGGTCATGCTGTACGACAACGGCAGTGTGGTGGACGACCTGCTCATTTATCGCTTCAGCGAGGAAGACTACCTGCTGGTGGTGAACGCGTCCAACAAGGACAAGGACTTGACCTGGGTTCAAAAACAGGCTGAGAAGTACGATGTCACGGTCGCCGATGAGAGCAGCCAGACAGCGCAGCTGGCGCTTCAGGGTCCTCAGGCAGAGGCCATTCTCAGGAAGTTGACTCAGACCGATTTGGAGAATTTGAAGTACTACCACTTTACGGAAGGCGAAGTGCAGGGGAAAGAGGCACTGATCTCCAGGACAGGTTACACGGGGGAAGACGGCTTTGAAATCTACCTCGCCAACGAATTCGCTCCTGTTATCTGGAAGGGTCTGCTGGAAGCGGGCCGTGAGCACGGCTTGAAACCGGCCGGATTGGGAGCACGCGATACGCTCAGGCTGGAAGCGCGCATGGCGCTTTACGGGCATGAAATCGATGAGCAGACTTCGCCGCTCCAGGCGGGCTTGAAGTGGGTTGTTAAACTCAGAAAGAAAGCGGACTTCATTGGAAAAGCAGCGCTCAAGGAACAGCGAAAAGCCGGATTGGGCAAGAAGATTGTCGGTTTTGAAATAACGGGAAAAGGCATTCCCAGACAGGGGTATCCCGTTCTGGTGGATGGTCAGGAAGTCGGTGTCGTTGCCAGCGGAACCTTTTCTCCCACGTTGCAGAAGGGTATTGGCACGGCTTTTCTCAAGCCGGAACTTGCCGTCCCGGATGTGCAGATTCAAATACAGGTTCGCAAACGAACAATAGACGGAATAACTATAAAAGGGCCTTTTTATCAAAGGCCGATATCATCAAGGTGAAAGGAGTTAGGGTAATGAGTGTCGATGGATTGTATTTTACAAAAGAACACGAATGGATTCAGGTCAATGGTGATCAGGCGGTTATAGGCATCACCGATCACGCGCAAAGTGAACTTGGGGACATAGTCTTCGTCGAACTGCCGGAATTGGGCGATTCTTTTGAAATGGGTGAAGAATTCGGTTCAGTTGAATCGGTTAAGGCCGTTTCCGAGATGTTCAGTCCCATAGACTGTGAAGTGACAGAAATTAACGAGAACCTGGAAGACGAGCCCGATTTGGTCAATAAAAGCCCCATGGAAAACGGCTGGATGGTTAAAGTACAGCTCAGCGATCCCTCCCAGCTGGAATCGCTCATGTCAGCTGATGCTTATGAAAAATTCGTACAAGAGGAGTCTCAGTGAAATATCTTCCGCTCAGTGCCAAAGATCGAGCGGAGATGCTTCAAGAGGTGGGTGCCAGGTCTTTAGACGATCTCTTTGTATCCATACCCGAACATCTCCGCCTTAAAGAAGAACTCGACCTTCCCGCTGCCAAATCGGAAATGGAAGTGTTGAACTATTTTTCGGAAAAAATGTCGGAAAACCAACCGTTCCGGGTTTCCTTTCTCGGGGCCGGTGCCTATCGGCATTTTTGCCCTTCTGTCGTCGATGCGCTTGCATCCAGACAGGAGTTCCTGACAGCCTACACACCCTATCAACCGGAAGTCTCCCAGGGAACCCTGCAGGCCCTGTTTGAATTTCAAACGCTCATCGCGGATATCATGGGAATGGATGTCAGCAATGCGTCGGTTTACGATGGTGCCACGGGTACAGCCGAGGCGGTACTCATGGCCCTGCGCATTCAGAAGAAGAGAAAGAAAGTGCTGGTTTCCGGTGGTCTGCATCCCCACTACCGCGATGTTCTGAACACCTATGTCGAAAGCCTCGATCTGGACATGGAGACCGTTCCTCTCAGGAACAACGCAACCGATCTGGACGCGCTCAAGCAAATGCTGGACAAAGAGACCGTGGCTGTTCTGTGCGGCTACCCCAATTTTCTGGGTCAAGTTGAACCTCTTTGTGAGATTGTCAGCCTGGCTCAGGAACACAAGGCGCTGGTGATTTCAGTTACCATGGAGGCCCTGAGCCTCGCGCTGCTGAAACCGCCCGGTGAATTTGGGGTGGATATTGCCGTAGGGGAAGCCCAGAGTTTTGGTATCCCGCTTCAGTTTGGCGGTCCCTATTGCGGTATCTTCACCTGTAAAGACAAGTACAAAAGGCAAATGCCGGGTCGTCTATGCGGCCAAACACTGGATTCAGAGGGCAAGAGAGCCTTTGTGTTGACGCTCAACGCGCGTGAACAGCATATCAGGCGGGCCAAGGCCACCAGTAACATCTGCACCAATCAGGGTCTCATGACGCTTCGGGTCGCCATTTACCTGGAACTGATGGGTCAAAAGGGGATCAGGGAACTGGCGGAACAGAATCACGCCAAAGCCGAATTTCTCAAACGCGGACTCGCCAAACTGCCCGGCGTGACAATCGATCTAAGTCAGCCCACTTTCAACGAGTTTACGGTTGAGCTGCCTGTTCCGGCCAGTCAGGTGGTCGATCACATGCTGACCAGAGGCATTCAGGCCGGATTGGATTTGGGAAGGTTTTTCGCCGATCGCGAGAACGAACTGCTCGTCAATGTTACCGAGTGTCATACACGCGGGATGATGGAAGAGTTTATAGGTGAAATGGAGGCGGTTCTATGACTCGTATACAGGAAGGTCTTATTTTTGAACGCTCTAGAGAGGGAAAAATTGGCTGCATAATGCCCGAACTGGATGTACCGCCTGTCGATTGCACGCAAACGCTCGGGGAGAACATGACACGATCCTCCCTGAAAGCCTTTCCCCAGGTTTCCGAAGTGGAAGTGGTTCGGCACTTCACCCGGTTGAGTCAATGGAACTTCGGTGTCAATCAGGGTATGTACCCGCTCGGATCCTGTACCATGAAGTACAACCCCTCCATTAATGAGAAGGTAGCGGGTCTTCCGGGGTTTACCCATATTCACCCACTCTCGGCTTCAAAAAACATTCAGGGTGTGCTGAAAATGATTGTCGAACTGGAGAAACAGCTGTGCGAGATCACCGGTCTGCAGGCCTGCACACTCCAGCCCGCGGCTGGCGCACATGGCGAGTTTACTGGCCTGCTGACCATTCGCGGAGCTTTAAAAGCCAAGGGACAACAAAACAGGGATACCATTCTCGTGCCGGATTCCGCCCATGGAACCAATCCCGCCACAGCAACTCTGGCGGGGTTCAGGGTGAAAGAAGTGGCTTCCAATGCCGCTGGACGCGTGGATATGCAGGCGCTGGAGGAAGCTATCGACGATCACACCGCCGGCATGATGCTGACCAATCCCAATACCCTGGGAATTTTTGAATCCAATATCCACCTGATTGCGGAGAAACTGCACCAGCAGGGCGCTTACCTCTACATGGATGGTGCCAACATGAACGCCCTGGTGGGCAAGGCCAAGCCCGGTAAAATGGGTGTGGATCTTCTCCATCTCAACTTGCACAAAACCTTTTCCACACCGCATGGCGGCGGCGGCCCCGGCTCCGGTCCGGTTTGTGCCACCGAGGAACTGGCAGCCTATTTACCCAGACCCAGAATAAGGGAAAATGAGCGTGGAGAACTGGAATTCCACTGCGAAGAGAGCTCGGTTGGCCGCGTCCACGGCTGGCAGGGACACTTTGGTGTCATGCTGAGAGCCATGTCGTGGATCTTCTCGCTTGGCGCGAAAGGTCTAAGGGAACACACTGAAAATGCCGTTCTCAACAACCACTATCTGAGGCACTTGCTTAAAGGCCATTATCACCTGCCTTATGAAACCGAAACGCTGCATGAAACGGTCTTTACCGACAAGTACCAAATGGAAAACGGAGTGAGTACCAGGGATATTGCCAAGAAACTGCTGGATTTTGGTTTTCATCCTCCCACGGTTTACTTCCCGCTGGTTGTTTCGGGCGCTTTAATGATCGAGCCAACCGAAACAGAGAGCAGGGGAGAGATCGAGCGTTTCGCCGCAGCCATGGTGGATATCGCCAAAATGGCCATGGAATCGCCCGAACAAGTGACTTCCGCCCCCACAACCACAGTCATCGGTCGTCTGGATGAAACACTGGCTGCCCGAAAACCCGTGTTGAAATGGGTTCCTGACACGGAATGAATGGAAAGGCATGGCTCTGTCCGGAAGGAGTGCTTTCACTTCCGGACAGCAACCGGGTTGGTCTTGTTGTTTCTGCTGATGCGGGAACAGGCGGGACGGGTTCCGCATCTGTTACACCGTCAGCATCTGATACACCGGGTGAAAGCGGATGACGTTGTTACTTGCCATCCTGCTCGGGATCATTCAGGGTCTAACCGAGTTTCTGCCCATTTCCTCTTCCGGGCACCTGGCGGTATTCGGAGCCTGGCTGGGTCTCAGTGAACCGGACATTCAATTTGACATTCTCATTCACCTGGCAACGCTGTTTGCCATTTGCATCGTCTACCGCCAGGATGTGGTCCATCTGGTTAAAGTCCCTCTCAAACGGGACGAACCGTCCATCACGCTGCTGAAGTGGCTGATCCTGGCTACGCTGCCCGCGGTTGTAGTCGGGTTTTCCGTTAAACCGCATCTGGAATCCATTCACGATAACCTGTACTGGGTTGCCGCTTTTTTAGCTATGACAGGCGCGGTTCTGTTGCTCGGTAAGCGGCTTCCCGAATCCCAAACTAAAACCATTCAGCAACTGGGATTCTGGTCTGTTGTCATGATCGGATGCGCACAGGCATTTGCCATTATGCCGGGCATTTCAAGGTCGGGTATGACCATCATGGCGGGGCTCCTGATTGGAATGAAGAAAGAGGAGGCCGCCCGGTTTTCGTTTTTAATGGCCATTCCCGCCATTGCCGGAGCCGGAGTGCTGATGGCATTCGACCTGGAGCTTCAGTCTGTCCACCGGCACTTACTGCCCTATGCCGCTGGCTTCGTCTTTGCCTTTCTCACCAGTCTGCTGGCACTGAAATTCCTGATCCACATTCTCAAGAAAGACCGCTTTTTTTTATTTGGCTATTACTGCCTGGCTCTGGCACTGGTGACAGTTTTAGTGAACGCATCAAACTAATGGCTCCAATTGTCCTTTTTAAAGAGACTTTTCAGCGTGTGCTTCTGGGTGTTCACGCTGAGTGAAGAGTCTGCTGCCTGTGAGTTTTTAGCGCCTTTTTGCTGTGCAAAAGGGCTATCGGAAGCTGCGAGCCTCTATCCTTAGAGACACCGTGCTGCGTGCGCGCGTCATCAAGGATCTATTGATGAAGTCAGTCGAGTGATGAAGTCAGTCGAGCCGTTACCTTCCAAACAGGGACTGGGATCTTGAAGCAGGTGTGAGGCAAGCGCTATGGACGCGGTGAAACAAGGTGCCCCTGTTCTTAAAACAGTTAAAGTGCAGGCGTCAAGATGACGTAAAGATAAGCAGGATGCCTTTTGCTGAAATGCGTTTTGGCTGCTGAAAAAAAAACAGTTGCTTTTTTAACTCGTTTCTGCTTTTGTAGCTGCAGAGTTGAATCCGTTTATATAGAACAGGCATCCTTCGCGGTTTTAATCGCGGGTTACCGACCATGCGTTGATGCCGATACGTTACCAAATGGAGGATGAATATGAAACTATTTTTAAGCGTTCTTTTTGCCATGGCAGGCTTGCTGTGCCGGGCTCAAACCGGTGTCACGGGTCAGGCTATGGTTCATCTGGAAGCCGGGGGCACTTTATGTAACGGCGCGGCTCAACTAGTCGAGGTGCGGGCCGATGTGACCGGACTTTCCGGAGGTTCAGGTGAACCGGCGGGCTTGAACGGTGCTGAAGTTCACCTGACATTGGCTTCGGGTGCGCAAACCTGGTACGCTCGTGCTCTTTCGGGCACCGTCAGTGCGTCCTGGCCTTTCAAGGTGGTCGGTACCAACGCGTCGCAGGTGGTTGTTTCGGGTAATCTCATTCTGGCCGGCTGGGCCGCGGGCGATACGCCCAATCAGGATTACATTGTGGGAAAATTGGTGTTCTCGGGTGCGTCCAGCAGTACGTCTGGTGAAGTCAGCCTGCAGAATACCGGTACGCTGGCTTCCAAGTGGTGGAATGACGGCACCTTGAACGGTGATGGTCCGGAACTGATGGCTTTTCAAACCGGAAGCAGCCTCAACATCACCATTCCGGTATGGCCTGGTCTGGACTTGCATACTGCATGCTCGCTTTGGCTGAGTTCGGATGCCGCTTATAACTTCAACGGTTCAACCGCTGTGATCGATGTCATGGACCTGGTTGAACTGACCAACTGCATGCCCAACTGAGGGCAGCGTATGGGTTGCGTCGGTCTCTTGGAGGCGGCCGTTCATGAACTTTACAAGGATAATAACGATTACATTAGGAGACAAGGATGAAAAAGACTGCAGGAATGCTATTGATATTGAGCTGTGTGTTCAGTTTGGCACAAGAGGCCAGAGTGATACCCGTCGTTTTTAGTGCGGATGTGGAAGAGGCGTTGTTCCCTGAAACAACAGACTATGTGGAAGTTGCCTATTTTGTAACACCTGGCGGTGAACCCGTTTTTGAGGAAGTGGCAGAAAAGGTCTGGCGCGTTCAGGAGCGGCGCTTCCTGATCCTGGGTTCAACCGGTGAACCCCTGCCCGGGAACCTGGTCAGACGGGCTGAACTCTTCGTTCAGGTCTACGCGGACGGTCAACCTGTCTGGAAAGCACCCCGTCCTCTCAATCCTCAACGGGAAGCCGTTGCCATTTCACCCAGTTCAGGTGATGCACTGAAGAGTCTCAAAGCCTCCCTGAGCAGGACGGTCAATCTGGATGCAAACTACCTAGCCGAATGTGCCAATTACCTGGTCAACAACATCAGTTCTTTCGATGTGTCAGCCATTTCCTATTCCATTGAGGGTTACGGTGAAGTCATCAATAATGCTGGTACCTGGACAGGTGAACCCATTGCCTCAGGCAGTGTGTGGCAGGACGATGGGGACCGCGTTTATCTTGACAATAACTATGTTGAAATTACCGGTGAAGGCACAAACGATGCACTTACACTGGAGACGACTGGAACCAGGCCTCCCTGGATAACGTTCAATCCACCAAACAATAGCAGCAGCTTGGGGCGCATTCGATTCCAGGATGCTGATGGTGTTATACCGTATCACTACATTGAAGCGGGGAAATTTGACTGGCAGGTAGTAGGTGGAGCTTCTTTTACCATCCATCTCCCCACCCTGACTGTCACCGACGATTTTCAAACGGTCATGGAAGTGAAATCCACCGATGGTAACGCTTATTTGGCACTTGCCGTTCCGGAAAACAAACACGCAATGATTGAATTCGATGTCGTTGAACCAGATCAAACAGTAACTCCGGTAGGAAAAATTTATTACGACACGTCGGATAGTACGATGATGTTCAGCAATGACGACGGGGATAACGTTGTTTTTGAGAACAACGTCGGGATAGGAACGCGAACGCCAAAGGGAAAACTCGATGTCGATGGCTCTATTTACCAGCGTGGTGGACAAATCCACGCCAAACGAACCCTTGGTAAGGATGCCAATCTGGAGAGTATTGCAGAGCACGCGCAAACCATGTGGAGCGAACAACGTCTGCCCGCTGTTCCGGCACCTGAAATTTTGGAAGATGGCCGTGAAGCAGTCGAACTGGGTCAGCAGCGCAGAGGCATGCTCGAAGAGCTGGAAAAAGCCCATATCTACATTCAGCAGCTCCACGAGCGCATTGAAAAACTCGACGCGCAAGTAAGAGTACTTCAAAGAGAAGTCAAAAAGGTGCAATAGCAAACAGCAGGTGACATAGCAGGCAGATTGAAGCAAAACGCCTGAGAAAAACGGCCTTTTGTTCAGGCAGAGCGCTTCCGTTTTTCTTACACAGTATCCCTTCGGGACTCAATTATCCCGAAGGGACAACATCAAACAGGGCAAAGCCCTGTCTTTTTTGATGGTGCCTTTTGGGATACTGGCGCTCATCGAGGCCAGAAAGGGCGATTTTTTTTTGGATTATCGACTGGTCAGGAACCCTCCGCTTCAACGAAAGATGGCATCTGCGGGGTAGCGTGAAATGGAAGGCCTGCCGCGACTCAAATGGCTGCGAAGCGTGAAAATGCGGTTGGCTCCTGATCAATTTTCCATGTGTTAGCCTTCAAAATCAGCACTCAGCGTTGGCTTCCGTTCATAATCGTTGACCAGCACCTTTCAATAAGCTATCTTAGGCCTTCACAATGGCGGAATCGCGATTTTTTTCACGATTCCTGGAATAAGGAAACAACGAGGTGTAACAATGGAATTCAGAAACTTTTACGTCAGGCCGAAAATACCCAAAAAGCTGATGCCTTTATACAATATGTCTTTTAACGTCTGGGCCACATGGGATAAAGATGCCGGCAGACTTTACCGCAGAATGGATGCCCATTGTTACCAGAGGGTGCAAAAGAATCCGGTCGCGCTCTTTCACGAAATGGACACCCAGAAACTGATTGATTTGTCCGAAGACAATGGTTTTCTCTATGAAATGGAGAAGGTTTACGAGAAATTCACTCAGTACATGGGTTTTCGCTCAACCTACGAGAAAAATGAAAGCAAGGCCAGCCTGCTGGGACGCAAGGATGTAATAGCTTACCTGTCTATGGAATACGGGCTGCACGAATCACTGCCACTCTATTCAGGTGGGCTGGGCGTGCTCTCAGGGGATCACTTGAAAGCCGCCTCGGATATCGGATTCCCCATGGTGGGTGTCGGCCTGCTGTACAAATACGGCTACTTCAGTCAAAAAATCAATCATCAAGGCTATCAGGAAGAAAAATACAAGGAAAACAACTGGTTCCTGAAGCCCATTAGAGAAGTGAAAGATGACAAAGGGAAGTCGCTGAAGTTTAAAATGAAAATAAAGGATTTTGATTTGCACGTCAAAATCTGGTGTATCGATGTGGGTAAAGTGCCCCTGTACCTGCTGGACACCAACCTTCCCGAAAACTCCGTTTACGCTCGCGGTATTACCGATCACCTCTACGTATCCGACCGAAAACGCCGTCTGGAACAGGAAATCCTGCTGGGTGTGGGCTCACAAATCGCGCTTTCCCTGTTGACCATCGAACCCAGAATCTATCATTTAAATGAAGGTCATTCGGCTTTCCTGATTATCGAGCGAATGCGCGAACTGATTCAGAAAAAGAAAATGAGCTTTGAAGTTGCCAAACAGTATGTGCGGTACACCACGGTTTTTACAACTCACACGCCTGTTGTGGAAGGTAACGAACATTTTGAAATCAATCTCATCAAGGAATACTTGACCCGCGATATTGAAGCACTGGGTGTTTCAGTTGACGAATTTTTAAAGTACGGCCGTATTGACGGTTCTAATTACTTCTGGCTGCCTGCCTTTGCGGTGGTTTTTTCACGCTTCAGTAACGGCGTTTCCAAACTGCACGGTGAAGTTTCCAGAAGCATGTGGAAAGCACTCTATCCCATGCTCGACCCCAGAGAGGTTCCCATTGATTACGTCACCAACGGTGTGCATTTATTGACCTGGCTCAGCACCGAAATTACCTATCTCTTTGACCGTTACGTGGGTCCCGATTACATTCACAAGGCTCAGCAGGGGCGCATCTGGAAAAAAATTGCCAGTATGCCGGATACCGAGGTCTGGGAAGCTCATAAGCGTACGAAAAACCAGCTTATCTCCTACGTCAGAGAAAAAAGAGTCGAGGCTCTGCAGGAGAGCGGCGCTTCCATTAAGCAGATTGGCGAAGCACGCAAGGTACTCAATCCCGAGTATCTGACCATTGGTTTTGCCAGACGATTTGCCTCGTACAAAAGAGCCAACCTGATTTTACAGGATAAGGAGCGATTGGTCCGCATTCTCAAGGATCCCCACAAGCCCGTTCAGTTTGTGTTTGCCGGAAAAGCCCATCCCGCGGATGGTACAGGTAAGAACCTGATTAAGGAAATTATCGAATTTGGCAGGAAATACGGCGTTGAAGACCGCTTTATTTTTATTGAAGACTACAGTATTGAAGTGGCACAGTATCTGGTTCAGGGTGTCGATGTCTGGTTAAACACCCCCATTAAACCCCTTGAAGCAAGCGGTACCTCCGGAATGAAGGCCGGGATGAACGGTGTCCTTAACTTGAGTGTCCCCGACGGATGGTGGCCGGAATGCTACGACGGCATGAACGGCTGGTCCATCAACGCAGGCGAGGGTTATGACAATCTCGATATGCGCCGTGTTGTTGAAGCCAACCAGATCTACGACCTCATTGAAGACGAAATTACGGAAATCTACTACAGTTACAGCGGTAACGGCTATTCGGAAGAATGGGTCAAGCGAATGAAACACGCCATCGCCACTGTCGGTAAAGACTTCAACATGCACCGCATGTTGAGGGATTATTACCGCCAGTTCTACCGACCTGAAATAACCGATCTAGCCAAGGTAGAATCCGACAATTACGCTTTTCTCAAGGATTTATCATCCAAGTTGAAGAGCTTGAAAGCGGTCTGGTCTGAAGTTTACGTCAAGGATGTCATCAGTGACCTGGGCAGTGCTGACCTCACTGCCGGCAATGAAGTGAATAGCGATGTTTACGTTCACTTGGGATCCTGTCAAGAACAACAAGTGACCGTTGAGCTGCTCTATCGCGTTTCTGAAAATACCATTAAGACCGAGGAGCTCAAATTCGTTGAACAATACCAGGATAAAATTGCCAAGTATCAGGGGTTTATCTCGCTGTCCGGTCACGGGGTTCAAGGCCTGAACGTTAGAATTCGCCCCAAATGCGACGCAATCTATCACGCCTATCCCGGTCTGGTGAAGTACTTCTATTAATCAGACTGATTTAAAAGAGAAGGGAACACCACTCCTTGAATTCAACCACCAATCAGCTTCCAGCTAGTCACCGAAGTCTGCCATTTGTTTCGCGTCTTTCGCGTTGATATGCTGAGATCGAGGAATCTGAAACTGCGGGCGCGTTCATGCGCCTGTGGTGGGATGACCGGCTGAACGCCTGTTCCGGCTGAAGACAATAGCGAACTGACTAAGATGAATCGCAATTTGGTTAATAATATTAGGGTATTTGCAAGAATATGTAAATTTTATTAAATTAAAACGCTGTTTATATTGCAATATCGAAAATTTTGTTTTAGATTGTCATCTGAAGCATAAAAGCTCTTTCTTTTTACGTTATGAGGAGGCAACGATGACGAATGAAACCAAGCGTTCCTGGGCGGAACCCTACAAGATTAAAATGGTGGAATTGATTAAAATGACCACCAGAGAAGAGCGCGAAAAAGCGCTTGAAGAAGCGGGCTACAACACCTTCCTGCTGAAATCGGAAGACGTCTACATCGATCTTCTAACCGACAGCGGTACATCTGCCATGAGTGACCGTCAGTGGGCGGGCATGATGCTGGGCGATGAAGCCTATGCCGGAAGCGCCAACTTCTATCACCTTGAAGAAGCCATCAGGCACTACTACGGTTACAAATACGTTGTTCCCACCCATCAGGGCCGTGCGGCTGAACACATTATTTCTCAAATTATGATCAAGGAAGGCGATTACGTTCCCGGTAACATGTACTTCACCACCACCAAGCTGCACCAGGAACTGGCTGGCGGCAAATTTGTCGATGTCATTATCGATGAAGCCCATGATCCCAATTCAGAACACCCCTTCAAAGGCGATGTGGACTTGCAGAAACTGCAAGACCTGATTGATAAGGTCGGCGCGGATCGTATTCCCTACGTTTGCGTAGCCACAGCCGTCAACATGGCGGGCGGGCAGCCCATCTCGCTGAAGAACCTGCGTGAACTGCGGGCTTTCACTCAAAAGCACGGCATTAAAATTATTCACGACATGACTCGCGTAGCCGAAAACGCCTATTTCAACAAAATCAGAGAACCCGGTTGTGAAAACATGACCATTCCTGAAATCGTCAAGGAAATCTGTTCCCTGACAGATGGCGCGACCATGAGTGCAAAGAAAGACGCACTGGTCAACATCGGTGGCTTCCTGGCCGTTAACGATCCCGATGTTTTTGAAGAAGCCAGAAACATGGTGGTTGTGTACGAAGGTTTACATACCTACGGCGGGATGGCAGGCCGAGATATGGAAGCCCTGGCCATTGGTATTTCCGAGTCTGTTGACAAAGATCACATCTACGCCCGTGTGGGCCAGGTTCAATACCTGGGTGAACAGCTTTTGAAGCGCGGTATTCCCATTGTGCACCCCATCGGAAGTCACGGTGTTTTTCTGAACGCCAGGGAGTTTTTACCCCATGTTCCTCAGGATCTCTTCCCCGCGCAAGCTCTGGCCGCTGCGATTTACGCCGATTCAGGTGTCCGCACCATGGAAAGGGGCATTGTGTCCGCCGGAAGAAACAAGGAAACAGGCGAACACAACTATCCCAAACTCGAGCTGGTTCGCATCACCATCCCAAGACGGGTCTACACTCAGGCTCACATGGATGTCATCGCAGACTCCATCGAGGCCGTTTACAAAAACAGGGACCAAATCAAAGGACTGGAAATGGTTCATGAACCAAAGTACCTCAGGTTCTTCCAGGCTCGGTTCAGAAAACTCTAAAACGACATTCGTTGTGCTTTAGAAAAGACGGATAAAGAGGCAGGCGTTTCATGCCTGTCTCTTTTTGTGTCCGTTTAACCAATCGTTTTTTTTATACTGTTACCCAGGCCCGCAAAGACTCTTCTTTTAAAAGGGGCTTTACCTGATGGACGGGTCAATCATCAAAGGAGTTGACAATGGATCACAAAATTGAAACCACATGCGTTCACGCCGGATTAGAGGAAAACGAGCACCTGGCAGTTGCTCCTCCTATCTATCAAACATCGACTTTTAAATTTAACAATGCCGAACACGGTGCCAGTCTCTTTGCCGGAAAAGAAAAGGGCTATATCTACTCACGTCTTTTGAATCCCACCGTGGAAGCCCTTGAAAACGCCGTAGCCGAACTCGAAGGCGGGTACAAGGGTATCGGTACCGGCAGTGGAATGGCGGCTATTTCAACACTCTTTATGTCCTTCGTGAAAGCGGGTGATCACGTTGTTTGCAGTGAATCTGTCTACGGTCCCACCACCACGCTGCTGAAAAATATCCTAAAGGACTTCGGTGTCGAGGCCACTTTTGTGGACACGTCCGACTTGAATGCCGTTGAAGCTGCCATTCAAGACAACACCAAGATGATTTACGTTGAAACACCGGGCAATCCCACGCTTGTGATTTCCGATTTGAGTGAAATCTCGAAACTGGCTAAAAAGGCCGGAGCCAGACTGGCGGTTGACAACACATTCTGCAGTCCCATTTTGCAGCGCCCTCTTTCGCTGGGAGCCGATCTGGTGATTCACAGCATGACCAAATACCTGAACGGACACGCTGATGTGGTGGCGGGCATGATTGTGGTCTCTAACGAAGAGGATTACAAAACCTGCCGCAACATCATGAATCACCACGGCGGAACCATTCCTCCTTTTGAGGCCTTTCTGGTTATGAGGGGCATCCGCACGCTGGCTATTCGGGTGGAGCGAACATGTCAGAACGCCCGGAAGGTGGCTGATTTTCTCGAGAATCACCCGGATGTTGAATGGGTGCGTTTCCCCGGTTTGAAAAGCCACCCTCAGCATGAGATTGCGCTGAAACAGATGAGCGATTTTGGCGGTATGATCAGTTTCAGTCTGAAAGGCGGGCTGGAAGCCGGCAAAAAAATGATGGAAGCGGTTCAAATTGCTCAACTGGCGGTTAGTCTGGGCGGGGTTGAAACCTTAATCCAGCATCCCGCTTCCATGACGCACGCGTCCATGCCCAGAGAACTTCGCCAGCAGGCGGGTATCACAGACGGCCTGGTCAGATACTCTGTTGGCATTGAGAACATAGAGGATCTGATCGCCGATCTCAAGCAGGCCCTGGAGAAGAGTCACCGCTGAAAAACACAGTTCAACAGCTGTAACCCGGAACGTGCGGGCAGCCTCCGGGCAGCTGTTGCTTTGTAGAAGGTAAGCCAGGCGGGGAAGAAGGAAGAGTCCTTCTGCGTTATTTCAATTTGCGACGTCTGGCTTTAAAGGGCTCTTCTTCTTTCGGATCTTGTAAAAAGGCTTTCTTGGCTGCAACAGCTTCCGCCATAAAAGCAATGGTGGTTGTTTCCATGATGTTAAAGAGCTTTTCCCTGAAGCCTGCCCAGCTGCTGTGCAGGGGGCAGGGATTGTTCCCTCCACAGATACTGAAGCCCATGATGCAGTTATTTTCATCCGTGATATCGGGATCAAAAATGGGGACAATGTCTTTTAGTGAAATGTCTTCGGGCTTTTTAATAAAGAAAAAGCCGCCGCCCGGACCCTTTAGAGAATCGAGAATGTTCCTCTCTTTCAACTGCATCAGGATCTTTGATAAATAGGCATTGGGAATATTGGCCTCCTTGGCAATATCCGCAACCATGGTTGTTTCTTCCAGGTTTTGGGTTGCAATATAGGTCAGAGCACGAATAGCGTATTCACATGTAAGCGAGAACATTTCAACTCCCAATTTGATTGTCTTTATTATCTTCAACAGGTCCGTAAAGGTCAAGTTGATACTGCTGGCCGACAATAAACAGACTGTGCTGCACCCCTGGGTTTAATAGCGTATCTTGGCACCTGCCCTGAGGGCCTTGCTCTTTTCTTTTGTCAATTCAGACTGAAGTAGATGAATTTGTGCAGCCAGTTTGCTTACTTCCAGGTGTTTTTCCTTTCTGAGATCCATGTCCCGAATGAGGAACATCTCTTTTTTTAGGTTTTTCTTTTGATCTTTCAGACTGAGCAACTTCATTCGCATTTTTTTCAAACCAGATTGAAAGCGGTCATTCAAGCGCTCTTGCTCCAATAAGCTGTTGATTGTTTTTCTTTTCTTCTTGGCAGCAGCCGCTTGATCCACCACAGTGCTCTCGCAAACTCCCGAATGCGATTGACAGTATGCGGCCAGATTCTTGTTGTTGATTAAAACAGGACACTTCTTTTCCTTTGCTTTAATAAGGTGACCGAGTTTTTTCTTGCCTTTCAGGACAGGCTCTTTCGGCCTCACTGTTTTCCGGTCGTTTGTTTCAGTAATTTCGAGTACGAGATTTTTCGCTACGCGATAGCTTTCTCCCTTTGTGCATGTCAATACAAAGCAGGTTTTCTTTTCGTGAATATCCTCAGTCAGGAAAGTCGTTCCGTTGACCAGTTTAACCTCATGGATTGTCGCGAAAAACACAAAATACGAGTACAAAAAAAACATAATCAGCTCCTTTGATTGGGTTTGTTTGGTGAAGTGCATGGATCAGGCCTTTCAAACGAGATTGACCGCAGTAAAGAATTCAAATAAAAGAACCTGTAACGACACCATTTTTGACGAGTTATCCCTTGTAACCCTTTTGGGACAGCAGCCGGATTCCAAATAAAAAAGAGCGGTGTCACCGAGGCCTGTCTGATAACTGAAGCTCAATACAGAGAACTGGCGAGAGGTGGATGCTCCTGTGCTTTTCGGGAAATCCGAAAACGCGTTGTCATTCCGGTCCTGTTTATCATCTCGTCCCATCACGGTTGCGGTATCTGGCTCACGATGAAAGGTATTTTTTGCCGTGAAAATCGCGTAAGCAGACTTCATGCGTGAGTTGAGAATGTCTTTCATTATTTATAAGTTAATAAACCTGAAAATTGAACTTGAAATATGAGTTCAACCCAGGTAGGATGCCTATAATGGATTGGCAAATCTACTAATCGCCTATTAGAGCCTGTCATGTTGTTGAACATGGTGGAAATCTCATCAGTGGAGGAGAGCAGTGGATTTGAAACAACCAGGAGGTTCACCTATGAAGGCATACATGGCCACGCTTGGCGAAGTACAGCAATGGATGATCCATCTATCGGAAAAGATGCCGCTTTTCTTTCCCCAAAAATCCGGGGAGGTCAATTATCAGTATAAATTGGTCGAAAAGATGGAGGACATTCAGTTTAAACACTACAAACCAACCATTATCCCACCTGTCAAAAAACTACTACCCGCTGAAGAAGAGTTATTGAGGTACGACACAAAAGAAAACGGAGAGATCGATGTCCAGCCCATTCTCGATAAACAGCCAAGGATTTTGGCTGGTGTTCGTCCCTGTGATATAAAGAGCATCTTTCTCATGGATGAAGTGTTCAGCGACGGCGAAGCTGATCCGTATTATCTCACTCGCAGAGAGAGGACTTCGATCATCGGGTACGCGTGTAAATCACCATGCGACAACATGAGCTTTTGTGAATCGGTCGACTCGCTCTACCACACGGAGGGCGCGGACATCATGATCTACATGATAGACGGTGAATTTCTGGTTGAAGAGTTGACCGAAAAAGGTAAGAACATGCTGAATGGCGCGGATTTTGTCGAAATTCACGACGCGGCGGCCAAAAAAGTGGGCTTCCAGGTCAAAAGGCCGGAGCCATTTGGCCGGCAATTCAAAGCGCCGGTGGGAAGCCTGCCGGAAACGGTTAAAACACACTGGAAGAGTCCTGTTTGGGATAAGCATGTGGCAACTTGTTTCAGTTGTGGCACCTGTAATCTGGTATGTCCCACCTGTTATTGTTTCGATGTGAAAGACGATATCAACCTGGATGTCAAGTCTGGCAACAGAACCCGGTCGTGGGACGCCTGCATGGTGCCAGGTTTTGCCGAAGTAGCTGGTGGACACAATTTCAGACCCAAGCCTGCCGCCAGACAGAGACATCGCGTTAAGCGGAAGTTTGAATACCTGCCTATGCGCTATGGTCATGGCAGCAGCTGCATTGGCTGCGGAAGATGCGGCAGACAGTGCACATCGGGCATCGATATTTTCGATATTGTCCAGGACTTGATTGCCGAGGGGGTGACGGTATGAGTCAAGTATTCGATCACAATGCCTATCTTCCGGTTATGGCCAGAATTACAGAGATAAGAGAAATGACCGAGCGGGAGAAGTACTTCAAGCTGGAATTGTCGCAGCCGCTGTACCACCATCCCGGTCAATTTGTGATGGTTTCCGTGATAGGAATCGGCGAAGCGCCCATTTCCATTTCCTGCGGTCCGACAGCAGAACCCGTTTTGGAGATGATTATTCGAAAAACGGGCAGATTGACAAAGGTTATTCACAACATGAAAGTGGGGGATGCTCTTGGCATTCGCGGTCCCTACGGTTCGGGTTTCAATCTGGATGACTTTTACGGCAAAGACGTTTTGTTCGTAGCTGGTGGACTGGGTCTGGCTCCCTTGCGTTCGTTAATTGATCCCGTTATGGCCAACAGAGAGCGATTTGGTAAGATTACCCTCATTTCAGGCTGCAGAACCCCTGCCGAAGAACTCTATCGCGATAAAACAACCGCCTGGCAGAAGGTGGAGGGCGTCGAGGTCATTCGCCTGGTGGACGCTACCGCTAATTTGAGATGGGATGGCGAAGTGGGTCTTGTTACCGCGCCCATACCCCAACTGGATCTTCAGCCGGAAACAACCGTTGCCGCGCTTTGCGGGCCGCCGGTTATGTACAAGTTCGTGATTATGGCGCTGGATGCCAAGGGCATTCCGCATTCTCAGATATTCGTCGATCTTGAACGGCGCATGAAGTGCGGTGTTGGCAAATGCGGACACTGTCAGATCAATGCGTCATACTGTTGTCAAGACGGTCCGGTCTTCAGATATTCCGAGACCATGGAATTGCAGGAGGCGTTAACATGAAACCCAAAATTGCATTTTTCGATTTTGCCAGTTGTGAAGGTTGTCAGTTGGCGATTCTCAACTGTGAAGACATTTTACTCGATATTTTAAACCTGGTCGATATCGTGGAATTCAGGGAAGCCATTTCAGAAATGGGTTCTCGGTACGATGTGGCCTTTATTGAAGGCAGTATCCACCGCGATGAAGACATTCAACGCCTGCAGAAAATCAGAAAGCGTTCCACCTACCTGGTCGCCATGGGCGCTTGCGCCTGTAACGGCAATGTTCAGGGTCGATCGAACTTTGTCGCTCCCGCGGAAAACTTCAAGGTGGTCTACGGTGAGGATGCCAGAAACAGTGTTCAGGTGGATCCCGAGTACTGGCCGCTTTGGGCACACACGCGCGTGCGGTCCGTTGAAGACATTGTCAAGGTAGATTTCCACTTGCGCGGCTGTCCCGTTGTTCCCACGGAATTTCTACACCTCGTCAAGAGCCTTTTAAACGGCACGCAGCCGGAAACACCCGCGCAAGCCGTTTGCGTCGAGTGTAAGAAGAACGGCAATGAATGTGTCTTCGATAGAGGTGAAACGTGTCTCGGCCCCATTATCTGGGGTGGCTGTGACAGTGTTTGCACCAATAACGGCTATTCCTGTGATGGATGCAGAGGCACGCTTCCTTATGCCAATCTGGAAGCCCACAGGCAGCTGTTGCTTGACAAAGGCTTGGATGAAAAAGACATTACCAGCCGCTACCGCCTGTTCTGCAGCACAGAAGCTGTAGCTGCGGATTGAAGGAAGGAGGAATTACTATGTCAACGGGTAAATCGTTTTCTATTGATGTCAAGCATGTCACCCGCGTCGAGGGGCATGGGCGTATTCGAGTCAATACCAAGGACGGCGTCGTTGAAGATGTCAAAATGTGTATCACCGAAGCCAATCGCTTCTTCGAGAATTTTGTGAAAGGCATGAAACCGCACGAAGTACCCTGGATCGTCAGTCGAATTTGCGGTATCTGCTGCGTGGGCCACCAGCTGGCTGCCACTATGGCGGTGGAAAACGCCATCGGTATTCAAGTCAGTGAGCAGACCAAACTCCTGCGTAAACTGCTCACGGAATCTCAGTTTCTGCAAAGCCACACACTTCACGTTTACTTCCTGGCCGTTCCCGATTATGTGGGCGCGCCCAGTGTCCTGCCTCTGGCCAAAACACATCCGGATGTCGTCAAACGGGCCCTGCGTCTCAAGAAACTGGCCAATGACTACACCACGGTGTTTGGCGGCCGCACGCTGCACCCCATGGCCAATACCCTCAAAGGATGGCGCCAGTTGCCTAAGCTCGAGAAGGTTGAAGAACTGAAAAACCGGATCCTGGCAGCGGTTCCCGATCTGGAAGAGACCATCAAAATTGTGCAAACGCTGAACGTGCCCGACTATGAAAGGGAAACCGAGTATGTATCGCTCAAGCATCCAGACGAATACGCGCTCTATGAAGGCGATGTCGTTAGCTCCGATACCGGTGAAACGGTTCCCATTGACGACTATTTGAATGTGACCAACGAGTTTACCGTGCCTCATTCCACCACAAAATGGTCCAGGTGGCACCGGGAATCCTATTTTGCCGGCGCGCTGGCGCGGGTCAATAACAATTTCGACCAATTGCGGCCGGAAGCAAAAGAGGCCGCAGAACGACTGGGTCTGAAGGTTCCCTGTTACAACCCCTACATGAACAACGTGGCGCAAGTGGTAGAAATCGTGCACTGCGCCTACAATTCACTGGCCATGATAGACCGTGTCCTGGAAGGCGGCCTGGAAAAAGAGGATATCAGCTACGAATTCAAGCCCGGCCGCGGGGTTGGATCGTGCGAAGTGCCTCGCGGTATTCTTTTCCACGACTATACGTTTGGTGAGGACGGCCGCTGTGAGCGCGGAAACGCGGTCATCCCAACCAGCCAGAACATCAACAACATTGAACAGGATATGAAGGCGTTTGTTCCTCTCATGCTTCCCAAAATGGATAAAAAGGAACTGACGCTGCACATGGAAATGCTCTTGCGGGCCTACGATCCCTGTATCTCCTGTTCCGTTCACATGATGGATGTGGAATACGTCAATTGATGATAGAAAAACCCATTGTCGTTGCAGCACTTGGCTCACCAATGGCATCGGACGATGCCGTTGGTTTGCATTTGCTGAAAAAAATGGATACCTTTTCTGGAAACATTGAAAAGAAGTTCTGGGCGGATGTCGATGGTTTGACCTTGGCCCAGGAGCTCATGGATCTGGAACATCGAGCGGTCTTCTTGATCGACTGCGCCGATATGGGAATCCCGCCCGGTGAAACACGCACCTTCAATCAAAACGCCCTGAAGCTGAGATCGTCTTCTGTGTCAACACACGGGTTTGGAGTGCAGGAAGCCCTTCAACTGGTCTCGGCCCTGGGGTGTTCCATCGATGCCCGGATCTACGGCGTGCAGCCATTCGACTGTTCACCTTCAACCAGGATGACATCTGAAATGGAAGCGCGTTTCCCCGCCATTTTGTTGACATGCAGAAAGAGCATTGAAGCGTTTATTCTGGAGAAAACATGTGCCTAGCTGTTCCTTTAAAAATTATTGAAGTCAGGCAAGAGGGTGATCGCACGCTCGGCGTGGTTGATCTGGAGGGAAGCTCCTATTCTGTGGACCTCAGCTTGATTGACCATCCCGCCATGAACGATTACGTACTTGTGCACGCGGGGATTGCCATTGAAAAACTCAATGTAGATGAAGCCGATACAAGGCTGCGGCTCTTCGATCGCCTGGCTGAAGTTTATCGCGAAGAGCTGGGAACCGATGTACAGCTGATTGCGCCTGTAGAGGATCGGGAACGAGGTCAGACCCATGCATGAACTCACTCTGGCAATGAATATGGTGGAACAGTTGGATGACATCATGCGGCGTGAAAAGGCCTCCAGGCTGTTGAAAGTTACCCTGGAAATAGGGGCGCTCTCCGGGGTTGAAAGAGAACCCATGGCGTTCTGCTTCCCCATGGCGGCCAGAGGAACGCGGTTGGAAGGCGCGCGTTTGGAAATAGAAGAAGTTCCCGTAACAGTGCAATGCGAAAGCTGCGGACAAGAGTCTCAGCCGGAGTTTCCCGCTGTTTACTGTGCCGCGTGCGGGCATACCGGCGTGGACATTCTCGCCGGTCGAGACTTTAAAATAAAGACAATAGAGGTGGAATAATGTGTCAGGACTGTGGCTGCCAAGCGGGCAATGAAAGAGTATTTGGGAAAATGAAAGAGCCTCCTCATTCCCACGATTGCGATCATCACCATCATCATGGCGATTGCGATCACCATCACGATCACCACCACGATCATCATCACGATCATCATCACCATCCTGACCACGATCATCATCACGATCACAGTTCTTCGGGTGGCGAGTCCGCGGGCAGCAGAACCATCGAACTTGAAACCCGGGTTCTCGCGGAGAACGACCGCCTGGCCGCGCGAAACAGGGCCTGGCTGCAAGAGCGGGAGGTGATGACGGTCAACCTCATCTCATCACCGGGCTCCGGCAAAACGCTTTTACTTGAAAAAACGCTGGAAGCGCTGCGGGGAAAGTGTCAAGCAGCCGTGATAGCGGGAGATCAGCAGACAGATAACGACGCGCAACGGCTCTCAGGTAAAGGGGCACCTGTCGCGCAGATAGAAACCTTCAGCGCTTGTCACCTGGATGCCGGCCGATTGAAGCCCTTTCTTGAAAAAGTGGTTACAGAGGACACCGAACTCCTGTTCATCGAGAATGTCGGTAACCTGGTTTGTCCGGCCGCTTTTGATTTGGGTGAACACTTCAAAATCGCGCTTTTATCGGTGACAGAAGGCGAAGATAAACCTCTGAAGTATCCCGTCCTGTTTGCGGACGCGCCGGTGGTGGTGCTGACGAAAACGGATCTGGTTCCACATTTGGAGTGGGATATGGCAGCCTGTAGAAAGAATATACGAAAAATCAGACCTGATGCCAAAATATTCGAGTTAAGTGCCAAAACGGGTGACGGCATGGCATCCTGGCTGGCGTATTTAATGGATTTGGTGAGGTGAATCGTTGAAGCATCATAACGGTGGAAGTCATTTTTTCGACTGGGGAAGTTCCACTTCTTATCGCGCGGACTTGAGGTCGAGGGAGTTGATGGACCGCATTAATTGGTTCATCAGTACACGATGGTTTGCCGCGTTACTCTGCGTCGTGCTTTGGGGTGTTTCACATTGGTCGTGGCCAGGCATTGTGCATCTGCCCAAATTGAGTTTTATATGGAGCGCCATAGCTCTTGCCCTGCTGAATACGATTTATTATTATTTCGGGAAAAACATTCTTTCCACCAAAGCCTCTCTGGAGAACAGTCGGCTGACGCGCGTCTTCATCAGAGTTCAGATACTGCTTGATTTTCTTGTGTTGAGCTATTTGAATTACGTCACGGGAACCATTGAGTCGCCTTTTTTAGTGATGTTTGTTCCTCACATTATTTTGGCCTGTATTTTCCTATCCCGAAGAGAATCCTTCTCTATTGTGATTTTTGCGTGGTTTTACGCCGCACTTCCGTTGATGTTGGAATACGCGGGGATTCTGCCCTGTATCTCCATTTTTGATGGTCACTTTAAATATCTCGTTCTCGAGAAGGGAACGCTTTTGCCCTTGGCGTTTTTCTTCGCGATTGGCTTTGGCTATGTCATCACGTGGTACATTATTACCGAAATTACCGTTAGTTTAAAAATGAGGGAAAAACAACTGGAAGAAGCCTATCACATGCTGAAACACATGGATAAAGAGAAAACTCAAGCGACCCTCAGGGCGACTCATGAGTTAAAAGCTCCTTTCGCGGCCATTAAGAGCTATGTCTACACTCTTAGAGACGGCTATTGCGGAGAGTTACCTGAAAGGGCAGCCAAAGTGATCGATCGAATAGGGGAGAGGTGTGACCGGTTGAGGGATAAAATTTCGGCGATTATTCATCTCAGCAACATCAAGACCCTGGTTGTTTCGGATATCAATCTGAAACCGGTAAACTTGATTGATATTCTCAAAGCCGAAGCGCATGAAGGTGCCCTTCGCGGACGTGAACGCAAAATAGAAGTCCGGTTTCGTTCCGATTTAAGAAGCGTATACGTCAATGGCTCCCGACCTCATTTGACCACTCTCTTCTCGAATTTAATCCGAAATGCCGTCAACTATTCAAAAAACGATCAAGTGGTCGATGTGGAAGTGGTCGAGAAACGCGACGAGGTGTCTGTTTCGGTCATAGATTCAGGTATTGGTATTTCCAGTGATGCACTGGAGAAAATTTTTGATGAGCACTTTCGCTCAAATCAGGCAGTTGCCCACAACCCCAACGGAACAGGCCTCGGATTGCCCATGGTGAAAGAGCTCGTTCGCTTGCATGGTGCCGTTCTGGCTGTTGAGAGTGAGGTCGGTGTGGGGAGTACATTCAAAGTGACTTTTAAAACAGTTATTCCTAAAACCAAGGGGGAAAACAATGAGTAAAATTTTAATAATCGACGATGATCGCGATATTGTAGAAAACCTGGAGATGATTCTCGAGGCCAACGGCTATGACGTCGCCATCAAGTGGGACACCGATCATCTTGTAGAAGACGTATCCCGCGTGAATCCCGATTTAATTATCCTGGACATCATGTTCCCGGAAGATCCTCAGGCCGGTTTCAACGCAGCTAGAACGCTGCATAAAACCAAACCGCTTAGCAAGATTCCCGTTATTCTTCTCAGTGCGGTCAATCAGCGCAGCAATATGTCCTTCGGCTTCTCGGATTCGGATATAAGTGACGATTTCATGCCTGTTAAATCGTTCATCGAAAAGCCTGTTGAGCCAGCTGTTCTGCTTGAGAAAATAAAAGACCTGCTCTAGATCACGGGTCGCAGGGAGCGAGACTTGAGCTGCTGAGCCGCATAAAAAAGAACATGCCGGTCTAGCATAAAAGGCAGGAGCGTTCTGGAGAAGCAAATAGTGTTTTCTTAGGCTGACTCGGGCAGCTTTTGTGAAAACATCAACCGCGAGATTTTTTCCAATAGTTCAGAAGTCGAGTTTGATCTGTCTGGAAGGGAAGGACCGACAATGTGAATGTACGTGAACCCGTTCGGTCATTCTGGACGGCTTTACAGTACTTTAAAATAATATGCACGCTTTCCTGGACTCATTTTGGAACAAAAAAAATGAAAAAATGACAGCTTGAAAGTGTGAATGAGGTTTGGTTCCGATGCGTTTTATTCAGGAAAAAAGAGCTGTATTATTTCATGAAATAACAGTTGACTACTGTACACAAAACTGCTTATTATGATACTCTGATTAACGTGTTTTTTACAAAACACGCAAAAATGGGGAGAAATTATATGAAAAAAATAATTTGCATTTTGGCACTGTTCTGCAGTGTGTTTGCATTTGGTCAAACTGAAGAGGAATTAAAATTAGCACAAGCAACGGGAAACCGAACGATAGAAGGTTCAACATGTGTGTTGGAAGAGATTGTTGACAACGGTTCAGGTTCTTACACTGTCAGCTTCCTTACTACTAATGCTAGTACCAACGCAGAGTGGATTTGGCAGCAGGCATTTGTTTTTCCTGCCGGTTGGGTTGTAACAGCGGGACAGGCTGTCAATCAAGGCACCAATGGATCCGAACCTGTAGTTGCTATGACTGCAAACAAGGTGACATTCACACGTGACAACGATTGCGGATTCGGCTTCCAATATGGAGGCGGCGCTCAGTTTCTGTTTGAAGTTACTGTTACCGCTTCAGGTTCTGTTGAAGGTGCAATCGTAGCCTGGCAGATGGAAGGCGATGCCTGGGGTTCTGAGCCACACGTACTTACCTCGGTTTCTTACCCCGACCCCGTAGCCTGTGACGATGCTACTGGAGTTGTTGAAACTGATGATATCGTACTCGGTGCTGGCGGGCCTGCCGGCAATGTTCCCACCATGTCAGAATGGGGCATGATCGCCTTTGTCGCTCTGTTTGCCATTGCGGGACTCGTCTATTTGAGAAGAAAATAAGAATAATCTTTCTATAACAAAAAAGCCCTGGGTCAAGAGTTGATCCAGGGCTTTTTTTATGGATACGTTTTGATTTTTTCGACTATGAACCATTCTCAAAAGAACAGCTCCATTGCAGGGACTAAAACCGACTCCAGAGATACTGATTGGTCACTTCATGATGGAAAATAACTTCACTCAACTTGATGTGGTTTCCCAGTTCCTTTGGCGACCGGTCCGCGGTGGCTGTTTTTAAATTCGTGTACTTTTCTTTGACATTCTTACCCAAAAGCTTTGTCACATGTTTACTGCCCTTGAAGTGTTTAATGGCATCGTTGATATTACCGGGCAGGAAACGAGTGCGACTTCTGCGTCCCTCACTGGATATGGCAGGGGGCAAAGGCCCCTCCAGGCCAGTTTTCAGGAGCGTGTAGAACAGGAGATAGGGGTTGGTATCCGGTGATACAGTCCTCACTTCAATTCGCGCTGAGGATTTGTTGCCGAGGGGTATGCGAACCATGGATGTGCGATCCACCGCCGAAGACTTAATTTGGTTGGGTGCTTCAAAAGCGGGATCAAGGCGGCGGTAGGCATTGACACTGGGGTTCATGATCAGGCAGATCTCATTGGCGTTACAGAGTAAACGGTCGACAAAATTCCAGGCTCTTTTCGAGATGTTTTCCTCACCTTTTTTATCCCAGAAGAGGTTTCTGCCGCCTTTGCTTAAAGAAATGTTACAGTGCATGCCGCTGCCGTTAATGCCAACAATGGGTTTAGGCAGGAAACAGGCCGTGTTGCCGTTGTTGGCAGCTACCTGTCGCGCTACCAGTTTGTAAACCTGGAGCAAATCCGCTGCCATGAGGGGATCGGTGTAGGTGTAGTTCAATTCAAATTGAGACGGCGCCACTTCCGGGTGATCCTTTTCGTTAATAAAGCCCATGCAGCGCAAGCCCTCTGCGAATTGATCGATAAACAGGCGCAAGGGATCGTTGGGCAGGGCATTGAAATAGCCTCCACTGGAGATCATTTTCAATCCCTTTTTGGGATCAAAGCGCTGCTCTGCGTTGGGACCTTTCAGCAGAAAGCCCTCGCACTCAACGGCGAAATTAGCGGTGATGCCCTCTTTTTTGTAGAGTGACTGGGTGAAATCTCGCAATCTTCCGCGCAGATCCGATTCATAAGTTTTACCTTCGCGATCCTTAATAAACGAAAAAACCATGACCTTCCCGGGGCCGAAAATATCGCTGGGCAGCCAGCGAAAAGAACCCCAGTCAATTTCAAGCCGCAAGTCGGATTCCATGACGTGTGAAAAACCCTTGATGGATGATCCGTCAAAGGTGAGGTTGTCATGGGCTTTTAGCAGGAATTTTTTATCGTAATCAAGGCGATGAAAACGACCTTCCAGGTCTGAAAAGCAAACGGTTACCGCCTTTAATGCCGGCTCGTTCTTGAGATAGCTGATGTAGTATTTTTTAAGTTCACTGGCAGGGGTGCGGTCTTTGACCCGTTTGATGGCCTCCAGATTCATCGCTTCCAATTGATCGTAAGCGAGCTCCATAAAATTTTTGATACTTGTTTTTTGACGCATTTTTTCTCTCCTCCATGGGACATAATCCCACGGCTCAATTTACCATATAAATTGGATAATTAATGATGAAAAAGACGATATTTACAATAAAACACCCTTTATTTGGGCTATGGATAGATGTATTGGTTTTATTCGATCTTGTCAGAGAGTTTTAAGAGGCGATCTTGTCGAGAATTCTGGCTGGCAATCTGATAAGGGCTGTAATGAAATCGAGAATACCATCCACTGCAATACCAAAAAGCTTGAAAGGGATTAAAAGAACCCAAATGATGGGATAGGCAATCAGTACAAGAATTGCCAGAGGCCAGCAGAAAAAGAGAAGAAGTATCCATAGTAAGAAAGTGCGCATGTTGCCTCCTGTGTGCAAAGTTCAGCTCGATGACGGCTGTTTAGGTGCTGCAATCAACATCCTGTTTGTACGGAAATGAATTCATTTGTTTTCAAACAATCGCTTTGAAGAGTTGTCCTGGTGGTTTTTAGCACATTAGACAAGGCGTTCGCTGGAAAGAAGTTTTTTGTATTTTAATTCCAAATTCTGGTTCGTTGATGTTTTCGCGCTTTCCCAGAGTGTCTGGCAGGTCCGTAAAATCTGTTCGCACGTTGGCGAGGTTATTTTAAGAAAAGAGACTGAGTTTCAACAACGTCGCTCAAATTGAACGGGGTTTTTAGGCTTAACCGGCCTTGTAGAACAAGCCAGCTCCAGGACCGAGAGGAATGCCGAGTGTGATCCAAAGGATAAGTAAAAGAGTCCAGGCGATAGAGAAGACGATGGTATAGGGCAGCATGGTGGCGATAATGGTGCCGATGCCGGAGTCTTTTTCGTATTTTTGGAAAAAGGCAATAATTAATGCGAAAAAACTCATCATAGGGGAAATAATATTGGTGACACTGTCCCCAATGCGATAGACAACCTGTGTCAACTCAGGGGAATAGCCAAGCAGCATGAACATGGGTATGAAGACTGGAGCCATAATGGCCCATTTGGCTGATGCCGAGCCCATCATCATGTTGATACAGCCAGAGAGAAGGATGAACATAATGACCAGAGGAATTAAACCGAGACCTGATGCCTCCAGGGCATTGGCACCGTGGATGGCAAAAATGATTCCAAGATGGGTCCATTTGAAGTAGGCGACAAATTGGGCTGCAAAAAAGACCAGTACAATGTACATGCCGAGCGTTTTAACTGTCTCGCTCATACCCACCATGACGTCACTGTCGTTTTTGTATTTTCCGGTTACCATGCCATAGACAATGCCCATGGCTGCGGACATGATGAAAAGAACCGTAACCACTCCCTTAATAAGAGGGCTGGATAAGATTTCCCCGTCCATACCGCGGAAGATACCACCCGGAAGGAACAGACCCAGGCACATGATCAGGAGAAGGGCTGCGCAGGTCAGCGTTGCCAGTAACAACCCTTTTTTTTCTGTAGGGCTCAGCTCCATAAGACGTTCCTGTTCTCCCTGGTAGGTGTCAAACCTGGGCGCCACAAACGTTTCCGTTACCCAGGTTCCGACAAATGCAATCATAAAAGTGGAAACGGCCATGAAATACCAGTTCCCCATGGGGTTGACTTCGTAACTGGCATCCACAATTTGAGCCGCTTCCGTGGAGAGTCCCGCTAACAAGGGATCAACAGTGCCTATGAAGAGGTTGGCACTGAACCCACCGGAAACACCCGCAAAAGCCGCCGCCATGCCGACAATGGGATGTCTTTTAATGGAAATAAAAATGGTTCCGGCCAAAGGTACCAGCAGAACGTAGCCAACATCACTGGCCAGATTGGAAAGAACACCGGAGAAGACCAGTGTAAAAGTGAGAATGCGTTTGGGGGCAGAGAGCACCAGCAGACGGATGCCCGCACTGATCAGACCGCTGCTTTCGGCAATCCCAATCCCCAGCATGGCCACAATGACAATTCCCAGTGGAGCGAAACTGGTGAAGTTGCTTACCGTTTCTCTTAAAATACGGTGTAGTCCCTCTCGATTCAATAAGTTGACCGAGTGTACCACTTCGCCGCTCGATGGGTAAGCCGCCTGCCAATCTAACGTAGATGCTATCAATGAGAGGATGAGGATGCTTCCCGCCATCAAGGCAAAGAGCGTGGCTGGATGGGGAAGAGCATTGCCCGCTTTTTCTACCAATCGCAAACTCTTGTCTATTATTGTCTTCTTCATTTAAGGAACCTTTGATATCGATTTTGTTCTTTACCATTTCGGGAAAGCGCGCTCCAGGAGGGACTCCATATAACGCGTGGAAAAGTCTTAAAAAAACAACGGTTGTTGTTTTAATTGCAACGACCAGGGTCGCGTGTGGCAACTCCAAATACTATCAAACAGGAGTTAAAACAGACAATAAGTATCTTTGAAATACAACATACATCGGTTTTGATATTATCCTCAAAATGTGTTAGAGTTTGCCACATGGCTGTAACTTTTTTTGCAGTCTTTTACAAAAATGTTGGAGGTCGACCATGGATCACCTCATGTTAGCTCGATCGTTAATGACTTTCTCTTTGGCATTTCACATTATTTTTGCATCAATCAGCATGGTGATGCCGTTTTTAATGACCTGGTCTTATTGGAACTACCAAAAAAACGGCTCTGAGATCGATTTAAAGTTGACAAAAGCCTGGATGCGGGGCTCGGCCATTTTGTTCGCAACAGGCGCTGTGAGCGGTACGGTTTTGAGCTTCCAACTTGGTTTGCTTTGGCCTACTTTCATGGAGCATGCGGGACCAATTTTTGGGATGCCCTTCTCGTTGGAGGGTGCCGCGTTTTTTCTGGAAGCTATTTTTTTAGGTTTGTTTCTGTATGGATGGGGAAGAATCCCCGCCCGTCTGCACCTCATTTTCGGGCTGCTGGTAGGGCTGTGCGGTCTGGTTTCAGGGATCCTCGTGATTGCTGCCAACGGCTGGATGAATGCTCCCGCCGGATTTGACTGGGTCAATGGTCAAGCCATCAATATCGACCCTGTCAAGGCCATGTTCAACGAGGCCTGGCCGCTTCAGGCTATCCACATGCTGGTTGCGGCTTTTCAAGCCACGACTTTAGCGGCTGCGGGCTTGCATGCCTATGGTTTGTTAAAGAAAAAATCTCCTCAATTTCACAAAAGAGCGCTATTGTACCTCATGCCCATCTTTGCAGTTGCATCCCTCATTCAACCCTTGATCGGGGATTTCAGTGCCAAGTCGGTCGCCAAGCGTCAGCCGGAAAAGCTGGCAGCCATGGAGGCGTTGTTTGAGACTCAGGAAAAAGCACCTTTGCTGCTGGGCGGATGGCCCAATGAAGAAACGCAGGAAGTGCACGGTGCCATTGAACTTCCCGGCATGCTCAGTTTCCTGGCCTTTGCCGACTTCAATGCCGAAGTGAAAGGTCTGGATGCGTTTCCGAAAGAGAACTGGCCGCCCGTATTGCCAACACATGTGGCGTTTCAGATTATGGTTGGCTTGGGGACGCTTTTTGCCATTATGAGCTTATGGATTTTATGGCGGATATATAAGAAAAAGAGCCTGGACCCGCCCTGGTTCCTTAAAGCCCTGTTGGTGCTGAGTCCTACCGGATTTTTGGCACTTGAAACGGGATGGGCTGTTACCGAAGTCGGTCGTCAACCCTGGATTATTTACCAGGTTATGAGAACAAAAGATGCTGTTACACCTGTTACAGGGTTGGAATGGAGTTTGGTCATTTTGGTTTTGATCTATTTTGTGTTGGCCTTTGTCTCATTTAAGCTTTTGTTTAAGTGGTTCGAAGTTGCATCGAGGGAGGAGTCGTAATGTATTTAACGCTGGCATTTCTTCTCATTGTTCTTGTTGTTTACGTTCTCTTTGGAGGTGCGGATTTTGGCGGTGGTCCTTTAGAAGCCTCCTTAACCAGGTACCCCCATCTCAGGTCTAAATTGCAAGGTAAGTTGGCGCCCATTTGGGAAGCTAATCACGTCTGGTTAATAGCCATTGTCGTTATCCTGTTTGTGGGATTTCCAAAGTTCTTCTCTGCTTTGTCGGAGTACTTATTTGTTCCGCTTTCTCTCGCTCTATGCGGTATTGTCTTGAGGGGTACTTTTTTCACTTTCAGGAAATACGATCCTGAACCTGAAAAGAGCTTCAAGCTCTACTCATTCCTTTTTAGAGCCAGCTCCACTCTCACTCCCTTTTGTTTTGGCCTGATTGTGGCCTCTTTCCTGACGGTTTTTCCCGATCGAGCGGAAGCCTCTTTTTATGATATGTATGTCGCTCCCTGGATGACGATTATGGGTTTGTTGTGCGGGTTGTTTGTAATGACCATGTTCGGGTTTCTGGCAGCCATTTTCTTTCTGGGAGAACTGCAGCTTGAAGAGGAAAGAAAGGTCATTGAAAAGAGAGCCATTGGCTTCTTTGTGGGGATGTTCATTACGGGTGGGTTTGTACTTGCCTGGGGTGGCATGGGCGGTATTGTGGACATTTCAGATGCCTCCACACCTATGCAGATTGCTCTTCAAGTTATCGCGCTGGTCTGTGTTCCAATCATGTGGAAGGTTCGTTCACACGTCTGGTACCTCCGCCTGGTTGCGGGTGTTGTGGTTGCCACTATATTGGCAGGATGGTTTGCAACTCAGTACCCCGTTTTCATGATGTTTACTGGCGGATCTGAACTAACCGTTCAAAATAGCTGTGCCCCGGACAAAACCCTGTTTTTACTGAATGTGGGTCTTGTCGTGGTCTTGCTGTTGGTATTGCCACCGCTTGTTTACCTCTATAAAGTCTTTCACGGCTACACCGCAAGTAATAAGTAGTGATACCTAAATAGACCTGGTAAACTGGAATCAGATTCCTCCAGGTTGCAGTACTTCCACAGGATTTAACTTCCTCTTTTTTCCTGAAACGGATCTTTCGGAAGGAATATCTTGAAAAATCGACATAAATCATTTAATTAGTAAATTTTACTCGTTTTTCAGTCTGTCATTATCAGTGGGCTTGCAGCCACTGATAATGACAGTTTTGACTTGCAATGCCGAAAAAACCTGCTGTCTTTTGGCTTATATAGTCAAGTTATTGAATTAAAATATTTTGAGGTGTGAACATTAAAGCAAAATCAAGAAGTCAGGTGTAAGTTTTTTTTCAAATGTGACAGTCGAATCAATGAATGCAGGCTCCCGGAAGATCCGCTGAAAGAATTGGCAGGTTGTACAACGGTGGACAGCCTTTTCAATGGCAACTCACCCCAACTCCTTTCTGCCCACACAAGGTCTTTTTGTCAGTCTAAGGGAACCTCTTCAATGACTGTCATGACCATTCCCAAGACAGCGATGAACCAAAAAACGGTCGTGATATTTTGCCGCCACTCTTTTTTTTAGGGGGCATCCAGCTGCCGTGTTGTACAAGCGTATTGTGAATTGAATACAATATAGTTTAGCCGAAAAACCCGGTTCTTCTGTATCACAATCACAAATAAATTCAATTCCAATAATTGCCACATATTAACTAAAGCCATTAGATTTAAGGGTTTATGGTCTAATAATAATTTAACTGGATAATTGTTTTCTTATGTTGTATTCTGAATTGCGAAAGCGTGGAGCTTGCTTTTTTATTAATGAAGCTTCAAGGGAAGCAAGACGACAGTGCTTGCTTTTTTTTCATTAAAAGTCACATTGATTGAATGAATTGGTTTTTTAATAATTTCATGAATGGGGAATGGTGATGACACTAAAGAAACTATTTGTATCTATTTTTTTTGTATTCAGTGCTTTATTTATCTGTCAAATGATACTTATTTTACTGTTGCTGGATGCGCAGAATAAACTTCAGAGTGAGCAGAAAATACGCTACAAATCCTACCTGGCTGCCAATGAATTCCTGAATAGTTCTTGTGAACTTACCCGTCTGGCACGAACCTATGTTGTCACAGGACAGTCGAAATACGAAACCAGGTATAACGATGTCATCGCCGTGCGGAACGGTCAAAAGCCCAGGCCCGACGGAAGAACCATATCTCTCAGACAGATTATGAAAAATCTCGGTTTTACAGCCGAGGAATTTTCCATGCTGGATGAGGCAATTGCCAAATCCGATGGGTTGGTTGCAACAGAAAAAAAAGCGATGAACGCTGTTAAAGGGTTGTTTGACGATGGCAGCGGAAACTATACAAAAAGCGGTTCCCCAAATACCGAGTTGGCAAGAGAGCTCATGTTCAACCAGCAGTATCACATGTACATTCAGGATATTATGCAACCGGTGAATCGTTTTTTTTCCCGTTTAGACCAACGCACCAGGACGACCTGCGATTTACTCAAGAAAAAAGTTGACACATACATAAAGGTATTTGTTGCAACGCTTGTGGTGTTTTTTTTGTGTCTTATTTTTTCTGGCTGGATCATTTACGCTCGGGTTATTCGTTCCCTTGGATTGTTGACAGAAGATGTGACAGAGATTGGCGAAGGCAATCTGGCCCGAGTAATCGAGGTTTCCGGAGGTGGAGAAATAGGACAATTGGCGCGCGCACTGCAAGCTATGGTCAATAACCTGGCTAATATGGTGCGAATTATCGTGTCCGGAGTGCAAACCTTGAGAATAGCATCTGGCGAATTATCGGTTATTTCAGCTGGAATGGAAAAAACCGTGAAAAGCACAAGGGAATTATCGAATAATTCAGCTGCAGCGACTGAAGAAATGAGTGCCAATATGGGTTCTATTGCTGCTACAAGTGAAGAGAGTGCCACCAATCTGAAGGTAATTGCCTTGGGTACAGAGCAAATAAATGTAGCAGAACAAGAAATTGTGAACAAGTCCGAGGAGGCTAGAAATATTGTCCATGAGGCTGTTACAAAATCAGTAACCGCGTCCAAACAGTTAGAAACATTGGGAAATGCCGCTGAAAAAATCAGTGGCGTAATAGAAGTCATAAGAGACATCTCCGAACAAACCAATCTCCTGGCCTTGAATGCGACCATTGAGGCGGCCAGTGCAGGTGAATCGGGGAAGGCGTTTGCCGTCGTTGCCAACGAGATAAAGGAGCTGGCCAGTCAAACAACCGATGCCACGCAGGACATCAGGGCGAAAATATCCGGAATTCAAACAGCCACCAGTGAAACAATCAAAGAAATTGGCAAAGTTACCGATGTCATTTCCAATTTCGATGAAATTGTAAACAGCATTGCCGCTGCGGTGGAGGAACAGTTGTCAACAACAGAGGAAATTAGCAGAAATTTGCAACAAGCCACTGTGGGAATTTCAGAGATGAGTGTCAGTATCGTAGAGAGTGCGGAGGTGTCGACTTCTATCGCGGAAGACATTGCCATGGTGAGTCGTGCCGGAACGAGAGTTGCCAAAGACAGCTCTCAGGTACACGAGAGTTCTGTCAAACTCGATAAGCTGGCGGAGGAACTGACTGCCATGGTTGCGAGTTTCAGGATTTGACTTCCATCCAAAGCTCATCACCGAGGTACGGTGATTGGTCATCTACTGATTTATCGCTGTGTTTTAAAGGTCAGTTGCCTGTATAGAGAACCAGAACCAGCACTTGAAATAAAAAGCCTGTCAGGGTTGAGTTGGTGTTTTACTGGAAAATGACGATGTTGAATGTGATTTTCCTTCTTTCAAGTTTGACGCGGCGTGCAATGGGTGTGCAATGGACACCCAAAGAAAAAGTCCTTGCCGAGGCCAAACGAAATGACAGTTATTTTACGCTTTTAAGCAACCATATCAAAGACCCGCTAAAAGCTTTGGCAACATATAGAAACAAAGACCTTGTTGAGAAAGCGTTTGGAAACATTAAAGCGCGCTTGGAGGCTAATAAGGTTAGATGTCTCACCGGAAAGGAGCTTAGACTGGAAGTTGTTTGTGGAATGCATTGCACTCATCATCCTGTCGCACATTAAGAAGAAAATGCTAAGAAGAAAATGCAGGACACGAAGCTTTTTAAAGATGATACGATGCAAGAAGTGCTGGATGAGTTCGATGCCATCGAAAGTTTCAAAGTCCCTGGACATGCCATCTAAACGGGCCAAATAACCAATAAGCAAATAGACCTCTACAGAAGAATGGAATAGAACCACCTGCACCTCATTACAATAGACCCGGAATGCAGGCTGCAGGATGGGATAATAAACAGAGATAAATGCTTTTTTATGTATGCTTTTCTTTGAAAATACGATATAATTCAACGCCTCTTCAAGTTCGAGCACAAGAAAGACTATGACATCGTGTTTTATACAAACTTCTATGATTTAACTTTGAAATATTATGGTTATTGGTTGTTGTAAGTGAGGTCTAGTTATGACACTAAAAAAGCTTTTTTTCTCTATATTGTTGGTTTTCAGTTTTTTATTTATTTGTCAGGGTGTTCTGGTTATGCTTCTGCTGAATAATCAGAATAAACTTCAAAATGAGGAAGATAAACGTTTTCAATCCTTTGTAATTGCATACGAATTCCGTCAGAGCTCTCGTGATCTCACTCGTCTGGCAAGAACCTATGTCGTTACAGGGAACCCAAAGTACGAAAACATGTATAACGACATTATTGCCGTACGTGACGGTAAAAAAAACCGACCTGATGGAAGAACCATATCCCTCAGAAAGATAATGGAAGCGTTAGGCTTTACAAAAGAAGAGTTTGCCTTGTTGGATGAGGCAGTGGCTAAATCCAATGGTTTGGTAGCAACCGAAGTAAGAGCGATGAACGCGGTGAAAGGTCTGTTCGAGGATGGCGACGGCCAGTATACTCAAAAAGGTGTTCCGAATATGGAATTGGCAAGAGAGCTTATGTTCAACCAGCAGTATCACGATTATGTCAGAGACATAATGGATTCGGTCGATCGGTTTTTCGCTTGCCTGGATGAACGCACAAAAGCAGCCGTCAATTTAAAAGACAGAGCGGATTTCTACATGAACCTCTTCATTTCAACTCTTGTCATTCTTTTTATGTGTTTAATTTTTACGTGCTGGGTCATTTACAAACAGGTCATTTGTTCTTTGGGCCTTTTGGCAGAGAATGTGTCAGAAATAGGCAAGGGCAATTTGACAGGGGAAATTGTGGTTACCGGCAGAGGAGAAATTGGACAGTTGGCCAATGCATTGAAAGCCATGGCCAATAATCTTGCTAAAATGGTAAGGATTATTGTGTCCGGGGTACAGACGCTGAAAACCTCTTCCGGGCAATTATCCGACATTTCTGCGGGGATGCAATCAGCCGTGGACGATACAATGAAACTATCGAATACCGTAGCCGCAGCCTCAGAAGAGATGAGTGCCAATATGGGCTCTATTGCTGCTACAAGTGAACAGAGTGCTTCCAATATGCAGGTGATAGCCTCGGGTACAAAGCAGCTTAATTTTGCGGAACAAGAAGTTGTGATCAAGACTGATGAGGCAAAACAGGTTGTTGATGAGGCTGTTTCCAAATCAGAAACAGCGTCCAGGAAGTTAAAGGAGCTGGGAAATGCTGCCAATAAAATCAGCAATGTGACAAAAGTCATTACAGATATTTCTGAGCAAACCAATCTTTTGGCATTGAACGCGACGATTGAGGCGTCAAGAGCAGGTGACGCGGGCAAAGGGTTTGCCGTGGTTGCCAAAGAAATAAAGGAGCTGGCCAGTCAAACAACAGAAGCGACTCAGGAAATAGGTGTAAAAATAACCGGCATACAAAATGCCACCACTGAAACCGTCAAGGAAATCGCTAAAGTTACAGATGTAATTTCTAATTTTACTGATATTGTAAAAAGTATTGCGGAAGGGGTTGAGAAGCAGTCCTTGACAACAGACGAAATAAGCACGAATGTGCAACAAGCGACTACGGGCATTTCAGCGATGAATGTCAGTATTGCACAAAGCGCGGAGGTATCTTCTTCCATAGCGGAAGACATTGCCATGGTGAGTCGTGCGGGAACCAGAGTGGCCAAAGACAGTTCTCAGGTACATGAAAGTTCTAAAGAACTCGATAGACTGGCGGAGGAACTGACTGAAATGGTCTCGAAATTCAGGGTTTGAATGTCTTCTAAAACCTGTCAACGCAATACGGTGTTCCATATTCAGGCATTATGATACCTGTTATGTTGTCAGTATAGAGTGGTTGGCACCTCAGGTTAATCAGACCAGGTCGATCAGCGGACTGGTTGTCATGCCGGTTGTGATCAAGCCATTTTCTCCTTGTCCATCTTTCGGGTGACAAAACCAAAGACCACCAGGCTGATGGCCGAAATGGATGCTATGGCCACGAATACAAGCCAGATATAGTGGGCATGGGCTTTAGCGGCAATCCACTCTGCGTCGGTGGCAAAGTTGGCGGAAGAAGGGCAGTACTTATCCAGCAGAAAGCCCGACAGGCCGAAACCCAGGATAGACGATATAAAAGAGTGAAGATGACTGAACCCAAGGTAAAGGCCTTCCTCACCGGCGGGAGCCTGTTTTGAAAAATACTCGAGATAGCGAGGTGATATGAAGCTTTCTGCCAAACCCTGAAAAGCGATGCCGACAATCATCATAAGGGCGACAGGGTGCAGGCCTAAAATGGGTTCTTCGCTCATCATGTTGCCGGCAGCCATGCAGAATGCCGAAAGCGGCATGATGAACATGCCAACAGTCATCGAGCCAAGAGCCGAGACCTTTCTCATAAGCTGGGTGACCAGGCTTACCGTGAGCACAACCACGGCGGGGTTGACGTTGGCGTACCAGGATGGGGAAGCGCCTTCTCCGGCCATTCTGAGAACATATTTCGGCATGGTCGCGTAGAGTTGATGCTGAACCATCCAGAAACCGGTAATAATGAAAATTAAAATAAGCAGACGGCCTCTGGAACAGACGGCAATCAGTGAGTGCCAGATATCATTCAGTGTTTTCCCGCTTTCCCTTCTTCGCTCTGAGCGGAAGAAAAAGAAGACACCGATAAATGCCAGGAGCGTCATGCCGGCAGCAAAGAGGTTTAAAACAATCAGGCCTTCGTTGCCCATGCTCTCGCGCAGTGGTTTGACGATGGTTTTACCCGAAAAGGCACCTATGTTGACCATCGCGTAAAAGATGGAATAACCTCTTGCCCGGTTATCTCCGGACGTCTCCGTAGCGACCGTACCCGTGATAACAGACTTGATGAAGGACCCTCCGACCATAATGATCAGCATAATGGGGATAAACAACCACTTGTGCCAGCTCTCTTTCAGGCCCAGAAAATGGACTACTCGGCCGTATTCAACCAGTCCGGCACTTTCCAGCAGGGTGGGCAGTACCCACATGCTGGCGTAACCGACAGTGAGCAGAAAAAAGGCCAGTAACAGTGCTTTTTTGAAACCCATTTGATCGGCCAGTGCTCCGCTGAAAGTGGGCAGGAAGTAGAGACCGGCGGAAAAGATACCTGATATGAGACCCGCTTCAATATCGGAAAAGGCGAGAATGCGGCTTAAGTAAAGCGTTATGGCGACAAAGACACCGTACCACGCGGCGCGTTCCAGGAGTTCCACGACATTGGCAACCCAAAACGTTCTGGGAAACTTCCAGGATAATTTCTTTTCAACTGATTCCATGATGACCGTTCCTTGTAATTTGTTTTATATCGGCGGCGGCTGCCTGCCTTGTTGATGCTTGTCTGTCTGCTTGCTCTTTATTTGCCAGCAGCGCAAATAGTTTTCTAAAGGCCTGACCTCGATGGGAGGTTCTGTTTTTTTCTTCCTGCGTAATTTCCGCATAGGTGGGACCGCTTAAGCTTGTGGAAAAAACAGGATCGTAGCCAAAGCCGCCTGATCCCTTTTCTTGACGCAGAATGAAGCCTTCCGCTGTTCCGCTGGCATGAATGCAACCATGTTGATCCATGTAGACAGCAACACTCCTGAAACGAGCACGTCTCTGTGGGTCGGGAACATCCGTGAGCTGGTGCAGGAGCCAGGCTCGGCGTTCTTCTTCGGTGTTCAGGCCGCCATAGCGGGCAGAGTGAATTCCCGGTGCTCCGTTTAACGCGTCCACTTCCAGTCCGGAATCATCGGCTATAACGGGTAGGCCTGTTTTTTTGAAATAGTATTCCGCTTTCTGCCTGGCATTTTCCAGAAAAGTCTGACCTGTTTCGGGCGCGTCGCCCTTGAGTCCCAACTCTTTCAGACTTACGATACGGTAATGATAAGTAGACGCGATTTCTTTCATTTCCCTGAGTTTGCCTTGGTTCCCGGAGGCGAGCAGGATCTCTTTTGTCAAATCAGCCATTCTGCATCGATCCCCGCTGATTTCAAAGCGTGTTGTTGGGCTTCAATAATGCGATAAATGGCCTTTTCCCCGTAATCGAGAATCTGGTTCAGTTCCTTTCTGGAAAAGGAACCTTCCTCCGCAGTGCCCTGAATTTCGATAAAACGGCCTGATTGAGTCATGACCAGGTTGAGATCGACATCGATACTGGAATCCTCCTCGTAGTCGAGATCGACCAGAGCTTGACCGTTATCCAGTCCGATACTGACGGCAGCGATGTGATTCTTGATGGGTATTCTGCTGAATTTATTCCTGGTTTTGTACAGAGCCAGAAGCAGGGCCACGAAGCCGCCTGTTATGGAAGCGGTTCGGGTACCGCCATCTGCTTGCAGAACATCGCAATCCACCGTGATGGTTTTTTCTCCCAGGGACTCAAGGTGCACAGCCGCACGCAGACTGCGTGCAATCAGTCGCTGGATTTCCTGTGTACGGCCGCTCTGCTTGCCGCGTGCCGCTTCTCTCAGGCCTCTTTGGTGAGTGGAGCCGGGCAGCATGCCGTATTCCGCGGTAATCCAGCCCTGATTTTTCCCTTTCAGGAATTTGGGGACACGGTCTTCAACCGATGCGGTGCAGAGTACTTTGGTATGGCCCATGCTCACGAGTACCGAACCGGCGGCATTTTGAGTGAAACCCAATTCAAATGACAGGGGTCTGATATCTTCTGGTGTTCTTCTAAACGTTCTCATAAGTCCTCTTTGCGGGTGTTTGTCTTAAATCGGCCATACTCCATGTGTTAATGGTGTGCGGGCTGATTAATTTACTGGCGATTTTGTGGAAAAAATCGCCATCATCTGTGGCCAGCATATCGATGCGCCCTTCAGACTCGTTACTGGAGGCAATGAACCCCTGCTGGATGTCGTTGGCCAGGTCGTAGGCAATGGCATCTGCGGAATCGATGAGCTTGATTTCCGGCCCCACGATTTTCTGTATGGTTTGTTTGAGAACCGGATAATGCGTACAGCCTAAAATCAGGGTGTCGATGTGGTGCTTTTTCAGAGGTGAAATGTACTTTGAAATAATGCGTTCGGTGACTTCCTCGCTTTCCCAGCCCTCTTCAACCAGCGGAACCAACAGCGGGCAAGCCTGCTGGACAGTGAAAATATCGGAGTCAAACTCACGAAGGGCTTTGACGTAAACCTGACTTTGAACGGTTGTTCGCGTGCCCAGAATGCCTACGCGTTTGTTTCTCGTGGCGGAATAGGCTGCTTTGGCGCCCGGTTTGATGACCCCGTAAAGGGGAACGCCAAAGTTTTGTTCTCCCGAGAGAACGGTTGAGGCGGAATTACACGCGACAACGATTGCCTTGACATCGAAGTGTTTGAGGTAATTGACATTTTGCGTTAGGTACTTCAATACGGTTTTGGGAGATTTTGTTCCGTAAGGAAGGCGGGCTGTATCTCCAAGGTATAGAAAGTTTTCGTTGGGGAAAGTTTTCTTAAGAGCATTCAGAACCGTGATTCCGCCTACTCCTGAGTCAAAAACGCCTATGGGGCTCAAGGTTTGTCCTCCATTTCACTGTATATTTTATGGTAGTCATCGTTAATTTGTTTTTCATATTCCGAGGCTTTTCGCTTCATTCTGAGTATGAGTAAAAACAGGACAACCAGCAGGATAAAGGCGAAAAAAAACATGAAATTTTTTGACATACTGTAGAGTGAACGGTAAAAGCCATCGATGGCTGCCTCGATTTCGCGCCAGAAGAGTAACTGTAAAAAGCCTCCCAGGGCCAGAGCCGGTCCGAAAGGGGAGTGTGGCGCGCCTTCTTTCCATTTAAAATACAGCCCGATGGCGATGCCAATCAGAGACGAGGGCAGAATGGCGATAAAGACCATTTTTGGGCCGATGAAGCTGCCTATCATCATTAAGAGCAGACTGTCTCCTACACCCATGACTTCCATTCCGGTCATTTGGCGCATGGTTCTTCGCAGGAACTCCAGCATGGCAAGTCCGAGAAGCGCACCGGCCAGGCTCAAAATCAGACCCGATTGCCACATGTTGAGGTCCATATGGAATAAATCTAAATAGGAACTCTGTGAGAGAAAACGATTGATGTAGGCAGGTGTCAAGGACGAGACGAGCAAACCGAATGCTGTCCCACTGAACAACAGGGAGTCGGGAATGCACTTGCTGAGAAAGTCTGTAGAACTGACGGCAATCAAGTAAGCGGCGAAGAGATACCAACCTGCTGATGATAAGTGAAAAGGAAGATTCAAGAAGAGGAGCAAAAAAGAAAGTGCCGACAGAATTTCAACCCAAGGCCAGCTGAAGGGTCGTTTTTTGTCTTTTTTTCCCAGAAGATGGGGTGTGTATTTGCGGATGGTCCAACCCATTAAACAGCCAAGCGTCAGAACGAATAGCAACTTTACAAAATACAAGAGGACTCCTTTTCAATATGATGGCCCGATCCCGGGCTGGCTTTGCTCACTTGTAATTCAGCACCTTTCTCCAAAGAAATGATCGTAGTCAATCTTGTCGAGATTTTTTTTCATGGCATCGAGGTATCGCTGTCTGAGTTCCTTGGCATTGGGCTTATTGACAATGGAGGGTACGGACTCCCTGAGTTTCGATAGATCGATGGATCGAATGAAGTGTTTCAGGTTTGGCAGGGAGGCCGGATTCATGGACAGGGTTTTGATCCCTAAATGAATGAGCATACATGCATAGAGAGGCGATGATGCCATTTCGCCGCAACAGGAAACTTGGATATTGGCTTCTTGAGCGGCTTTGACAATTTGAGTAATGATCCGCATAAATCCGGGGTGGAATGGATCGTATAAATAGGTGACCTGGTCGTTTCCGCGGTCGATGGCCAGAAGGTATTGCATGAGATCGTTTGTGCCCACACTGATAAAGTCCACTTCCTTGGCGAGGTAATCCGCGATCATGGCTGCTGAGGGAACTTCAATCATGATTCCAATATCGGGTTCGGCATTGAAATGCGGATCTTCTGATTGAAGTTCTTCTTTGGTTTTTTTGTAAAACGCGAGCACTTCCATGAGCTCGTTGTAACCGGTAATGAGAGGAAACATGATTCGTATGGAGGGAAAAAGCTGAGCTGCTTTCAACAAACCGCGCAATTGGGTTCTGAAAATGTCTTTCTTGAACAGGCAGAGTCTCACACCTCGCAAGCCCAGAACCGGGTTGTTTTCCTTTTTGTGAATGAGCGTTTGATGAAAATACTTTTCACCGCCCAGGTCGAGGGTTCTGACAGTCAGAACTTTGTCGCCGATGGAGCGGGCCATTTGACAGTAAGTTTCAAAATGCTCTTCTTCTGTGGGCAGGTAGGGCGCCGTTTTCAGGAACAAGAATTCCGTGCGGTAGAGTCCCACTCCTTCAGCTCCGTGGTCCATTGCGGTGTTGGCTTCAGTGAGAATTTCAATATTGGCCTGAAGATTGATTTTGACACCGTCTTTAGAAACACACGGCAGCATGATCTCTTCGAGGTATCCCAGCTCTTCACTCCGATAAGTGTCTCGTTTCTTTTTATAGAGCTTTAGCGTTTTTTTATCGGGATTGACGATGATTTCGCCCTTGAGACTGTCCAGGATCAAAAGGTCGCCGGTGGTAACTTGACGGGTAATGTTGTGCAGGCCTAATACCGCCGGTATTTTAAGCGCTTTGGCAATAATTGCGGTATGTGTCGTTTGACCACCGATATCTGTGGCGAAGCCCTTGATATGCGGATTATCAAAAGTGGTGATGTTTGAGGGTCCGAATTCGTGGCCTATAACCACCATGTCTTCGTCAAGATCTCCTAGTTTGCGCTCTTTTTCCTTCAGGAGAATGCGCAGAACTCTCTTGCCTACATCTTCCAGGTCCTTGGCGCGTTCCACGAAATAAGGGTCTTCAAGCGCTTCAAATTCTCTCAAAAGCCGGATCAGAACCTGATTGAACGCCCACTCTACATTGCAGCTTTGCTTTTTCATGAAGGAAAGGGTCTCTGCGTGAAGCGTTGTATCTTCAAGGAGCATGATGTGTGTGTCAAAAATAAAGGCGTGTTCCTCGGGAATTTTGCTTTTCAGCTGTTTCTTGACATTTCTTATTTCCTTTTTCGCCTCTTGCACGGCTGTTTTAAAAGCGGAAAAATTTTTCTCTATTTTCTTTTTGGAGACGTGTTCTTTTATGACGACCAGGTCTTCGTCCAGGATGAGTAATGCTTTTCCTATGGCAATACCGTTGCTGATTCCTACACCTTTGAGAATGGTCATGTTGTTTACTTATTCTCCTCAAACTTATTGGATATCAAGTTACAGACTGCGTCAAGCGCTTTTTTCTCATCTGGACCGTCAGCTTTAACGGTTAACAGGGACCCCATTTGTGCTGCAAGCATCAGTAAACCCAGAATGCTCTTGCCGTTGACTTCATTATCTCCTTTTTGAATGAGTATTTCTGATTCAAACGTATGGGAGAGGTTAATAAGTTTGGCCGCTGCGCGTGCATGCAGTCCCTTTTGATTTACAATTTCAACTTTATTTTCAATCATAGTTTACCCCAATAAATCACCGGCTATATAGATCGTTTTATGAATTTCTTTTTTTAGCAATTGACCGGCTTGTTCTGCTGTTGTGTCCTCAGGAAGTGTGAGGGCTTTGATCAGAAGCGGTAAGTTGACTCCTGAAACAATTTCAACTCCTGGTTTCTTGTAAAAACCCAGCGCAATGTTGTTGGGCGTGCCACCAAACATATCGGTAAAGATAAGAACACCTTCCTGATTGTTTTTTTCAGTGACTATTTCTCCCAGTTCCCGCTTGGCGTCTTCAAAATCAATATCCCAATCCAGCCCCATTGCTGCTAAACGCGAATTCTGCCCCAGGATATTCTGCACTGCTTCAACCATGCTGATACCTGTTTTCCCGTGGGTCACTACAATAATGCCAAATGCCATACCATCTCACTCTCATTCAAAGCGGAAACGCTTTTCATTTGTTAATCTTAGAATGTCAAGTCTGAATTTCCCAATCAATCTTGTACCGAACTGTTTTTCTGTGACTGGGAACGGAACATACAGTTCTACTCAATTTTATTTAATTTCTCTTTTCTCGGGATTAATTGCTGTATTGTTACAAATGGTTTTACCATTCAGTTTAAATGGGATGAATTATAAGCAATGAGACATATTTCCATACCAAATGCTCTACAGCTGAATGCAATTGTAACAAGGCCAGGCGTGTATTGTAAAGAAAGCCTTTTTGCCTGAATGCGAAAAGTAAAGCAGATATCTATGCATTCACTGTGTTTTTCAGATGGATTTTGTTTGCAGTCTAAGAGCCAACCCAAACTCACCAAAGTCGATGAGCGGTTTTATTTTACGAGATAAAACCATGGACTCACAGACATGGTTGTTGAACTCCAACAGTGCGAATGCTCCATGACAAACTCTGTGTGTTGTTGTTGCGCTCGAATGTGTGCAAAATGCGCAATGCGTCAACCGTTTTTGGCTTGTAAAAAGGGTAATTGTCCCGTTTCCGCTTCCATTGCGATCGTTCATGTTGGGTAGAGCACTTCAATGATCGGGTTGGGAACCCATGAGATTGCAAAAAGAGAAAAAAAGACTCCTGCTGTTTGATAATCAACATGCAGGAGTCTCTGTTAAGCGGGTCGTGCATAAGTGCTGCGCCACGCGCTGTGTTTATCTGGTTTGTCCTTACTTGACAGGTGCATTCTTCAGGATTTCGACTGTGAAATCCCAGAACTTGGTGACTGTGGGTATATTCAGCATTTCGTCTGGTGAATGGGGATTGCGAATGGTTGGGCCGAATGAGATCAGGTCCATGTTGGGATAAACATCACCAATAAGTCCGCATTCAAGACCGGCGTGAATGACTTTAACTTCCGGTTCAACACCAAAACACTTTTTGTACTGTTCAATTGATGTAGCCAGGACAGGCGATTTCAGATTGGGCTTCCAACCGGGGTAAGAACCCTCGTGAACAATTTTGTCGGCACCTGCTAATTCAAATACAGAGCGAATCATCGTGGCCAGGTCTTCTTTTGCGGAATCTACTGAACTGCGCTGCAGTGTGCCGATTGAAATAGTGGTATCCTTGAATTTAATCATGGCCAGGTTGTTGGATGTTTCTACTATCTCCGGCATATCTGCAATCATGTTGTAAACACCGTGAGGACAGCCGTATACTGCACCGACAAAACGCGTTTGTGTTTGCGTGTCCATAACGTAATCAGGCAGAGCAACAGGCTCGATGATGCATGTCAGCCCCGGTTCAGTGGAGCTGAGTTCATTGAGAATCAGCTTTTCAACTTCATGAAACCTTTTCTTGAAATCATCCACTTTATCAGCGGGAAGTACAACGGTGGAAACAGATTCTCTGGGAAGCGCGTTTCTAAGACTCCCTCCGTCAACGTGGTGAATCCTGAGGCCGCATTCACGTTCTCCCATCCAGAGGAACCGATTCATAATTTTGTTGGCGTTTCCTCTGCCAAGGTGGATGTCACAACCGGAGTGGCCGCCCCTGAGTCCTTTAACGGTTAACTGAAAAGCGCGGTGATTTGCGGGCACGGGTTCTTTCTTGAACGAAAATTCCACATTCGTGTCAACACCGCCAGCACATCCTATGAAGACTTCGCCCTCGTCTTCAGAATCGAGATTAATGAGGATGTCACCTTTCAGGAACGTGTTTTTAAGACCGAATGCACCTGTCATTCCCGTTTCTTCATCGGTGGTGAAAAGAGCCTCGATGGGGCCGTGTTCCAGATCTTTTGCAACAAGCACAGCCATGGCCGCTGCCAGACCGATTCCATTGTCGGCACCAAGGGTCGTTCCCTTCGCTTTTACCCAGTCTCCATCGATGTATGGCTGAATAGGATCGGTTTCAAAGTTGTGAACCGTGTCGTTGTTTTTTTGTGGAACCATATCGAGATGGCCCTGGAGAACGATGCCTTTTCTATTTTCCATTCCCGGAGTTGCTGGTTTTCTAAAAAGAACATTGCCGATCTCATCCACATGGGTTTCAAGACCGTGTTCCTTGCCGAAAGCCAGCATAAACTCAACCATTTTTTCTTCTTTTTTAGAAGGTCGCGGCACATCACATATTGCTGCAAAGTGTTTCCATACGCATTTAGGTTCGAGGTTTGCAATATCACAATTCATATTTTTAACTCCTGGCCAATAATGGCCCCTTACGGTTTAATTTTAAACAGATTGTTGAAAATAAGTTGAACAATCTCAATCGCAGTTGCAGGTGGCTGCTCAATATCCCAAGCTTAACTGATTTCCGGTTCGACTTCAAACTATTATCCTATTATGTTTGATTTCTGAATGGACAAGCGAAATTAGGGAAACTTTGCCGCTGATGAGATAAGCCCAAAAACCTGTTTCAAGAAAGTCATTTTCTCTAACGACGCAGCCGTATTGAGGATTGCGCTTGACCTGTAACTCAAAGTAACATACATTGTGAACCAAGCCCATTTTGTTCTATGGATGTAGAACACAAGCCTCAAGATTAAAAGAAGAATTGCCGTACAGTTAGAGAGACGGGCTGCATGTTGTTAGAGGTTAGATTTCGCAGTGCTTTTGAGCTTCTTTATCAGTGAAAGCCGCCTGTCGTCCAGCGCTTTCTCAAATTTGAAAAAAGGATATTGGAAGGAATCATGAACCCCATTGTGGCTTTTGACAACCGCCATTTAGCTATTTTTGAAACAGACATCCACGGAACGATTGTTAGAGTCAATCGCATTTTTGAGAAAATTACGGGGTACAGCGCTTCTGATATGGTTGGAAGGGAACCCGTGTTTCTCTCCATTTCAGAAACGACAGACCATATCCTCAAGGATCTCGATATTGATTTGCACGATGGATCAGGCTGGCACGGCCATCTGATTTGTACAACCAAAAGCAATGAGATCTTTCAAGTCGAAACGACCGTCGTGCCATTGTTCAATGCCGCAAATGAGCTAACCGGTTTAACCTGGATATTGAGATATCTCAATGATCTCATTGATATTGAATCCCAGTTAATACAGGCACAGAGAATGGAAGCTGTCGGAGCCTTGGCTTGCGGTATTTCACACGATTTCAGCAATGTATTGAGTATTGTTTCCGGATTTACAAGCCTGGCCCTTAGAAGTACGGAAGATGATTATACCCGAAGGTGTTTGTTCAACATCATGGAGGCATCGGATCGGGCGACCGATTTAGTCAAACAAGTTCTCTCCTTTACAAATGAAGAATCCAGATCCTATGTGCCCATATCCTTGAGACTGATGCTCAAGGGGCTTTTAAAGATGATCAGGAGCATTCTACCTGAAGCCATTGACATTCAAGTTGAAATGGGCCGGGATTATTTTCCTGTTTTCGGCAATCCGGCTCAACTTCATCAAGTGTTCATCAATTTGACTTCCAATGCCGCTTACGCCATGAGAGGTAAAAACGGAACTCTGAAGATTGAGCTTGATCTGGCAGATGCGAATGAAGTGCCGGAAGCAGTTTCAAAGCAGAAGCAGTACGATCAGTTTATTAAAATCAGCATTAAAGACACAGGAGACGGTATTGAACCCGAACACTTAAATCGGATATTCGATCCCTTCTTTACAACAAAAGAAAGAGGTAAGGCGAGTGGTCTGGGTCTTTCAGCCGTGGCCGATATTTTGAAAAAACATTCTGGCTCCATTTATGTTGAATCCGAACTCGGAAAAGGTTCGGTATTTATTGTCATTCTGCCCTACTTCAGAGCTGAACTTGCCAAAACGGACTCCCCAGGCAGGTTGCCCGTCCAAAAACAGGAAAAACCCATCAGGGTCCTGTTTCTCGATGATGAGGAAATTCTGGTAGAAGTTATCTCCGAGGGGCTTAGAAGTTACGGTTTTTCAGTCCTTTCCTTCACTGACAGCCTCGAAGCTCTGGTGGCCTTTAAACAATCTCCTGACGAGGTTGATATTGTTCTTACGGATCTTGTCATGCCTAAATTGACGGGCATTGAATTTGCCAGGCAAGTTATGAAGATCAGACCCGAAATTCCCGTTGTTCTCTGCACGGGTTTTATGAAGAAGGAGGATCGGGAGGTTGCCTTTAGTCATGGCATAAAATCGGTGCTTATGAAGCCCGTTCTTATTGAAGCCATAGTGAAAGAACTGTCATTCCAGTATTGGCAGGCTGTAAGCGCGGGTAATTGAGATGCAGACAGCTCGCGCCCTTGATCGTTTTAAGGTTTATCTGAAGTTCGATAAACGGCTTTCAAAACACACTGTAGATGGATACCTTGGCGACTTAAAACAGTTTGTAGATTTAATTCAAAGCGAAAAAGTCCAGAGTATAACCAGTGAAAATGTTGCAGAATACACGATGTTTATGAAAGAAAACGCGCTCTCCATTCGATCTCAACAGAGGAAACTCTCTTCATTAAAAGCTTTTTTTAGGTTTCTGGAAAAAGGCGGAATCATTGAAGACAACCCCATGACCCTGATTTCTCCTCCCGGAAAAGTGAAGTCTCTGCCCAAAACACTCAATGAAGAAGAAGTGGAAAAATTGCTCGGTGCGCCTGATGGCAATACCGTTTTGGGCTGTCGCGACAAGGCCATGCTGGAAATGCTGTATGCCACAGGGCTGCGAGTCAGTGAACTCATTGGGCTCCATCTTTCCGATATTCACCTGGAAGCGGGCTACCTGCTTGTGGTGGGTAAAGGCAATAAACAGCGGGCGGTTCCCTTTGGGGAGAGCGCCAAAACGTTTTTAGTCAAATATTTGGAAAAAAGTCGGCCTTTGCTGCTAAAAAGTACCAACGACGGTGTTTTCCTCAACAAGTTTGGTCGTAAAATGACGCGGCAGGCATTCTGGCAAACCATTAAAAAATACGCTCTGGTGGTCGGTATCGATCAAAAGAAAGTATCACCTCACGTTATTCGGCACTGCTTTGCGACTCATCTCTTGAATCACGGCTCCGATCTGCGATCCATCCAAATGATGTTGGGACATGAGAACCTCAGTACAACAGAGATCTACACGGCTGTTTCACATGAGAGATTAAAGAAAATACACGCTTCATTTCACCCCTTGTCGAAAAGAGCGTAATACGGGATCCGGCATGAAACTTTATCTGCCGGATTGAGGGTAATGAAGGTATAATTGACGAATCGTTAATCTTGAATTTAGGGGGAAGCTTTTATGAAGGGGAAAATAAAAAGCGTTCTTGTTGATGAGGCAACGATTCAGGCTAAAGTTAAAGAGATAGCCAGTGAACTGAATCGCGATTACAAAGGAAAGGAAATTATAGCCGTTTGTCTGCTCAAAGGGTCCATTGTCTTCCTGTCGGATCTGATTCGTCATTTAGACATGCCCGTGAAAATTGAAGTCATGCGGGCCTCGAGCTACGGTGAGTCCACTGAATCAAGCGGCAGTGTTAAAATCATTACCGATCTTGAATCGGAGATCAAGGATCAGCACGTCATAGTCGTTGAAGACATCGTCGATACGGGTCGAACACTGTCAAAAACACTCAAATTACTTCGTTTCCGTAAACCCGCATCACTCAAAGTCTGCAGCTTGCTTGACAAACCGTGCCGAAGGGAGATTCCCATTGATATTGACTACACCGGTATCACCATTGAAGACCATTTCGTCGTCGGTTATGGTCTGGACTATGCGGAGTATTACCGCAATCTCCCTTACATCGGCATTTTGGAACTCTAGTTGCACTGGGAGTGGTTTTTGCCACTCTGAAACTGGCGGCAGCCGGGGTTTCAATTACTGAACCCCCCAATGGGATCTTTTTTTAGAACCTTTGGTTTACGCCAAACGTATGACATCCATAAGCTGTTGCTTAACGTGCTGTGACGGTACAAACAGTGTTTAATCAAGAAATTATATGGAGGTAACAATGGTTCCTTATCCGGAAAAACTGGCAGTTCGCTCTGTGGCAATTGATATTCTTCTAACCCTGCTGACCTGTGGACTTTGGGGGCTGTACTGGCAATACAAACAGATGGAAGTACTCAATGCCTGGCTCAACAGGGAAGAGTATTCCTTTGTGCTCTGGCTGTTGCTTTCCATCATCACCTGCGGTATTTATGCTATTTATTACGAATACAAAATGGCCAAAGGCATTAATGAAATTCAGATGCGGGAAGGCCTGCTGGTTAACAGTGATTTGGCTGTTTTATGCATTTTCCTCACCTTTTTCGGTTTGGGTATTGTTTCACTCGCCATTCAACAAGCGGATATCAACAAGTTCTATCATTCAGATGGCGTCTATTAAAGATCAACACATCGCACGGCTCTTTCTTCTTTTCCTGTGCTGCAGCGGGCTTTTGCTGTCTGTTTTTCGCGATCACACCGCGGTGGCGGGTTTGGAGTTCCTGCCGCCGTGTCCCGTTCGGACATGGACCGGCATTCCCTGTCCTGGATGCGGAATGACTCGAGCCTGCCTCTCTTTGTCACAGGGAAAATGGCAGCAGGCATGGCATTACAACCCGTTGGCGTACTTGCTTGTCCTTCTCGCCGTTCTGGCGGGGGTTTTTCACAGATCGTGGTCTTCGTACTGGAAAAGTTTGTCTTCTGCAACAAGGCAATTTAGCGTGGTTTTTCTGCTCCTGGTCGCGCTTGGAACGTGGGTCTACAGGTTGCTGATGGATTTGATCCCGTGATCAACCCGCTGAAACCGATCAGCTCGAGCGGAAAACAACGTGGCCATTGTCAATAAAAAGCGACATTTTGCCATTGAGAAGCGCTTCCAGTTTGCTGCCGATCAGTTCTTTTCTCCAACCTGTCAGAAATTCGGTCTGTTGACCTCTGAGAAAATCCGAAACATAGCCGGGCAATTGCTTTTTAGAGAGCAGTAACGTGGCTGCCACACCTTCTTTGGCGGAAACTTCTTTTACCAGGATCCAGACTAGTTCGGCGATGAGTTCAATTTCAGAAGAGTAACCGCTGGGGCGTTCACTGCGTTTGGGCCAGTCTTCTTCCGGCTTGAAATACCCCTTTTCAAAAGCATGGATCAAATTCGCAGCCTGCTGTTTGCGTAATTTCGGTTGGAAACCTCTTATTTGGGATAAACTCACCGTATCGAGTTGTTTTCGGTGAGCAATCGAGATCAGCACCTCATCTCTCAGGACAAACCTGAGCGGTTTATTGATTGCTTTTGCCGTTTCGTAGCGCCAGATAGCCAATTCTTGCAGAACAGCCAGTTTTCTGCCTTTCAGTGATTGGTTCTTTTTGACTCTTTGCCACATATTTTTCGGATTGGGTGTGAACAGTTCATTGTCAAAGGTGTGATCGATTTCCTCTTGAATCCACTGCCGTCGTCCGAGAGCTTTCGCCCTGTTCACCAGTTTTTCATAGATCTCGATGAGATAGAGGACATCGTTTCTCGCATAGGCAATTTGGCTTTCCGTCAAGGGTCGTTTCAACCAGTTGGTGTAACTGTCGCCTTTTTGCAGTTCCACTCCCAGCATACGTTGAACAAGACCGCCGTAACCGATCTGTTCGCCGTAACCCATGAAGGAAGCCGCTATTTGTGTATCAAATAGATTCGTGGGAATGGTTCCCATTTGCAGAAAGAATATCTCGATATCCTGTCTGCCGGCATGAAAGATCTTGGTTACGTTCGGATTGAGCAGGATTTTGTGCAGCGGCTTCCAGTTATCGATTTTCAAAGGGTCAATCAGCATCGGGGCGGAGCCTGGCCAGGCGATCTGGAGCAGGGCCAGTTGAGGAAAGAACGAGCGTTCCCGGATGAACTCGGTGTCAATGGCGAGATAGGGCTGTTTTTCACACTCACGACAGAGCGCGTCAAAGCCTTTTTGACTGGTAATATCGATCATGTTATTCTTCTTCAACTTGACGTATGAGATCCATGAAGTACTGGAATTCTTCGTAAAAACCCTGAATGATCTGTTGCGGATCGGGAACAAGGTTCCTGTCGGTAGCCAAACCGAGGCGCACATCGCCTCCGTAGCTCAGGATACTGATTCCCAGGGCGGCCTTGCCCGAGCAGGGAACCCAGAACATCATATCCTTTACTTTAACTCCCGCAAGGTAAAATTTTTCTCTCGGTCCCGGAACATTGGTCATGACGCTCGTAATTTTCTGGCTCAGGATGTTGACCACCGTTTTTTGCAGCTCGGCGGGTGCCAGACCCAGTGTTTTCAGCATGCCAAGAGCCACAATGGCCTCTGGCGAGTTTTTCAAATGATCCATTCTTTTTTTCAGTTCAAAGAGTCTGTCCAGCGGATCATCAATGCCCACGGGAAGCGTGAGGAAAACCAGGCCGAACTGGTTGCCGAGCTGTCCGGAATGTTCCTGCTTGCGCAGGTTGACAGGGACTGCCGCGGTGATTTCCAGGCCTTCGGTCACTTCGCCTTTTTCCCTGAGGTAGCGGTTCAGAGCCCCGCTCAACGCGGTTAACAAAACATCGTTGACTGTACTGCCTGTTTTTCTTCTGATCCTCTTGACATCCGCAAGGGGAATGGCGTCAGACCAGGCGAGAACCTTCTCTTTTCCCAACCTGCCCTTGAAAATGGTTTTCGGGTCATTGTTCTTGAAAATCAGGCGAGCGATGGATAGGCCGCCTTCACTGCCGGCTTTTAACAGACCCACCAGGCGACTGGGGTGGGCGACTGTGTTGAGGGTGGTGTGGAAAAGACGAGTCGTGGTTTTTCTCGCGGTGTCGATGGCTGAACCTGCCTGCCGGTACATGTAACCGATGGTGCTTAAATGGGGATAGTGCTTTTCTTTTCGGGGTTCGATATGCAAGTTCAGGGATTCTTCAACGCTACTGCCCGTAAGGCTGAGAAGCACGCCGATCAGGGCAATTCCATCGGCTATACAGTGGTGAATACGCAGAAGGAGCACGCTGCCGCCTTTGTAATCTTCAAAAATATGGCACTGCCATAAGGCCTGATTGAAATCAAGAGGTGTGCTGACGAGTTCATTCATTCTGGCATGCAGAGCTTGCTTATCATTGGGATCGGACAGTTGTTCCCAAATCATGTGGTTCTCCAGATGAAAGGGTTTGTCTTCCACCCAGTGCGGAGTTTTGATGAGGGGCGTGTCTTCGATATGCTGTTTCATGCGGTCGTAGATAAGCCAGCCGTGCTTGAAAACCTGGATCAGCTTATCTTTTTCCAGTTTTTCTTCCAGACGCATGATCCCCGAAACCATCATCAGATTGGTGGGATCTTCCATGTGTCTCCAGGCTGCATCCACGCTGGTGAGTGCTTCTCTATATTGGGTTTCGTCCATTGAAGATCCTCCATTTAATGTGAACTTTTTTTTTGACAACTGCAGACAGTCTGAAACTGGGCGGAAGTGGAGTGGAAGTCGTGTGGTTTTCTTTTTGGCACAGCGATAGAATGATCGAACGGCGTTTGCCAGAAAGAGAGAGACGCTTTTCCCAAACCGCCCTGTGGACAGAGTGGCAACAGTTACTTTTTAAGGTAAGAGGTTTTGAATTGAAGTGAACAGGTGCTGCTGTTCAGTATATCCAGAAACCGGATTGTTAGGCTCATTGTAACTCGAATAGCATGACATCTCTATGGAAATATAATGTATTCGTTTTTGTTTTTTCGGGACAACGGAAATAACAGAACACCGTCATCCCGAAAAACAGGCCGTTTCATTTGAAGTTGATGGGTAGTCGTTAACTCTTCAAGCGGCTCCATGTATCTTCTCGAATGAGTTTCAGTTGATTTTCGATTTCCATTAAAAGGGCATCGGTTTGCTGCTTCATTTCAGCACAGTACGCCTCGTCTTCAATTCCTTTCAGGTTAATGAGGACGTTCATGGCTGCCCCATTGGCTCCAGCGGCTGCCATTTCGGCTGCCACTCCCGCGTCGGAAACGGAATTGGGGTTGCCTTTCAAGACGGCTTCATGAGCGAGAGGGAGAACACTGGCGCAGAGTTTTAAAACCCTCATGGGAATATGGGTGGCGTGCTTGTTGGCATGTTCAATGGCTGTGTTTCGAGCTGATATTTCAGCTTCGGTCTTTTTGGGTAACCTCATGGCATCGATGACCTTGTTGAAAGCTTCGGTGTCTTCGTCAATCAGGCCCAACAGTTCATCTTTAATTTTTTGACCTTCACAGGCTATTTGATCCATGGTGGGGAACAGGGGCTGCCATTTCTTCTTGCCCATGGTGAGGTTGCCGACCATGGAGGCCAGAGCCGCGCCCATGGCACCGGCGTATGCTGAAACGCTTCCGCCGCCCGGGGCCGGGCTGTCAGAAGAGGTTTCATCGGCAAATTCATGTAACCTCATGCTGGCCAAAGGTCCGTAGAGCTCCTTGATGCGGTATTCGATTATTTTTTCTTTGGGGTCAAAGGGCGTCAAGTCATCCAGGCCCAGTGATTTAACAGCAATGTGGATGATCTCTTTTTCTGGTATCCCTGCCGTTCTGCCCTGTTTGGCGAGGTAATACTCTCCCGCGGACAGGATGGCTTTAAGAGGAATGAGACCAACAAGTTCGCTGCCTGTTACGCGTGCACCTCTTGTTCGGGCTCCCTCTCTCACTTCTTCAAACGCTCTGTGCACAGGAGTGACATTGAAGTTGGTGAGGTTCATGGAAACCTGAGCGACATTGTACTCTTCAATGAACCAGCCAACGGCTTTACAGCACTTCAGTTTTCCTTCCTGTCGAACAAATTTGCGGTTTTTGTCTCGTATCAGTTTGCCGTTTTCGTCGCGCGCGCGTCGGCCCTGTTCGCGAATATCGAGAGCGATGTCTTTGGCAATGGCTGTGTCCTTTGAATTGAGGTTGATGTTGTAAGCGATCAGGAAATCTCTGGCTCCAATGGCTGTAACACCGGCTGTTTCGTTCAGCTTGGTGGGCCCGTAATCCGGCTTCCATTCAGGTGTCTGTATTTTTTCAGCCATACCTTCATATTCACCGGCGCGAACCGTGGCGAGATTTTTTCTCTCCTCCTTGGTGGCAGAGTGCTCGTAGAGGAAAACCGAAATGCCCAGTTCCTCGCCCACTCGTTTGGCCAGTGTGTGTGAGTGTTGAATACACTCTTCCATGGTGACACCGGCTACAGGCACAAGAGGGCAGACATCGGTTGCCCCCATGCGTGCGTGGGCACCGTGATGCTTTCTCATATCGATGACTTCAGATGCCTTTTTAATGGCCTGAAATGCCGCTTCCAGAACGGGCTCCGGTTCTCCGACCAGGGTGACAACCGTTCTGTTGGTGTCAAAACCGGGATCGACATCCAAGAGCGTGACGCCTTCCACTTTTTTGATTTCGTCTGTTATTTGGTTGATGACAGTGAGGTTTTGTCCTTCACTGAAATTGGGTACACATTCAATGATTTTCATCGTTGTTCTCCTGATGATTCAAAAGGTTGGGGATGTTTGTTGCAGTAAGCAAGAGCTCTTGCCCTGATTTCAGAGACAAGATCTTTTAATTGGTCCAGAGTCGTTAAGGGGTTGATGAGGATAAAGCGGAATTGATCCATACCATTTAACAACGCGATGTTGAAGAAGGCATTGCCGTCCTGTTTGATTTCCTCTCTGATGGTCCTGTGTAATTTGTTCGAGTAGGGGGCTCTGAGTTTGCGATCGACTTTTTGCCACTCTTTGGGAGCCCAATGGAAACAGCTGATAGGTGACTCGCTTTGGTAGTCCATGTGGAAATCCTCTGTGGATTTCAAGTAGGCACCGAAATCCTCTGTCAGCTTGAAGCGATTTTCAGCTTGTTCTCTAAAATTCTCTGTTCCGTAAGTATGCCAGAGCAGCCACAGCTTGAGGGCGTCAAAGCGCTTGCCGCACAGAGGTGTGTACTTCCCCAGGTCTTCAATTTCATGTTCGGGTTGAGGATGAAAGAGATAGGTCGCTTCTTTTTGCGAGAAGACGGATTTCAGTAATTGTGGATTGGGAAGTAAAAGAACGGAACTTGTTAGCGGCATGTGCAGGGTTTTATGGGCATCCCAGGTGAGCGTATCGGCGTGTTCGATTCCCGTGAAGTGTCTTTTGCCTTTTTGGGTTAGTGCCATGCCGCCGCCGAAAGCGGCATCGACGTGAATGTGAATACCTCTTGGTTTGCAAATCCTTGCCATTTCATCCAGGGGATCAAAACAGCCTGAAACGGTTAAGCCCATGGTGGCGATGATCGCGAAAGGAGTTTGATGGTTGCGATCGCATTGTTGCAATTGTTTTTCCAGGTCGTTCGTGTCCATTGACCCGTTGACTCGGGTCTTTATTTTGAGCAGATGGTCGGATCCCAGGCCCAGAATATTGGCCGCATTGGCGATGGAGTAATGGGAGGCCTCTGAACAGATGAGCACGGGCTTTTTCTCCATGGGGATTCCGGTTTGCCTGATATCCATGCCAAAAAACTGGTTCCTCGCGATGGTGAGAGCGATTAAATTGGAGAGAGATCCGCCCGGCAGGAAAATGCCCCAACTCCCTTTCGGCAGTCCCATCATTTGCGCCATCCATTGTGAAACATTTTTCTCGATGATGGTTGCCACAGGTGATGCTTCCCAGGTAGCCAGGGTGGGGTTCATCATAGAGGCCATGAGGTCGCCGATAATGCTGGGGAATGACGCTCCGGCGAACATCTGGTTCATAAAGAGCGGATGCCATGTCTTGACCGAAGCAGGCAGTATGCTTTCCTTGAACTCTTTTAGGACATCATCGAGAGGGCGTTCTTCATTGGGAGGCTCACCCTGATAAAATGCTTTGACCAGTTCTTCCTTTGAACGGTAGTTGACAGCTTTGGAAGATTTCGGACTGCTGTAATAGTCGATCAAAATATCCAGCAGGCGATTTGTTGCCGTTCTGATTTCATCGGGTTGATGATAAGCTTGCAAATTATTACCTCTGATTGTTAAAGAATCGCGTTTTAAAGCAGTCATCCCAAGTCTGTCAGTTAAAAAACCACATGCGAGTTTCTGATGGAACCTGTTGATGTTGGTAGTGCCTGTGGTTCATTCCCGAGAGGGTTGTGATTCCCAATAATTGAACTGAACCACCGGCATTTTCAACAGCACCGCAGCTTTCGCCGTGGCTAAACTGCCCGATTGAGGATTATTGGCTGTAGGAACACCGTGAAAAGCGTAGACCACCTTTTCCAAGCAGATCTTAGCTTAGCGGGATCGTATCTGCAATGCTTTGTCTTGACTAATGGCTCATATTTTCCTCTGTGCTGATCTGCCGAAAAAGCAAAGTGGCATTGTCGAGGAGCGTGTTTTGGGCTAGGATGAGGTGTTACGGCTCGTTTGTAACGGTCCTCAGTTATCGCGATACTTCTCTGTATCCACTCTAAACAGATTGGGTTTGGGAAGGGGAGTTACCTTTGATGTATCGATTACTCGATTCCGGGAATGGAGAGAAACTAGAACAAATAGCGGGATTTCGCGTTCGACGGCAAGCCGCTCAGGCTTTCTGGGATTGTTCTCTGTCGAAAGAGGTATGGCAGACCGTGGATGCCACTCATGTCAGGTCGAAAAAAGGCGGCGGATACTGGGATTTCCATCGCAAACTCCCATCAAGCTGGATCGTGGAATGGGGCGGTTTTCAATTTAAGGCCAAACTCACACCTTTTGGTCACATCGGGCTCTTTCCGGAACAGGCAGACAATTGGTCCTGGCTGAAGAAGGTAATTTCGGAAAGGGGAGAGCTGGAGGTTCTCAATCTCTTTGCCTACACAGGCGGTTCCACTTTGGCTTGCGCTCAGGCCGGTGCCCGGGTAACCCACCTGGATGCCAGCAAGGGCGTGGTGAGCTGGGCAAGGGAGAATGCCGAGCTCAACAACTTGAGCCAAAAACCCGTTCGCTGGATTGTGGACGATGTGGTGAAATTTGTGAAAAGAGAAATCAGAAGAGGCAGAAACTATCAGGGTTTGATTTTAGATCCGCCCACTTATGGACGGGGCAATCAGGGTGAAACGTGGAAAATTGAAGACAATTTGCTGGAGTTGTTGAAATCCCTGAAAAAACTGACTCCCAATCTTCAATTTATGCTGCTCAGCTGTCATTCTCCCGGGTTTTCAGGGCTGGTTCTGTCCCAGATGATGCGTCAGGTTTTCAACATGGATTCCATTGAAACCGGTGAAATGGTGACCGCATCAGAACGGATGCCGCTGCCCAGCGGTGTTTTTTCAAGATGGTCTTCCCAGGCCTGAGGTGGGTTCCCTTGTCGGTAACCAGGGCACCGCTGTATTTCTCACTTCGGGAAGAATGATGATGAACAGGGTGCATGAATGAGAAAAACACTAATTTTGTGGGTGATTTTTGGCGGCCTCTTCCCTGTATCATTTGCTCAACAGGTTAAAGAGGTAGTCTACAGGTTTCCCGACGGGCAAATACAGGAGCGGTACTTTGTCATTCAAATGGACTCCAAGCTGAAACACCATGGTTCCTATCAAAGATACAATCAGTCGGGAGTGTTAATTGAGTCGGGTGATTATGATTTTGGCAGACGAATTGGTCTTTGGACCAGGCTTGATCGTTCTTCTCAAAAGACGGAAACAGTTTATGAGAACGGAGAGAAAACAGCTGAGACCCGCTATGCTTCAAGCGGTGCCAGGATAGAGAGCAGCCATTATGCTCACGGAAAGAAACACGGTGTAACCAGAAAGTGGCTCGAAAGTGGTCAACTGGTTTCAAAAAGCCATTTTATAAACGGAAAGAAACACGGTCTTGAAGAGACATGGTGGCCCAACGGTCAGATAAAACAAAGGGTTGAATGGGTTTATACTGAAGGCTCCAGGCAATCCAGCAAGAGGGGCATTGAAACACTCTGGCACGAGAATGCTCAGAAAAAACGCGTCATTCTGCATTGCCATGCGGACGATGGGGCGGTTTCAAATTATGTTTGGAAAGAATGGGATAAAAACGGACATTTGGTGAAGCAATATCCCGCTGAGAAGCGGCATCTCATTCCCTGTTTGAAGAGCTTCCCCTCACTCCATACCGGGTCGGCAGGCTATCAGATAGAACTGCAGGTAACCGCACCGGGGTTTGGAGACAGAAAGGTTACCGTTCCCCTTGAAAAGGGAAGGCCTTCAGAGATCCTTATTCAAGGGCTGGTGTCTGATAACCACAACCAACCTGTCGCGGGAGCTACGGTCCGGGCCACTGGCTTTGAAGAGCGGGTTGTCGCGGACGAATTGGGTATGTATCGACTTAAGCTGGAACCAGGAGGCTCAGGTCAAGTCAGACGTTCCAAAAATTTCACCCTCGGTCGTTTCACTGAAACAGAAGACCTTTGCGAAGTGGAGATCGTGGATAAAAAGCAGTTCAGTGTTCCAGGCTCAACGGCTATACGTGTAAAAGTAAACTGCCCCCAGGTGCATGAAACCGGCCTTGTTCCTGTCCATGTCACTATAGAAAATGAAAGTGAATTGCCTTTTCTTGAAATTCAGTTGGACAATCGCAACGTGACGGAAGATGGGTTCATTCACTTCACGCTGCACGCAACAGATCCTGAGCGTGAAGAGCTTCTTCCAGAGACATTGACCCTGTTATTTCAAGTTGGTGAACGCCAACACGCTTATCCACTGAAACTAAAAATAGACAGAACCAAACCCGGTGTGGAAGAAAGCGCAAAAACTACAGTCGAAAAAGGACTCGTTGACCAAGTCAAAGACTGGAATCCTGTTGTGCTCGCGCTGCTTGGTTTGTTCGCTATGGTTCTCCTTGTTCTTTTGCTCGTTCTTGCCGCGCTTGTCTTATGGTATATGAGACGATTGCTCCTCGCCATGCCAGTTGCTTTCATTTTCATTGTTGGTTCAATTTTCCTCTTTAACTATTTCACATTGAGTCGGGATAGTTCTGTGGTTGATGGCATTCTTGTATCCGCCATACAACCGCACAGCGATTGGACATATCGGCACGAGTGGGTTCCTCTTTTCATATGGGTCTTGGGAGGATTGACAGTTGGACTCTTTATCAGAGGTAGTTTACGCGGTATTCTGGCGGGTCTGTTGACAGGCATAACCATCTGGTCTCTTGCCGCGTTTGAAGCATTTGACGGATCCTGGAAACAAATGCTGAATATAGATCAGTTCATTGCTCAACACAGTGAGGATTTTGTGGTTTCCACGATGGTCATTGTCGTGTTCAGCTTTTTAGGCGGGCTCTTCACGAGTTCCATACGGGCTCAGCAAGGTTTGACATCAAAGGCAACACTCCGGCATGAAGCCTTCAATCATTTTGAAACCTATCATGGTGAAGAGGAGGAGACTGACTGGCAGGGTTTCGATCGATGAGCCGCGCATCTGTTTGAAGGTTTGCGTTTCAATCACTTTGGAGATATCGTTGTTATCGCGTTTTCAAGAGCCGACAGGAGCTTTTGCAGACCGTGAACATTTACCTGGGCGGTCTTTTCCCGAAAAGCATTTCCAGACCTGTTCCCACAATGGATGTACCTGTTTGAGCCACTTTGACTGCTGTTTTTTCCACGATTTTTCCACTCAGTGTCTTTATGAGGGCCGCTTCAAAGGCTTCTTCCACTTCTCGTCTGTAGTCCGGCAGCAATTCCTCGCCTGCTTCCTTAAAGCCTTCCGAGACTTCTTTCCTGAACTCTGGCAAAAACTCTTCAACTTCCAGGGCAAAGGCCTCCGCCAATTCAGAACGAAAAGAGGGCAGTAGTTCCTCTCCTGTTTCCAGCAACCCTTTTTCAAAGTCCAGTTTCATCGCTTCTACTTCCGCGTCGAACTTTTTCATGAGATAGGCATGCAGCACAAACCTGTAGAGGACTAGCAAAAAAACTACTGTAAAGACACTGGATAGAATGGATATGGATAAAATACTCAATAGCGTCATGAAGGAGTTTCCTCGGCTGGAACAATGCCATTGAGCAGGATGTCCAATACAGGCTCAACCATTTCCTTTAATTGGTAATCCCTCTTTCGCAAGATCCAGTTGGTAGTCATTTCATCAAGGGCTCCGAAAAAGACTTTTACGAGAATTTTGGGATCCAGTTCTCGTCTGATGCTGCCTTCCTTCTGCCCAAGCAAGATAATTTCCTCCATGAGTCTCAGATAAGCTCTCAGCGTCGTCTGGGAGAAATGCTTCATAATTCGAATGCTGTGCCTCAATTCCACTTGAAAGACCGTGGCAATATCTTCGTTTTCGCCCAGGTTCCTCAAATGAAGCGTGGCCAGTTTTCTCAATTTTTCCGGTGCGGAGTTGAGGTCGTTGAGCGATTCGGTTGCCTGAGCGATGAAAAAGGACATGGCTTCGTCGAAAATGGAAGTGAGCAGCTCGTTTTTATTGGCAAAATAGAGATAGATTGTTCCATCGGCCACGTTGGCCTCACGAGCGACTTGAGACACGGAGGTTTTTGTAAAGCCGTGTCTTGCAAAAACGCGAATGGCGGCCTCCAGAATGAGTTGCCGCTTGGCTTCTTTCTTTTGTAACTTTTTGGTGTTCATTGATCGGGCAGCCTTTGTGGATAGATGCGATTGGGTTCAGAAGCGGAATTCGCTGTGATTGTTCAAATTGAAACAACCTCTTCTTTTCATTAAAACACGGAAAGAAGCTCCAGGCAACAAGTGCAATCTCCATGTGGTTGGAAAAAGCTGTCTCAGGTAGGATCTTTGCGCTTGAGGTGTTGAAAGGAAAAGAGGTTTCTGTCCAGCATATGGGAGGGCGCAATATTCTGGAGAGCGGCGAACATGCTGTCGTGTTTCTCCGCTTCCCAATGACTCAGCATCGCCTTGACCTCTTTGCGTTTGAAATGTTCCTGATTGCCGCAGAGACCGGCTGGAATAATGGGGTATTCGATGTATTGGGCGTAATTTGCGATGATTTTTTCTGGAACCAGTGCCAGAGGTCGGATGAGAACCAGATCGCCTTTGTCGTTTTTGAGCTTTGGCGGCATGGTTTTCAGAATACCGTTGTACAAGAAATTGAGCATAAACGTCTCGATGAGATCATCCCGATGGTGTCCCAGAGCCAGCTTGTTGCAGCCTTTTTGGCGGGCAGTTGTGTAGAGAATACCTCTTCTCAGCCGAGAGCAGAGCGAACAAATGGTTTTCCCGTCGGGTATTTTCTCTCTGACAATGGAAAAGGTGTCTTCTTCTACAATGTGATGCGGGATGCCCCTGGCACGAAAGTACTCTGGAAGAACATGACCTGGAAAACCCGGCTGCTTCTGGTCCAGGTTGACTGCAAGAAGATCGAAGCAAACAGGCGCTATTTTTTGTAATTGGAGAAGCATGTCCAGCATGACGAAAGAATCCTTGCCGCCTGAAACGCAGACCATGATTCGATCTCCTTCTTCAATAAGGTTGAAATCGTGAATGGCTTTACCTGTCAGGTGGCGTAAGCGTTTTTCGAGTTTTGCTGCTCTTTTATCCAATGTGCGAACCTCTGTTTTGATCTCTTTCTGAGATGAGATGATGATCATAAACAAAGCGGGGGTTAAACTCAACTCTGTTTTGTGGTAGGATCCTCTTTTGGCACAGTAAGTGCCTACACGGTCTGCAAAATAGATAGAAGAGCTGGAGACTGCGGCTATGTTACAAGATGCAACAGAACTCTTCTCGATTACCAGCAGAATCCAGGCCCTGTTTCCCCTTTGAGAACCACGGGAACCGGGCCGTAAAATAGCTCAGTCAGGGTAAGACTAAAAAGCCCGTATCCATTATTGGAGCTATTGAAACTAAACGTGAAAAGGAGAGGCAAAATGAAAAGGATCAAAATAGGGATAAGGAGAGAGGACAAGAATAAATGGGAAAAGAGGGTTCCTCTTACGCCGGAAGCCATGGAAGAGTTTCAAAGGGAACATGGACTGTCTTTTGTCGTGCAAACCTCTCCCATCAGAATTTTTCCCGATGAGGATTTCAAAAACAGAGGTATTGAAGTTGTAGAAGACCTGAGTGACTGCGATATGATCTTTGCGGTAAAAGAGATACCCGTCAAACTGATACAGGACAAGAAGGTCTACGCGTTCTTTTCACACACCATTAAAGGTCAGGCTTACACCATGCCGCTGTTACAGAGAATCCTGGACAGTAAGTCAACACTTCTGGATTATGAACGAATTGTCGATGACAGGGATCGGCGTCTGGTGTTTTTTGGCGCTCACGCCGGATATGCCGGCATGATTGATTCGCTTCACCTCATTGGCAAGCGTCACGTTGCTTTAGGTGAGAAATGCCGATTTCGAAAAGTGAAAATGGCATATGAATACAACACGCTTGAAGAGGCCAAGGGTGAAATCGCCAAATTGGCCCAGGACATCAAAGAAAACGGCATACTCAATACCGTCATATTCGGAATAGCCGGCTATGGAAACGTTTCCAAGGGGGCTCAGGAGATTCTGGATTTACTGCCTGTCGTTGAAATCACACCCGAAGAGTGTTTGAGTCTGAGAAACAAGCAGGTGGGCCGACAGTACTGTGTCTACAAGGTGGTCTTCAAAGAGGAGCACATGGCGGAGAGAATAGACGGTTCGCCCTTTGAGTTACAGACTTATTACGACAAGCCCGAGCTTTTTCAGTCCAAATTTGAAATGTATGTTCCACATCTCTCTGTGCTGATAAACGCTATTTACTGGTCTGAACAGTATCCCAGACTGGTGACCAAGAAATTGCTGAAGGATTTATACAAAAAAGGGCAGCATGGTCCTGAAGTCATCGCCGATATAAGTATTGACATCGGCGGAGCCATTGAATGCAGCTACAAGGCAACTCACTCGGACAATCCAGCTTATGTCTACGACCCCCTGCAAGATATCTACATTCCCGGGGTGGAAGGTAAAGGTCCGGTGATCCTCGCTGTGGACAACCTGCCCTGTGAAATATCCAGAGAGAGTTCCGAATCGTTCTGTGACGCTCTCAAACCCTTCATTCCCGCCATGGCCACTGTGGATTGGAGTCAGGATTTCGATCAACTCGATTTACCACGACCAATCAAGACGGCCATCATCGTCCACAAAGGTGAGTTGACTCCCGATTATCAGTACCTGAAAGAATTCCTGTGAATACGTATTTAGAACTCAATAAATTTAACCACATAAGGTATCTGGATGAAGGTCATCGCTATCTCATTGACAACAGGGAAATGATTTCAGTGACCACCTTCATCGGCCTTTACAAGCAAGTCTTTGACAGGGAGGGCCATTCTCTGAGGTGCGCTCAAAAAAAGGGCGTCTCTGCTCAGCAAATACTGGATGAGTGGGATTTGAAAAAAGAGATTGCCTGCGCAAAGGGTATCCACTTTCACCGTTTTGCTGAAAACTATCTGGCCAATAAAGAGTACCCTCATTCTCGTGAAGAAATGGAACAGACGTTTGGAGACGCTTCCATTGTCGAGGAGTTACTGGAACTGCAGAAAATGTTCAAGCAGTTTTATTTGGATTCATCCCGAAATTTGGTGCCCGTTCGATCGGAATGGGTTGTGGGCGATGCCGATCTGGGTATTTGCGGAATGGTGGATCAACTCTACTTCAACAAAAAGAGCGGACAGCTGGAACTCTGGGACTGGAAGACCAATAAAGCCATATCCAGATCATCGCCCTATCAGAAAAAAATGCTGGGCCCGGTGGCTCACCTGGATGAATGCGAATACAATCTGTATTCGCTTCAGCTCAGTCTCTACAAATACATCATCGAAAAAAATACGGATTTGAGACTGGGGAACAGCTATCTTGCCTGGTTTCATGTTCCCAACGGAAACTACAGGATTTTTCGTTGTGACCATTTTGCCAAAGAGCTTCAGTCCATGTTGGCGGATTATCAACAGAGTCAACAAAAGCAGATGGAGGGTGTCTAATGGATGGAAAGACGAAGTTTGTACTTGTGTTTTCAGTTATCTGGATGGTTTTGGCAGCGGGTCTGTTTGCCGCGGTCCTTATGAAGCAGCTCGATAAAGAGACCTTTAAAATCGTGTTTGCCGTCGGATTTGTTGTTTTTTCCATCATAACTTCTATTCTCACTTGGTCCAGAAAAACATAAAGAATCAGAGCCTAAAACCGTGCAAGGATAAAAATATGACACATCCACTTCCCCATGTTGTAGCCAATTATTTAAAAAAGGAATTGAAAATATTTCCACCGTCTTTTGTCAAGATTAATCGGGATGGCAAGGTACTGGATCAAAAGAATATAGAACAAAACACGCGTATTCAGATTAACAAAGGGTCTTATGTCAGTGATTGTTTTGAAGCGCTTGAACACTATTTCCCTTTTAAGGAAGACATCGTTTCACTTCCAAATATGGAGCTGAAAAACAGGCACTTCTTTGATGTTCACATTTTTTTTGAGGGACCAATTGGGTGGCTTGTTTTTCTGGAGTCGACAGCGAAAGTGGCTGTATACAGGGACCTCTTACAGAGTTACAACGCGATGCAGCTTGAAGCCAGCTCCAAAGTATTTGACTCTGGACATCAAACCAGCGACATTCTTCTTGTCAACAGGCTGGGTTATACGTGTTTTGAATGGATAGAGGGTTCAAAGTTTCGACTGTTGGGAGAACAGGCAGCCTGGTCCAAACCTGTATTGTGCTACCAGGATCTCAATCAAGACGAATATGATCTGGTGAAACTGCACCCTTTTCTTGATATTTTCATGAAAGAAGCCCATAGCTTGTGGACAGGAGAGCGGGAACAAAAGCTGCTCATTTCGGATTTATGGACCGAGACCTGCAGAAACGGGAATGAGTATCAGTTCAACGCATTGGCTACGGAATCTTACGGTGTGAAACTACTGTTGCTGGGACCAGCCGACAGTGGAAGTATGAACTATCATGATCTTGTTCAGAAAGCGCGCAATAAATCCCTTGATTTCGAGCAGATGATCCGAACCCAGAACGCGTTAAAACATGCAATTACCTTCAAAAATAAATTTGTCTCCATCATTACGCACGACCTAAAGGCACCCATCAGCTCGGTTGTCATGCTCTTGCAGTGTATGATCAGCGGGGTACTTCCAAAGAGGAGAGACACTCTCACCTCTAAAGGTTATCTGAAACGCGGATTGTCCGAACTTGAAGGCGTATTAGCTTACAATCAGAAAATATTTAATTGGTCTAATCTGGAACTTGGGTGCTTTCAACTGGATCTGGATTGGTATTCCGCAAAGGAGGTTCTCTGCAAGAGCGGTTATGTCTATCAGAATCGAATGGCCAAAAAAGAGATAACACTTGTTTACTCTATCCACGATGCGCTCTTAATTCGAGTCGATCGGGTTCTTTTCTCCCAGTTACTCAACAATCTGATCAGCAATGCCATAAAATTTACATCGCGGGGCGGCAAGGTTGAAATCCAGACAACGCTTTCCCGGCAGGGATTGGCCATCACCATTGCCGATAATGGTGTTGGTATGAGTCAAAGAGCCTTAAAAGATGCCTTTTCTTCCGATTTCGTTCTTTCATCCCTGGGAACCGAAGGCGAGAAGGGCTCCGGTCTGGGTTTGAGTATATGTCGAAAAATTGTCGATGCCCACGGATTCAGCATTGACCTTGTATCCAATTTTGGCGCGGGAACCACTGTGACCCTGCAGCTGCAACCCGGTCAATATCGGCTTGGATCATCGGAACAACTTTCAGAGTCAGGGAAAACGACTTTCGTATTGAGCTGATATCAAGCTGTTTCAGTAACAGCATGCTGGCTGCCCAAACAGCATTTCGATGCTTTTTTCATTGTGGATTTCGATCTCCGGCTTCATGCTGACCGGTTTTTCAGGAACATGCTGTCAATGGGTGCCATTTTCGCGGCTTTTTAAATTTTCTGGTGTATAAAAGTAATTCTCCGTAAAGGTTGCAACAAGCTGTAAGAAAGGTATTGACCCGACCTTTAAAAAAATGCAGGATAAGGCAGGATTTTGTTATGGAGGAACACTCATGAATCACAAAACAGCTCAAGAATACATTAATCAAGAATCTGAATTTGGAGCCCATAACTATCACCCTCTGGATGTTGTCCTTTGTAAGGGAGAGGGCGTTTATGTCTGGGACGTGGAAGGTAAGAAGTACATGGACTTTTTAGCAGCCTATTCCGCGGTCAATCAAGGTCACAACCATCCTGTTATCGTTGATGCGTTGGTTAAACAGTCTAAGGAACTGAGTCTCACATCCAGAGCTTTCAGGAACGACCAATTTCCTCCGCTTCTGGAGAAAATATCGAAAATGACCGGTTTTCAGAAAGTTCTTCTAATGAATACCGGAGCGGAAGCTGTGGAAACAGCGATCAAAGCAGCCCGAAAATGGGGATACGACAAAAAGGGGATTCCCGCCGATCAAGCTGAAATCATCACCTGTCACGGAAATTTCCACGGCAGAACGACCACTATCATCGGTTTCTCCGACGATCCGGGTACCACAGCGGGGTTTGGCCCCTTCACTCCCGGCTTTCACCTTGTCAAGTACGGTGATTTGAAAGCCGTTGAAGAAACGATTAACGAAAACACCTGTGCCGTTATGCTGGAGCCCGTTCAAGGCGAAGGCGGGGTTGTCGTTCCGCCCAAGGGCTATCTGAAAGGGTTGAGAGAACTCTGTGACAAGCACCGTGTTCTGCTCATTGTAGATGAAGTTCAGTCCGGTTTGGGGCGAACGGGAAAACTCTTCGCCTTCCAGCATGAGGGAATCAAACCCGATGGGGTGACCATTGGCAAGGCGCTGTCCGGCGGCCTGTATCCCGTTTCCGGTTTTCTGGCAGACGATAAGGTTATGGATGTCTTCACTCCGGGTACTCACGGTTCAACCTACGGTGGAAACCCTCTGGCCTGCGCTGTCGCATCGGCCGCACTCGATGTGCTGGTGGAAGAGAAACTGGTAGAGAAATCGGCGGAATACGGTGCCTATCTACTGGATGCCATGAATAAAATGAATTCACCCCATGTGAAGGAAGTGCGCGGTCTGGGACTCTGGATCGGTCTGGAACTGCATCCCGAAGCAGGCGGCGCTCGCAAATTCTGTGAAGCACTTGGCAAAGAAGGTCTTCTCTGCAAGGAAACACACACGCATACCATTCGCCTGGCACCTCCATTGGTCATTACCAGGGAGCAGCTGGACTGGGCGATTGATAAACTCGTCAAAGTCTTGACCTAAACAGGAAGGTGCAATGGAACCATACGATCTGTCGATAGGCGATACAGATGAGCTGGAGTCAATTGATGAATTTCTCATTTTCACACACTCTGTGAAAACGCGCTTCTTTGTACTGGCTTCATTTGGAATTTACTTATTGATATTTGCCTTGTTTTCCATGCATTTAAGAAAGGAATGGCAGCATCTGGAAGAGTTGCCAAAAGCGCTTAGACTACTTGAAGACGGCCGTCAGGAACTGATTTCTTACTTTTTGTTGGGTGCGGGTTTTCTGGTGGCTCTCTTCGTCCTGTTTTACCTGTTCTGGGCAATGATCGATGTTTGGGGGCTTCAGGTTCAATTGAGCCCCAAAGTCATTCAGGTTCGCAATACCATTTCCGGTACGCGTTTGAAGCGCATCATGGGAGTGGGCGAGATTGCGTTTGAAGAGCTGATCTCTGTAGAGGGCGGGTTCTACACAACACGTTTGTGCAGTGACTCTGAATCGGTGCGCTTTACGCCGGTCGATCGTATCGAGCTGCTAATCGCCAGGATCATGGAGTTTGCCCCCAAAGCCAATTTCAATGTTAAATAAGAGGTAAAGTCATGAGTGATTCCAAGAAGTATGAAAACCCTTTGGTGGCCCGTTACGCTTCGGACCAGATGTCCTATATCTTTTCCCCCGAGAACAAATTCAAAACCTGGCGGAAAATGTGGATCGCACTGGCGGAAGCAGAAAAAGAATTGGGGCTTCCCATTACCGAGGAGCAGATTCGCGACCTGAAGGCTCACCAAGAGCCCATCAACTTCGATGTCGCCCTCGAGCGTGAAAAGGAAACACGGCACGATGTCATGAGCCACGTGTTCGCGTACGGGCAGCAGGCTCAAAAGGCCAAGGGAATCATTCACCTGGGAGCCACCAGCGCGTTTGTGGCCGACAACACGGACCTGGTTCAACTCAAACAGGGCATGGAACTGGTGGCCAGGAAGCTCCGAGCGGTTATTGGAGCTTTTTCTGAATTTGCCGAGGAGTGGAAAGACAAGGCCACCTTGGGTTTCACTCATTACCAGCCCGCTCAATTGACAACGGTGGGCAAGAGGGCCGTGCTCTGGCTTCAGGACTTTGTAATGGATCACCAGGATCTCATTTACCGAATGGAGAACCTGAAGTTCAGAGGTGTGAAAGGCACAACGGGAACGCAGGCCAGTTTCCTCAGCTTGTTTGAAGGTGATCACGAGAAAGTGGTTGAACTCGACAGGAAAGTTACCCGGGCCATGGGCTTTCAGGGCCGCAACTATGAAACGGGGCAGACCTATCCCCGCAAGGTCGATGCTCAAGTTCTTTCGGTTCTGTCCGGTATTGCCCAATCAGCCAGCAAGTTCGCCACGGATTTGAGGCTGCTGGCCAATCTGAAAGAAATGGAAGAGCCCTTTGAAACGAAACAAATCGGTTCGTCCGCCATGGCCTACAAACGCAATCCCATGCGTTCCGAGCGAATTTGCTCTCTGGCTCGTTATGTCATGACGAGTTCTCTCTCTCCGGTCATGACCGCTGCAACCCAGTGGTTTGAAAGGACTCTGGACGACTCTGCCAACAAGCGTATTTCCATTCCAGAGAGTTTTCTCGCCATTGACTCCATTCTCATTATTCTGGAAAACGTGGTTCGTGGCTTGGTGGTCTACCCCAAAATGATCGATAAACGCGTTCAAATGGAACTGCCCTTCATGATGACCGAGAACCTGATGATGGAAGCGGTCAAAAGGGGAGGAGACAGACAGGAACTTCACGAAAAGATACGACAGTTTTCAGTTGAAGCTGGCAGGGAAATAAAAATGGAGGGCGGTGAGAATCGACTGCTCAACATGATCGCGGAAGATCCGGAATTTCCGCTGGATCTGGAACAGTTAAAAGCCTTGGCCGAACCTTCGGGTTACACGGGCAGGGCCGCTCGACAGGTTGAAGCTTACCTTCACGAGGTAATCGAGCCTCTGCTAAAACCCTATCGGGGCGAACACTTTGAGGAAACAGCCCTTCGTGTTTAAGGCTTGTCTGTCAACTCACAAAATAGGCGTTATCGGGCTGGGAAGACTGGGGCATGCCCTGGTTGCCAGCCTGGAGGAAATACAAGCCGATGTCCTGGTGCACGATCTGGTTCGACACACTCATCCAGGATACACCTCGACCCTGGATGAATTACTCGAGAGCGCTTCCATCTTGTTCCTGACCGTTCAGGATGATAACCTGCTGCAACTCGCCAAGGACATTCAAACATACCTTTCAAACATGCAGGCAGCGAAAGACGGCAAGATTGTCATCGTTTGTTCAGGCGGCTTTGCTATCGAGAAACTGGACTTTTTAAAAAAGTACCATTGCGAAGTGGCTAAAATGCATCCCTTGCAGACTTTTTCGGATCGTGAGTTTAAGCCCTTTCCCGGAAGAACGCCTTTCGCCATCCAGGCATCAGCCGAAGTTACGCCACTGCTCACTGAGCTCATTCAGCGTCTTGATGGAAAAGTGCTTTCTCTATCCCGTAATCAGTGGTTTCAATATCACCTGGCAGCGGTGGTGGCTGCCAACTTTCTGCCGCTCTTCATTCGCAAGGGAATGGAGCTGATGGAACCGATAACAAGGGACGCGGAGCTATCTGCCGAGTGGCTGAGGCCGCTGATCAACCAAACTGTCAAGCAGGCACTCAACGCGGAAAACGATCTGCCGTATTCAGGACCCGCCTCCAGAGGAGACCGGGAGGTCATCCAGGCACACACAGAATGGCTGAAAGATCGAAACCGCGAATTCAGCACCATCTATGAAGTCTGTTCGCGGGAGATCCTGAAAAACGTTTTGAATTCATGAGATCGGAAATCCAGAGTTGTCGTTCAGTTTCCCGCGGCACTTCCTGAAAGGCATTTGACCACCCATTGCCATCGCACGGAAAGGCGAAAGCTGAACATTTTACTTTAAAAGCGGTTATTTTAACAATCTCCTCATTAAGCTAATTCGCTTTTCAAACGGGGGATAGATGAAAGGGAGATCAAGCCACGTTGCCGCTTTTAAAACGCTTTTTTTATGGGAGAAGTTTTCAAAGCCGCTCAATCCGTGATAACTGCCCATGCCGCTTTCACCCACGCCGCCAAAGGGAAGGTTGTGGTTTACCAGGTGCTGAATGCAGTGGTTGATGCAGCCGCCGCCAAATTGAACTTGAGTGGTCAGTTGCTGCTGGACCTGGCTGCTGCTGCTGAAAACATAGAATGCCAGCGGGTGTTGAGGTAATTTGGAAATGACGGTGTAAATATCATCCAGTGAGCTGTATTCAAGGATCGGCAGAACCGGTCCAAAAATCTCTTCCGACATAACTCGATCCTCGAGCGTGACCCGGGACATAACCGTTGGGGCAATGAAGCGACTTTCGCGATCGGACTGGCCGCCTAAAATGACTTTTTCCGGGTTGATAAGGCCTAAAATGCGCTCAAAATGACGTTCATTGACGATGCGGCCGTAATCCGGTGATTGACTGGGATCTTCTCCAAATACAGTTCGGATGCGGGCTTTCAGCTTTTCCTGAAACTCAGACAGAATGGCGCTGTGTACAAGGAGATAGTCGGGAGCCACACACGTCTGCCCCGCATTCATGAACTTGCCGAAAACAACGCGTTTGACCGCAATATCCAGATTGGCATCGTCGTGAACCACACAGGGGCTTTTGCCGCCCAGTTCCAGTGTGACCGGGGTCAGGTGTTTCGCGGCGGCCTGCATGACGATGGAACCCACTCGCGGGCTGCCGGTGAAGAAGATGTGATCGAATTTTTGTTTCAGGAGCATGGTGGTTTCGGGCACTTCACCGGGAACATAGACTGCGTATTCGGGATCGAAGGTCTCTTCTATCAGGTCCCGCAGGGCGGCACTGCAATGGGGGGTCAATTCCGATGTCTTGATGACGGTCGTGTTACCGGCCGCAATGGCGGCAGTCAAAGGAGCCAGAGTGAGTTGAACGGGATAGTTGAAGGGACCTATAAGCAGGTTGACACCATAGGGTGTGCGGCTAACCCAGCTCTTTGCCGGCTGGCTCAAGACAGGCGTTCTGACTTTCTTGGGCTTCATCCATTTTTTGAGGTTTTTCAGGGTGTTGCTGATATCGTACAAAGAGAATCCGATTTCCGTTACATAGGCTTCGTATTCCGATTTCCCGAGATCTTTGGCCAGTGCCGTTCTCAACCGAGGTTCGTGATGTTGAATGGCGTTTTTAAGTTTTTGCAGCTGCTTTTTGCGAAACGCGTAGTGCTGCGTCTGACCGCTTTGAAAATAGGATCGCTGCTTTTCAACGATTTCTTTAATTTTTGCTTCGGAATAGGCCAATGATGCGCTCCTTTAGGTGAGAGTGAAAAAGATCTCTTTTTTCTTATTTTACACATCTTCGCACACACGGTGCATAGAATACTTGCTTTTTAAGCCGTATTTACTTAAATTGCTGTCTGGCAGACAATGGTTCTGAAGGAGAACAAAAGCGATGAAATACCTGTTTATTTATCTGTTCATATTTGGAGTTGGGGCATTTGCGAACCAGACTTACCCAGAAGGAGAACCCGTTCCAAGGTATCTCACGGCACGGGAAAAAGCAACGCTAATGAAAACGCCGCTCAAAGCGCGTTCCAGTGACCAAACGCCCGTGGCTCCCACTCTTTGTCCAGCGGAATACGATCCTACCGGTGCTATTTTGCTGACTTATGATGGCGGTTCTTCGTGGAAGCATATTCTGGATCAAATGGCGGCACATATTACAACCACGGGAAACGCGGATGTGATTGTGATGGCAGATGATCAGATAGAAGCCGACGCGATTTTAGCCAACATGACCGCCGCTGGAGCCGATCCGCAGCGAGTTGTTCCCCTTGTCGCTCAAACAGATACCATTTGGATCAGGGATTACGGACCCCGGTTTGTCTATGAGGGCGGTTGTCGTGCCATTATCAACCACACCTACAACCGACCCAGACCTGCCGACGATGCTCTGCCAGAATTCTTTGGTCATGCTTTTGGTCATCCTGTCTACGATCTTCCACTGATTCACGGGGGCGGTAATTTCCATCTTTTTTCCAGTGCGAGTACAGGGGCAGGTCACGCCACTGAATTGATACTGAATGAAAACCCCGATTTAACAGAAACTCAAATTGTTCAGTATTGGTATCAATATCAAAACCTGAACACCACCATTGAAGAGGCCTATCCCGGCTTCATTGACTCCACTCAGCATATTGACATGTGGATGATTCCCGTCTCTGCCGACAGTGTCATCATCAGTGACTGGCCCATGGATTCAGGATCCACCCAGGATCTTATTTGCGACAGTGTGGCTCAGAGGCTTTCTCTAGAAGGAAAAACCGTTTACAGAGTGCCCGCCCGCAGTGTGTCGGGAACGCACTATACCTACACCAATTCAGTTATCTGCAATGATCTGGTTCTCATTCCCTTGTTTACGAATACAAGCGTCACCGCTCACAATGACGAAGCGCTTGCGGTTTGGCAAAATGCCGTACCTGGGAAAACCGTTGTTCAAATCGATTGTGAAGAACTGGCCTGGGCCTCTGGTGTCATGCACTGCATTGCCATGCACTACCCTCATTTTCTGGGTGATACGGACCCGTTGGTCTATTCCCCCGCAGATTTAGCCGGTCAGACCTTGATGTCTGGAGAGACCATTGAATTGCCCTATGTTTCAGATGATGACAAAGCAGTTGAATCTGTTTCCATTGAGCTCTCCCTGGATTCAGGTGTCACTTATCAGGAGACGGTGGCCGATGGATTAACACCTTTCGATACCTACTCCTGGACGGTTCCCCGGTTTTGGAGTGACCAAGTGCGAATCAGGTTCAGTGCCCATGACATCGAGGGCAGAACCGGGTATTTCACCCAAGAGACGGACTTTTCGATTCGGTATGAAAGAAACTGCCCATCGGATGTCTATCCTCCCATGCAGGGCGATGGGAATGTGGATGAGCTGGACCGAAATCAAATGCTCCTTTCATGGCATGCTGCGGAGCCGTATTTCGATATTTATCCCTTTAGCTCTCCAATTGAGATGGGCGACGGGAAAATAGACATCCGGGATATTCTAATGGTTCAAAATAACTTTGGTGGATGTCCATAGGTTGAACCAATAGGTTGAATCAAATACAGGTGACATGGGATTTTGACTGCAGTGGACGACGAACAGGCAAGGCGGCCTCTGTGTTGCGTTGAATTCAGGGAAACTCACTGTCTTGGCAAAGTCGATTTCTTTTGCAACGCCACGGTTCTTCTTCCGGGAAGAGGCGAATCTAAAAAACGCAACCGCGCCGGCACAAGCAAAGACCTCTGAATTCAGGCGTTTTTTACAAGTCTGTCTATTGGTATGACTGTGATTCCAATCATCTTGGTGGTAAAAAGTTTTTGACACAATCCCGCATGTGGGTCTAAGATGTGACAGTTGTCTCATTGTTTATCTTCTGTTTCCACTCAATTGATATGAAAACAGTATGAACTCGACAGGCAGCGCGATTCCCAATGGAACGGAGGTTCTGACATGCTTAGCATTTTTCTTCTCTTAGGAACACTGGTACTGGGAGATTCATCCTATTTCCTCTATATGAAAGATGGTCGCTTGCTTGAAGTGAAGGAGATGCCGAGGTTTGAAGGCCGTTTTTGCTACTTCACCTTGCCCAACGGGGAAAAGAGCATGCTTCCTGCTAAAAACATCGACTTTGATAAAACTGAAAAGTACAATCAGGAATTAAAAGATCGGGCAAAGGCAACAGCGGAGTCACTTGAAAAGTCCGCTGAAAACGATGTCGTACCCGATGAAAAGCAAGAAGAGCCCAAGGTCATCAAACTCAAAGGAAAATGGCAGCTGGAGAAATACCAGGATAAAGGTCAGAATGCGTCCTCTGGAGAAATGGAAAAGCTTGAAGAAGAAAACAGCAGTGATTTAGGCCCAGCCAAAGTTCAAACATGGAACTCTTCTGACGATATTTACCTGGCTGAAGAGAGTATTCAACGCACGAGAAGTGGATATCGCATTAAGTGTACACTGAAGGTTAACCAGCCTGCCGGTGTGACGAATGCCAGGCTGAAAGTCGTTATCAGTCTTGATAATGGGACTTTTATCAACATGGAACAGCTGGCGAACCCGTCCACTATTCCCTATGAAGGTGAAGCCGTTATTTTCTTTATATGTGAAACAGACTTTCTTATTAAAGGAACGACTTATACCGTCTCGGCCGATTTACCTTAGACTTGACGGCTTTTCCTCCATACAGCTCACATTGACTGATTTTGAAACCGGCAGGCATGCTGTGAATTGCCGGTGTGCTTAGTCCGCGGCTATGAAACTTCCTGGTTTGATCGCGGCGATAAAGCCAAATAAAACCAACAAACCCGCAACGAAACATCACAGGTCAGCTCGTTCAAGCACAGCGGTGACACTTTGGGATGAGACTGTTTTTTTTAGCAGGATGTTTTTTAAGGCGAAAACCAATTAGCCCTTCGGGAAAGAACCGCAAAAGAAAAATCACGTGGGCAGCGTTCATCTAATGGTAGCAAAAGCCCTTAAATCAAGATAGAATGGCACCAATATTTTTATTAGGAGTTAACATGGAAAACGACAAAGTATACATCACAGCCAACCCGACACCCAATCCCAATTGCCTTAAATTTATTGTGGACCGCCCAATTGTGGATGGGGCTCCCATCTCAATTAACAGCATCGAGGAAGCCAAGGGTAATCCACTTGCCGAGAAACTGTTTGCTCTTGGTCATGTATCACAACTCTTTTCCTATCAAAATTTTGTGACAGTAACCAAAAAGGAAGGTCCTGGCTGGCAGGACTTTGCTCGTGAAATTGGGCAAACCATTAGAGAACATATCCAGAGTGGCGAGAAAAATTTCGATGAAGTTGCCATGGCACAAGCCGGGGAAGACAGTCCCGCCGTAAGAACCATTAAAGCCGTTTTAGATGAAGTGCGTCCTTCACTGGCTATGGACGGAGGCAATATCGTTTTTGCCGGATACAAGGAAGGTGTTGTCCAGGTGTATATGCAGGGTAGCTGCAGTGGCTGCCCCAGTTCAACCATCACGTTAAAGGCGGGAATTGAAGCCAGAATCAGGGAAGTTCTGCCTGAGATCAAGGAAGTTGTCGCCCTGTAAAAGACTTTTGTCTAACAAAAAAAATAATTGGAAATGGGTCCGCGTGATGCTGGCCAGATTCCATTGAGAGGATAAATTATGAGCAAAGACGGAAAAATAGATTATTTGGAGTTTCCTTCCAGTGACATTACGAAGACCAAACAGTTTTTTGAAAAGGTATTTGGTTGGTCTTTTAAAGATTATGGTGATGACTATACGTGTTTCTTCAATCAGGGGCTTAATGGCGGTATTTACAGATCGGAAAAAGTGGCAGCCGTGGAAAAGGGCAGCACTTTAGCCGTACTTTACAGTCAGAACCTGGAAGAAACACAGGCGAAAGTTGAAAAAGCCGGCGGGCTTACAGTCAAAGAGATCTTCTCCTTTCCAGGAGGTCGGCGATTCCATTTCAGCGAACCCGGTGGCAGTGAATTCGCCGTCTGGTCCGATATTGAAAAAGGTTCATGCTGACGAAGATTTCACCATTGCATGACTTGTAGACAAGTCCCAGAAAAGCCTCATGAAAACAGGGTATCTATCCGTTAAGTTGTAGGTGGATACAACGCACTCGTTTAAGGGAGGCTGTCATGGCAAAAATGAAAGCATCTTGCACCGGTGAGATGGAAGAGACCAAGAGAAAAAGAATCGATTCTCGCAAGGAAGTCATTAAAAGGGTGCAGTTGAACAAGGGCTTTTCCAAATACATTATCGGAAATGTGGACTTGAGCCATGCTAACCTGCGCGGCGGCAACTTCATGTTTGCCGTTTTTGATGGTACCAATCTGAAAGGGGCAGACTTCAAGGGGTCTAACTTTCTGGGCGCCGATTTATCCAAAGCCAATTTGCGTGATGTGAGTCTGTATAGCTGCAACCTCTACAAAGCAAAACTGCCCAAAGAACTTCCGCCCCAGGAAATTCTCCTTTCGGTGCAGGAAGGTACCCGACTTCGCTACTGTGCTGCTCTCTCTGTTCAGCGTAAAATGCTGAAGCTGTTAGAGAAATCGTTGGAAAAACAAGGGTGATCGATTTCCTGTGATGAGTGACGTTTTTCAGGTTGATCGGGATAATACTGCTTGATATGAGTTTATAATCCAGTTGTGCGGTATGGATCTTTTTATTGATACTGCTTTTTTCATATTCAGAGTGGTCCTGTACTCAGGTCAATAGGGCTGGTGTTAAAAGAACAGGCCTGTGAAATGAGTGCGATTTTGGGCATCGTGAAAACACCTTGAGCGTAAGTGGAAAAAGAAAGTATGATGTCGGGTAGGGACTCGCATCATCCCAATCTCATGATCAGGATCAATAAATACCATGAATATGCGACAAATAGAAGTCTTCCACGCTATTTACACAACGGGCTCGGTCACTGGTGCCGGAAAACTGCTGCACGTATCGCAGCCTGCCATCAGCAAGGTTTTGCAGCGAACGGAGGAAGAGTTGGGTTACTTGCTCTTTAAACGCGCTAAAGGCAAGCTGTTCCCAACCGATGAAGCCCATAAACTGTTTGTGGAAGTAAAGAGCGTCTTCCAGCAGATTCTGTCACTTCAAAACAAGGCCAGAAATTTAAAGGCAGGCAAGGCAAGTCATATTCGGCTTTCTGTTATGCCCGCGCTTGGATTAAATGTTCTGCCTCACACTATCGTGCGTTTCCTCAAAGACTATCCCGATGTCACGTTTGACATTCACACCCAGCATTTTGAGAACATGCTCAGCTCTCTTTACGAATACGAAATCGACCTGGGTTTTGCCTTCAGTCCAGCCAAACAGGTTGGCCTGGTTCATCATCCTGTCGGTTCAGGTGAATTTGTCTGTGTCTATAAACCGGGCGAATTTAAGAATAATGGCAGTCGAATCCATTTCAAGGAGCTTGAGAACAAGCGCATTATCAGCATTAAGGACAGCGGCCCTTTATCCGATATTCTGCACAGTAATTACTATATGACACGCATGCTATCAACATCTCAAATTACCGTGCAAACCTATTATGTCGCAAAAAATCTGGTGGCTTACGGCATGGGAGTGGCTATTATCGATGAACTCACCGCCAAAACAAAAGGCACTGGCACCACGCATTACAAGGGCTTTTCCTCACCCATCATGTTTGAAGTGGCTGGTTTAAATCCGGATTCTCGACCCTTGTCCAATATCTGTAAAGAGTTTTTAGCATGTTTCAAGCAAGTCTATGCCGAATTCCTGGAAAAGGGTTGATGGCACCCTTTTTCAGGCGTTTGTGGAATATCGCTGTTGTGGTTTGACGATTTCCTTGCGAGAAGAATCAAAACAGGCCCTGTTTGTGTTCGTAGTTCAGCAGGGCGTTGGCTGTGGGTCTGGACATGTTTTCAACTGCTTTTGCGATGGATTTGCGCTTGGCATCCGGGATTTCCACCATGGAAACAACGGAAACGCGCACCTCGGTTTCAGGAAAGCGATCGAGTGCGATGGGCTGCATGAGTGCTTGTGTCATGGCGAGATTGGGGTTCAGGACTGCTTTGGGCTGAATATCGTATTCCCGGAAGCTGTTTTGCCAGAGAGGCCGGGCAAAAGGGTAGTGGCTGCAGTTGAGGCTGATGTAAACTTCGCTCTTTGCGGGATCACTGGCGGTCAGTGCTTCATCCACAAAGGTCATAATCAGCAGTTCGGTATCTTCGCTGTGAAACCCGCGCTCGATGCTGTCTGCCAGTTCCGGACATTCCTGTGTGACAATGCGTCCGGGATCCAGACCCAGTTGTTCTATAGCCGCGCGATGGCTGTTCTCTTCTACGGTTGTTTGGGTGGCGAACAGGTAGACTTTACTGGTCTCCGATTGACTGAGAACCTCTTTGAGGAGTTCCACTCCCGGGTCGATAATGGAGTGGGTCGGGGTGTTTTTTTGACGCGCGAACCGGGTTTCAGGCAGCAGCACCGACAGGGTATTGCAGGCCACCAGAATATGGTCGGGCTGATAAAGCCGGTTCATGCTGAAGAGGGCCTTATCGAAGTAGCTGATTTTCTCGTCTCTGGACGTCAAACTGTTGTAGCCGCCGGTAGCCGAGAAGAGCGCGTTGAAGAAGACAAGGTGAACCTTTTTGAAGTGGCGGTTTTCCGTGAAGCGTTTTTCAAGTTCGGCGACTACGGAAATACCGCCGAGCCCTGAATCGGTTACGACCACGGTGAGCTCGTCTTTTTCAAGCCAGGCTTTTGTTTGGTGACTTGTTTTCCCCGCGCAGTTGCACAGGAGAGCGATCAGCATGAAACGCATTATTTGTTGGATATTCATTTTTTTGCTCCTCTAAACCTTCAAAAGGTCGCCTTTTTCTTTCGCTTGGTTTTTTTCCTTTGCGTTGTCTATTTCTTCACCCGTTACCGAGATGCCTGGCTGCAAAATCAAATGATCACACCTTCAGCAGGGTGAGCCGTTCGGAAAAAACACGTTAAACCGCCTTTTCCATTTCCTCACTATGAAACCAGTCTTTTGGCCCTGGTTTGGGTACGCGCCAGAAGATGAGAGCGATCACCATGACGAGACTGAGTAGACCTGCCAAAATGCGAGTCAGCGGCGCGAGCCGGTCTGGAAGCCGAAGAATGGCAGGTGAGGGGATTTGAGCAGGATCGTAGGGAATGCCGTTTTCAGCTGCCAAACCCCGAATATGGAGAAGATGAATGACGTTTATGCCCCTGCGAAGAGCGCGAAAGGTGACGCTGTCGCCCTTGCTTTCAAAACGCGCCCGATGGTCTGAAGCCAGAATGAGACCGGATGGAATGGCAAGGGGAGCGGCACCGACACCGTAGCAGGAAGCACTTCCACCGATATTGATGAATACTTTGGGTTCGGGTTTGGAGTTCAGCAGCAGTTCTTCACGCCAATTGATACTGGCTTGCAGGCCGGTCGGTATTCTTTGAAGAGACCCCAGCGCGTTCATTCGTTTGAAAAGTTCCCGTCTGTCCTCTTTCTCCAGTTCCATGGCCAGATCCATGCTCCCGCCGGGAGTGAACGCCAGAGGCGGCTGTTTCAGCAGACCGGATAAGCGAAGAATTTCATCCATTCTGGCGATATCCATTTCGGGTATGTTGGCTCCGTAGTTGGATGAAGTTAAAGAGCCAATGAAGCGAACGTTCAACTGCATGGACTCGGCGGCAATGCGGGTGGCAATGACCATGCCCGGAAAGGAACCGGAAGCGCCGATGGCAATGGTATCGCCCGCTTTGACGCCTGCTTGAAGGAACCAGTTCCTCAGGACGGTAATCCAAAGTGGATGAGCGGTCGTTCGTTTGGCTTCCAGTGAACCCGGAGTGGTTGTCCTGGAAGACCACTCGACTCCTACGATACCCGTTTTTAAAGGATCGTTGACGCGCAGTTCCTCTCTGGTTTCCTCATCGATGAGTCGCTCTCGCTCTGCCCAAAGACGTTCCTGGGCCTTTATGTACGTTTCCATGGCCGTCACAGTCTCCGCGTCGGGCCAGTTAGCTTTGCTGCCAGTCAATTGAAGTGCCCAGGTTGAGAGCGTGGCGAACGCGAGCAGGCCGGCCAGCCTGGGCCACGACAGCGTCGTTTTCTTCATCCTATAACTGCCATGGCGATGAGTTTGGTTGTGCTGGTTGCAAGTGCAACCGACGCGAGTGTTTTCAGTGTGCCCTGTCGGTAACAGGCATGTCCTGTCAGACCGGGAATAACAAAGCCGATAATCAGAAGTCCAACGGGAGCAAAACCCAGGAGGGGCAGTGTGGTGGCCAGAGCCAGTTTCAATACGCAGCCGGTTAACAAGGCAAAGGCGAAACGCCTGTTTCCATAGAGCAGCATCACTTTATTGGCCGCAGTCAAAATGAGAATCACTCCCAGAACGGTGAGCAGTGTTGCAGCCAGTCTGGCGGGTTCATAAAAGGAAATGGCCAGATAGCCCGGTACAATGTAACCACCGGGTTTTAAACCTGTTGTTTCGTCTGTCAGGAAGGCGACCACCAGGCCGATTGCAAACACACCTACCATGTTTCCACCTCCGCGTGAAGACCAAGCCAGTCTCTGAGAGCGTGACCCGCGCCCGCGGTATTTCCAAGGCAATAAACAAGGTGCGGTTGAGACGTATTCGGCAATTGAGATTCAACAGATGCCACAATTTCCCGGGGAGAGCCCTTGATTCGCTTCATCTTGAAACGAGCTTTCCAGTGCAGGGGAATGGGCTCGCCAATGACCCAGACCGGCCCGGATGATGGCAACAGCTTTTCAAAGAGCGGTAAACGCGAGGGCCGATCCGATCGGTGGTTAAAGAGTCTCGCTTCCCGGGTGTAGCCTCGTTTCAAGGCTTCTCCGGATGCTGTGTGAATGAACTGTTCTGCGGACAGCGGGTCATTGACAGAAAAGCCGTCAATCCAGACCGTGGTATCTCGGCGAAAGACCCGAATACCCTGTAGTTCACCTGCCAGTCGTAAAATAGCCGTCTTTGCATTGGCACTGACCTGACCGCATGTTCTTTCCACGGCCGTGAGAGCCATTTCGACCAGCGTTCGCATAAAAGGACGCAGCGAGTTGATCGCTGGTCCTGAATAGGTATGCCACGAGAAACCGAGTGCATCGGCACACAGGGCGTAATTTTTCTCTGAGTGATCGCGAGGCAGAATGAGCGGTATGTCGGGGTCGTGTGCCTCCAGAATGGTTTCCATTCGCTTCTTCTGATCGGCAGGGAAGAGCTCCAAATGGTCCTGAACGTCAGGAGCCATCAGAACCAGGTTGGGACAAACCAGTTTACGGGCAACGGTGGCTTGTAATTCGGGTTGGATGGCCATGTTTTCGACAACCAGGGCGCGGGCTTTGGAGGCGAATGTTAACATTTTTCGCAATTCGCGGATATTGGCTGGGCCCAGACGACGAACAGCGTGTTCCCGACCATCCGGGCCTATCAGGAGGGGTTTATCTCCGGTTACCCTTCCAACTGTCGGGCAGTCGGAAGCGGTCAGGGCGGCATGAACCAATCGAACCAGGGTCGTCTTGCCCCTGCCGCCGGACACCAGAATCCGATGCGGGATGCGCGTCAAACGCTGATGAGACTGGTGTTGAAAACAGGCGCCCAGTATGATCCAGGCAACCCAGATTGCGGACAGAAAGAGAAACATCATGCTCATTTATTCATCAGTACGGGGGCTTTGCAGGTAATTGCCAATGCCGTTGTCCATCAGATCAGACATGCTCGGCAGGTTGGCAAGACCAATTTGACGGTCGGAATCGGTTTCCATGTTGAAGGACTCCACCAGACAAGCGATTCCCGATAGATGGCGTCCCATTCTCATTGCCAGAGGAACACCTTCGGCGGGAATGTCCACCTTGACGATTTTTCTGATTTTCTCGCTGAATTCGGGATCTTTCTTTTTCTGCTCTTCAATGGCGGCATTGAGCTTGTCCTGAATGAGCTGAGCCCGACGGTAGCATCCATCCTGACCATCCACTATTTGAGCGAGCGATGTGCGTCCTTTGAAGCGTCCCATGGACGGAGCAGGTGTTTCCATGAGACAAGAGTGAGTTGGAGTGGAATCACCCCACTCGCGGTGTGAGAGCCCTCGCAGCGCTGTGACCGACGTATCGGTAACGATCTTGATACCCAGTTCGTCGAGCAGTAATTCCGCTCCGAGGGCTATCATTTCAGCTCGCTGATGAGCAACAATGACATTGACAGTGGGGTACTCAGGAGCAGCTTCGTGCAGGTCAATGGCCAGATCGACCTTTTCCTTTAAAATGAGGCTGGTAATCGCGAAGGCGACCTGCTCGGTCAACGTGCCATCGGGTAACCCCGGAAAACAGCGATTCAGGTTTCTGGAATCAACTCCGGCCAGCGTGGTGCCTCCCGGACCGGGATTGTTTTCCTTGTCTTCCGGAAATTCGGCAATGTGTTTATCCCAGAAACTGCCGCGTGAAGTGACGTAAATCGTGGGATCGGGCCATTGATCGAGCGGATTCGTCAAGCGCGAACCCACGCGGAACCAGCGTGGACCGTTCCGGGTGTCAATGGTGAACCGCTGCAAAATGGCTTCCTGACTGTCACAGTGTGTGAAAGCAGACGCGTTGGCGTGGGTGATGATAATGGCTTTTCCCTGGGTGACCTGGACGTTTTCCGCCATCAGGATGGCTGTCATAAAGCCCGCTGGTTCGTTGGGGTGGGTGCCGCCAAGCACAAGTAAGGTGCCGCCGGGCACTCCGCTGTCGTAGATGTAGACTGCCGTGTCACCGCTGGATCCTTTGAGAGCGGCGTGGTAGTCACTGAGCATTTTGGTTTCCGTGAGGGATGGTGACGGATAGACGGGTTCGCGGTTATGGTGACGCCGCAACTGGATGCCGGCAATGGCGATAAAAAGAGCGCAAACAACCAGAATAAGGTGTCCGCGAAGTTGAGGTGTGTTTTTTTTCATCATCAGCCCCCTTTATTTCAGACCGATTATACGGAGTACTAAAGCAATCAGAACCAGGGCGCAGCTGACTTGCATCAGTGTCTTTTCTTCCCTGTAGAGGGTTCTGACAACCAAATAAGCGAAAAACACGACGATAACCCAATAAATCCAGCTTAACATATCGACTCCTTTACCTAAAAAATGACCAGCGCGTTTCCAATGGGGCCAGCCCAATATATGAAAAGAATGCCCACAATGGCGGTTATGACACCGGGAACCAGACACCATTTCAGAACGCGTACGTACTTCTTTTCTCCCACTACTTGTGCCGCGAACAGGCCGGCAAGGGCGGTGGGCGGCATGAGGTCACCCAGAGAGGCAATCAGCGACAGGGCGGCCGTGTTGACGATGACAACTTGAGAACTGGTGGGCAGGGACAGCACAAATGGCACACCTAAAACGGATGCAGCCCCAAAAGAGGAGACGGCACCGAAGAGGGGAAGGGAGCAAGCCATGACAGGATAGAGTCCCAACCAGCCTCGAGGAAGTCTGACTGCCTGTGTGACAACTTCTCCTCGTGCTCCGGTCAGTGTCATGACCTGAATAAAGATACCCACACCGACCAGGATGGCGAGAATGGGAATGGCCGCGGCCATGGCTTTTTGAGAAATTTTCAGGAAGTTAACGCGATGGCCCGTTCGCGTCGCCACCAGTGTGGCAATCAGGAAAATAAGCGGCAGACCCATGTTGGACAGGTGGGGGAAGGCTCTTTCAAAGACAATCAGGACAGCCAGCACAAGCAGTGGCAGGAAGAGTTTGGGGCCGTGCTCGGGAAGTGACGATGTGGGAAGATTCTTCTTGATGACCTCCAGATCGATGTTCCGGCAGTGTTTCAGTGCCAGAGCCCAGGTCGTGCAGAGAGCCAGAGGGACCGTCATCACCAGCAAGGGTATGTCCAGACCAACATAGGGTAAATCAACTCCAGCACCGATAATCAGCGCGGGGATATTCACGGGAGGCGCGGCCATGCCGAATAAAGCCGCCATGGCGATAACAGCGCCCGTTTTGGCTCTGGGTACGCCAAGATGCAGCAGGACCGGCGACATCAGGGCACCCGTTGTCAGCACCGCGGCCGTGGATGAACCCGTGAGCATACCGGGAAACATGATAATCACCGTAATGGCTGCCAGAAGCAGAACCGGTCTGCGATGGAACGTGATAATCATCCACCGGGCAAGGGTTTTCATCAACCCGTTTTCTTCGATGATGAACATAAAAATGGTTGCAGCGGAAATAATGAGAATGGGGTCAAAGTAGGCAAAGCTGCCCTCTGCCATGTGCCTCAGTAAGTCGGGCAAAGGCAGGAAAGCGCCCCCTGTAATGGCGCCCGTGACGGCCGCCACCAGCATGGCAAGGCCAATGGGCAATTTCAGTTTAAAAGCCGAAAAGCAGAAGACGGCTACCATCACTCCAAAAGTTAACAATTCATACGTACCAACAGTTGACATAACATCCTGTGACAAAATGAACCTCCTCCAATGTATGGCTCTTTAGCAGTTGGTTTTTACCTATTTCAGAAAAATATAACGTGTCAAGCGCACTTGAAACAAGGTACTTCGCGTGTTTCACTTGTTTATTGATGAATGGAATATTTCAAACCATTTTGATCCATAATTCAGTTTTTTGGGTGAGTTTGCGACTGTTTAAACGCGTCGTCCGCAGCCTTGTACTTGGCGATCATCACGACACCATCACGACGGCGGTCAGCGGAACCCATCATCACTTTGCTGACTGGATCTCTGACAATGGCGTGAACACCGCCGAAGTAAAGATCCCACTCATCGTACAACTCAAGCTGGTGCCCCCGTGCACGCAACTGTGACCGCGTTTCCGCGGGGAATCGCTTTTCTAGCCGCAAACCGGAAAAACTGTGTCTGGCGCTGAATCGCGCCGCGTCCACGGCGTCCCAAAGGGACATACCGTAATCGATGTTGTTGACGATGATTTGAACCATGGTGGTAATGATGCGATAAGCGCCTGGCGTGCCTACCACCATGATGACATTGCCGTCGCGTGTGATTATGGTGGGAGCCTGCGTTGATCTCATGCGTTTACCCGGTTCAAGGGCATTGGCTACTCCTGGCTTTTTGGCAAAGTTCTTCATTTGATTGTTGAACAAAATGCCCGTGCCGGGAATGACAACACCGCAGCCAAAAAAGTTGCCCAGCGTCTGGGTAATGGCGACCGCGTTGCCCTCCGCGTCAATGACAGACAGGTGCGTGGTACTGCCGTGATGATCGTGATAATCAGGCAGAACAGATTGTACTTCATCTCCGGGAATGGCGCGTTTGGGATCGACCAAACGGGCTCTTTTATCGGCATACCCATCCGAGAGCATGTAGTCTACGGGAACGGTGTCGAATTCTGGATCGCCCACTGTTTTGTTGCGATCCTTTGCCACGCCCTTCATCGCTTCAGCCATGAGGTGAATGTTCTGTGGGTCGGTATAGGGCTTGTTGTAATCGAGAGGCAGTTTGGAAATGACCTTCAGGTTCATGAGAACAGAAAGCCCGCCAAAAGGAGGTGGTGCACTGTATATTTGAAGACCCCGATATGCCGTCTTCAAAGCCTCACCCGTAACCGTGGTGTAATCGGCAAAGTCCTTCATGCCGATATGGCCGCCGTTGGCTTGAATGAAGGTACTCATTTTAGCCGCCAGTTTGCCTTTGTAAAAGGCATCGGGCCCTTCGGCTGCGATCAGCCTTAAACTGGCAGCCAGATCCGGGTTTTTAACCACAAAGCCCGGATCGATTGGAAGACCGTCATCCAGGAAAATGATACTGGTGGACTCGTGAGCGTCAATGACGTCATAGGCATCAAAAACAATGTTGGCCAATTTCTCTGAAGCCGCGAAACCCTCTTCGGCGTATCGAATAGCGGGCGCAAGAACGGTTGCCAGAGGCAGACGGCCGTATTTCTTGTGGAGCATGCAGGTTCCGGCCACCATGCCCGGTACGCCTGCCCCCTTGATGGTTTTGTTCCAGCTGTCTTTGTCATTGTAGTCATAGGTCTCGTAATTGGCACTGGCAGGTGCTTTACAGCGATAACCAAATGCCTCGACCTTCTTGGTCTGATCCATATAGATCAAAGCGCCGCCATCGCCGCCTATACTGGAAGCGAAGGGCTCAACAACCGTTAAGGCGAAAGCGGTCGCCACAGCCGCATCAACGGCGTTACCGCCCTGGTTCAGCATGTCAATACCGGCTTGAGCCGCCAGGGGATGAGCTGCCGCAACCATACCCAGCTTGCCTTTGGCCTGTTTTGAACCGGGCATCTCGCGAGCCAAAGTCACGGTGTGGAACAGGGTCGCGAACAGGGCAATGAATACCATGTTTCCCATTTTTATGTGTTTCAGGTTGCTGGAGCGATTTCCGCTCGCAGCTCGATGCTGCACGTCGTTCATCATAACCTCCCTGGAGAGAACCAACCAGACTGTCGGTTGTGAAACAGAAACAGGGGAGCACGGGTCTTTATCGTGACAAACACCCCGTTGCCATTATCAGAGCATGGACTTATTGACCGATGGTTTCCTTTATGGCACTGCCAACATCTCGCTTGCTCTTAACTGTGCGGAATACGCTGGCGAGATCTTCGTCACTGGCTTGATCACCGAGCTTGCTCTTGGCGAGTTTGGTGAAAAACGCGTCCTTGTTGCCATCTTCCCAAACGATGAATTGATCGGCTGATTTCACGACCAGTTCGTTCAAGGTATCGGATAATTCACCGCGTCGAGCTGGTCCGCCAATGTGAACGCCAATTATTTTAATGGACTGTGATTTCGCCTTGTCGAGGAGCTTCTTGGCTCGTGCCATTTCCTTGTCAAGATCCAGGCCGGCAGCGCCCAGTCCCTTTGTGCTGGCTCCAACACCGACAATGACAGTGCCCACACCTTCCAGATCGGCCTCTGTAGCGACTTCTTTGAATTTTATGTTTGCAATCTTGTTCTTCTTCATGAGCATTCTGATAATTTTGGCATTGTTGCCCTGACCAACGTCCGTTACCAGAATGGAAGGCCCGTTTTCTCCGGCTGAACACATGCCGGCAAAGGCAAAATAAAGGACCATAGCGGTCAAGATCGTTAGAGTTCTTCCAAATTGAGTCATTATTTCCTCCAAAAAGTTATTTGGGAATAAGAGTTTATTCTCATGTTGCTAACCTCACGGCATTGTCACACATCCTGTCAGGAAAAGCTAATACCAAGTTTTTTTCATCTTATAACCTGGAGCTATGGGTTCAAAAGCCTGCATGAAAGAGCGCACAGGGTAGTTCGTGTCAAACGGGATGAAGTTCGGGGAGGCCCATAAACACAGTAAACAATAGCTTTGCGGAGATTTAAATTTATTTTACGTGTGCGGATAAAGTGCGAAGCGGGCTCTGTCATGCTCGCGACATCAAAATATAACGAAAAGTTATATGTCAATAAAAAAGTATCATTAGCCTTTATGTGGAGGAAGTGCGAGAATACCGACCAGTTCGAGTTCGTCACTTTAATCAAAACCTTTTTTTAACCCATTGATTATTTTAAGAGGAGGAAATAATGATTCATTACAAAAAGGCCATCCAATGCATTGTGATAACGCTTGGCTTCTGTATGCTTGCCGTGGCAGCTCTTGCTTCCAGTGCCAGCAAGGCGGCAGATCCGCAGACTGAAAAGACGAAGCAGGAAGAGTCCGCGAAGGTCAAGAAAAAGAAGAAAAAAGAAGACATGCAGGAAGTTGTGGAAGAGATGAAGGTCGTGGTACTTGGTTCCAACATCCGTCGGGAAGAGGATATCGGCACCTTACCTGTTACATCCATCAGCGTTGAGGAAATCAAGAACCTGAGTGTGGCAACGGGTGATGAGCTCATCAGATCCATTCCGCAAATTGGCGAAGTTAATTTTGGTGATGCCGCAGGCAAAAACGGGGGTGTGAACGATGCTCGCGGCGATGTTTCTTCCATTAACTTAAGAGGAGTCGGTACGGGCAACACCCTGACATTGTTAAACGGGAGAAGAATGGTAACTCACCCTGGAACACAGAGTGAAAACTACGTGCCCGTATCAACCGTCAACTCCAACACCTTACCTGTTTCCGGTTTGCGAACGGTTGAGATTTTGAGAGACGGTGCTGCCGCTGTTTACGGTTCGGATGCGGTAGCAGGTGTTGTAAATTATCAACTTGAAAAGGATTTTACGGGTACGAAAGTTCAGACCCGTTACGGTGCGTCGGAGGGTACGCCACTTTATGAAACGCCGATTAATTTCATGACCGGCTTTGGATTCAATGGTGGTAAATCTCACATTACCATGAGTTTCAGCTACTACAAACGCAATGGGATGATGGCCTCAGAGCGGCCTTATTCCGCCAGTCATGACTTGAGATATTATCCCACGCTGCCGGAAGCTTTTATTGGCGACACCCAGCTGGATAACCGCAGTGTCACGACACCCTGGGGCGAATTCAGTTCCGAGTCAATGGGAACCTTTCACCTGCAGCCCGCCGACATGGACGGTTCCATCGTGACAGCCCTTGATGTTGAGGGTGTGATGGTCGGTTTAGGCAAAACACCGCGAGCACTTCGGTTTGACCGGGGTACCACGCGGTCACTGGTTTCCGATGTTGACCGTTACAATCTTTACACCTATTTAACTCATCAACTGGATAACGGCGTGGAATTCTTTGGTGAGGCGTTGGCTTACAGTGCAACTGCCAACCGCACACGCGAACAAACGCATAACCTGACAGCCCAGCGCTTTAAGATTGCCGCCGATGCCGCTTTCAACCCTTTTGGCGAACAAATCAGCCTCAGGCGTTACCGTCCACTGGATACGGGCTTCAGGGATATTGAAGTCGACGACACCAGCTACAGGATTCTGGCTGGCTTCAAGGGAAGCTTCGGTGATTGGAATTGGGAATCCGCTGCCTTTTATTCAGCTGCAGAAACCAATGATCTAGCTCGAAACAGAATTCGCGCCAGTGCCTTCCAGGCGGCTGTTAACAGCACGGATCCCGCAACAGCCTACAACATCTTCACCGGTGCTGATCCCGCCAATCCAAACACCAAAGATACCACTTTGAACCCTCAAAGCGTAATGGATCAATTTCTCGTGGATGTATCGAGAGATTCAAAAACGTCCCTTTCGCTGGTTGACTTCAAGCTGGATAATTACGGTGCCTGGAGTAACTGGGCCGGTGATATTGGTACGGCTCTTGGCCTGGAATACCGGCATGAAACTTTTGAAGATGACCGCGACGACTTGCTGGATGGAAGTCATCCGTTTGTTGATCAAATCACAGGTGTTACACTTTCAGGAAGTGATGTATGGGGCAGCAGCCCAACTCCTGACTCCAAGGGCAGTCGCGATATTTTTTCCGCATTTGTCGAATGCATTCTTCCCATTATCAACACCGACACACAATACATGGAACTACAGCTTGCCGGTCGTTATGAAAACTACTCTGACGTGGGTGATGCCATTAAGCCAAAAATAGCCCTTTTCTACGAAGTCACAAAGTGGCTTTCTTTCAGAGCGTCTCATTCCGGTGGATTCCGTGCTCCCGGACTCCCTCAGGTAACTGCGGAAGGTGTCCCTCGCTCCAATACACTCTACGATCCAGTTCTGGATCAAAGTTATGGCGTGCTCGATGTGCGCAGCGGCACAACCGATTTGGAAACGGAAGACGATGTCAACCGCTCTTACGGTCTGGTTTTCACACCGGCAAAAGAATGTGTGATCACGCTTGACAAATGGAGTATCGAGCAGGACGGTCTGGTGGCCATTCTACCCGCTTCCTCCCACTTGCTTTACGACTCCTATCTCCGAAGTCAGGGATCATTCGATCCAGCGGTTGTTCGCGACGCCGAAACCAACGAGGTTGTCCAGGTTAACAACAACTACATGAACCTGGGAGTTCGAAACATCGAAGGCATCGATTTCAGTGTTTCCTATCGATTGAAGAGTTCCTGGGGAACCTGGAGTCTGCTGGCTCACGGCGCGAAAATGACCAAGTTCGATCAAGAGGCCGATTCCATTTCCGCCCTTCTTTTAGAAGCTCAAGCTGCCGGGGATCCCTCTGTTCCAGCAGATCGAACGATTCGGGGCGCGGGTGACATGCTTCAGCAAAACGGTCTTCCCAAGTGGCGTACCCGGATTGCCCTCAACTGGAGAATGAAGCCATGGGGTGCTGGAATCAGCAGCCAATACGTCGGTAAAGTCTACGATACCAGTACCACTGCCAAAGTAGATGGCAAGTACGTTCCCTTGCCGGTCGGCAGCTTCAGTACCATCAATCTCTATGCTGATTATCGTTTCAATGTGTCAGGTTTTATGAGTGACAGTCGCATTCGCTTGGGCGTTCGCAACGTGGGTGATGTGGATCCGCCTCTCGCTGATCAACTGGCTCACGGCTACTTCGGAGCTCTGCACTCCAACAGGGGTCGCTACATCTACCTCAGTTTCAGCAAGAGTTTCTAGGAAACCTCGACCCAACAAGGGTATTGGCGGGTCATGGCCCGTCAATGCCCTGCCTGCAATGATTCCGGGCAAGAACGCGTTTCATTTTAAACGGTTCTATTCTTCTGTCATCATTCACTTTCGGAGTATCCACTCGCGCAAGCGAACCGCGACCAAAATCCATTTCACATTTCCATTCAACGAGGTTTGAAGATGCTTTCAGACTGAGATCGTGAATTCCAACGCCCGATCGGGCTGGGTTTCAGTTTTATTTTTTTCGTGTTTTGAGACGTGGTTTCGTTCAGAAAATCACTGAATTGAAAGCACAGTCAATTGGCAGGTTTCATTGCGAGTTCATGTAAAAGACCGTGCGACAAGCAAAGGAGCACAGCATGGAAATACCAACGCCCTACCTCTTGTTTCTTGGAAACACAAAAGATCCTTTAGCCGCTAAAACCTCCATGGGAATAGCCCAATGGCGGCCTGAGCACTGCATTGGTCAGCTAAGTATGCCAGGCTGTGAAATTGACCTCGGCTTGCCGGAGTTGAACATGATGGAGGCGGTGGAGAGGGGAGCCAAAACATTGATTCTGGGTTTGGCCAATCGCGGAGGTGACATTGCCCATGAATGGCGGCCCTATCTCAAACAGGCCTTGAAACACGGGCTGGATATTGGCAACGGCTTGCATAGAAAGGTGGCCGATTTTCCCGATATTGTGGAACTGGCCGATCAACTCGGTAAAAAGATATACGATGTTCGTCATCCCAATAGACAATTTGCAGTTGCCGACGCGAAGAAAAGAACAGGCAAGCGTCTGCTGGCCGTCGGCACCGATTGCTCCGTGGGTAAAATGTACACAACCCTTGCCATCGAGCAGGAGATGAAGTCAAGAGGTCTGGATGTGGATTTCAGAGCGACAGGGCAGACCGGTATTTTTATTTCCGGCCGCGGCGTATCGGTGGATGCTGTCACAGCGGACTTTATTTCGGGTGCCATTGAACAATTAGCACCTGCCAACAAAAAAGATCACTGGGATCTCATTGAAGGGCAGGGATCTCTCTTTCATCCCTCCTTTGCCGGAGTGACCCTTGGCTTGATACACGGTTCGCAGCCCGATGTGCTGGTACTCTGCCACGAAATTGGCCGGTCGCATCTGCGCGGAATTCCTCATATTCCACTGCCGGAACTCGGCCGGTGTATCAAGGCCAATCTCGAAGCCGCTCGTTTGACCAACCCCCATGTGCAAATGAAGGGAATTGCGGTCAATAGCTCCAGGTTAACCGAGAGCGAAGCAGAGACGTATTGCAAGCGCGTTTCCGATCGATACGGTTTAATCTGTGTGGATCCGCTCAGACATGGTGTTCGGCGTTTGGTCGACCAAATTATTCAATCAGAGCGATAAAAGGACAGCTCACGCTTGAGCTGAACAAGATGGAAATTCATCAGGCCTTTGAAGCCGATCAACAATCGGGCTGGCTCAATCCAGCCAACCCGAATGTTCTTTTAACCCATTGAATGCCCAATTAACCTGGCATCAGGGCTTTTTAAGCGAGCGCGCAGGGCATGGTGTGGGGTCGTCCAGGTTGATGTACAGGAAATCCCGAACATCGACCAACCCATCGCCATTGGGGTCATCATTGGTACCCTCACGCCAATCTTGAATCAAAAGCCACAGGTCTTCCAGTGAATTACAGCCATCACCGTTGAGATCCAGTAGTAGAAAAGTGTGACAGAGAATCAGAGCCTC
>PDWJ01000596.1_pt1 | contig 109628 bp, 113 predicted proteins | sample 1430881 | NCBI WGS metagenome assembly PDWJ01 (sample SAMN01162460, study PRJNA174530) | Oral metagenome, whole genome shotgun sequencing project. | biome: Marine environment; feature: Marine mammal; material: Swab sample of the gingival sulcus; isolation source: swab sample of gingival sulcus... | reverse complement strand
AATAGTTGACAAAGAACTGATTTCTTATAAAATGACAGACGGGCGAAAAGTTGATATTGAATTCACTCAAAATGGAAATGAAATTCAAGTTAGCGAAACCTTTGATGCCGAGGGGACAAATTCTGATGAACAACAACGTGTAGGATGGCAAGCAATACTGGGTAATTTTAAAAAATACGTTGAATCACAATAAAAAACGACACCACAACAATGTATATAAAAAATAGGCGAAATAGTTGTAAATTCAAGAGTTTTGGCTCGTTTCAAACTCTGTGCTTAACCGAAAGTTAGTGCTTCGAAATCGCCTACTTTTCATATACTAACCGTTGGCTACAATTTAAAATGAAAAAACTGTTAAAATATTTTATATCTATTTTTTTAATTATTTCTTGTACTCAAAATAAAAGCATTCCTTTTGACTACGAGAAAGTTCCAGAATATGATGGTTTTAATTATCAAAACAAACAAGGAGTGGTTCATACTTGGGATAAATTTGATAATAATGAAAATTTCGTATATAGGTGTAACTTAGTAGAACAATTTAAATCTTTGATAATTCACGGAAATTGTAAAGATTTTTTATCTGACAACTTAGAATTAATTCAAGGAAATAATTTTCACGAATTTGAACATCAATTGACAATTTGCACAACCATTTGTCAAGAAAACGATAGTTTAAAAATAGCGACTTGTAGGAGTCAAGGAGGTCAAATGATTAAAAAGTTCCCTATCGACCAAATAAAATTAAATCCTATAGAAAAATTTTCTAATAAAATGTCAGAATTTGAAAACCTTAAAATTCTAGAAGTTTATAAAGATAATGGTTTAGTTAAATATTTTATTGCTCCTAATTATGTTTTAATTAAACTCCTTAAAAAGGATGTGAACTCACTTGATTCTGAAACAAAAGCAAAAAATAAATGGATTTTAGAATCTACAAATCTTATTAAACTAAATGATAAATTATATTTTTTAGAAATGTAAAAAAAACTACAACCAACACTGTATAAATAGAATATCGGGTATTTTTATAATACAAAGTTTTGGCTTTTGAATCACCACTGCGATTTCATTTTTCTTTCGTAATTTAGCGAAATAAAAATGTAGTGGATAATTATTAGTAATAACAACAAAATTTGGTAAATTTTAAGTCTGTTACAGTATTTACACTAAACCGTTCGTAGTAATTAAAACACAATATAAATGAAACAAATTATTTTTTTGATAATTTTCTTTTTAATAAATTCTTCCGTTCTGGCACAGAATAAACTTGAAAAAGATATTGACTTTGATGGTATTATTGATACAATTTATATTGATAATGAAAAATCCGTAATTGTATGTATTTTATCTAGCAAGAACTTCAAAAAAACAGAAAGTAAGCCAATAGAAATATTAAACTTAACATCTGCAATAACAGACGCAAAAAATGGATTTTATTTTGAAAATGATTTTATGCGAGCTGGTTACAAAAATCAATTTAGATATAATTCCAAATCAAAAAAAATACAATTAATTGGAATGAGTAGATATGAATTTGGAAATGCTTCAAATGACGGAAGTGGAGAATCAAGTGTAAATTTATTAACTCAGAATTATATAGGAAATTGGAACTATTTCAACCATTTAGCAAACGATGGAGAAGGCGAATTAGTTAAAATACCAACCATAAGGACAAAGATGAAATTTAAAATTATTAATTTAGAGAATTTTTCAGACGAAACTTATTTTAACTACGCTGAAAAGTGTTCCGAATTATACCATAAACACAAGAATATGAAAATGAATAAAAAATAACTACTGCTAAAACGGTGTATAAGTAATATCAGGTGTTTAACCCAAAGTTCGTGCATTTTTTTTACGCCAAAATCCTATTTTTTAATCACCTTATGCTTTCTAAGGCACAATATTATTACCGCCATTTGCTTGGTAGTATTGCCCAAAACCATTTCTGAAATACTATTAAAAATAGGAAAGAACCGATAAAAGAAATACAAGGTAAACTCCATTCCCCACTTCGGTCAAATATTCTTAAAGGTAGTAATGTAATTAATAAGTAGAATAAGACAATAAAAAAGCGTTTTTTTATTGTCTTAAAAAAACAAAAGATATAAAATAGAGGCATACAAAGATATATTATAAAAAGACTAAAATAGAACATCACCAACGGAGATACTATTGATTTAAAAGATATCAATTTGAAAAACAAAATAACCATCGTTTTGAAAGCGTCCAAGTTAATGATTAAAATTATCAGGTAAAGAAATGCATTTATTTTTTTCATACTTATTATAGACCAAGAGGATATCTTAAAAAATAGTCATTATATCAAGTTCGCTTCGCCACAAATATAGATTTTTTTCTAAAAAACAAATACTTGCACTTTCTGAAAAAATTATTGCCTATATTGATTCCAATCTATTGTACTCATTAGGTAATAAGAATAGATTAAATTGATTATTATACAAATAATTATGCTCCATACTGTTACTCCACCTATACGGTTTTTTTTAACGGATTGTTGGCTAAATTTTTGATTATACATTTTCCAATCATCTGAAAATGTAAAGAGTTTAACATTGATTGCTACTATACAAAAGCCTATCAATAAAAAAACGTTTTTATTTAGATTAAATGTTCTATCAATAAAAATATTATAATAATTTGTAACTGTTATTATAAGCCATATTTTTAAAGCGATAATTGAAACAGATGCTTTAAATTCACTCAAAAAAGTAGGAATAGAAGCTCTTTCCCAAAAATTGTGTAATTTGTAAAATAAATAATAGTACGCTTTCATTATTGAGTCGGTTTCTTGTGCCTATAAATATACATTTTCTATTAAATCATTTCCAAAAAATCAATATTTAAACCATAATTCCTCTCCTTCCAAATACAAAGGCGAAGGAAAATTATTGGTAAAAAGTCCGCCCGTTCCTAAACCTTGTGGCATTGGACTTTGTTTCGTGAAAGTGTATTGAGCAATGGCATTTAGTCCGATATTACTTTCCAATGCCGAGGTAATCCACCAACCGATATTCCTTTCTTCGGCTAATGCTATCCATTCATCGGAACCGCTAAATCCACCCACTAAACTCGGTTTTAGAATAATATACTGCGGATTGATTTCATTTAATAATTTTGCTTTTTGCTCATATTCCACCACTCCAATCAATTCTTCATCCAGAGCAATCGGTGTAGGGGTTTTTGCACACAATTTTCGCATTAAATCTATCTGACCTGCCTTAATAGGTTGTTCTATGGAATGAATGTCTACATCTGCGAGTTCTTGTAAGACGATTTTGGCTTTTTCAAAACCGAAAGCACCATTGGCATCCACCCTTAATTCTAATTGGTTTACTGGATAATCTTTTCTTAATGCTTCTAAAATAGCCTTTTCTTCTTTCCAATTAACTCCAATTTTTAGCTTAATACAACGGAAGCCTAATTTTAATTTTTCCTCAATTTGTTCTTTCATAAAATCAATATCGCCCATCCAAATCAGTCCATTAATTTGAATAGATTTTTGATTTTGGGTAAATTCGCTTGGGAAATAAATATTCTTATTTTGCTCTAAATTGAGCATTGCTTGTTCGTACCCAAACCAAATAGATGGGAAGTGCAACAATTCTCGCTGAATTTCCGTTCGGTCTAAATGAATATTTTCACAAAGCCATTCTAATTTCGTTTCATATTCAGGGACATCATCATAACTAAGACCACGAAAAAGACCACATTCTCCGATGCCTTTTTGGTTTCCTTTTTCGATTTCAAGGATAAAGGTTTGTTTGGTTTTTAAAATTCCTCGTGAGGTGCCACTTGGTTTTTTGAATATCAGTTCGTAAGGTTGAATTTTTGCTTTCATAGATGCAAATTTATAAAAAAAGCCCTGTAAAATACATTACAGGACTTGATGTTGTTTAGCAATAAGATTATTTAACTAATATTTTCTCTAATGCCATTTCTGTATCCGTTTCGATGTGTAAGAAATACATCCCTGACGAAAGTCTATCAAGGTTAATCGACTTTTTAAATACAGTATCATTATTCTTGTACCACTCAGCAAATACCAAGTTTCCTGTAGCATCGTAGATTTTAATATCCACATCTTTATTAGACTTCAGTTTAATATTCACATTATCAACTACTGGATTTGGGAAAACCTCTATTGACTCGAATTTGCTTTTTACTTCGGTTACAGCCATATCATTGTTACATTCAACAACATCTTGTTTCCATTCGTCTTCCACGGTTGCAAAATAAGCTTCCACTCTTGTCATTTGACCTGGAGTAAACATATACATTGAAGCATCGTTTACATAATCCATATAGTTCATTGTTAAAGCGTATTGACCAGGAATATTACAAGATGATACGGATCCGTTTGGAGGATTTCCGTAGGTAGGACCAGCAACTGGAGGAGTGTCATCCACGGCATCACCATCTCCAAAACAACCTCCTGCAAAAGTGTGGTTTAAGTTGTAGAAATGTCCTAATTCGTGGGTTACTGTTCTCCCTAAATTATACGGAGCTTGAGGAGAGTAAACTCCACAACCATTTCCTGTACCATAGCAATAGGTATTCATTACCACTGCTCCTCCTGCAGCCACATCACCTATCAAGGGAGAATATCCTAAAGTACTAGATCCTATATCTTTAATAATGAAGTTCATATAACCTGCATAAGTTGCGTCGTATTCTGGAAAGTTAGCCGGGAAATTAGAACCATTAGAACCAATGGTCACTAATGGGTTGCCTTCTAATACTTCAGGGTCGCCTCCTGCTGGGTGATTTTTGGTAGCAATACAGAATTTTACATTTACACTACCTGGCTGTAAACCTGGGTAATATTGTGATGCTGCTGCCCAGTTAGAAATATCAGGATTAGTCGCGGTATAATCTTGATTAATCACATCAATTTGTGTTTGAGCAAACGCTTCTAAACAAGCTCTATTGCTTTCTGAACCATTAGGGAAGTGAACAGCAACAGGAATGTACAAAGTAGATGTTCTTTGCTGATAAGTGCCATTCATTTTTTGCTGTTGTATTTCTTTTAATTTTTGCTCAAATTTTGCTTTTCTTGCATAAAAAGACGCTGCGTATTCTGGATTGTTTTGTAATGCTTCATAATGCTTGTCCAAACAATCCCTATGATGATGGTCTTGTGCATTTGCTATTGTTGCAGTCATTAAAGAGAGTGCAATCAATGTGTTTTTGAAAAACTTTGTATTCATTCTGATTATATTTATTGATGATTAATTTTGTTATTCTGATTTAATTATTATTTGAAAAGCAATAATTAAAATAGTCAGTGCTAAAATAATGCCAAAGTAAAAGCGTGTATATTTCGATACACGCTTCTATATCTATAGAAGTTTTAACAGCTCACAAATATAGAGGTTATTTTGTTAAGAAGCAAAATTTATTTTTCACTTTCTTTAATAAATTCTTCAACTTTATCCACCATCATTCTACTTCCGCAGAAGAAAGGAACTCTTTGATGGAGTTCTGTTGGTTCTATTTCCATAATTCTTTGCATTCCGTTGGTTGCCTTTCCGCCTGCTTGTTCAGCTAAGAATGCCATTGGATTGCATTCATACAAAAGTCTTAATTTACCGTTAGGGGACTTAGCATAAGATGGATACATATAAATTCCTCCTTTTATCATATTTCTATGGAAATCAGAAACCAAAGAACCAATGTATCGAGAAGTATAAGGTCTATCTTCTTCCATTGCTTGGCAATATTTAATGTAATTTTTTACGCCTTGCGGGAATTTTACATAATTTCCTTCGTTGACAGAGTAGATTTTTCCATTTTCAGGGAAAGTCATATTCGGGTGAGAGAGGTAAAAAGTACCAATTGATGGGTCAAGTGTAAAGCCATTTACACCGTTTCCTGTGGTGTAAACCAACATGGTGGAAGAACCATAAACGACATAACCTGCTGCTACTTGTTCTGTTCCCTTTTGTAAGAAATCTTTTTGTTCTACAGGTTGTCCTGGCTCGGTCACTCTTCTGTAGATGGAAAAAATAGTTCCCACAGAAACATTTACATCAATATTAGAAGAACCATCTAAAGGGTCTATTAAAACGACATATTTACTTAAATGTCCGTTTTCGGAAGGTCTAACTTCGATATAGTTATCTTCTTCTTCGGATGCTATACCACAAACGACCTCTCTCTGAGAAAGTGCAGTGATAAATACATCATTGGCAATAACATCTAATTTTTGTTGTTCCTCGTCTTGTATATTTTTGTTTCCTGCTGCTCCGCTGATATCGGCTATTCCAGCTTTGTTGACATCTCTATTTACGATTTTTGAGGCTAATTTAATAGCACTTAATAATCTTGAAAGTTCTCCACTTGAATATTGAAAGTCGTCTTGTTTTTTGATAATAAACTCTCCTAAAGTTTGTAATGTATCTGCCATTTTGTATTTTTTTAAATAATTCCACAAATTTCGGAAAAAATTATTGTAATGGAAAATATTAGCGTAAGTTAAATTTTTATATTCACCATTAAAGTGGTATATTTGGTTTTTAAATCAAGTGTTTTTTAGTTCATCAATTAATAAAATGAAGGTTTTTAAATTTGGAGGAGCATCGGTGAAAGATGCGGAAAGTGTGGAGAATGTGGCCGTTGTATTGAAAAAACAAGGTCTTACTCCTTATTTATTGGTGGTTTCTGCAATGGGGAAAACAACCAATAATTTGGAAGAGGTACTTCGTTTGTACATGAATGATGAACAGTATTTGGAACAAATAGAGGTGATTAAAACTTTTCATTCAGATATTGCCAATACACTTTTTGAAAATAATCATTCTATTTTTGAAACCATTAATGGTATTTTCGAAGACTTGATGATTTTCTTAAGCCGAAACAAATCCAAGAATTATAATTTTATTTATGACCAAGTGGTGGTTACAGGGGAGATTATTTCTTCCAAAATATTGAGTGCTTATTTGAATAGTCAGCAGATTCATAACACTTGGTTGGATGCTCGACATTACATTAAAACTGATAATAACTATCGAGAAGGAAAAGTCAATTGGGAACTTACGGAGCAGAATATCAGTACGATTGCCAAAACTGAAAGCTATGTAACTCAGGGTTTCGTGGCGTCGGATGATAATAATTTTAATACCACTTTGGGGAGAGAAGGATCGGATTATAGTGCAGGTATTTTTGCCTATTGTCTCAACGCTGAATCAATGACGATTTGGAAAGATGTAGCAGGGGTGATGACAGGTGATCCAAGGAAGTTTGAAAAGGTAGAATTGATAGAATATCTTTCCTATAAAGAAGCGATAGAAATGGCATATTATGGAGCATCGGTAATTCATCCGAAAACCTTACAACCTTTACAGCGGAAAAATATTCCTTTTTTCGTGAAATCGTTTTTAGCTCCTCTTGAAAAAGGAACGGAAATCGGTATTGAAAAACCCGAGATAAAACCAAAAGAATCTTATATTTTAAAAGAGCATCAAGTTTTATTGAATATTTCTACCAAAGATTTTTCCTTTATTACGGAAAATCATTTGAGTATGATTTTTTCGCTTTTGGTGGATTATAAAATCAAGGTTTCCCTGATGCAGAATTCAGCGATTTCCCTTGCTTTATGCTTGGAAGATAAATATCATAACGTTCATGATTTTTCTGCTGAACTTCATGATGGATTTGAAATACAAAAAACAGAAAATGTATCTTTGTTGAGTGTTCGAAATATCGAACTGAAGAATATTGAGAAGACATTTGTAGAGCAAGAGATTTTATTAAAACAAATGAATCAACAGACTTTACAAATGGTCATTAAAACAAACTAATAACTATGAGCTTAATTACAGAAAAAGATATTATCATCGCCTCAGGGCTTGGTAAATTGGGGTTTTTGAAGAAACCAATAGCAAGTCTTGTAATGAGCTTGACTAAAATCAATAAAGTCAATGCACTTTATGATAAGATAAAAGATAAAGAGGGGCAAGATTTCTTTGAAGCTTTTGTGAAGGAGCGAGATTTAAGCTATGTGGTTTTCGAGGAAGATATTGCTAAAATTCCTAAAGAAGGAGCCTTTATTTTGGTGGCTAACCACCCTTTGGGAGCGATAGATGGGGTTTTGATGACCAAGATTTTATCCAAAGTAAGACCTGATTTTAAGGTGATGGGGAATTTTTTATTGGAGAAAATTAAACCAATGCAACCCTTTGTTGTTCCTGTAAATCCATTTGAAGGTAGGAAAGAATTGTACAGTAGTGCTTCGGGTTTAAAAGGGGCTTTGCAACACTTGAAAAATGGAGGTTGTTTAGGGATTTTCCCAGCAGGAGAAGTTTCTAATAAAAATAATGAATACAACGAAATACTGGATAAGCCTTGGGAGAAAACAGTGATTAAATTGATTAAAAAAGCCAATGTTCCTGTCGTTCCGATGTATTTTCATTGCAAAAATACGGCGTTCTTTTATACTTGTTCTAAGATTCATCCCGATTTACAGACGCTTTTATTACCGAGCGAAATGATGAGGAAACGCAAAAATCCTATCCGTATCAGAATAGGTAAAAGTATTGCTACAAGAGTGTATAATGAATATGAAAGTCTTGAAGATTTAGGGCAGTATCTTAGGAATAAAGTCTATATGATGAAATCCTATTTTGAAAAGAAAAAGAAGCTTGCCGAAATACTGAATCTTCCGAATTTAAAGATTAAATTACCTTATCAAAAAGCGGAAAATAGAATCAGTAATATTATTGATGAAACGCCTCAAGAGGATCTTATTCAAGAGATTGAAAAGCTCAGGGAAGAAGATAAGATGCTTTTTGAAAATGGTATTTATCAGGTTTATTTTGCCGAGTACAAGGATATGCCCAATATAATCCGAGAGATAGGAAGGCAAAGGGAACTGACTTTCCGAGAAGTGGGAGAGGGGACTAATCTTCCTTTTGATTTGGACAAATACGATCAGCATTATCATCATCTATTCCTTTGGGATAACCAAAAGCAAAAATTGGCAGGAGCTTACCGAATGGCGTTGGGGAGTAAAGTGATGGTCAATCACGGTATAGAAGGTTTTTATACGAGTTCTCTCTTTGAGTTTGACCAAGAATTGCAACCCTTCTTCCGAAAGGTTATTGAGATGGGTAGGGCTTATATCTCTGCGGAATATCAGCAAAAACCACATCCTCTTTTTCTGCTTTGGAGAGGTATCGTGCATGTTTGTCTAAGGAATCCTGAGCATAAATTTTTAATGGGTGGGGTGAGTATTAGTAATAAATTTTCTGATTTTTCAAAAAGTTTAATCATTGATTTTATGCGTTCTCATTACTATGATTCGCCTGTGGCTCAGTTTGTACATCCTAAGAATGAATTTAAGGTCAATATAGACAATAGGGAGCGAGATATTTTTATGAGTGAATTGAATGCTGATTTGAATAAATTAGATAAAATCATTGATGATTTGGAGCCAGAACTTCGGTTGCCTGTTTTAATTAAAAAATATTTGAAGCAGAATGCTAAAATGATAGCCTTTAATGTTGATCCTAATTTCAATGATGCTGTAGATGGGTTGATGTATATTAGAATTAGTGACCTTCCAGAAAGTACCATAAAGCCTGTTTTGGAGGAGATGAGTAATATTGATTAACGCATTTAGGAACTTTATGATAAAAAAAATAAAAATAATTGATTTGAAAATCAATGAGTTTGAGATTTGGCTCAAAAAAAGTTAAAATATTATTTGCGAGATAAGGTCAAAAACTATATCTTTGCACCACTTTAAAACAAGAGATAAAGTACAAGATGGTGCCTTAGCTCAGTTGGTAGAGCAAAGGACTGAAAATCCTTGTGTCCCTGGTTCGATTCCTGGAGGCACCACCATTAAAAGCCTAAATTTTTTTTAGGCTTTTTTTTGTTTTCAAAAACACCCGATTTGTACCCTTTTTTATGGACTTTCCCCAAAAAAAATATTTTTGAGTGCTGAAATTTGTCCAATATTTATTTTCTATATTTGTAGTGTAATTTTAATTTCTTAAAAAGATGGATAAAGGCAATAGAAAAAATTCTAATAAGTATGCTGACTTAAATAAATATCCACTTTTGATTCAAAAATCATCAAAAGCTCTTAGCTATGCTTTATATTTTTTCATTATCTCTCTTATTTGTTTCTTTATTGCTCCTTTTGGTTTGATTATTTCAATACCTACTTGTATGTTTTTTAGCATCAAATGTTTCAATATCGCATATAAACGAAAAAAACTCATTGATAAAGATGATTTTACCCATTCAAATTCCTAATACTCACTTCCGTTTGCTTGGCGATAAGATTGTACAAATCAAAAAACCACCCTTTCAGGTGGCTTAATATTTATATTTTGTTAGGTTGTTGCCGTGTGTTGAATACTCGCAATATTTTTATATCCTCTTTGTATATTTTATAAACTATCCTGTAAGAATAGGTAACGGCACGGCGTACACTTTCATCATTAAAAAACTCCTCTTTTTGATATTTATAAGGTCGGTTTGCAAAAGTTTCTGAAAACTCTAAAATAGATTTTAATACCTTTTTTGCATTGAGTGGGCTGTATTCGTGTATATAACCAATAATATTATACAAATCGGTTTCCGCCTTACTACTCCAAATGATACGCATCACTAATATTTTTTAAAATCTCATCGGTGGTTTTACCTTTGTCCTTTCCTGTTTCCATTTCGGTAATGGTTTCAGAAATTTCTTTTGTGTATTGTTCGGCTGTTAATGGTTGTCCTTTAGTATCGTATGCCACCGCTTGAGTGTCTTTTAAGGCTCGTTTTATCTTATTGAGTACATCAATATTATTAATACTCAATATTTGCCGTATTAGGCTGTTTTGTATTTCGGTCGTTGTCATTTGTTTTACATTTGGTCTTACAAAGTTAGTATTTTATCTGAAATAAAAAAACACTCTTACAGGTGGCTCCCGCTTTGGTCGGTGGTCTCCAAATTCTTTTATAGCGCCTTCTTTTAGTTTGTCCTTCCTTTTTTTTCTCTGTTGTAGTGCACTTACTAAAATCCTATTTCTCAAATCTTCCAGCTCTTTTGTAAATTCTCCTTTCTTATCAAGCTCCACATTTTACCAATTTTCGCATTGTTTTGTTATTCGGTGAATGATAAGAGCATTTTTTGCTCCAATATTATTGGCAGTTGAATATAAAAAAGGTTAGCCATTTGGAATTCATAACCTCCAAATGGCTAACCTTAGATCTTTACCGATGCGAAAGAGTGATACTATCCGTAAATTTCTTCAATTTTATCGGTGATATTGTCCATAAAGTTTTTTAATGGTTTTTCTACCATCATTTTCATAAAAGGATTAAATTTTCCTTCAAATAACATCTGAACTTCGGTTTTATCGGATTCGATATGCTTAAAAGTACTGAATAATGCAAAATCAAAATTTGAACTCGCTGATTTTAAAATGGCTTTTTCCTCGTTTACTTCGGCAATCTTCAAGGCGATTTCTGGCATTCCTTTCAGGGAGAATTTAAAACCATCTTCTCTGGATTCAAATTTTTGTAAACCTTCGGGCATTAATTCTTCGTAGTTTTCTGACTTTTTAAGCATTTCTACTAATTCTGAAATCGATTTATTCACGATTATTTTTCTTCCTTCTAAATTCATTTTATATCTTTGTATTGTTAAAGTCTAAATTTCTTACAAATGTATAAAGTTTTTATCAACGAAAAAAAATTATTACTGTCAAAACAAAAAGTAAATTTAGAAAAAAGTTTTTCTTATAAAGATTCTACTACCTTGGAAATGGCTATAGATCGACTTAATCATACCTCTTGTAAAGCAATTAATATTTATGGCGATAAGCTTGATGAAATATGGAAAGCTTTTAAAAAACTGTTTAAAAATATCGATGCTGGTGGAGGAATTGTTTCCAATAATAAAAATGAAATTTTGTTCATTAAAAGGCTTGGGAGATGGGATTTACCCAAAGGGAAAAAAGAAAAAGGAGAGCAGATAGAGCAAACCTCTGTGAGAGAAGTGGCAGAAGAAACAGGGATTGATAAATTGAAAATTAGGGACTTTATCGGTTGTACTTATCATGCCTACAAAACTAAAAAAAATGAGGTATTAAAAACCACTTATTGGTACGATATGTTTCATGATGGAAATCAAAAAGGTACGCCCCAGCAAGAAGAGGGGATTACCGAAATTGATTGGAAAAGTAAAAAACAAATCAAAAAAGAAGTGATTCCTAATACCTTTAATAATATTCAATTGATTTTAGAAGAATACCAAAAAAGTATTAAATAAAGTCAATGGCTTTTTCCAAACCAATACCTCGTGAAGCTTTTAGCAAAATGTTTTTAGATTTCACCTGATGTTCCTTGAGGTAAGTGATTAGTTCGTCAGTATTTTGGAACTTTTTTGAAGCGGATTGGGTGTTGTGAAAATGTTGACCTACCAGTATAATCTCATCAAAATTAAGGCTTTGAGCGAGGTCAATTATTGCTTGATGTTCTTTTTCGCTTTCGTTTCCTAATTCCAACATATCTCCTATAATAATGGTTTTTGACCCTTTGAATTGGTCAAAATTTTTCAAAGCCACTTGCATCGAACTTGGATTTGCATTATACGTATCTAATACCAACGTTTTATCGTCTTTTTGAAGCACCTGAGAACGCATATTGGTAGGCGTATACTGTTCAATAGCCTCTTTTATCTGCTCTATTGAAATACCAAAATATAATCCAAAACTCATGGCAGCACAGATGTTGGTGAAATTATATTCTCCTGTCAGTTGAGATAAGATATTAGTATCTTTATACCTTATTCCTACTTTGTTATTTTGGGAAAATAACGAGAATTGATAATCTGCATCGGCTGTTCCAAAAGAAATAGTTTTAATGTTCTTAGAAAGCAAACGAGCCTGAATTTCGTCAGAGAGATTCAATAAAACCGTTTTTTGATGGGTTAAGAGATAATCATAAAGCTCAGATTTCCCTTTAATGACGCCTTGATAACCTCCAAAACCTTCTAAGTGTGCTTTTCCAAAATTAGTAATATATCCAAAGTCTGGTTGAGCAAATGAACAGAGCATTTCAATCTCTTTTTGATGATTGGCTCCCATTTCTACGACTGCCATTTGGTGTTCTTTTTTAATAGAAAGCAGGGTGAGCGGAACACCGATATGATTATTCAGATTTCCAAAAGTATATTGAACGGAGTATTTTTTAGAAAGTACAGCGTGTATTAATTCTTTAGTTGTTGTTTTTCCATTACTTCCTGTAAGGGCAATAATCGGAATGCTTAGTTTTGAGCGATGGTATTTTGCCAATTCTTGTAAAAAAGCAAGTGTAGAGGGAACGAAAAAAATGTTTTTATCTTTATTCTCATATTCTTTTTGTTCTACAATAACGGCTTTTGCTCCTTTTTCTATGGCATTTTCGGCTAAGGTAGCGGCATTAAAGTTCTCTCCCGAAAAAGCAAAGAAGATATCATTTTTTTGAATTTTCCTAGAATCAATCACCACGTGATTGGCAGTGGAATAGATATGATAAAAATCGGTTACTTTCATTTTTTTATAGTCATTTTTTTTGGGGTCAGAAAAAATAAACAGGTTTCCTTTTCTTACAAATTTCATAGAAGCTTATATCGAATAATAAGGGCTTTTTGAATTGTAAACCAAGGAACTTTTGTTAAAAAATTTCCACCAATTCAAAAATAATAAATCCTGCCTAAATAAGCAGGATTTATTCACATTATTTCGATAAAAATTTATCTTTTCGTTCTTTTACTTGGTTTTCCTTTTGCATCTTGTGCTACACGGAAACCAATCCAACCGTAGGCTTTGTTTTGGTCTTTATATCTTCTCTGACCTGGGTCAAGCCAATAAGCAGTATCTCTCCAAGAACCACCTTTCACTACACGGATTTCATTGGTAATATCAGAAGTTCTTTTTCCAGTATCTTTTTGGATAATCACCCTACCTTCAGCATCTACAATAAACCCTTTTACTGGTGCGTTGTACATATTGTAAGCATCTGCACTGTCTCCTTGTTTACTGAAATCTAAAGAAGATTGTCTGTCTCCATCTTTAAAGTTCGAGTGGTCAGAAACAGTTGCTCTTGCAAACTGTCCAGGAAGCCCTCTGTACACTTTTCTTCCGTCTGCTAAAATATCATACTCCATATTTTCAGGATCTATTTTTTTGTAAGAACCATCTCCGTTTCTCAAGATTTTTTGTGGCTTATTTCCTCTATAATAATTAAAATCATTATAGTCTGTATCGATAATTGGTCTATAAACATCTGCTACCCATTCTGCAACATTACCATACATTCCGTAGATTCCTAAATCGTTTGCAGGATATTGTCTTACATCAGAAGTTCTTGAAGAACCATCATTTTTAAATCCAGCTACACCAGAGTAGTTTCCTTTACCATGTTTAAAGTTAGCTAAAAAGATACCTTTTTTTCTACCTTTTTTACCTCTAAGTTGCTCTAGTTTAGTATTTTTTCCTAAATAGTTGTTATAGTTTCTATTTTTTTGAAGTGCTAAAGCAGCAAATTCCCACTCTGCTTCTGTTGGAAGTCTAAACCTTTGAACCATGTTAGAAACAGGTGCAGAGTTAGCGGCTAACAATCTTTGGTTAGTTGTTTTGATACCAGATCTTTTACGAAGTCTTTCTTTATTAATATAGGCATCCATTTCTGGGTCATTAGCTTTGAATTTATCCATATTAAACGCTGTACCTCCTAAATTATTAGAGTCGTTCATATAGAAATCTTTACTGATAACGCCAGTTGCCATCAAATGCTTTTCGTTAGCTCTATCTGTTAACCAGTCGCAATAGTTTCTAGCTTGTGTCCAACTTACTCCCACTACTGGATAGTAATCGTATTCAGAAGATCTAAAGTAAGTTTCTGAGAAATCATTCCTTGCCAACTCGTTGTCCCAATTTAAAGTATCAGGTAATGCTCCTGTATAGATATCTCTGTAACTTGGGTCTGATGGTGGAAATACATATTTCAACCAAGTCAAATACTCACGGTATTCGTAGTTGGTTGTTTCCGCTTCTCCAATGTAGAACGAACTCACCTGCATTCTTCGAGGTGTGTTATTCCAATCGTGCATTACATCATCTTTCACCAATCCCATTGTAAAAGTTCCTCCTTCCACATAGACCATATTATTCCACTCCTTTTGCTTACTTGGCTTACCAGAGAAGAACCAACCTTTCGAGTCGTTTTTGCTCCAACCTGTGATACTTTTAACCCCTTTTGATCCTCCTCCATTATTAGAACCACCACAGCTGGTAAGTACGAATGCAGAACTCAATGCGATTAATGAAAATAACTTTAGTTTTTTCATATGTCAATATTATATATGTTTTTCGAACTACAAAGAAATAATATTTTTATTAAAAAATCAAATATTTTCTACTTTTTTTATGCTTGAAGGGAAAAAAAAAGATTTCGTAAGTGTTGTTTTAATATTTTTTTACTTTATTTGTAGTCTGTAAATCTATACTCATTATCAATTATGAAAATTTTATATTCGTTTGCTTGTTTATTGGTCAGTATTATGTTCTATGGACAGAAAATTAATATTGATTGGAATGGTTATCAAATATACGATTTTGGAATTACGCAAAAAAAACTTCCAAAGTTTAAAACGAATTTATCATCGGCGAGATCTTCTTACGATAGAAATAACCTATTTATTAATATAAAGCATCAAACCAACACTCAAAATTTAAAAATAACCAATTTGATTTGGGAAACAGTTGCTGCTAAGAATTTGTATGACCTTTCTCCCGAGCTTATTTCTACAGATGAAATTAAAAGTATTTCTTATCCTAATCGTTCTACTGATGCGAATATCAGTTTGAATCTTTTTAAGAGAGAAAATCGTACGATTAAAAGGTTGGTGAGTTTCAATATTGTGAAGGATAATAGCAAAAAATTACGCCAACAACTCACTTTTGTAGGAACGACAGACAACCCGCTTTCGAATGGGAACTTTTATAAAATTAAGGTCAATAAGACGGGGATTTATAAAATTACCTATCAATTTTTACAACAAAATGGGATTAATCCAGCGAATATCAATCCTCAAAATTTTAGAGTCTATGGAAACGGTGGTATCATGTTACCTGAATTTAACCAGGATACTAAATACAGTGCTTTACAAGAAGATGCTATTCAGTTGGTAGGTGGAGAAGATGGCGTTTGGAACGAAAACGATTATGCCCTTTTTTATGCACAAGGTAGTGATGGTTATAACCTATATGATTATACCAATGGTAATGGCTTTGTAAGAAGAGAAACAAGAACCGACCAACCCAACCACCTGAAAAATATCTATAATGATAACGCTTATTATTTTATTAATTTTGATATTGGAGCAGGAAAGAGAGTGCCCACTTTGGATGGTATCTTACCGAGTAATTTAATTACCGATTATGATGCTTATCAATTTATTGATCAAGACCAAATCAATCTTTTAAAACTCGGGAGGACTTGGGTGCAAGAAACAGCATTTGTAGATGATAAGAATATTTCTTTTAACACGCCCATATCCCTTAATGCAAATGATGATGTAAAATATAGAGTGAGAGTAATTGGGTATAAGTCTCAACAAAATAGCATTGATTTTTCTATCAATGGACAGGATGCTACCAATATCGATGTGCCCAATGGAAATGAATATTATTCTTTGGTCTATAAAGGTTCGGTAAATGGTTTGAACGGGCAAAATATTAATATTCAATTATCCCCTAATGTATCCACCAATCCTAATGGTTTGTTTTATTTAGATTATGCAGAGGTGCAATACAAGCAAAGCTTGATTTTCAATGGAGGGCAAATGAATTTTAGAGACTTTGGAATAGAAAGTGGTTCTAATCAAAGATACGGCTTTTCTGTTGCCAACGCCTCTGATATAGAGCAGATTTGGGATGTTACGGATATTACCAACGCTAAAAGGTTGACCAATAAAGGAGATAATAATAATTTTAAGTTCGCATATACTGCTGATAATCCTTATTTTAATAATGAGTTTGTGGCATTTAAGGCCAGTGCGGCTTACGAACCTGGTTTTGTAGGGAAAATAGCCAACCAAAATTTACACGGCTTACAAAATATTGATTATCTAATGATTACTCAGCCGGAAATGATGAGCCAAGCCCAAAGGTTAGCCGATTATCATCAAAACAAAAATAATTTAACTGTTAAAGTCGTAGATGTTAATAAAATCTATAACGAATATAGTAGTGGGAGTAAAGATTTAACAGCAATTAGAGATTTCGTTACCCAACTCAATACGCCTAATGGAAGTTTAAAATATGTTTTTCTTTTAGGAGATAGTAGTTTTGATTATAAAGATAAATACCCGAATAATGATAATATTATTTTTGGTTATCAAAGTGAAAATAGTGCCGATTTCATCAATTCTTATATTACCGATGATTATATCGTGATGACTTCTCCTCAAACAACAGGTTATATCTCTAATATTATTCCAGACCTTCCTGTGGGGAGACTTCCAGCGTCTAATCTTACGGAAGCCAAAGAAATGATTGATAAAACCTTGGCTTATTATAATGCTCTACCGGGACAATCTTCTCCTTTTGGTATTTGGAGATTGAATTTAGATTTCATTGCCGATGATGATAAAGATGGAGGAACGCCTTTTCATACCATTATGGATCAGGATATTGTGCATACTTTTGAGAGTAATAATACCAAACCTGAATATCATATTAAAAAGTTGTATTTAGATGCATTCAGTGCTCAGAGTTCAGCAGGAGGACAAAGGTATCCGCAAATTAATCAGGCTATCAGTAGTGATATTGGGAATGCTCTATTTATGTTTTATTTTGGGCATGGTGGACCTTATGGTTGGGCTCAAGAAAGAATTTTGACGACGGATGAAATTGGTAATTTTAATAATTTCTCCTCTATTTATAGTAGATTTCCGTTAGTTTCTACCATTACTTGTGAGTTTACCCTTTGGGATAATCCTGATATTTTTTCTTCGGGAGAGCAAGTGATGAAAAAAGAAGATGGAGGAGCTGCAACAATGATTACTTCCAGTAGAGGATTGAGTGTTTATTATGGTATTAATTTTTCGGGGATTTTAATCGATAATATTTTTGATAATACACAGAATAATGACTTTAAAAGTCTGGGAGATGCATATTTAAATGCTCGTAGAATATATGGGGCTAATTCTAATCACATGAAAGTGAATTTTTTAGGTGATCCAGCGATGAAACTGAGCAAGCCTAAAAATTTAATTCAAATTGATGAAATTCAAACACCAACTCCTAACTTGATTAGAGCCTTAGATTTTGTTACTGTGAAAGGGCGTGTTAATAAAGAAGATGGTACTTTGGATACTGACTTTAATGGTAAAGTGGTTTTGAATGTTTTTGATAAGTTAATCAATAAATCAACACTGAATAATGATGGAGATATCGAACCTATTCTTAATTATATAGAGGAAGGGAATGCTATTGTGAAAACAGCAGGGAAAGTGGAAAACGGTGTTTTTACGGTGAAGTTTTATGTTCCAAAAGATATTAATTATACCGTTGGGGAAGGTAGAATTTTAACTTATGCAGACAATGGTGAAAAAGATGTTTACAATAATATGCCCTATCAAATAGGAGGTATTAATCCTGATGGAATACAAGACGATGAACCGCCTGTGGCTCATCTGTACCTTAATAATACCAATTTTGTAAACGGAGGAATTACCAATAAAGATCCAATGCTTTTAGTTTGCCTTACCGATAATACAGGGATTAATGCAACAGGAGCAGGCGTTGGACACGATATTACGACTTATTTAGATGGGCAGGTTATCAATACAAAAATTTTGAATGATTATTATTCTCCAGGAGAAGGAAATGGTTGTAAGGCGGAAGATTTGGAGGAATTTCAAAAAGGCTCTGTCACCTATCCCTTACGAGGTTTAAAGAAAGGAAAACACACTTTAACATTTAAAGTTTGGGATATCAACAATAATTCTACAACAGAATCGTTAGAGTTTATAGTGAAAGACCCAAATGAAGATAATTTGGTCATCAATAGATTATTGAATTGGCCAAATCCTTTCACGGATAAGACGTATATTCAATTTGAACACAATTGTGATGATATTTTGGAGGTGAATGTTCAGATTTATACCATTACGGGTAAATTGGTTAGAAATATTCGTCAGACTGTTTCGGCTGAACCTTATTTGGAAGGATATAGAACGCCAAGACAGGCAATTGAGTGGGATGGTAAAGACGATTTTGGAAGCAATGTAGCCAAGGGTACTTATATTTATAAAGTTTTTGTAAAGAGTACCAACCCAGAAAAATGCAAAGGAACGGCACAGGCGATAGAAAAAATGGTTATATTAAAATAATTTAATATATTTGAAGAATTTTAAAAAAAGAATAAAAAAGACTATTATATGGATTTAACGAAAAAAATACTTTTAGGTATAGGAATGGGATTAGCAACAACTGCTTTTTCTCAACAGAATCTTCGACCAGTACTTACAGGAGCTCCTTTCTTGAGAGTTGCCCCAGACGCTAGGGCAGCAGGTATGGGAGATCAAGGGGTAGCGACTTCAGCTGATGTGTTCTCACAATTTTGGAATGCTGCAAAGTATCCATTTAGCAGAAATACTTCGGGAGTTGGGGTTAATTATTCACCGTATTTATCTAAATTAACCAGTGATGTATTTTTATTATATGGTTCTTATTATAAGTTTTTAGGTGAGGAAGAGCGTTCTACTATCTCTGCCAGTGTTTATTATTTCAATATGGGAGCAGTAGATTTAAGAAAAATTGTTTCTCCAGGAGTAGTAGCTAACGAAGGGACGGCTAAGCCTAGTGAATTTGCCCTAGATGTTGCTTATGCACTGAAACTTTCTGACCAATATTCTATGGCGGTAACAGGTAGATTTGTTCGTTCCGATTTATCAGGAGGGTTCAATACTGATACCACTTTGAAACCTGCCAATTCTTTTGCAGTAGATGTTTCTGGATATTATTCATCTCCAAAATTTGGTACAGGAGATATGGAGAGTAGTGTTAATGGAGGATTTGCTATTCAGAATTTAGGTCCTAAGTTAAACTATTCAGCGGATGACGATTCAAGAGCGTATATGCCAACCATGGCGAGGTTAGGAGTTGGATACAATATGCATTTAGATAGTAAAAATACCATTTCTTTAAGCGTAGAAGGTTCTAAACTTTTAGTACCGGGTGCAGAGAAAGTGGGTGTAGATCCTAATACTCAATTTGATATTTACGAAGTTCCTAATGTAGGAGTAATGGAAGGAATTGGGAAGTCTTTTAAAAACGAAAAAAGTTTAATGTTCTCTGGTGCTGCGGAATATAATTATGATAATGCTTTCTTTATTAGAACAGGTTATTTCAAGGAGAGTGATGTGCAAGGGGCGAGACAGTTTGCTACCGCTGGTGTTGGTATCAAATATAATTCTTTGGGATTAGATGTTTCTTATCTTTTAAACACTTCGAAAATCAATACTGCTTTGGATAATACTTTGAGATTTGGATTGACTTGGAATATTGGCGAAGAGACAACTAACGGTCGTTAGTAAGACGAAATATTTTATATCAAAACTCCGATAAAGCATCGGAGTTTTTTTATTGCGGTTATTTTAACACAAAATGGTATTATAAAACTAATCCATATCTTTGCCACTTCAAAATAACGATAGAAAAGAATGCAATATAAAGGTCAAATTCAAAAATTCATTAGCAGTCAGTATGTTTTTTCTGGTATCAGAATTACCCTTGCTGCCGTTATTCCAAGTCTTATTTTGGCTTATTTTGGACTTTTAAAAGACTATTTTTTATTTCCATTAGCAACGAGTTTCGCTGGACTAACGGATATTACAGGACCTTATATCCGAAGAAGAAATTCGTTGATAATGACTATTTTTTCTTTTTCATTCGTTGTTTTTGTGGCTTGTTTAGTAAAAGATTATCCACCATTAATCTACTTTGAAATTATTGTTTTCACCCTGTTTTTTGCTATGATTGGCGTTTATGGGCAACGAATGGCAACGGTAGGTGGATTGACTTTGGTGGTTTTCTCCATCTTTGTGCAAGGTTCATTAGACCCAACGAGTTCCATTCTTAAAAATGTACTTTTGGTAGGAGCGGGAGCCTTTTGGTTTTTAGTTGTTTTTATGGTGTTGATGAAACTTCAGCCGTATAAATTACCGAGCCAAATTATTGGGGAGAATTACCTTGAACTTTCCAAATACCTGAAACTTAGGGCTCAACTTTTTTCGCCTAATGCCAATAGAAATGAGATTTTAAAGAAGATTATCGCTCATCAAGTCGTGATTAAAAATCTTCAAGAGGAATCTCGAGAAGTCGTTTTCAAAACCAGAACCATTGTCAAGGAATCCACTACTCAAAGTAGATTATTAATGTTGATGTTTCTGAATGCTATCGATTTGTATGAGCAACTTTTAACCTCCAATCAAAATTATACAAAACTCCACCAAAGATTTGGTGATAATGATATTTTACCGAAAATCAGTGAATATTTGGTTTATCTTTCCAAAGAAATTGAAAATATCGGTATTGGCTTACAAGCAGGAAAAAAACGAAAACCGATTAAAAATATTCATCAAGAATTAGAGCAACTCTATAATGCTTATTTTCAGTTAAGAAAAGAAAAAATATCGCCGGAAAATTTGGAAGATTTAATGTCTTTACGATTAATTTTATCAAGGATAAAGGACACGACGAAGGCGATAGAAACCATTTACAAATACCTGAATCAAGATACTAAAATCGCCAAAAGTTTATCCACAGGGTTGGATTACGAAAAGTTTGCTCCGCATCAGGAAAAATTAAATTTCAAGGTTTTTATCAATAATTTTTCTTTAAAGTCGGCTCATTTTCGTTATGCTATCAGAATGAGTTTTGCGATGGTTTTGGGTTATGCGATTTCACAATTGGATTTTTTAGGAATAGGACATTCTTATTGGATTTTGATTACCATTGTAGCGATTATGCGACCAGCTTATAGCGTTACCAAACATCGGAATATTTTACGGGTTTATGGAACGATTTCAGGAGCGATTTTGGCGTATTTAATTTTAACTTATATTCATCATCCGATTATTTTATTGCTGATTACTTCACTCAGTATGATACTTTGTTTTTCCTTTATTAAGGGGAAATACGCTTGGGCGGTTTTCTTTATGACGATTTATATTTTCATTACTTTCAATTATTTGCAACCTAATTCCGTCAACGAATTATTCTTCGATAGGTTGATAGATACTTTTGTGGCAGGTTCTGTGATTTTCATTGCGTCTTATTTTGTCTTGCCTGTTTGGGAGAAGCAAATTATTTGGAGTTTAATGAAGAAATCTTTGTTGGCAAATCAAGCCTATTTTGAAATCAGTATTCGGAGGAATGAGCAGGAAAAGCCTTCGGTTTTAGATTATAAATTAAGGCGAAAAGATGCGATTATTCACTTGGCGAATATGTCGGATGCGTTCCAGAGAATGCTTTCTAATCCCAAAATTGCCGAGGAGAAAATGCGAACGATTCATCAGTTTGTGAACACCTCTCACCTGATTACAGCCTACATTGCTTCGCTTGCTCAGTATTTTGAAAACGAACGCACTTTCCCTGAAATTGATTTTCATTTTTGGCATCAAAAAATCAATTCCGAAATGAATAAAACGATTGCCCTTTTGGAGGATAAAATGGATGAGGTTGATTCTGAAGAAACAAAGGAGCATCATCAAAGTATTGTTCATCAATTGATTGAAAAAAGGAAAACCGAAATCGAAAATGAAAAGTTTGTGGATTTCAGAGATATTAATCAAACGATGTATTTAACAGAACTGAAAAATATTCAGAATCTATTGGAGCTTATTTTTGATGTGAGTCTTGAGCAAAGGAAAAGTTTTACCCCATTTACACTTTAATAATTCACATAACGAATTTGTAAATCGTGTTGTTGATAGTTAGTGAAATGACCGATTATTGTACTATCGCCAAATAATAATCTTCCATTTTCATGACTTTTGCGGTATAAAAATCTTCAGTGTTTTCATCAAAAACTCGGCAAGAAATTTTGTCTAATGTATTTAACTCAAAGGGGAAAACTTCATAATGTTTTTTCAAAGACCAATGTTTACTCGGGTGGAGTTTATACAAAGCTTCTTTGATACACCAAATAATCGTAAGATAATCCACTTCTTTTTTTAGCCATTTTTCTTCGTTGGCGTTGATGAATTTTGGGCTTAGTTTTTGGATTTTAGGCTGAACTTTTTCAAGGTCTATGCCTACCTTGTTTTTAGCGATTGCCAATCCAGCAAAAGGGAAAGAATGCGTAATCGAAAGATGCTTTTGAGTGGAACCAAAATAAGGTTCTCCTGTTGCTTTATACAAAATCTTATCTTCAGGGAAATCAATATTTTTCAAGGCTCGTATCATGATAAATTCGGTTAATTTTTTATTCCGATACTTTTGAACCTTTTCTATATTTTCTTTTTCAATTAATTTTTCCGCATCTAAAATGTCTGTCTCATCGTATTTCCAAAGATAAACCTGAGTGTCTTGATGTTTTATGGTTTTGTATAAAGGCATTTCGGCATTTTTTATTCACAAATGTACATAATAATATTTTTTATGTATTTTTGTTTTTATGATAACAGTAGAAAAATTTACATTTAATCCTTTTTCTGAAAACACTTATATTGTTTACAACGAAAAAAAAGACGCTTTTATAATAGATGCAGGGAATTTTCATCCGCAAGAAACTGCTCTTTTGGAAGACTTTATTAAAGATAAACAATTGAAGATTAAAAATATACTCATTACGCATGCTCACCTTGATCATGTTTTTGGTTTGCAATGGGCTTTTGATACCTATCGTGTTCCTGTGCTTTTGCATCAGATAGAGCAAGAGATTTTGGATCGAAATCCTGATAGTGCAAGGCGTTATGGCTTTGATTGTAAAAAATTCAATGGAGAAATAAAGTATGTTGAAGAGGGAAATAAATTATTTTTAGGAGAAGATGAGTTTGATGTTTATCATCTGCCAGGGCATTCTCCGGGGCATATTGCGTTTTGTCATCAGGCGCAAAAGTTTATTATTTCTGGTGATGTACTTTTTCAAGGAAGTATAGGGAGAACAGATTTGTATAAGGCGGATCATCAGCAACTTTTGGAGAGTATAGAAAATAAACTTTTTACGCTTGACCCTGAAACAAAGGTGTATTGTGGACACGGCTCTCCAACTAATATTGGTTTTGAAAAGGAAAATAATCCTTTTTTCTAAACCCAACTCCAAATGATAAGATTAGCTGAATATTCTTAGTCTTTTGTATGTGAATTAAGCACGATGGTTACAGGTCCATCATTTATGAGACTGACTTTCATATCAGCACCAAAAATTCCTTGCTCAATTTTGAGGCAGGATTTTTTTATTTCCGAAACAAAATAATCCATCAATGGAATAGCATTTTCGGGCTTCATCGCTTTGATAAAAGATGGTCGGTTGCCTTTTTTATAATCCGCCAATAAAGTGAACTGACTAATACACAATATTTCACCTTCAATATCTTTTACCGAGAGGTTCATTTTCCCATTTTCATCCGAAAAAATTCTCAGATGTAGGATTTTTCTAATCAACCAATCGGCATCTTCTTGTGTGTCGTCTTGATGAATGCCAATTAATAATATTAGTCCTTTTTTGATTTCACCCACAATTTTGCCTTCTACCTTTACATTGGCTTCGGAAACTCTTTGTAATACGATTTTCATTAGTTAGTAATAGTTAAATGATTGTTGTTCGGTTGGTAATACACAAAGTATCTTTTAGGCGGAATTTCGGCAATTTTTACAGGTTCGCCTGTTAGTAAAATCCATTCTGCACCATCTTTTGGACAGATGATTTTAATATCGTTCTCTACTTTTAGTCGAGTGTCTTGGCTGGGGCAAATATGAGGAGCATTTCTATCATAAGCGATAAATCCATTGGTGGTTCTAATGAGGAGAAGTCCTTTTGTGCCAGCATTTTGTTCGTTAATATAAACCCAACCGCCCACATTTTGTAAAGGCTGATAAGCAGGGAGGTTCAGGTTGAGGCTAACATTAATATTCACATTCGGGAAACAATCAATCGTTTCTTCTCTATTTTTACAAGAGTTGAAAGCTAAGTTGTTGATAATTATTAATATAAATAAAATTTTGAAATGTTTCATTATTCTCATTGAAAAATATTTTGTATATTTGTCCTATTAAAACCAAAGGAGTAAAAATTGTCTGACATTAGTTCGGATAATTTTTTTATTTCTATTTACAAAATTAAGAAAAATTATGGCAACATATGTTACGAAAGAAGGATTAGAAAAAATGAAAGCCGAGTTGGAGCAGTTGGAAACAGTAGAAAGACCAAAAGTTACCCAACAGATTGCCGAGGCGAGAGATAAAGGAGATTTGTCCGAAAATGCAGAATATGATGCAGCAAAGGAAGCGCAAGGGTTGTTGGAAATGAAAATTGCTAAATTACAAGCTATCATAGGAGATTCTAAAGTAATAGATGCTTCTCAATTGGATACTTCTAAGGTATCGATTTTAATGACTGTGAAATTATTAAATCACGCTACTAAAAAGGAGCAAACTTTTACATTAGTTCCTGATAACGAAAGTGATATTAAGAAGGGTAAAATCTCTGTCAATACCCCAATTGCCAAAGGGTTATTAGGTAAAAAAGTAGGCGAAACTGCCGAAATTCTTTTGCCCAATGGTAATAAATTGGTCTTTGATGTTTTGGAGATAGAATTGAAGTAATTCAGTTATTCAGTATTCTAGTTATCTAGTGTTTTAGTTATCTAGTATTCTGACTACTAACTACTAGGTTACTGACTACTAGACTAACTAAACAACTATAAAAAAATGAGTTCAATATTTACAAAAATCGTTAATGGTGAAATTCCTGCCTACAAGATTGCGGAGGATGAGCGTTTTTTGGCGTTTTTAGATGTAATGCCTTTAGCGAAAGGGCATACTTTGGTCATTCCCAAAAAGGAGGTCGATTTGATTTTCGATTTAGACACCGAAGAATATAAAGATTTGTGGGCTTTTGCGCAGAAGGTGGCAAAAAAAATAGGGAAGGCAATTCCTTGTAAAAGGGTAGGAGTAGCAGTGATTGGCTTGGAAGTTCCTCATGCACATATTCATTTGGTGCCACTTCAATCCATGGACGACTTGAATTTTAATAAAGAAAGATTGGAATTATCGCCAGAGGAGTATAAAGAAATACAAACCATGATAATTGATTAATGTACAATGACTTGATGAGTAATGATGAATGATTAGATGTACAATGATGAATGATTAGATGTTAAACAACACAATACAGTAAATCAATAAATCAAAAATCAATAAGTCATTAATACAATAAATCATAAATCAATAGGTCAACAAATCATTATACAAAAAAAAGAAAAAAATATGAATCCAAACCAATGTTCCTTTTGTGGAAGGCAGAGGAAAGAAGTACAAATGTTGATTTCTGGTCAGCAGGGTTTTATATGTGAGCATTGTATAGAACAGGCTCATGCGATTGTAAAGGAAAGTGGAGGTGCAGATGGGTTTTCTCCTGCCGAGACGATGACCGATTTGAAGAAACCCAAAGAGATTAAGGCTCATTTGGACGATTATGTTATCGGTCAGGATCAAGCCAAAAAACAGTTAGCGATTGCGGTTTACAATCATTACAAAAGATTACTCCACGCTAAGGAAGAAAATAAAGAAGTTGAGATTGAGAAATCCAATATTTTAATGGTTGGAGAAACGGGGACAGGGAAAACGCTATTGGCAAAGACGATTGCTAGAGAACTGAATGTTCCTTTTTGTATTGTAGATGCAACGATTTTGACAGAAGCGGGTTATGTAGGAGAAGATGTGGAGAGTATTTTGTCGAGGTTATTGATGGTCGCAGATTATGATGTAGATAAGGCAGAAAAAGGAATTGTCTTTATTGATGAGATTGACAAAATTGCTAGGAAAGCTGATAATGCGAGTATTACGAGAGATGTTTCTGGAGAAGGTGTTCAGCAAGGTTTATTGAAATTATTGGAAGGTAGTATTGTGAATGTTCCACCACAAGGAGGTAGAAAGCATCCTGACCAAAAGTATATTCAAGTGAATACAAAAAATATTTTGTTTATTGCGGGAGGAGCGTTCGATGGTATTCAGGAGATTATCGAAAGACGACTGAATAAACATGCGATTGGTTTTAGTAAAGAAGAACAGGGTGAAAATGAAACGGATAATTTGTTGAGGAATATCAATGCGATAGATTTAAGGAAGTTTGGTTTGATTCCAGAATTGCTAGGAAGATTTCCGATTATCACCTATTTGGATAAACTGACCAAAGAAACAATGATAAGAATCATGAAAGAGCCTAAAAATTCTATTGTCAATCAATATGTAGAATTATTTAAAATGGACGGAACCGATTTTGTGTTCACCGATGAAGGGATAGAGAAAATTGTGGAAGAGACCATGGAAAAAGGTCTTGGAGCAAGAGGTTTAAGAGGAACAACTGAAAAAATGTTGGAAAACTATATGTATAATGCAGGAGAGCAAAAGGAAATCAAAATTTAGTTTTAGGCGATGTTTTTTTTGGCATGGTTTTTGATTCTCCAAGGACGAGTTTAAATATTTTTTAATTTAATTTGTTAGATATAAAATAAATGTTTTATATTTGCAAAATAGTTATAGTATATAAAAAACATAAAATTTTTTAATATGAAGAAAAAAATAACAACTTTAATGGCTTTAGCATTGGCAATTTCTTCTGTGTCCGCACAGCAAGTGATGTGTCATGTTGATAAAGATGCCTTAGTTTATGTGGGCAAAGATGCGTTGGTATATAATGGTGGAGGATTACAGATTAAAGACACTGGAAAGTGGGAAAACCATGGTAGTGTAATGGTAGATGCTACTGCAGCTGATGTGTTTAAAACACTAGATGCAACAGGTGCTGATAAAACTGATGGTGGGAATTTTTATAATAGAATAAATGATACTGCAACGGGGTATGATTATTCCAAAGTTGGGGAAATGAATACTTATGGTCAGTTATCGATTCATGGAATTACACAAGCTAATCTTACTGGAATTGTCAACCAAGAATACCAAAGAGAATCTAATGGTGCTTACCAACAGATTGGATTACCGTTTTATAAAAAGGACATTATTGATGGACTTTCACAAGATTTTGGAGTTACTTTTACTGACGAAAGATGGACGGTGAAGGAGCCTCTATATTTTGATAATGCCAGTGCAGTATCCGAAAGTATAGGTTATGGTGATGATACAGGAGTATATGGTTGTACTTATTTCATGTTAGGAGCCGAGAATTCAGGTTTAGATACTACAGTGAAGCATACTTTGGTTGGAGTTCCTTTTGCTGAAGAGGCAACACCCGATTTGACTTTAGATTATTCAGCAGTGGGGGTTAATTTTGGTCCAGGTGGAACCAATATTAACAACTATAATGAGTTGTATAATACTTATATCCAGGATGCTTTTCATCAAGGGAATGATTGGGAAGGCGACTTTGGTAAGAACCTATATCAGTTTGGTAACCCTTATTTAACTAATCTTGATTTATCTTATATTCATCAGAATGCAAATGGATCTAACTTGTCAAATATTTATGGAGTTAGACTGCAACACACAGGCGTTACTTTTGGTGATCAAGTTGGTTCTGCAGCAGCTACTTATCGATATGTTACTTATCCTACTGGTGTACCAACTGGTGATGTTGATCGTTTGATCGTTCGTCCTATGGATACTTTTGTGGTAAAAATGAAAGATAATACTGGGGCTAATCAAGCTTTGAATTTTACGAATTTAAGAAGATTTAAGTATGAGACTAGGATGAGCTCAGTTCCTTATGGGGTGGCAGCACCTAGAAATAATGCTAATTCTACTGTAAAACAATTAGGTATTATTGGTTTAGATAGCCAAGGTAATGAGGTAGGTAGAACTTACTATGTGGTTTATGCTGGTGCGACAACAGGATTCTCAGAAAATAATGTTAATTCAGCACAGGTTAAGGCAGCGAGTGCAAATCCTATTGGTTCTTATGAAGAGAGTCCAGAAGGAGGGTATGATACTAATCTTTGGAATACCTATTGGTTATACATTAATGAAGCTAATGAAAATGATTTCTTAGGTAAGAATATTAAGGTACATAGTTACAATACTAATATTACTTCTTTGAAGTTTGAAATCAGAGAAAATGCATCATTGGTGCCGAATGGAACTCATCAGTTAGCACAAGGGATAGGTTTCTATTATAAGAATACCAATGGACAAGTGAAACAAGTGAAACAAGGAGATATTGTACCTCTTGAAGGATATACTAACAATAATTTAGCTTACGACTTTTATTACGGAGAGCCTTTGGTTTTAGGAACTCAAGATCAAGCAGGAGTAACTTCAAGAACGAGAGTAGTGTACAGTCCAACACATCAAAATTATATAGTAATGTTTGATTCTAATTGGAAAAAGGCTGAAGTTAAGGTATATGATATGAGTGGAAAATTGGTTATTTCAGAGAAGAATGTTGATGCATCATCTGATTATGTAATCAAACTCAATGATAATTTGAAAGCAGCGTACACAGTAAAAGTAGTTTCCGAAAAAGGAGAAGAAGTAATAACAAAAATTTTAAAATAATAAAAGATGATAAAGAATATGCAAACTCAAGTGAAAAAAATCGTAATGGCTCTTATCTTGTTCGTTTATGGTATGATGTCAGCTCAACCAGGAGGTGCACCAGGAGGTGTAGGAACAAGTGGTCCAGGTGCAAGACCGCAGTCCTCAATAGATATGTATGTATGGCTACTTGCTATATTTGCAGTAGCAATGGTAGGTTATTATGCTTATCAGCAGTATAAAAGAAAAGCCATTTCGTAAGCTTTTAATAATTCAAAAAAACTCGCTAATTATACTGGCGAGTTTTTTTATTCTTAGACCTATCTTTCCATTACACTTATCATTAATACAATAATCAATCATAAAAAATGAAGAAACTAAGTATACTTTTAATCATGCTATTTTTTAGTGTTTTAGTACAAGCACAGTTTACAATTCATATTCATATGAATAATAATTCGTTGGGTAAACAAGCGATACTCTATCAATTAGATGGTTCTAAATACGTTATTATAGATAGTAAAAAAACAAAAAAACAGCTTAAGTTTAAAGTAAAAGAACCTTATACTGGGATGATGAAAATCTATTGGGCAGATACCAATCAGACGCTTAATTTTATTTCCGAAAATAAAAAAGTGGAAATAGGATTGACTGTGGAAAATCGTAATATAAAGGATATTGATTTTATTGATGCTTCTAATAAATTAATGAACGAAGTACAAGATAAACAACATAAAAATGAGTATATTTTTCCTGCTTTGGTACAAATAAAATCTTATTATAGACCAAATACGAGTTTTTATCAATCACTTGAAAAGGAGATTAGCAGATTAGGAGAGAAAGTAATTATTGATAAAGAAAAACATCCTTTTGTTGATTATTATCATACCAATTATAATCAGTATTTAGTTGAAAATGCTACCAAAGCAAAACCGAGTAAAGAGGATATTATACAATTCATGTCTTCTTCCAACGAAATGTTAGAAACCTCTTCTTTATTGAGACCTTTGTTGATTAGCTATCTTAGCCAATCTAGAGACAATGTGGAGGCTTCTGTGGATAAATTATTGGATGCTTTATTGATTGATACACCAAGGGGGCAAACCGTTTTGTCAGAAATGATAGATTTGTTTTCGGCTTATGGAATGGAAGACTACGAAAAGCAGTATTTAGCCAAAGCCAAGGGGCTTAAATGTACTATTAATGATAGATTGAGTAGTACCATAGAGGTGCATAAAGGAACAGAAATAGGAGCGACCTTTAAGAACTATATTTTTTCTAAAAATGTAAAAAATACCAAAGTTAAATCCCTACACGATATAAAGGCAAATAAAAAAGTGATTGTTTTTTGGTCCTCAGGTTGTGGACATTGTAAAAAAGATTTACCTCAAATTTTAGAAAAATATAATCAATTAAAAACTAAAAATGTTGAGGTTATTGGTTTATCATTAGATACTTCGAAAGCCGAGTACGAAAGAGAAATAAAAGCTTTTCAGTGGGTAAATGATTCACAATTAAGAGGTTGGAATAGTACTTACGCAGATGATTATAATATTAATGGAACACCAACATATTTTATCTTGGACAAAAACAACAAAATAATAGCAAAACCTTCACGAGCTGAAAATGTTTTGGACTATTTTAAGGTAAAATGATTTGGTGATTTTAAAAAAAGTTTTTATATTTGCACCACTTTTACGGCGAGGTAGCTCAGATGGTTAGAGCGTCGGATTCATAACCCGGAGGTCACGGGTTCAATTCCCGTTCTCGCTACTATTGAAGTCTAACAATTCAAATATGAATTCGTTAGACTTTTTTTTTGGATGATTTTAAGGGAAAAGGTGTAGGATTAATTTCGGCTATACGGTTTATAAAATACTTTTTTCGATGGTACAGGAGTTTTCTTGATAAGACCTATTAATCGGTATAAAAGCCAACAAAATCGCCTAAGTAAACTTAGACGATTTTGTTATTGATTGATATTCTGAATTAATATCTATAATATTCAGGTTTGTAAGGACCTTCAACGGTTACACCGATATATTTCGCTTGTTCTTCGCTTAGTGTTGTCAGTTCTACCCCGATTTTTGCTAAGTGTAATTTCGCTACTTTTTCATCTAAATGTTTAGGCAACATATAGACTTCATTTTTGTATTTTTCAGAATGATTCCAAAGCTCAATTTGTGCTAAAGTTTGGTTGGTGAAAGAATTACTCATTACAAAACTTGGATGTCCAGTCGCACAACCTAAATTTACCAATCTTCCTTCCGCTAAAACAATAATATCATTTCCGTTAATCGTGTATTTATCTACTTGTGGCTTGATTTCTACTTTGGTATTACCATAGTTGTTGTTCATCCATGCCATATCAATTTCGTTATCGAAGTGTCCGATATTACAAACGATAGTTTTATCTTTCATCGCTTCAAAATGCTCTCCACGAACAATATCTTTATTTCCTGTGGTCGTAATGACAATATCAGCTTTACCAACAACGGTTTCTAATTTTTTCACTTCATAACCGTCCATTGCCGCTTGTAATGCACAAATTGGATCAATTTCCGTAACGGTAACGATAGAACCTGCTCCTCTAAACGATGCTGCTGTTCCTTTTCCTACATCTCCGTAACCGCAAACAACTACTCTTTTACCCGCTAACATGACATCAGTTGCACGACGAATCGCATCCACAGCAGATTCTCTACAACCATATTTATTGTCGAATTTCGATTTTGTTACCGAATCATTTACATTAATGGCAGGAATTGGTAAAGTACCGTTTTCCATTCTTTCGTATAAACGGTGAACACCTGTTGTCGTTTCTTCCGATAAACCTTTGATATCTTTTACCAAGTGAGGATATTTATCTAAAACCATATTGGTTAAATCTCCACCATCGTCCAAAATCATATTCAATGGTTTTCTTTCCTCTCCAAAGAATAAAGTTTGTTCAATACACCAATCGAACTCTTCTTCGTTCATTCCTTTCCAAGCGTAAACAGGAACTCCTGCTTTGGCAATTGCTGCTGCTGCTTGGTCTTGTGTAGAGAAAATATTACATGAACTCCAAGTTACTTCTGCTCCTAATTCCACTAAAGTTTCTATTAAAACTGCCGTTTGAATGGTCATATGAAGACAACCTGCAATTCTTGCTCCTTTCAATGGTTGCTCATCCTTGTATTCTTTTCTAAGGCTCATTAAACCGGGCATTTCTGCCTCTGCTAATTCTATTTCCTTTCTTCCCCAATCAGCTAAATTAATGTCTTTAACTTTGTAAGGTGTATATTCTGTTTTCATATATCAAATTATTTTTTGCGAAGGTAAGCATTTTTTTTAGGGTAACCATATTAAGCACCTGTTTAAATTTTAACGAAAACTAAAGTTTTATGGATTTTTGATGGACTTATATGACTTTTTCTTTTTTTTAATTCAAAAATGAGTATATTCGTATTTCATGAAAAAGATAACGATTTTATTTTTAGTCCTGATGATAAAAATTCAGGCACAAGAAATTGCGAGTGTGCAATTATTTAATCCTCAAACGAACGATGAGACACCTGTAATCGGTTTTAATGAAAAATTGATTTTGCGTTTTGATGATTTATCGAACGGAAGTACAGCGTATCGTTATACGATTAAACATTATGATAGAAATTGGGAAGACGATGGGCTTTTTTTTACCGAATATGCAAAAGGGAGTTTAAATGGACAGATCAATAATTTTGATTATTCATTCAATACTTTACAGGCTTATACGCATTACCAATTGACTTTTCCAAACGAGACTATTCAACCCAAAATTTCGGGGAATTTTAAAATAATTGTTTATGAATACGATGAAGATGAACCGATTTTTACTCAAAAATTTTGTGTGGTAGAAAAAGGAGCAGAATTAGCACTGAATATTTCAAGAACAAGTGATGCTCAGCGTCCACAACTGAATCAAAGGGTGCAAGTGAGAGCCGTTGGTGAAGGTGCCGTTTTTACGAATAATGCCAATGGTCTTTCTTTGAATCTTATTCAGAATAATCGATGGCAGTCAGGTTTTTATGATTTGATGCCGAGTTCTAATTTGGGTAATCAGTTGTTGTTTCAGCAAAGAGAATTGGCGTTTGCGGGGAATAATGAGTTTTATTATTTTGACAATAAAAATATTCGTGGAGCTTTTGATATGGTAGCGGATACAAAAATAATAGATGGTAAAAATCATACTTATCTGCATCCTGTTTGGGCTTTTCCGTTGAATTATCAGTTTCAAGGTGATGTTAATGGAGCTTTTTATTTCCGAAGAAATGATTTGGGCATAGAGCGAGATGCCAATAAAGAAGGTGATTATGCTTGGGTTTATTTTTCCCTAGACTCTGAGCCTGTGGAGAAGGAAATCTATGTTTTAGGTGTTTTTAATGATTATCAACCCAATGAAAAATCAAGAATGTATTACGATGAAAAATCGAAAAAATACATCGCTAAAATATATTTAAAACAGGGCTTTTATAGTTACCAACTTGCCACGAAAGACGCAGATGGAAATCTTAATTTTGGTGAAATTAATGGTAATTTTTGGCAAACCGAAAACCTGTACCAAGCTTTTTTATATTATCGTCCTTTCGGTCAGAACTATGATGGATTATTAGGTTATGGCGAGTTTAGAAAGCCTATTCATTAAATTTGATAAAGTGTGAGCGGTTAAAGGAAAACTGGTGCAATGATAAAAGTACAATAGATTTAAACAAAATCCATTTTTTGAATTTTTGTTTAAATCTATTTGATTATAATTTTAAAGCCGAAATGCTCTTAGTTAGATTATTTTTTCCACTTGATATTACAACCTAAACTTGGCAATTGGTCTTCCGACTGAGGTGCTCCTGCCAAAAGATTTTCAAAAGCAACAATTAAATCTTCGCCCGTTACTTCTTTATTATTTCCTGGTCTAGAATTGTCCATTTGTCCTCTGTAAATTAAATCCAATTTATCATCAAAAAAATAAAAATCAGGTGTACAAGCCGCATCATAAGCCTTTGCAACCGACTGACTTTCATCGTATAAATAAGGGAATTCAAATTTCCTATCAATCTGAAATACTATCATTTTCTCTGGAGAATCGTCAGGATAATTTTCAATATCATTAGCATTAATCGCAATAAATTCAATTCCTTTCTCTTGGTAATCTTCGTATAATTCTGTCAGTTTATTAATAATATGGATCACAAAAGGACAGTGATTACACATGAAAATCACCAAAGTTCCCTTTTCTCCTTTTAAATCTTCTAAAGACTGAATTTCATTATTTTGTGATGGATTAGGAAGCTCAAAATAAGGAGCCTTTGTTCCTAAACTTAACATATTAGATGGAGTATTTGCCATAATTTATTGTTTTATATTATATTTTTCTTCGAGCAAAGATAAGGTTTCTTTTAATGAATTTTCAAAATCTACCCAATGTATATTATTTTCTTTTCGGTACCAAGTCAGTTGCCTTTTGGCAAACCTACGAGAGTTTTTCTGAATTTCGGAAATCGCAAAATCCAAATCCCATTTTCCTTCCAAATAGTTGAATAATTCGGTATAGCCAACCGTTTTTAAAGGAACCAAATCTTTATATTCTACCATTGATTTCACTTCATTCAGCAATCCTTTTTCCATCATTTTCTCCACTCGCCGATTGATTCGGTCATAAATAATGGCTCGGTCGGCTTTTAAACCAATTCTTATGACCTTAAAATCTCGCTCTTTTTTAGGCTGATTTATGAGTTCGGTATAGGTTTTTCCCGTTTGCCAAATAACATCTATTGCTCTTAAAAATCGCCTTGGATTTCCTTTATCCACTTTCTCGAAATACGCCCAATCCAATTCCTTTAAAATGCTGTGTAAACCTTCCAAACCTTCTTCCTCTAAAATAGCATTCAGTCTTTGTTGGTTTTCTGTATTGGTTTCTGGTAAATCGTTCAGCCCTTCTATCACGGCTTTTTCGTACATCATACTTCCACCGACTAAAATGGCGACATCATTTTTTTTGAAAAGTCTTTCTAATAAATTTAAGGCATCCACCTCATACTGACCAATAGAATAATAATCTTTCACAGATAAATTACCAATGAAATGATGCTTGGCTTGGCTAAGTTCCGTTTCATCTGGAGCTGCTGTTCCAATAGGGATTTCTTTAAAGAATTGCCGAGAATCACAAGACACGATTTCGCACCCAAAGTGCCTTGCCAAATCTATCGCTAATTTGGTTTTTCCTATTCCCGTTGTTCCAATAATTGATAATAAAATTTTCACGGTGCTAATTTAATTCTTTATCTTTGTAATTCAAGTACAAATATATGATATTATCAATGACTGGCTTCGGAAGAAGTGAAGGGATTTTTGAAGGAAAGAAAATAACAATAGATGTTAAATCATTAAACAGCAAAGGCTTAGATATTAATTTGAAAATGCCGTCTCGTTTTCGAGAAAAAGAGTATGAAATCAGAAAAGTTTTAACTCAAAAAATAAAACGAGGAAAAACGGAATGTTTTATCAATATTGAAAGTTTAGATGATGCTAATGAAGTGAAAATCAATCATCATTTAGTGAAGTCTTATATTCAAGAATTACAGTCCATCTCACCTGAAAGTCCGCACTTTGAATGTTTGAAAATGGCGATGAGAATGCCTGATGCTATTTCGTCGAAAGCAGAAGATTTGGATGAAAAGGAAGTCAGTTTTTTAATTGGTTTAGTGGAGGAAGCGACGGATAATCTTGCTCAGTTTAGAAAAGATGAAGGAGCATCTTTGGATAAAGTCGTGAGAAGTTGTGTGAAAAATATTGGGGACTTGCTTAACAAAGTAGAGCCTTTTGAAAAGGAAAGGTTAGAAAATGTGAAAGAACGCTACTTGAAAAGTTTAAAAGAATTTGATAATATTGATGAAAATAGATATTATCAAGAAATTGCATTTTTCGCCGAAAAATTGGACATTAGTGAAGAAAAGGTAAGGCTTACACAACATTTGAAATATTACCTTGAAGTAATGGACGACGAAAATTCTAATGGAAAAAAATTAGGCTTTATCAGTCAGGAAATGGGAAGGGAAATCAATACTTTGGGTTCGAAAGCCAATCACTCCGAAATTCAGAAAATCGTGGTCATGATGAAAGATGAACTCGAAAAAATTAAAGAACAAAATTTGAATATTCTTTAAGGGAGAACCAAGAACCAAGAGTCAAGAGCCAAGACGGATTTTCGAATTTGGAAATGTAACAATATCAGACTGTTTTAAACTTTGAACAATATTAAACCTTATACAAAACGCAACGCATTGCGTTTCCACATCAAATTTTTAAAAATATGAAGAAATATTATTTTTTATTTTTCCTTCCGTTAGTTGTATTGACACAATGCACCGTCTATGGGTTCACGAATGATTATAAAAAATTATCTGACCGAGAAAAAACACTTATTCATTCTTTTACAAATATGGAAAGTGTACAGCCAAAGCATATTTATAAAATCAATGCTTTGCAGTTGCGAAACGAATTAAAAAAGAATGAAAAATCTTTGGTTTATGTTTTTACAAATGGTTGTTCCTCTGATTTGTGCAGACCGATGATTGCCTATGAAAATTATGCCAAAGAAAATGGATATACATTATTTTTGGTAATGACAGGCTATGGGCATTTGAATCAAACTTTAGTGCAAAATTTCAATTCGCCACTTTTTGCGATTGATAATGATTTTTATGATTCTTCAATTCGATTTAAATATTGTAAAAAATTTGAAAACCAACTTGAAGGAAAGCCCATCAATGCAAAACAAGAATATAAAGGAAGTATTTATATTTTCCAAAAAGATAAATTAATAGAAATAAAACGAGATATTGAATAGCACCAAGACAGCATTTGGAAATGTAACAGTGTAACAATATTAAACCATTTCAAACTAAAAAAACATTAAATAAAGTCAAAATCTAATCTTACATCTTGATTCTTGGCTCTAAAAATCTAAAAAAATGAACAAAGTCATTATATTTTCTGCCCCATCGGGAAGTGGAAAGACCACTTTAGTAAAGCACGCTTTGAGCGTATTTCCTGATTTACAATTTTCTATTTCTTGCACCACAAGAGCACCAAGAGGAGAGGAGAGAGACGGAATTGATTATCATTTTTTAAGTCCTAAAAAATTTAGAGAAAAAATAAGTAAGGACGAATTTGTAGAGTTCGAAGAGGTTTATACCGATAAATATTACGGAACTTTAAAGTCTGAAATTGAGAAAATTTGGAAAGAAGGAAAGGTGGTGATTTTTGATGTTGATGTCAAAGGAGGGGTCTCTTTAAAACAATATTTTCAAGAAAAAGCCTTATCAATTTTCATAAAACCACCTTCTGTGGAAGAATTGGAACGAAGATTGATGTATAGAAATACAGACGATGCCGAAACAATTAAAATTCGAGTAAGCAAAGCCGAAGAAGAACTAACTTATCAAAATCAATTTGATGAAGTGGTCATCAATGATGATTTAGAGGATGCTAAAACTAAAATAGAAAATTTAATTAAAAAATTCACTGTAAAGTAATGAATAAAAAGACACTAGAACAAGCCAAAGCAAAACTATCAAAATTAGGATATTTAGATGTAAATGATGATTTGATTCCTAAAAAAGAAGATTTAGTTTCAGAGATTCTTCGATTAAAACAAGAGAAGAATGCAATTATTTTGGCACATTATTACCAACCACCAGCCATTCAGGATATTGCTGATTTTTTGGGAGATTCCTTACAATTAGCGAGGGAAGCCAAGTCCACTGATGCTGATATGATTGTTTTCTGTGGCGTTCATTTTATGGCAGAAGCTGCAAAAATACTTAACCCTACCAAAAAAGTGGTTTTACCCGATACTTTGGCAGGTTGTTCATTAGCAGATGGTTGTAGCGGGGAAGGACTAAGAGCGATGCGTGCAAAACATCCTAATTCCCTTATTGCGACTTATATTAATTGTAATGCAGAAACCAAGGCAGAGAGTGACATTATTGTTACGAGTTCCAATGCAGAAACTATCATAGAATCTTTACCGAAAGATAGACCATTGATATTTGCTCCGGATAAAAATTTGGGAAGGTATTTAATGAAAAAGACGGGTCGAGAGATGATTCTTTGGGACGGAAGTTGTGTAGTTCATGAAGCGTTTTCGATGGAAAGAATTGCAAAACAATTGGCAGAAAATCCAAATGCACAACTGATTGCTCACCCAGAAAGTGAAAAAGCAGTTTTAGACTTGGCTCATTTTATTGGTTCTACTTCGGCATTACTGAACTATGTGGAGAATAGTGAATGTCAGGAGTTTATTATTGCTACGGAAGAAGGTATTTTGCACGAAATGAGAAAAAGAGCACCGCATAAAAAACTGATGCCTGCTTTGGTAACAGATGAAAGTTGTAATTGTTCAGAGTGTTTCTTTATGAAGAGAAATACAATGGAAAAACTGTATTTATGTTTAAAGTACGAATTGCCAGAAATCGAAATCGAGGAAGCATTAAGGGTAAAGGCTTTAGAGCCTATCGAAAAAATGCTGAATTTATCTAAAAAAATAAAATAGTGGAAAGTAAAATTATTTTAGAGGATATTAAAATATATGCTTATCACGGCGTTTTACCAGAGGAAAATAAAATTGGGGCCTATTATTTTGTCAATATCGAAATAAGCACCGATTTAGAAAAAGCCTCCCAAACCGACGCTTTGGAAGATACGATTAGTTATGCTGATATTAACGATATTATCCATGAAGAAATGGCTATTCCTTCAAAATTATTAGAGCATATTGCAGGGAGAATTATCCGAAAATTGTACCAAAAATTCAATCAAATTACCAAAATTAAAATTAAAATTACCAAAACAGCACCACCGATGAAAGGCGAAATGAAAGGAGCTAGTGTGGAGTTAATAGTATAATTTGGTTGTAAAGTACAATATTCACTATTTAAAGAAATGATTGCCTTGGCTTTTCGCCAAGGTTTTTTTTGTTAGAAAAACTGACAATTATCATTATTTAGAATTATTAAATATAAGGTTATTTTATTTATCTTTGCCCCCGTTAATTTAAAATAAATAAAAATTATAATCTTATGAACAAAAATTACAATTTGTTTTCTTGGCAAAAAGTTAAGAATACGGCATTCGGATTACTTGCTTTATTTTCTGCGAGTACAATAGATGCACAATTAGCATCTAATAGTTTTAATACTCCAGGAGATTTAGGTGACTGGAGTGTAGTTCAAACATCTGGAACAAGTACTAATGAAGGTTGGAAAACTGTTGCTAGTGGAGAAAATATGGGTTCAGCAGGACTTGCTCCCTTTTCTGGTGGTGGAATGGCTCAATTTAACTGTTATAATATTAATAATGGTAATACTTATGAATTAAATTCTCCTGCAATACAATTTACAGGTGGAGAATATCAAGTGTCATTTTGGATGTATAGATATGATACTTATTCGGGTAGTAAAGATAAAATAGAAGTGTTTTATAATACTGTAGCAGGTTCTACGGGAGGTACAAGTTTAGGAATAGTAAATAGACTTACTACTGAAGAACCAGTAGAATCAGCAGAAGGTTGGTACGAATATACATTTGCGATACCTGGAAACCCTAACGGAGAAGGATATATTTCTATTTTGGGAATCAGTGCGTATGGATATAATATATTTATAGATGAGGTAGTTGTAGATGAAGTGCCAACTTGTTTTAAACCAACAAATATAGCTTATACTGATATTACAGACAGTTCTGCTAAAGTTTCTTGGAATGTACCTACAAGTTCATCTCCATCAAGTTATGAATATTATTATTCTGAGCAAAGTGATGCTCCTACTGCTGACACAACACCATCTGGTACAACATCAACAACAGAAGTAACATTATCAGGATTGACTCCTCTTACAAATTATAATGTATGGGTGCGTTCTGTATGTAGTGATACAGATAAAAGTGTTTGGGCTATTGGTGGTTCATTTAAAACAGCTTGTGGAACATATACCGTGGAATACACAAACAACTACGATAGTGTTGGTTATGGGGAAACTCCTGAATGTTGGACTACTAAAATGGAAAATCAAACAGGTTTTCCTGATAATGGATTATCTACATCTCAATTTGTAAGTGCTCCTAACTCTATGCTTATGTATAATAGTTCTGATACAACAGGAAGTTATTATTTAATCTCTCCTAAATTTTCGGATTTAGATAATATGAAAGAAATTTCTTTCCAAGTATATAGAGAAATAAAATCTTGGTCTAGTAGTAGTTCTACAGATAGAATATTTACTTTAGAAGTTGGTGTAATGACCGATGCTAATGATACTTCTACTTACCAAACAATACAAGACATTACTCAACAGGTAGATTTAGACCAGTGGAAAGAAATAAAAGTAAGTACAGATGCTTATACAGGAGGTGCTGCACATATTGTTATCAAGTGGAAACCTACTCAAGGTGATGCTACGGGAGGATATAATACATTGTATTATGACGACTTTAAGTACAAAGAAAAACAAACTCTTGCAACAGGAGAAACAGTACTTAATACAAATGAAGTAGTTGTTTACCCTAATCCATTCAAAGATGTGGTGAAAATCAATAATATTGATAATGTAACTACTATTAATCTAATGGATATGTCAGGAAGAGTAGTAAGTTCTTTTGCTCCTGCAAAAGAGTTGAATCTTGCTCATCTTGATGCTGGAGTATATGTTATCCAATTGGTGTACAAAGATGGAAGTGTGAAAACAGTAAAATCAATTAAAAAATAGTTTTAGAAATTCGATTATAAAACTAAGTAATAGCACTTTTGTTATTCATTACTATATATAATAAATCCCTCACAGATGATACAGTTTGTGAGGGATTTTTCTATTCAAAAAGTTGTATCTTTGTCCTTTGAAAGCATTTAAACATGAATTACGAAGAACAGATTAACGCTTCTATTACAAGGGTATTTAAAGTGGTATTTCCTAATATTACCAACCATCATGACACTATGTTTGGAGGGACGGTAATGGAAATGATGGATGAGGTGGCATTTATGACGGCTACTAGGTTTGCAAGAAAACGCTTTGTAACAGTGAGTTGTGATAGAATAGATTTTACAAAACCAATTCCAGCAGATACCATTGTGGAGATTATTGGAAAGGTGAAATATGTTGGAAATTCTAGTGTTAAAGTGAATATCAAAGTGTATGTAGAAGAAATGTATGCTAAAACGAGAGAGAAAGCAGTAGCAGGAGACTTTACAATGGTGGCTATTGGCGATGATAAAAAACCTGCCAAAATTTTTGATTAAAACTAATTAATCCATTTTGGTTAATGGTTGGTGTCTTTTAACATGGGTACGAATTTATATTTTCCAAATTCTTCTTTTTCGATTTCGGTGTTGGATTTTTTAGTGAATCGGCATAAGATTTGTTCGTCTTGTTTTCCCAACGGAATTACCATTTTTCCACCTACTTTCAGTTGTTTTAAAAGTTCGATAGGGAGATTTTCTGCTCCGCAAGTAACAATGATTTTATCAAATGGAGCAAAATTGGGTAAGCCTAAAAAGCCATCTCCAAAACTTTGAAAAGACGGTTTTAGGTTCATTTCGGAGAGTTTGTTTTTGGCAAAGTCGAATAATTTTTTTTGGCGTTCTATGGTATAAACATCCGTTTTCATGGCGACTAAAATAGCCGTTTGGTAGCCACATCCTGTTCCTATTTCTAAAACTTTATCATTAGGGTTGATTTCTAAAAGCTCAGTTTGCTCTGCTACAGTAGAAGGGTGGGAGATGGTTTGATGAGCGTCAATCGGGAAAGCTCTATCTTCATAGGCAAAGTTTTCAAAGGTTTTCTCAATAAAAAAATGCCTTGGTACGGTATTCATCGCTTGGAGTACCGCTTCGTCTTTGATGCCTAACTTTTCACGAAGGTATTCTATTAAAATTCGTCTTTTTCCTTTATGTAAATAGGAGTCCGTCATAGATGGTCATTTTTTTGAAACCCAAATGTAAGAAAAATATCAAAATAAAGCCACTCAACTACTGAATGGCTTTTAGGTTTTAGATTAATTCGTTGTTGTCCTTATACAATCATTGTCTTTTTTACAAGGCGTACAATATCTATTTGAAGATTGAGGTTGACAACCTCCACCAGTTGCACAAAATTTTGAGGTACATGAAGTGGTGGATGCTAATGATAAAATATCAGCATTTTTTTTCAACAAGCTGGTAGAAACGAAACCATTGTTATAATAAGTTCTTAAATGGAGTTGCTTTTCAGCTTGTATAATTTCAGATTTTGTAATGACAACATCTTGTTTAAATATTTTAGGTGTTGCCATTTTTAGATTGTAGAGCAATTGTTCTTCAAACTTTTGTTTCTCCTCAAATTTAAGCGTGTATTTCTTAAACTTTATATCTTTTTGAGCAAAGGAGAGCGTACTGAACAATCCTAACAATAAACATAATATCACCTTTTTCATCATATAATTTTTTATGCCCCGTTAAAGACTTGGGTGGTTATTGTTGTAAATGTAAGAAAAAAATGAATAAAACGCCTATTTTTTAAACATTATGCTGATTTTTTTAAACTAATGCAATTATCAATAATTAAATTATTTTATTTGACAAGTTTTTCAAATAGTTGATGTGGGTTACTTTCAATTATGATTTTATTCCAAATATCATCTGATACAAAATTATAGTCAATCATTTTGTTTAGTTGATTTATCAGATTATCATAGAAACCAAAGCAGTTGAAAATTGCTACTTTTTTATGAGAAAAATTCATACTATTACTTGTGATAATTTCAAAAGTTTCGTCCAATGTCCCAATCCCTCCTGGAAGAATTAAGAAAAAATCTGATAATTCTATCATTTTTCTTTTTCGTTCAAATAAGTCATTGGTGTAAATGGTTTCATTTAGATTAGTTGCCTTTTCTTCATTTTTCGGTGCTTTAAAAGGTAATACTCCAATTACTTTTCTTTGTTCTTTTCTAAATGTATCATTTACCAATCCCATAATTCCTCTTTTACTTCCTCCATAAACCAAATCCATATTATTTTTAGCAAATAAATTGACTAATTCGTAAATCTTACCTTTCAACTCTTCGGAGTTGGTCTTTTTGGAACCACAGAATATACAAACTTTTCGTCTATTTTTATTGACCATTTATGATTATCATTTTATTAATCTAATTTCTAACCTCTAACCTCTAACCTCTAACCTCTAACTTCTAACCTCTACATTACAAATTCTCCAAAATAAACTTCGTCATTTTTTGGTAAAGCTGAGGTCTTGTCATTCCGCCATAAATCCCGTGGTTTTTATCAGGATACGCCATAAATTCAAATTGTTTGTTATTTTGAATCAACGCTTCCGAAAAAACCATAGCGTTTTGAAAATGAACATTATCATCTGCTGTTCCGTGTATCAATAAAAACTTACCTTTCAATAAATGAGCGTATTCCGTTGGTGAATTTTTGTCGTATCCATCAGGGTTTTCTTGTGGTGTACGCATAAATCTTTCGGTATAAATACTATCATAAAATCGCCAATTGGTAACTGGAGCAACCGCAATACCGAGTTTGAAAACATCAGCACCTTTGGTCATCGCTAAACTCGCCATATAACCACCAAAGCTCCAACCAAAAATTCCAATTCTGTCCTTATCAATATAAGACTGATTACCCAACCATTTCGCAGCGGTTATTTGGTCTTCAATTTCATATTTTCCGAGGTTCATATAGGTTGCTTTTTTGTAAGCTGTACCTTTTCCGCCCGTTCCTCTACCATCTACACAAGCCACGATATAACCTTGCTGAACCAAATGATTGAACCACAAACCGTTTCCTCCATCAAAGGCATTGGTTACTTTCTGAGAACCTGGTCCCGAATATTGATACATCATCAAAGGATATTTTTTGTTAGGATTAAAGTTTTTGGGTTTCATTATCCAAGCGTTCATTTGGTCGCCGTTTTCGTTTGGAATGGTAAAATAGGTTTTCGGAACAAAATTATCTTTTTTTAGTTTGGTTAATAAACGATTGTTGTTTTTTAACTCTCTGATAATTTTACCATTATTGTTTTTTAAGGTATAAGTATAAGGTTGATTTGTAGCCGAAGAAGTTTCTATGAAATATTTGAAGTTCTTACTGAAATCAGCCGAATGGGTTCCTTTTTTATTGGAGATAATGGTGCTTTTTCCATTTTTAATATTGATTTTCGTTACCACCTTATGAATACTTCCTGTTTGGTTGGTTTGTGCAAAAACCTCTTTTGTTTTAGGGTTAAATCCATAATAGTCAATGATATTCCATTTTCCTTTGGTGATTTGTTTTTTCAGCGAACCATCGGCATTATACCAATATAAATGTCTAAATCCATCTCTTTCCGATGCCCAAATAAAAGAATTGTCTTTTAGAAATTCTAAAATTACATTATCGGTTTCTATCCATTTGTCATCTTTTTCGGTGAAAAGTTTTTTGACTTTTCCATTTTGGGTGTTGATTTTCAGAACGTCGGAAGCGTTTTGTGTTCTTGCCGAAGTGATTAAGATAATTTCATTTTTTTTGTTCGTCTGAATCACATTAGGGATATAGTAATGCTTGAAATTAGCTAAATTAATTTTACTATTTTTCCCCGAATCAAGTTGATACAAATGAGCCGAAACTACCGAATTTTTTTCTCCTGCTTTTGGATATTTGAATTTCATTTGATTGGGATAAAGCCCTTTTCCATAAATAGGAATTTGCATTTCTGGCACAAGGCTTTCATCGGATTTCACATAGACGATGGCCGAAGCATTTTTTGTCCATTCGTATTGTTTAGCATGCCCAAATTCTTCTTCATACACCCAATCTGCCAATCCATTAATAATTTTATTTTTGGCTCCATCGGTTGTGATTTGCGTGATTTTTTGGGTTTTTACATCTTGATAAAAAAGATTGTTATCAGCGATAAAGGCTACTTTGGTAGCGTCGGGCGAAAAGGAAGGCTCCTGAACGAAATTTCCGTTGTTTAATAAAAAGGAATCTCCCGTTTTCAAATTTTTAACCTCAAATTTCCCTAAATAAGAATGACGATAAACCTGACGAGCGTCTTTTAATAAAAGGGCTTTGGATTCGTCTTTGGATAAGGTGTAATCATACACGGCACCTTGTATCAGCATGCCTATTTTTTGGTTGGTTTTGTAATCGTATTTTGCTACACCACCTCTTTCTATTACGGCATAATGTTCTCCATCGTTAAGGGAAGAAACTCCCGCAATTCCTTGACCTCTATAATAGCCACTATAAATTTTGTCCAGTGTGATTTCTTGGGCAAAAGACCAGCTCATCTGTCCTACTGCCATTAATGTAAATAGTATTTTCTTCATTGAAATTTAGTTTGACCTCAAAGATAAGAAAAAAAGGCTTTCATGTCTTTGATTTTTGTTTATAAACAATCTAATCTATTTTTCCGTAAATTTGCAGCTTATTTATAGATGCTAAATGAACAGAACGGCTGCTTTTCACACATTAGGATGTAAATTAAATTTTGCGGAAACTTCTACCATTGCTCGACAGTTGACGGATGCAGGTTATCAAAAAGTATCTTTTGATGAACAAGCTAAAGTCTATATTATCAACACTTGTTCGGTTACAGAAAATGCCGATAGAGAATGTAAATATCATGTTAAAAGAGCCATGAAAGCCAATCCAGATGGTTTGGTAGTAGTTGTTGGTTGCTACGCTCAACTGAAACCCAAAGAGATTTCCGAAATAAATGGAGTAGATTTGGTATTGGGGGCGACAGAGAAATTTAATATTTTAAGTTACCTTGACGATTTAGAAAAATCAGATGATTTGGGAGAGGTGCATTCGTGCGAAATAGAAGATGCTAACTCGTTTATTGGCAGTTATTCTATTGGTGATAGAACACGAGCATTCTTAAAAGTGCAAGACGGTTGCGATTACAAATGTACCTATTGTACCATTCCTTTGGCGAGAGGGATTTCTCGTTCCGACACGATTGAAAATGTACTTGCCAATGCCAAGGCGATTGCAAGTCAAGGTATTAAGGAAATTGTTTTAACAGGAGTGAATATTGGTGATTACGGAAAAGGGGAGTTTGGAAATAAAAGACACGACCATACTTTCTTGGATTTAATTACCGAGCTTAATAAGGTAGATGGAATAGAACGCATTAGGATTTCTTCTATCGAGCCTAATTTATTAAAAGATGAAAGTATAGCTTTGGTTTCCGAAAGTGAAAGTTTTGTTCCTCATTTTCATATTCCGTTGCAATCGGGTAGCGATGATTTATTAAAGAAAATGAAACGCCGTTATTTAACGCAATTATACACCAATAGAATTAACAAAATAAAAGAGGTATTACCTCATGCTGCAATTGGCGTAGATGTGATTGTTGGATTCCCAGGGGAAACAGAGGAGAAGTTTATGGAAACCTATCATTATCTTCAAAACTTACCGATTTCTTATCTTCATGTTTTTACATATTCGGAAAGGCAAAATACCGAGGCTGAAAAAATGGAAGGAGTAGTACCTATTCCTGAACGAAAAAGAAGAAATAAAATGCTCAGAATTTTGTCCGAAAAGAAAAAAATGGCATTTTATCAAGAGCAGATAGGGAAAAGTTTTCCTGTACTTTGGGAACACGATAACAGAAAAGGAATGATGTACGGTTTTACGGAAAATTATATCCGAGTGAAAAAACCTTATGACATTAGTTCCGTTAATAAAATAGAATTTTTAAAACTAAAAAATATCGATGCAGATGGTATCGTGAATGTAGAATATTCATTTGAAGATTTTTTAGCCAAAGTTTAAATAAAACACAAAATTATAATTATGAGAAAACAATTTTTAGTATTTGGAGCCATTGTCTTATTGGGTGCATGGAGTTTGACACTATTTTTCAATATGCACTATACGATTTCAATTGTGCTTACAATTATCTATATCATTGGTATTTACAATGCAATCCAAACCAAACATGCGATTTTAAGAAACTTCCCTGTATTAGGTTATTTTAGGTATTTTTTCGAGAGTATTTCTCCTGAGATGCAACAGTATTTTATCGAAAGAGAAACCGATGGGAAACCTTTTCCAAGGAACCAAAGATCAGCGGCGTATAGAAGAGCTAAAAATGTAAGTGATACCGTAGCTTTTGGTACACAATTAGAAATTAACCATCGAAAATACGAAGGGATAAAGCACTCTATTTATGCTAAAAAACCAAGCCACGAATTACCAAGAGTAATGGTCGGAAACGAACAATGTTCTCAGCCTTATAGTGCATCAAGGTTTAATATCTCAGCAATGAGTTTCGGTTCGTTAAGTGATAGGGCTCAGATTGCTCTAAACAGAGGAGCTAAAAAAGGAAATTTTTATCATAATACAGGAGAGGGAGGAGTTTCTCCTTATCACCAGCAGGGAGGAGATTTGTGTTGGCAAGTGGGAACAGGTTATTTCGGTTGTCGAGATGATGAAGGAAATTTCAACCCTGAATTATTTGAAAAATATGCCAATCTTCCTGTGGTTAAAATGATAGAATTAAAACTTTCTCAAGGGGCAAAACCTGGACATGGAGGTGTGCTTCCTGGAATTAAAAATACCGAAGAAATTGCAAAAATTAGACATGTAAAACCAGGTATTACTGTATTGTCGCCACCTTCTCATTCTGCATTTTCTGACGCTGAGGGCTTGTTGAAGTTTATTCAGCAACTAAGGGAGTTATCTAATGGAAAGCCTGTTGGATTTAAGCTATGTATTGGGGATACTGAGGAGTTCAAAGAGGTTTGTCAGAAGATGAATGAAATGAATATTTATCCTGATTTTATTACAGTAGATGGAGCCGAAGGAGGAACAGGAGCGGCTCCGCCAGAGTTTTCTGATGGGGTAGGAATGCCTCTTGAACCCGCTTTGATTTTCGTGAATACCACTTTGAAAGAATATGGCGTAAGAGATAAAATAAGAATTATTGCCAGTGGAAAAGTGCTTACGGCTTTGGATATTTTGAGAGCCATTGCCATGGGTGCAGATTTATGTAATAATGCGAGAGGATTTATGTTCTCTTTGGGTTGTATTCAAGCATTGAGATGTAATAATAACGCTTGTCCTACGGGAGTAGCAACACAGGATAAAAAACTCATCAAAGGTTTAGATGTAGATGATAAAACGGAAAGGGTTTATCATTTCCATAAAAATACTTTACATAATTGTAACGAACTTATTGCTGCCGCAGGTAGAGCATCTTACGATGATATAGATGCTTCTATGTTTATGCGTGGAGATGAGTTCGAGAATCTATCCGATATCTATTTCCCTAATATTTTGGTAAATAAAAATTAAACAGTTTTTTTTGTTTTCGAGGTCAATTGAGCTTCACTAAAAAATAACTCCAAAGATGATGCGTAACTTTTGAAGGTTTAACTTCTTAAGTTGAGAATCTGTTGGGTGACTTCATAGAGTGTAATAGCCAAACTATTGGCGACATTCATGCTGGAGTTTTTGCCATACATTTCGATTTGTACGCAGTGGTCTAAAATGGAGGTTTCTGCTATGCCGTGGCGTTCGCTACCTAATACTAAAACGATATTTTGATATTGTGTAAAATTAAAATCAGGGAGATTGATGCTTTCATCAGTGAGTTCGATGCCGATAATAGTATTTTCTTTTTTGAGTTGACCAATTAAGGCTTTAAAATCCGAGTAAGTTTCTGATTTCACTTCACGAATGGTGCTTCTTGCTACCTTTTTGACCGTTTTATTATCAACGGATGGCGAAGATTCGTGGAAGTAAATCTTGGAAACCCCAAAACTCTCTGCAATCCTGAAAATCATTCCGATATTTTGTGGCGTACGAATGGCATCACAAACGAGTGTTATCGGAAATTTTCTTTCGTTATTTTGCGTATTAGCGTGATGAAGTTGTTGCATTTATTTTAATCTCTGCTTATTCACTTTATTGATGATTTGCTGAACTTCTTCTTCGGAAAAGTTACCACTTATTTGAATCCGACCATTAGGGATCACTTCATTGACTTTTGGTGCGGAAATAATATAACCATTCATAACAATAGCAATCGATTTACCCATATTGTTTTCGGTGAGTTTTTTAAATTTTTTGGCACCAGATTCTGTTAATAGAATGTCAATAACAGGACTTCCTAAACCATTTTCCATTCTTTTAATGTGTTTAATTTCATTGATGCTAACAGCTAGTTTTTTAGATAACCTTAAATCTTTTAATGTATTATCGGTGCTATGAGAATTTAAAGTATTATAAAAGCCGTCCTCTCTATCGATAGGAATAGGTTTCTCTCTTTTATCTTCTTGATTATCTTGATATTTCTTTACTATTTTTTTAATTTTCAAATCTATTCCTGCATACTCATTTTGCATTTCTTGCATTATCAATGGCAAAGTATTCAACATTTTCTTCCCTAGTGGAGAGGTGTAAAAAGAATAAATTTCATCGATTTCTTGATTAGTAAATTTTTGAGAATAAATAGAGATGAGTTTTTTAGTTAGGGCTTTTTTGGAATAATACTTTTGTTTTATCTTAATCATTTCCAAACTGTCCTTCTTGTCTAATTTTGATATAAAAGATTTAGTCTTCATATCAAAAAAAGATTGGTAGCCATTAACTTGTGCATCAAGACTGAAAATTTCATTCAATTTTTCCTCTTTCGTTTGAGAAAAAATCAAAACTGAACATAAGGCGAAAATCAATGCTAATAATCGTCTCATTTTTACTCGCTAATATTTATTTCCTCAATTTCAGGTTCTAAAATAGGATTTTCTTCTTTCTCCTTTTCCTGCTCTTTTTTGGAGAACATTAATCCAAACATCATAATCAAAGTGGTGATTAAAATAACCTGTAAGACAATCGTTTCATTAAACTCTGAAAACTTTTGTTCATCAGCGATAGATAAAAATAAAAGCACGGTTACCAATCCTCTCGGAGCGATATAAAAGAAAGATTTGGTTTTTACTTTCATGATTTTCAACATTAAAAATCGAAGTGCGTAAATTGCTATTACAAAAGAAACTGACCAAACCAAATAATCTAAATTGAAAATCTGTTCCGTGTCCATTACAAAACCAAATACCAAGAAGAATAAAGATCTTACAATAAAAGTCGCCTCTATCACTACATCTTTAAAGAGATGAACTTCTTTATTGAGTTTATCAAAAGTCAAATTACGGAATAACTTAATGTGTTTTAATTCGTCTATATTCCCTAAAATCAGTCCAAAAAATAGAATGAAAATCAGTGAAGGTAAATGATACACCTTAGCGATTTCATAGATTGAAAGTAAGTGCAGTCCCCCAAGTAATCACTGTTCCAAAAGAAACAAAATTAAAAAACATTACCCCAAAAATATCGGAAAAGCTACTTTCATAAGTGATAAACTCTCTTTGTTTAGAGGATAAATTAATCGTACTTGGAATAGCAATGGCACTACTAATCACCGCAAAAGGCACCATATTGATGAGTCCCGTTTTAATATCTACATCCCACTCATAATGAAGGAAAATAGCAAAACCAACCGCCATCAGTACCAAAGGCAATAAGGCCAAAATAGAAGTTTTACTAATCACTCCCATTTTACTTTTATTCAGTTCCAAATCCAACGCTCCTTCGAGGACGATTAAAATCAATCCTATGGTTCCTAAAAACGGCAAAATACCTGACAAATTAGGAATGTCAAATTCAAGTAACCCACTGATTTGATTTACTAACCAACCCACAACCAATAATAAAATTACTGATGGGATTTTTGTAAAACTCGTCGTAATATCAAAAAAATACGACACTAAAAGTAATACACAAATACTAATGATAACTGTTGCAACCATACCGCAAATATAAGCGTTTTTATTTTATAGAAATGCCTTTGAAGAAAAACTCGGCTGAATTTTATCCTTTTCCGATAAAATAATTTTATTTTCAGGAAGTTTCCAATCGATATTAAGGTCTTTATCATTCCAAATAACACCACTTTCGGAGGCTTTATGATAAAAATTATCGCATTTATAAGCGAAAATGGCCGTTTCCGAAAGTACAGCAAAGCCATGTCCAAAACCTCTTGGAACATAGAGTTGGTATTTGTTTTCTGGTGTTAATTCCACACCGAACCATTGCCCAAAAGTAGGAGAGTCTGCTCTTAAATCCACCGCAATATCCCAAACTTTACCTTCCAAACAAGAAACGAGCTTTGCCTGAGCGTGTTCACCCTTTTGTAGATGGATGCCACGCAGAACACCATAAGAAGATTTAGAAATATTATCTTGAACAAAATGTCCGTTCATTCCTGTGGCTTCTTCAAATTGTTTTTCATTGAATTTTTCGTAAAAATAACCTCTCTCGTCTTCAAAAATATGGGGTTCTATAATATAACAATCTTTCAGTGGAGTTTCGATGATTTTCATTATTGTCGTGTTTTTTTGGATAACATCTTTGGCAAAGATAACTTATTTTTGGTTTAAACTTGTTAGATTGGTATCTATTTTATATTGAAGAAAATGCCTTTTTATATTGTTTTGGATAGGTGCATTTTTCATTCATTTCGATGGCTCCTTGTAGTGCGAGATAGGGATTTCTGAGTAATGCTCTACCGATGAAAATTAAATCTGCATCTTTGTTTTGTAGGATTTCATTGGCCTGTTGGGGTGTTTTAATTAAACCAACGGCGCCTGTTTTTATTTTCGCTTCCTTTTTAATCGCCGATGCAAAAGGCACTTGATAATGATCAAATAAACTGATTTTCGCTTTGTCGTAATTTCCTCCTGTGGAAACATCTATTAAATCAACTTTTTTCTCTTTTAAAGCTTTGGCTAAACGAATACTGTCTTCCAAATTCCAGCCATTTAGCTCGTCAGCATATTCTGTGCCTGAAATTCTCACAAATAAAGGATGGTTTTCATCTAAAACTTCATTCACTTTTTCTACAATTTCTACTAAAAAACGAATCCTGTTTTCAAAACTTCCACCATATTCATCGGTTCGAGTGTTGGAGATTGGGGATAAAAATTGATGAACTAAATAACCATGAGCCGAATGAATTTCAATAATGTCAAAACCTGCTTCAATGGCTTTCTTAGTCGCTTGAACGAAAAGGTTAATTCGCTCTTTTATTTCTTTAATGCTCAGTTCATGAGGAACTTTATCATCTTTTTGGTAAGGAATAGGAGAGGGAGCGATAATCTTACCATCGGTAAGCGATTTTCTCCCTGCGTGTCCCAACTGTATTCCCGTTTTGGATGCTGTATTTTGGTGAATAAAATCATTGATTTTTTTGAAACCTCGAATTTGCTCATCGTTCCAAATGCCCGTACACTGATTGGTAATCCTTCCAATCGGTTCAATGCCTGTGGATTCTATCATGATTAAGCCTATTCCACCCATTGCTCTACTCGTATAATGAACAAAATGAAAATCGTTAGGAACTCCTTTTTCGGCGGAGAATAGGCACATTGGCGACATTACCCAACGGTTAGCGAGTTCTATATTTCTGAATTGAATCGGCGTATAAAGCATGGTTTTAACAATTTAATAATCACAAAAATAAACATTAAACTCGAAAAGTTCAAAAATTTTTTATTAATGCACATGAGAAAATTCCACCTTTTAGTCCGTTAATATTTAACAAAATTCCTTAACTTTACAGAATGGAAAATTAGTCCAATGAAACCGAGATATTAAAAATAATTATAAATACATTTGAAATCATTATTTTTAGTGTTAAAGGTCTCATTTGACTGATGAAAATAATAAAAATGAGTCCAATGAAACCAACAAGAATACTTATTAAAAATGCACAAATCGTCAATGAAAATAAAATCTTCAAAGGCGATGTTTTAATCGAAAATGATAGCATTGTAAAAATCGCAGAAAATATCAACGAAGAAACTGATAAAACCATTGATGCCGAAGGGAAATATCTTTTGCCAGGGGTAATTGATGATCAAGTGCATTTTCGTGAACCGGGGCTAACGCACAAAGGAAATATCGAAACTGAGTCCAAGTCTGCCATTGCAGGAGGAACAACCAGTTTTATAGAACAACCCAATACCGTTCCTAATGCGGTTACTCAAGAATTATTAGAGGATAAATATCAGTTGGCAAAAGGCGTTGCTTATGCTAATTATTCTTTCTCAATGGGAGGAACGAATGATAATTTGGAGGAGGTTTTAAAAACCAATCCTCAAAATGTAGCCGCCGTGAAGTTGTTTTTAGGTTCTTCGACGGGGAATATGTTGGTGGATAATCCAGAGGTCTTAGAAAATATTTTTTCAAAGGTAAAGATGCCTATTTGTGTGCATTGCGAAGATGAAACGACGATTAGAAACAACACCGAAGAATATAAAGCGAAATACGGCGACGATATTCCTGTGAAGTATCATCATTTGATTAGAAGTGAAGAAGCTTGTTATTTATCTTCTTCCAAGGCGATAGCATTGGCGAAAAAAACAGGGGCAAGGCTACATATTTATCACCTTTCGACGGCGAAGGAAACCGAATTGTTCCGAAATGATATTCCGTTAAAAGATAAAAAAATAACGGCAGAAGTTTGTGTGCATCATTTGACTTTTACCAACGAAGATTACGAAACGAGAGGGAAATTTATCAAGTGGAATCCTGCCGTGAAAACACAAAACGACAAAGATGGACTTTGGAAAGCACTCTTGGACGATAGGATAGATGTTATCGCAACCGACCACGCTCCACATACTTTGGAGGAAAAAGATAATCCATATACAAAATGTCCATCTGGAGCACCATTGGTTCAGCATTCTTTGGTGGTGATGTTGGAAAATTACCGAAAAGGTAAAATTTCGTTGGAAAAAATTGTAGAGAAAATGTGTCATAATCCAGCCATTTTATTTGAAATCGAAAAACGAGGATTTGTGAAGGAGGGTTATAAGGCGGATTTGGTTTTGGTAGATTTAAATTCGGAATGGACGGTAGAAAAGAGTAATGTTCTTTACCATTGTGGTTGGAGTCCTTTGGAGGGAATGACATTCCATAGTCAGGTTACCCATACTTTTGTGAATGGTCATTTGGCGTATGAAAATGGTCAGTTTTCCGAAGAAAGAAAAGGCGAAAGATTATTATTTAATAGATGAAATTCATAGGGCATTACATTGTAATGCCTTATTTTGTATAAACCGATTTTTTATGATAAAACCTCTCTAATTGCTGATTGATATACGAGCGATTATTTTCGCCAGGGATTTCCTCGAAATAAAGTGTTTGAGGAGTATTGTTGATTTTTTCGAGGAGAATATCCTCCGATTTTGAGTTTTCGAGCTGATTTTCCCGTGCTTTCATTTCATCTTTAAAACCTTGAAGGTGAGTTTTATATTGGTAGATGTCCGATAATGCGGTATAAAAATGATAATTAATCTGAAGGAAATTACGATGAGGTGGAATTTTTATCGGTGGTAAAAGAATAAGAAAGATTGAAAATTTAGCATAATGGCTTATATTTTTTCTATTAAATAGTAGTAAGGCAAGGCTAATGAAATAGAAAATCAGAAAGGTGTCACTCGTTCTGGGTGCTGTAATACCAAAAACTGAAACGCTTAATATTCCCACCATTGATAATGTGATGAGTGGAAAAAGGGCTTTTATTGGGTTGAGTTTCTTTAGTTCTTGGCTAAAAAACAAATGGGCAAAAGGAACGAGTATTAGTGCCTTTACCAACGAAATAGCATTCAATGCTCCAAAAATTAAGATAGGGTTTTTATGGTCTTCTCCTAAAGCCATACTTTTATCTCCGCTCATTCTGATGAGGTTTCCAGGTGCTAAAAAACTGATGCAAAGCATTATGATGCCAAAAAACAAGAGTTTTCGATAAGCTTTTTGGCTATACTGAATGAAAAATAGAGCCGTACAAAAAATAATAGCGATAATTTCATTAGAACCCATAATCATAAAGGTAAGGATGTACATCATCAGTTGATAATACCATTGGTTTTGTCGATTATTAAGGGTTAAGAAATGTAAAAAGAACACCAAATAAATAAAAGGAAAGAGATAGATTTTTGCTCCTGCACTCCAATACAAATGTTCTCCTATATTCAAACTTAAAAGAAAGTATAATGCACAGAATACAAGGGCTTTTGAGGAGCTTTTGGCTAAGCTGTTTTGGAAATAATTTCTGAATAATAAAAAAGCACCTAAGTATAAGAGTAATATGCTTATCATTGGTAAAAGTACAGGATAGACATTATATTGATGATGAGTAAGTGAAGTGAGTTTAGCCAAGGTAAAAGAAAAGTATCTTCCGCTCCATTCTGTGTGAGTTTCTGCGACACTTCCGATTAGTCCAAATTTTTCCACCATCCAAGCCAAAATATAGTCATCTGTTTGAAAGCGATTGAAAATAGCGATAAAAAAAAGACAACCCAAAAATAGAATTAGTCCCATAAAACTCACTTTTTTTAACATAAAAAACTTATATTTGGTTTCTACAAAAGTAAAATAATAATTTAAATAACTAGATAAGATGTCAAAATATACAGAGCCAATGCTCAAAGAAGGAGCATTAAAAGATAAAGTAGCCGTAGTAACAGGTGGCGGAAGTGGTTTAGGAAAGGCAATGACCAAATACTTCTTAGAATTAGGAGCAAAGGTGGTGATTACTTCTAGAAAATTGGAGAAATTAGAGAAAACTGCCGAAGAATTGAGGACACAAACAGGAGGAGAGGTCTTTTGTGTGGCCTGTGATGTTAGAAATTGGGATGAGGTAGAGGCCATGAAAGAGGCTGCCATTAAGCAATTTGGTAAGATTGATATTTTGGTAAATAATGCCGCAGGGAATTTCATTTCTCCAACCGAAAGGTTATCGCATTCGGCATTTGATGCCATTTTGGATATTGTTTTAAAGGGAACTAAAAACTGTACACTATCCATTGGAAAACATTGGATTAAGGAGCAACACGCAGGAACGGTTCTCAATATTGTAACGACTTATTCTTGGACGGGTTCTGGTTTCGTAGTGCCATCGGCTTGTGCAAAAGCGGGTGTTTTGGCAATGACACGAAGTTTAGCCGTAGAGTGGGCAAAGTATAAGATTAGATTTAATGCCATTGCGCCAGGACCTTTTCCAACGAAGGGTGCTTGGGAGCGATTATTGCCAGGAGATTTGGCAGAGAAATTTGATATGAGAAAAAAAATACCATTGAGGAGAGTAGGAGAACATCAGGAGTTGGCGAATTTGGCGGCTTATTTAGTATCTGATTATTCGGCGTATATGAATGGAGAGGTGGTTACCATTGACGGAGGAGAGTGGTTGCAAGGAGCAGGAGAGTTTAATATGTTGGAGAAAATTCCAAAAGAAATGTGGGATATGTTCGAAATGATGATAAAGGCTAAAAAATCAAGTTAAATAAAAACATTATTTATTCGTTTTTAGTAAAAAAAGCGTAGATTTGAAACTTGAAAAAAACAAAATAAAATGAGTCACGAAATTATATTCGATTTAATAGAAAAAGAAAGACAAAGACAAACCCACGGTATTGAGTTAATCGCTTCGGAGAACTTCGTTTCCGAAAATGTGATGAAAGCAATGGGAAGTGTATTAACCAATAAATACGCTGAAGGTTACCCAGGAAGAAGATACTATGGAGGTTGCGAAGTAGTAGATGAAATAGAAACTTTGGCAATCGAAAGAGCCAAAGCATTATTTGGTGTGGAATATGCCAATGTTCAGCCTCACTCTGGTTCTCAGGCAAATGCAGCGGTTTATTTAGCTTGTTTAAAACCAGGAGATACGGTTTTGGGGTTAGATTTATCGATGGGAGGACACTTGACACACGGTTCTTTTGTCAATTTTTCGGGGATTCAGTATAAAGCTGAATTTTATGGATTGAGCCGAGAAACAGGATTAATCGACTACGAAGCAATGCGTCAAAAAGCGTTGGAAGTAAAACCAAAACTGATTATTGCAGGATATTCTGCCTATTCAAGAGATTTGGATTATAAAAAATTCAGAGAGGTAGCCGATGAGGTGGGAGCAACGCTTTGGGCGGATATCGCTCATCCAGCGGGATTGGTAGCCAAAGGTTTATTAAACTCTCCTTTTGACTATTGTGATGTGGTAACGACTACGACACACAAAACCTTGAGAGGACCAAGAGGTGGAATGATTATGGTAGGAAAAGAGGTCGAGAACAAATGGGGACATAAAACCCCAAAAGGAGCCTTGAAAACTGTTGGTCAGGTCTTTAATTCTGCTGTTTTCCCAGGTTCTCAAGGAGGTCCTTTGGAGCATGTGATTGGTGCAAAAGCAGTGGCTTTTGGTGAGGCATTAGATCCTAAGTTTGAAGTCTATATGAAACAAGTTTTGGCAAATTCACAAGCTTTGGCAAAATCAATGATGGATAGAGGTTTTGATATTGTGAGTGGTGGAACCGATAATCATTTGATTTTGGTTGATTTACGAAACAAAAATGTGAATGGTAAAGAAACCGAAAAAGCATTGGTAAAAGCCGATATTACTTGTAATAAAAATATGGTTCCTTTTGATGATAAATCGGCGTTTATTACTTCTGGAATCCGATTGGGAACAGCAGCCATTACCACCAGAGGAATGAAAGAAAAAGATATGGATGCTATCTCTGAACTGATTCTCAATGTAGTGGAAAATATTGATAACGATAATGTTCTCAATGATGTGAAGAAGAAAGTAAATGCAATGATGGAAGGTTTGCCATTGTTTCAGTATTAAATGAGTAATATAGTTATTTAGTAATCTAGTAGTCTAGTGATTTAGTAATTGTTTGTTACTGATTACTAGACTACTGGGTTGCTGGTAGACTATGGATTTTATTACTGATTACAAGGTTACTAGGCTACTGGTGAACTATGAATTTTATCACTGATTACAAGGTTGCTAGGCTACTGGTGAACTATGAATTTTATCACTGACTACTAGATTACTAGACTACTGGCAAACTATAATACCCAATCTATGCAAAAGAAACTCTTTACATTCGACGAAATCAAGTTGAAGATGATGAATTACTGTGCTTATCAGGATCGTTGTCATCAGGAAGTGGAACGGAAGATGCGAGACTTTGTTTTGATTCCCGAAGCGAAAGACGAGATTTTATTATATCTGATGCGAGAGAATTTCTTGAATGAAGAAAGGTTTGTAAGGAGCTATATCCGAGGGAAATTTAATATTAAAAAGTGGGGAAGGAATAAGATAAAACTTCATCTCAAACAAAAAGGAATTACCGAAAAATTGATACTTCGTTGTTTTGATGAAATAGAGGAAGACGATTATCAAAAGGTAATGATGGAGATTTATCAAAAATATTACGACAAACAAAAGGGTTTACAGGAATATCAGAAAAAGTCCAAAAGCATTCGGTATTTAATTTCTAGAGGTTTTGAATATGAGTTGATTCAAAATTTAGATTTATAATTTTAGACCTAATCCTGTTTCGATCACTTCGGCTCTTGTGCCATGTGTTTTCAGGGTCAGATTGATAAATACATTTTTATGTAAAGGATATTTAACACCTAATCTTTGATAAAATTTACTTTTATGTTTGCTCGGTTTATGGATATAATACCCTAATTGTATCGGAAATGAAAATTTGTTTAAAATCAGTTCGTGTCCTACGAATACTCCTACTCGGTGTTTACTGAATTTTTCATTAGGATGTTTTTTTTCAAGGTAGCCTTTCATAAATTCAGAATTAAAATATTCGCATCCTAGCTGAACGCTTCTTTTTCTATCTAATCTTTTATCAGCAAAGAAAGCAATGGTGTAGATATAATCATAATTCGTTTGCCACACATTTTCATTAATACCATTTCTATAGACGATATTATAATGAATTTTTTTGTCTAAATCTGGTGATGAATGTTCATTGACAAATTCGTTTTCTTTTTGACCAAAGGAATAATTCAGTCCTGCCTGAATGAACCAAGAGTTGAGCCCTTTGTTAAGGTATTTTATCGAACCATTAGAATAATGAGAAAAGGAAGCATTGATTTGAAAACCAATATCTTTATAAATGTTTTCTTCTTTGTACTGAGCAGATAATAGAAAACCATTCAGCACAGAGGTCGTTAAAAAGAAGTTTCGAGTATTGTTTTTTTTATCATAAATTTTGGTAGCAAAAGATAATCCATTAGCAATTTTTAACGATAGTTTTCGCTTATATAAATAATGGGTGTAATGAAATAATATGGAATAGACATCACCTAAAAAAGGAGCTTGATTTTTTTGGTAGGATAATACAAGTCCATAAGTGGGATAGTTATAAACCTGTTCCCATTCTTTTTTTCCAAAGGTATGTTTGTTAAAGCTGATATTGAAATTTTGAATTGGGGCATCATCATTTTGAAAGTAATCATAATAAGGTAAAACACGCCCTTGGGAATAATTAACATCAATATTGTAGCCACGATGTTTTTCCTGACTAATACTGAATTGATAACAAAAGCATAATAATACCAAGAGGAATTTCTTTTTTCCACCCATAGATTTGTATTTCTCAAGTTGGCTGACAAATGTAGGGAAAAATAATAAATTGGGCTAAAATGTAAACAGGCTCTACGCTTAATTTGAAAATCACTTTCTTTAGCAAAGAGTTCCATAAAAAAGCTGTACATTTGCAGTCAAAATTTAATTTGATATGCCAAAAATTTCTCAGCGAGCATTAAATATGCCTGCATCACCAGTGAGGAAGCTTGTTCCTTACGCTATTAAAGCTAAAGAAAAAGGAGTGAAAGTTTATCATTTGAATATCGGTCAGCCTGATATTGCAACGCCACAAACTGCACTTGATGCTATTAAAAATATTGATTTAGAGGTTTTAGAATACGCTCTTTCCGAAGGGAATTTGGAGTATAGAAAAGCCTTGAATACTTATTATCATTCTTTAGGTTTTACAGATTTAACAACGGATAATTTTATTGTAACCAATGGAGGGTCAGAAGCATTAAATTTCGCCATTTCTACGCTTTGTGATAGCGATGATGAAATCATTATTCCAGAGCCTTATTATGCCAATTATAATGGGTTTTCAAAAACATTCAATGTCAATGTAGTGGCTATAACTTCTTCTATTGAAACAGGTTTTGCACTGCCAAGCATTGAAGAGTTTGAGAAAAAAATAACGCCAAAAACCAGGGCGATTGTCATCTGTAACCCAGGAAATCCTACGGGTTATCTTTATAGTAAAGAAGAACTACAAAAATTAGCAGAAATTGCCTTGAAACACGATATTGTCATTATCTCCGATGAGGTTTATCGTGAGTATGTTTATGGCGGTGAAAAGCAAACTTCAATGTTGGCTTTCCCAGAACTAAAAGACCATTGTATCGTCATTGATTCCGAGTCGAAAAGATATTCGATGTGTGGGGTGAGAATTGGTTGTATGATTACTCGTTCCGAGCAGATTAGAAATTCGGCAATGTTGTTTGCACAAGCGAGATTAAGTCCTGTTCTTTTAGGGCAAATTGCAGCAACGGCAGCACATCAAAACGATACGGAATACATTAATGAAGTGAGAGAAGAATATACCAAAAGAAGAGATTTGTTAGTTGGTTTATTAAACGATATTGAAGGCGTAAAATGCCCAAATCCAAAGGGTGCATTTTATTGTATGGTAGAATTGCCAGTTGATGATACGGATAAATTTGCACGGTGGTTATTGGAGGAATATCATTTAGATAACGAAACCTTAATGGTTGCCCCAGGTGGTGGATTTTACAGCAATCCAGAATTGGGTAAAAAGCAAGTGAGAATCGCTTATGTTTTAAAAGAAAAAGATTTAAAACGAAGTGCCGAAATCTTAAAAGACGCTTTGACGAAATATAATAATAAATAGAATCAAGAGTCAAGAACCAAGAGTCAAGAGTAGGGACGCAATGCGTAGCGTCTTTATTTAGGTTCTCTATATATTTAGTTTAGCAGTGTAAAATTTATTTACATTGCTAAACTTAACACCTCAACACCTTAACATATTAACAAAATTCAACACCTATTCACAAAATGAAACAAAATTATTCTTTAAAAAATCACAACACTTTTGGTGTAGAAGTTTATGCAGACTATTTTTCGGAAGTGAAAAATGAAAATGAACTCAGAGAGGCTTTAACTTTTGTATCGGAGCAGGATATTCCGTTTTTAGTTTTGGGAGGTGGAAGTAATATTTTATTGACTCAGGATGTTAAAGGTTTGGTTGTTCAATTAAACTTAAAAGGAATTACCGAAAAATTAATTGATGAAAATACCATTGAAATTACGGCTCAGGCAGGAGAAAATTGGCACGAGTTCGTTACCTATTGTGTGGATAAGAATTATGGAGGTTTAGAAAATTTATCTTTAATACCGGGGAATGTAGGTACTTGTCCAATTCAAAATATTGGTGCTTACGGAAAGGAAATTAAAGACCATTTTTATCAGTCTAAGGTTCTAAATTTAGAAACGCTAGAGGTGGAAATTTTTGACAAAGCAAAATGTAATTTTGGGTATCGAGATTCCATTTTCAAGCGACAGGGTAAAGGAAAATATATTATTTTGGAGGTGAGTTTTCATTTGACGCTAAAAAATCACGAACTGAAAACGGAATATGGAGCCATTCGTTCGGAATTGGAGCAGAAAAACATCAGTTCTCCAACGATAAAAGAGGTAGCAGAGGCGGTGATTAGCATTCGTGAAAGCAAATTACCTAATCCAAAAGTGATTGGCAATGCAGGAAGTTTCTTTAAAAACCCTGTTATTACTGAAAATCAATTTGTTGAATTAGAAAAACAATACCCAAAAATTCCTCATTACGCAAATCCTAATGGTGTGAAAGTACCTGCTGGTTGGCTGATAGAGCAATGTGGTTGGAAAGGAAAACAAATCGGAAATGTGGCTACACACGAAAAGCAAGCCTTAGTGATTATTAATAAAACGGGAAAGGCGACAGGAAAAGAAATTTTTGATTTTTCTACTCAAATCATTACTTCTGTAAAAGAAAAATTCGGTATTGCATTAGAAAGGGAAGTGAACATTTTATGATTTTTAGCGGGTAATAAAACAACACTATTTATAAAAAATATGAAATATTTAATGCAAGTTTTGATTACTACTTTATTAATAAGTTGTATGGCGAAAAAACAACCAGTATTGAATAGTGATGGTTTATTAAGTCCTCAACAAAGGTATTTGAATACTAATCCAGATAAATCTTATGATATTGTAGAAGCTATTGTCAAAAAGATAGATTCAACAAAAAATACTTATATTTTATATTTACAAAAAGATGAATTTAATTTCATTGTTTGTGAATTAAAAGAATGTCGCAATTCACGGTTTAAAAGTAAAATTGAAATTGGTAAGAAATATTTTTTTAAGTTAAACAAGGAAATAATGAATGGTGATACCACAGAAGAATTTGTAATAAGTGAAACGGTTGATGGTAAATTGGTTTGGACTTCTGATATGAAAAATACTTTTTTTTACGCAAGTTGTGGAAATATGTGTGGGTTATATATAAGTCCAATTTTAGAGGAGCCTCAGTTCAAATAAAACAACATCAAAAAATCCGTATTTCTGTATTTGGACAGAAAATACGGAGTTAATGATAGTAGAAGAATAGTTTTAGGCTTTCTTCACAAATTCAGATTTCAATCCCATAGCACCGAAACCATCTATTTTACAAGAAATATTGTGGTCGCTGTCGAAATTAAGTCTGATGTTTTTTACTTTTGTTCCTGCTTTTACAGGCTTTGGAGCACCTTTTACAGGTAAATCTTTTACGACAATTACCGAATCTCCATTTTGAAGTTCTGCACCATTGACATCAAAAATTTTTCCTTCCTTGTCTAATTCTGCCTGTAATTCTGCTGGGTTCCACTCGTAAAAACATTGAGAACAAACCATTAAATCATCTTGTGGATAGGTGAATTCCGATTCACATTTTGGGCAATTTACAATTTCGCTCATTTTTATTGATTTTTAATTTTGGCAAAGATAATGAAATTTAGGTTAAGGCTAAGGCTGAGGTGAAGTTCTTTTATAATAGAATCGACTTTGTTTTGATTAAATTCCGTACTTTTGCAGAGGATAAAATTAAACGAAGATGCAACTTATACACAGAAATTTACTGATTGGCATTCACGATGCACTGCAAGAAACTTTCTTTGAGGAAAGAAAATTCGCTGATAAGGTGATAGAAAGACTTTTGAAAAAAAATAAAAAATGGGGTAGCCAAGACCGAGCAGTTGTTTCTGGAATTTTTTACGATATTGTTCGTTGGAAAAAGCGTTTAGAATTTTATCTTGATGAACCTGTGAAACCTAAAAACATTTATGCTTTAATCCTTACTTATTTAATTTGGACCAAGACAAAATATAAAGATTTTGAGGAGTTTCGAGGTTTACCTGTGGGGAAATATATCAATAGAACCAAATACAAAAAATTTCCTACCAAAGCCATTGAACATTCTATTCCTGAATGGTTGGCAGAGACTTTGGAGAAAGAATTGGGTTCGTCTTGGGGAAAAGAAATGAGGGCACTCAACGAACAAGCACCAACGGTGTTAAGAGCCAATAGGTTGAAAACCAATCCACGAGATTTAATTGAAGTTTTAAGAGAAGAAGGCGTAGAATGTTTTGGACTCAGGAAATATCCTGATGCAGTACAGTTGGAGGAGAAAAAGAATGTGTTTTTGTCTTCGGTATTTAAAAAAGGTTGGTTTGAGGTTCAAGATGCGAGTTCTCAAAGGATAGCCTATGCTTTGGATGTGGAGCCTAAAATGCGTGTGGTGGATATCTGTGCGGGAGCAGGAGGGAAGACTTTACATATTGCTTCTTTGATGGAAAATAAAGGTCAGATTATCGCTTTGGATATTCATGATTGGAAGCTGAAAGAATTGAAACGAAGAGCCAAAAGAGCAGGAGCTCACAATATAGAAACTCGCCCGATTACCGATACGAAAGTTATTAAAAGGTTGTATGGAAAAGCGGATAGATTATTGATTGATGCTCCGTGTTCTGGGTTAGGAGTTTTGAAAAGAAACCCTGATAGTAAATGGAAAATAGACCAAGATTTTATTGATCGAATTAAAAAAGAACAAGCCGAAATTCTTCAGAATTATGCTAAAATCCTGAAAGTAGGAGGGAAGATGATTTATGCTACTTGTTCTATTTTACCAAGCGAAAATCAGGTTCAAGTTCAAAAATTTTTAAAAAATAACACTGATTTTCAGTTAGTTAAAGATGATAAAATTATGCCAAGTGAAGGTTATGATGGGTTCTATTTGGCAGTCATTGAAAAGACTAAATAATTTGTAGCCTTTAAAGTTTTAAAAAGATTTTTGTATATTTGGCTGTTTAAAAAAATAAATTTAAGAATAATGAAGAGAGTTTTACTTTTGACTTTTAGTATTCTGTCTATTGGTCTATTCATGGGACAGAAGAAAAATAAATTTTCTAAGGATTTAAAGACAAGGAAATTAGGTTATAAACATCGTGGTATCAATAATTTTACTAGGGACGATTATTTTCAACAGTTTTATTGGGTGTCAGAAATGGAAAAATTAAGAGCATATCCGCATTTAAAGAAAATGAATATTAATGCTTTGTATGCGTTTATTGTGAAAATTTATCCTCCTAATCCTACGAAAAAACTCAATGAAGAAGAAAAGCAACTTCGTGAAAAAGCGAGTTTGGCATTAGATGAGTTCTTCAAGAGAAAGGAATATAAACACGAAATTGTAAAGCTGAATTTATTATCTTATGTTGATCCATCGGGAGAGCAATATGTAGAGCATATCAGCCCTGATAAAGTGGAGGAATTGATAAAGAAAAAAATCTATACCGTTACAACTTATAATACAGCTACTCAGGAGCAGAAGACTTATTATTTAAAGTTGGATAGAGGTAGAAAAAAGACAGAAACAGAGTTTATTAACCTTATTCCAGACGAAAAGAAAAATAAAAAGTTCTATAAGGAGTTGTATGAAATTTTACCAAATTTTAAGTTCCCTGATTTTGTGCCTACCCTTAAAAAAGGAAATAAAAGAGACAAAAGAGATAGAGACTATATTTATATCACACCTTTTGAAGTAGGGGATAGTAATATTATGTATCGAACCAAAGATTTTAAAAAATACGAATTGGCTAAAATTAAGAAAAATGGAGCTCCATGGATTGATAATCCTGAAAGGAGAAAAAGACATCAGTCTAAAAAATAAATCATAAACGCTTGAAGCAGTTCAAGCGTTTGTTGTTTTCAAAAACTTATATTGATTAAAAAAAATAAAAAATGACCCCATTACTTTCATTAGTTATCATCGGATTATACTTCGGTGTTTTGTTAATTATCGCTCATTTCACGGCTAAAAATAGTGATGAAAATAGTTTCTTTACAGGTAACCGAAAGAGTAATTGGCTGATGGTTTCTTATGGGATGATTGGAGCTGCTTTATCGGCAGTAACTTTCGTTTCTATCCCTGGTGATGTTGGTGAAAAGGGTTTTTATGCCGCTCAGTTTTTCTTGGGAAATATGGTGGGTTATTTGTTCATCACCTTTGTTTTAATCCCCATTTATTACCGATTGAAACTCGTTTCTATTTATACTTATTTGGAAAATAGATTTGGCTGGTTTTCTTATAAAACGGGTTCTTTTTTCTTTTTGGTTTCCCAAAGCTTTGGGGCAGGACTCAGAATGTTATTGGCGATAAAAATCCTACAAGTTTTATTTGATTTGGATAATACGCATATGTGGTGGTTGGCCATTGTTTTTTTAATACTGATATTCCTTTATACCTTTAAGGCAGGAATTAAAACCATTGTTTGGACCGATATGTTGCAAACGACTTTCTTACTTCTGGCAGCAGTGGCTATCATTTGGGTCATTTTCTCCAAATTGAATTTAGGTATGGGCGAAATTGTGGCAATAGGAGAAGAAAAAGGCTATTGGAAATGGTTTGATGGGGATATAAAATCGGGGACTTATTTTGGGAAACAGTTTGTTGCTGGAATTTTAATTGCCATGGCAATGATGGGACTTGACCAAAATATGATGCAAAAAAGTCTGACTTGTAAAAATGTAAAGGAAGCTCAAAAAAACACCTTTGTTTTCAGTTTCTCAGTAGCCATTGCACAAACTTTATTTTTGTTCTTGGGAATGATGCTTTTTATCTTTGCCGATATTAATGGAATTGATTTACCGACCAAAATGGTCGAAGGGCAAAGTGTGATTGCTACCGATAAAGTTTTACCTTTTTTAACACTAAATCACTTTGGGCTTTTCGCCTCGGTGATGTTTGTCTTGGGAACAGCGGCAGCCGCTTTTTCGAGTGTGGACTCCGCACTTACAGCACTCACGACCTCTTTCTGTTATGATTTCCTTGGTATCGAAAAAAGAAAAAATCCAAAGCGATTAAAAACCTTAACTCATATTGGATTTAGTGTGATTATGTTGCTGATTATTTTAGGGTTTTCCAATTCAGGAAGTAATGTCTTTGGATTGATTTTTGGTTTGGCGGGTTATACTTATTCGCCATTATTGGGATTATTTTTGTTAGGCATTTTTACGAAAGTGAAGCTGAACGATTGGACGGTTCCAGTGGCGTCTTTAGCAACGCCAGTCATCGCTTATTTATTAAATGCGTATTTAAAAAAGAATTTCGATTTTGATATTGGCTTTTTAACGATTTTTACAGGAGCGTTGATTAGCATTATTTTATTATTAATTTTTAAATTCTTGCCATCAAAATCTCAAATAGAGAAGAGCAGAGATTAATATTCAAGAGGGATAATTTCAAGATTAAATATTTTTTAAATAATTTAAAACCACTTAAATTCGTATCTTTGCCGAAATTTTAGGGCTGAAAAAGATTCAGATACCCATTGAAAAGAGGAAGAACTTTTGAATTATAATGTTAATTCAAAATGAAATACTCGAAATTCAAAATGTAGAAAAATGTCAAATTTAGTAGCGATTGTAGGTCGTCCCAATGTAGGGAAATCTACACTTTTTAATAGGCTTTTAGAAAGAAGAGAAGCCATTGTAGATTCCGTTTCGGGAGTAACCAGAGATAGACATTATGGGAAATCCGAATGGAATGGAGTGGATTTTACCGTGATTGATACGGGTGGATATGATGTAGGAAGTGATGATGCTTTTGAAGAGGAAATTAGAACCCAAGTGAAATTGGCAATTGAGGAGGCTACAGTAGTGCTTTTTATGCTCAATGTAGAGGAAGGACTAACCGAAATAGACCAAGAAATTTATCATAAACTAAGACAATCGAACAAGCAGGTATTCTATGTCGTTAATAAAGTAGATTCTGCCAAAGACGAATTACCAGCTACCGAATTTTATCAGTTAGGAATAGAGAAATATTATACCATTTCTTCGGCGACGGGTTCAGGAACAGGAGATTTATTGGACGATATTGTAGCGAGTTTTCCGAATACAGATTATACCGACCCTTTCGAAGGTTTACCAAAAGTGACTATTGCAGGTCGTCCCAATGTAGGGAAATCTACGCTAACGAATGCTTTATTGGATAATAAACGAAATATTGTAACCAATGTAGCAGGAACAACAAGGGATAGTATTCAGTCTTTGTATAATAAATTTGGTCACGAGTTTGTATTGGTAGATACGGCGGGAATGCGTAAGAAGTCTAAGGTTAACGAAAATTTGGAATTTTATTCTGTGATGCGTTCTGTAAGGGCGATAGAAAATTCTGATGTTGTCATCATTATGTGTGATGCTACACAAGGTTGGGAATCTCAGGATATGAGTATTTTTGGTATTGCGCAACGAAATAGAAAGGGTATTGTTATTTTGGTCAATAAATGGGATTTAGTAGAGGATAAGCAGACGAATACAATGCGAGATTTTGAGCGAAAAATTAAGGATAGAATTGGTCAGTTCAACGATGTGCCGATTTTATTTACTTCTGCACTTACCAAGCAAAGAATTCTAAAAGCGGTAGATTTGGCGATGGAGGTTTATGAAGAACGAAAGAAAAAAATTAAAACTTCAAAACTGAATGAGGTAATGTTGCCAATTTTTGAAAATACGCCACCACCAGCGATAAAAGGTAAATATATTAAGATTAAATATTGTGTTCAGTTGGCGACACCATCTCCACAGTTTGTGTTTTTCTGTAATTTGCCCAAGTATATCAAAGACCCTTATAAAAGATTTACAGAGAATCAGTTGAGGAAAAACTTTGGTTTCAAAGGAGTCCCAATTCAGGTGTATTTTAGACAGAAATAAAAAAATAATAAATGAGTATAAAAGGTAGTGCAAAATGGCATTACCTTTTATTTTTGTTTAACCTAATTGGATGTTAGAAGGCTTTATTTATTCGTTGTATTACCTTAACATGAATGCTATATTAACATATTGTTAACTTTCCAGATTTTATTTTTATGGTAACCGAGAATTGTTAATTTTGCGACCGTATTAAACATTAGATTTATACTTAAACGAAATCAGAAAATTAAAATTATTTTATTAGAACTTATGAAAAAAGTAACAAAAGTTTTATTAGCAACAGCTTTCTGCGCAGGAGTAGGATTGAAAGCACAAAAAACACCAGCACCTAAATTTGGAAAAGGACTTTTAAATTTAGAGGGAAAAAACAAATCTTGGTCGATGAAAGTAGGAACAAGAATGCAATTTTTATCTATTGCAGACTGGGCAATTGATGGTAATGGAGATTATCAAAGAGGAGAGACTTCTATGTTGATAAGAAGAGCAAGATTGAAGTTTGATGGTCATGCTCTAACACCTAAATTGAAATATAAAATCGAGTTAGGACTTTCTAATAAGGACATCGGTGGAGCTAATCAATACACCAATAACGCACCAAGGTATATTTTAGACGCTGTATTGAAGTGGAATTTTTATAAAAACTTTACTCTTTGGGCGGGGCAAACTAAATTGCCAGGGAACAGAGAGCGTGTAATTTCTTCAGGAAATTTACAATTTGTTGACCGTTCGATGTTGAATAAAAACTTTAATATCGACCGTGATTTAGGGTTTCAGTTGAGACACCATTTTAATTTAACCGAAAACTTTGTGGTGCGTGAGGCGTTTGCACTTTCGCAAGGAGAAGGTAGAAATATTACTGCAGGAAACATTGGAGGACACCAATATACCGCAAGAGTAGAATTATTGCCATTCGGGAATTTTAAAAGTAAAGGAGATTATTCAGCGAGTGATTTAAAGAGAGAAGAAAAACCAAAATTATCTTTAGGGGCAACGTATAACTTTAACGACAATGCCGTGAAGAATAAGGGAAGCCAAGGAAGCTATATGGAGAACCCGAACGTAGAAGGAGGTTTTGATAGAGCCGATGTAGAAACTATTTTCGTAGATGGAATGTTCAAATATCAAGGTTTCTCTGCAATGGGAGAATATGCTAAAAGAAATATTACAGATAATTCTTCGGCGAAAGTAAAAACAGGTAACTCTACCAATTTACAAGCAGGATATTTGTTTAAGAACAATTGGGAAGTAGCAGGAAGATATACCAATGTGAAGTTTGATAAAGATGATTTTAATACCAATTATTATACGCTTGGTGTTTCAAAATATATCGTAGGACACAAATTAAAAGTACAATCGGATATTGGTTATAAAGATGTTACAGGAAGTAAAAAAGGAGAATTACAGTATCGTTTACAATTTGATATTCACTTCTAAACAAACAAAGTATGTTAACTAAATGTTAACTGAATATTATATTAATATTATTTTGAATAAAAATTTTGTATAGCAAGATAGATTATTATAATATTGAACAATTAAAAATTTTAAAAAAATAAAACAATGAAAAAATTAGCATTGACAATAGCAACAGGATTATTAATGATGTCTTGTGGTGGTGGAGAAAAAAAAGCAGATGGTCTGCAAGGTAATATTCAAGTAGATGGTTCGAGTACAGTATTTCCTGTAACAGAGGCTATCGCAGAGGAATTTAGAACAGAGCAACCAAAAGTAAATGTTACCATTGGAGTTTCTGGAACAGGTGGAGGATTTAAAAAATTCTCAAGAGGGGAAACCAATATCTCTAATGCTTCTCGTCCTATTAAGCAAAAAGAGATGGATGCTTGTAAAGAGAATAATATCAACTATGTAGAGCTTGAAGTAGCGTATGATGGTTTAGCTGTATTGATTAACCCAGAAAATGATTGGGTGGATAGCTTTACTCCTGAAGAATTGAAGAAAATTTGGGAACCAGCTGCACAAGGAAAAGTTAAAAAATGGAATCAGATTCGTCCAGAGTGGCCAAATGAAGAAATTAAATTATATGGTCCAGGAACAGCATCAGGAACTTACGATTATTTCGCAGAAGCGATTTGTGGTAAAAAAGTAGGTACTCGTATGGATTATAACGCAAGTGAAGATGATCATGTATTAGTAAAAGGAATCTCTGGAGATAAGTTTGCTTTAGGATTTTTTGGATTGGCTTACTATGCTGAGAACAAAGATAAATTAAAATTAGTAGGGGTACACAACGGAACAGAAGTAGTGAAGCCAACACAAGAAACGGTAAGTAATGGAACTTATAAACCATTGTCTAGACCTTTATTTATCTATGTGAATAGTACTTCATTAAAGTCTCCAGAAGTGGTAGAATTTGTGAATTTCTATGTGGATAATGCAGGAAGTATCGCAAAAGATGTAGGTTATGTTCCTTTACCGGAAGCAGAATACAAAAAACAAGCCGACAAGTTTAAAGCCTTTGTTGAAGCAAATAAATAATCATTTTATTATCAACTAAATCAGATATAAATACATCTGATTTAGTTGTTTTTATATAAGAATACAAAATGCGAAAGATTAAAGAATTATTTATAGAAAAATCTTTATTGCTGAGTGCATTGATTACCATTGCAGTAACCATTGGTATTATCGCTGTTTTGTCTATTGAGGCTTTTAATTTCTTTAAAGAAGTTTCTATTATAGACTTTATTACCGATACCGAATGGATGCCTTTGGCAAAAGATAAAGCGTATCAGCATTTTGGAATATTGCCTTTATTGGCAGGTACATTTCTTACATCAATCATTGCGATTGCTGTAGCATTGCCTATTGGGCTCTCCATTAGTATTTATTTGAGTGAATATGCACCGAGTAAATTTAGAAAAACCATCAAACCATTATTAGAGTTATTGGCAGCGGTGCCTACTGTGGTGTATGGTTTTTTTGCATTGGTCGTGGTAACTCCATTTTTACAACAATATATTCCAGATTTATCCAGTTTTAACTCTTTATCCGCAGGTATTGTAATGGGAATTATGATTATTCCGTATGTATCTTCTATTAGTGAAGATGCTTTACACGCTGTGCCTAACAAACTAAGAGAAGCTTCTTTTGGGATGGGAGCAACAAAATTGCAAACCGCTTTTAAAGTAGCTGTTCCAGCTGCATCATCGGGGATTATCGTATCGGTGATATTAGCAATTTCAAGAGCCATTGGAGAAACCATGATTGTGGCCGTAGCGGCAGGTCAACAACCGAGATTAACTTTAGACCCAACGGTTCCTATTGAAACCATTACGGCTTATATTGTTCAGGTAAGTTTGGGAGATGTTCAGCATGGTTCTGTGGAATATAGAACCATTTATGCAGCGGGTATTACACTGTTTTTATTTACCTTTTTATTGAATACAATCAGTTATAGAATTAGAAAAAAATTCCAATCAAGATATGAATAATTTACAAAAAAATAGATTGTACGACAAGATGTTTAAGGTTTGGGGAATTGCCTGTACCTTAATCGGTTTAGTATTATTAGTCCTATTTATTGGTAATATATTGATTGATGGAGTAATGAGAATCGATTGGGATTTTATTATTAATTTGCCCTCTCGTAAACCAGAAAAATCAGGAATCTATACTGCTTTGATGGGGAGTGTTTGGATTTTGGGATTAACGACCTTAATCGCTGTTCCTGTTGGAGTAGCCGCAGCAGTTTATTTGGAAGAATATGCCAGTAAAAATAAATTAGCAGGATTATTAGAGGTCAATATTTCGAATTTAGCAGGAGTACCTTCTGTAATTTATGGACTTTTAGGATTAGAAGTATTTGTAAGGGTTAGTAATATGGGGCATAGTGTATTGGCAGGAAGTTGTACTTTAGCATTATTGATATTACCCATTGTAATTGTAGCTACAAGAGAAGCGATAAAATCCGTTCCGCATAGCATAAGAGAAGCGTCTTATGGATTAGGAGCCTCTAAGTGGCAGACGATTTGGAATCAAGTATTACCTTCTGCAAGTGGTGGTATTTTAACGGGAGTGATTTTAGCACTTTCTCGAGCAGTGGGAGAGACGGCACCATTAATTGTGGTAGGAGCATTGGCATATGTGCCTTTTGCACCAGATGGAATTTTGGCTGAATTTTCTATCTTACCGATTCAGATATTTAATTGGATATCAAGACCTCAACACGGGTTTATAGAAAATGCAGCAGCAGCGATTATTATATTATTAGGAATTACATTTATAATGAACGGTATCGCCGTTTATTTTAGAAACAAATGGCAAAACAAATGGAAATAAAAGATAAAAAATCTACCGAAGAAACTTCTGAAAAAGGAGCAAAAATACAGGTAAAAGGCGTAAAGGTTTGGTATGGGGATTTCATGGCAATTAAAGGAATTGATATGAAGATAAAACCCAATTCGGTAACCGCATTTATAGGTCCTTCGGGATGTGGGAAATCTACTTTTCTACGGTTGTTTAATCGTATGAATGATTACGTAGATTCGTTTAGAATGGAAGGGAAAATAAAAGTAAATGGGAACAATATCTATGCTAAATCCGTTCAGGTAGAAGACTTAAGAAAAGAAATAGGAATGGTTTTTCAAAAGCCCAATCCTTTTCCAAAATCTATCTTTGAAAATGTAGCCTATGGGTTAAAAATCCAAGGCGTTAAAGATAAAAAATTCATCGCCGAGCGTGTAGAAAAATCCTTAAAACAAGCCGATTTATGGGAAGAAGTGAAAGATGATTTAAAAAAATCTGCTTTGGCACTTTCTGGAGGTCAGCAGCAGCGACTTTGTATTGCGAGAACTTTGGCAGTAGAGCCTTCTATTATTTTAATGGATGAGCCTACTTCTGCATTAGACCCTATTTCAACAGCGAAAATAGAGGAACTTATCCATTCATTAAAAGATAAATATACCATTATTATCGTTACCCATAATATGCAACAAGCCAGTAGAATAAGTGATTATACCGCTTTTTTCTATATGGGAGAATTAATAGAATGTGATAAAACGAGAGAAATATTTACCAACCCACAAAAAAAGAGAACCGAAAACTACATTACAGGTCGTTTTGGTTAAGATAAAGCTATGACAAATAAAGAAAGATACAGAAAAGAAATCAATGATGTCTGCAAAACCATGTTGTCAAGATGTCAGAAACAATTATCAAAAGCGCACACTGCACTCACTACACACGATTTAGATTTAGCAGAAGAGGTAATGCATACAGAAAACTATGTCAATAGTTTGAATTTAAAAATTGATAAAGATTGTGAGCAATTTTTGGCACTTTATAACCCTGTTGCAGTAGATTTGAGGTTTATTACCGCAGTAAGAAATATCAATTCAGAATTAGAGCGTATAGGTGATCATGCTTATGCAATCGCTCAATATGTTGCTCAAAATGAAAAAGGGATATCAAAGGATATTTTGAAAAAACTTTCTTATCATGAAATGTATGGCATTATTGAAGATATGTTTGATAATGTTATTGACTCTTATGAGGATAAAAATTTAAAAATTGCCAGAAAAGTTTTTAAAAAAGATAAAAAAGTCAATAAAATTAATGATAAAGTTTTTCTTCAAATAGAAGAGTTAATCAAGAAGGATGCGAAGTCTATCAAAGATTGTTTAACGATGTTTTCTATTATTAAAAAATTAGAAAGAGTAGGCGATTTAATAAAAAATATCGCAGAAGATATTATCTTCTACGTAGATGCAGAAGTGGTAAGACATCAAGTGAAAAAATAATATTTTTTACTTTTATGACCATTTTAAAATAAAGGACGAGGTGAGTTTCATAAGGTGATTACACTTCAATCTCCCGCACACTTAGTGGTACGCCTTCTCTAATAATAAAGATGGTACAGGAAGTAAAAAAAGGAGAATTGCAATATTTTTATAATTTGATATTCACTTCTAAAATTCTATTTCAAAACAACACAATGTGAGATAAAGATAACCATGAAAACCAAGAGGTCGCCATTACAGCGACCTCTTATTTTGCTCTTGAATTTGATATTGAACCCATCGAAGTGCTTTCTCTCTTTCTTTTGAATTTTCATATATTAATAGGATAGAAAGTTTTTGGGGCTTTACAAAACGAAGTTTAATGGCGTGAAACCTACCTAAAAGAATCTGAGTGGATATGGAGAAAAACAACAGTAGAAGTGGAGAAAGAATTATGGAAGTTATTATTGAAATAGGGATAACTTTTTCCAAAATTCATCCACATTCCAGCAATTGTCAATTTTCACGATTTTTGTATCAAATTAAAAATATTCTAGTCTAGTGCCTTAATCAGTAGACCAGAAAAAGAGGTGATAACATTCAATTTGTGTTATGAGTTTACATCGAAAAAATGGAGTTTAAAAGGAAGGGATAAATACTCCTCTATGCAGAAAAAAGAGTGTCACGGAGGTGTCAAGAGGCTATAATGCCAACGGATTTCCCAAATAGAAATCAATGATCTTTAAACTAAAAAGATAATTATATTTAGCTTGGGCTAAACTACCTTGTGCATTCGCATAATTATTACGAGCAATGGTAAGGTCATAAATGGTAGTTCGGCCAGCCTCAAAACTTTTTTGCGCATAATTTAAAGCAAGTTTTGTGCTTATTTCGGCTTGCTTTGCCACCAAATAGTTTTGATAATTGGCCTCTGCATCAAATTGGGCTTTCTGAACGCTTTGCTTAATCTCCATTTTTGCTTGCTCTAAGTTCACCTTGGCAATTTCTTCATTGATTTTCGCTTGCTCAACTTGAATTTTTGTAATCCCTTTGTTAAATATTGGAATGTTAGCATTAATTCCAATTTGCTGTCCAAAATTATTTTTGTATTGTTTCAAAAAGCTACTCTCTTTTATCGGTAATCCATTGATATCAACTCCTACCATATCGGTAACCAAAGAATTGAAATAAAAGGTTCCCACACCCAAAGAAACTGTTATTGTTGGATAAAAAGCCGTTTTAACCACTTCAGTCTGCGCTTCCGCAGATTTAATTCTCGCTTCTGCGGCTTTTAACTGCGGTTGAGATTCATAAGCTTTTTCCAAGGTATTGTCAGAAGATAAATATTTAGAAACTAAAATATTCTCAACAGAAACATCTTGAATGTCAAATTCTTTATAATCTGAAAGTTGAAGTAATTGTGCCAGCTGGAAAAGGTTTCTATTGATATTAACTTGAGCATTTTTAACATTTTGGTTTTTGCGCGCCAGTGTGGCTTTTGCTTCTGCTAAAACTGTTCTCGGAGTAGTTCCAACTTCGGTGGTGATTTTTGCTCTATCATACATCTTTTTAGCATTTTCATAAGCGCTCTGGTTGATTTTTAAAATCTCTTTACTAAGCAATGTAGACAAATACTGTTGGGCTATTTGTAACGAAATATTATTCTGCCATTATTGTAAACCATAATGTTTAGGTTTATATTGGCATTGTTGTTAAAATTGTCGTTCCTCTTAATATTTCCAAAAACATCTTGACCCTGACCAAAATTTAAGGTATTTCCTACTAATCCAGAGACAGAAGGCAATTTTTCCCTTTTAGCAACTTCCAGATTTTTATCCTGAATCTGATTACGGTAAGTATTCTGTATGACCTGCAAATTGTGTTGTGTAGCATAATTTATAGCTTCTTGCAACGTCCATTTCTTTTGAGCCTGAAGGTTCAAAAAAAGGATTCCGAAAAATAAAACAGCCTGTTTTTTCATAGTAGGTTTTTACTAACTTAGATGCACAGTTTCACAACTTTGTTGGTGGCTTTGAATACTCCGAAAGAGAAAGATAAAAAAGTTGATTATTTTGTTCAAAGACAAATCAAAACAACTTTATGTAACAAGTTGATCACTCGAACACCAAGACAAATATAAACATTTGTACTGAAATACAAAAAAGTACTTTGACAAATGCGCAACAACTCGCAAAACTTTTCAATACCTCTGTTCAAAGAATTTCTAAATGGGAAAATAGAGATTTTATACCAGAGGTGTTCTCTACACTCAAGAATATAAATATGCCTTAACTTTGGTTAGAAAAGCACTGATAATGAGTTTATGTCAATCCACTTAGGTGCCTATAAATCAGATTGGGGAGAGTTTGATAGAATTTAATCTAAAATATATAGAAGATTCGTTTAAAGCTGAAAATATCAATAAAGTTCCTAAGGAAAAGGAAGATGTAGCTAAAAAAAATAAAGCCTATAGATCTGTTTTTGTTAGCTGAATTTACAATCAAAATATGATCAACATTCATCAATATCCTCATGAAACTTGACAATTAGACGAGAATTTTCTAAATTTGTCATAGTTATTTGTAACGTTCCAGCAAAAACTTCTATTGATTACTAAAACTATAAACACATGCTCGAGATTAAAAATATTCATAAATCTTACGATACAGGCAAAAGTAAACTGCATGTGCTCAAGGGAATCAATCTAGAAATTTCTGAAGGAGAATTTGTCTCTATTATGGGGAGTTCTGGTTCAGGGAAATCTACCTTGCTTAATATTATTGGAATTTTGGATGAGAAAGACAGCGGTACCTATAAATTAGACGGAATACCCATTGAACACCTTAGCGAAGTTAAAGCCGCAGAATATCGTAGCCGTTTTTTGGGTTTTGTGTTTCAGTCTTTTAACCTTATCAATTACAAATCTGCATTGGAAAATGTCGCATTGCCGCTCTATTATCAAAATGTTTCTAGAAAAGAAAGGAATTCAAAAGCTTTAGAATATTTAGGAAAAGTAGGACTCGCAGATCGTGCCAACCATTTACCAAATGAGCTTTCGGGGGGCGAAAAACAACGTGTAGCCATTGCAAGAGCATTAATCACAGATCCGAAAATTGTTTTGGCGGATGAACCAACTGGTGCACTAGACAGTACAACGACTTATGAGATAATGAAGCTCCTTCAGGAGATTAACAATAGTGGAAAAACGATAATCGTCGTAACACACGAACCTGATGTTGCGGCACAAACTAAACGCAACATTCACCTAAAGGATGGTTTAATTGAAAGTGACGAAGTTATAACTCAAAAAATATTAGATTAAATGTTTGATTTAGACCGTTGGCAGGAGATATACAGCTCTATCCGAAGCAATGTTCTTCGGACGGTTTTGTCAGGCTTTACTGTGGCGCTTGGGTTGTACATTTTCATTGTTCTTTTTGGTATTGGTAAAGGACTTCAAAATGCTTTCTCTCAATCTTTTAACGGCGATGCCTCTAATTTGATTAGAATCTTCACTGGAAGAACTACCGAAATGTATAACGGAATGCAAAGTGACAGAAAGATTATTCTTCAAAACAAAGATTTTACAAATATTAATAAAAATTATAAGGATAAAATAGAGTATTCCACAGGAAGAACAGGGATGGACGTTATGATAAAATATGGTCGTGAGAGCGGAAACTATCAAGTGATGGGTGCTAATCCAGATGAACAGTTTATTGAAGATCGAAAATTGATTGACGGTAGATATCTCTCGCCTTTGGATTTTCAAAATCATCAAAAAGTGGCAGTCATTGGTAGAATGGTTCAGCGAGATTTAATTAAAAATGGAACAGCCGTCGGAAAATATATCGAGATGAATGGTATAATGTTCCGAATTATTGGCGTTTTCTCTGATGCTGGTGGCGATCGTGATGAGCGCATGATTTCGGTGCCCCTTAATGTGCTTCAGCAGCTTAAAAAAAATTCTGATACACTTAATAGCATTACCATTGTCTACGATAATCAACTTTCGCCAGTACAAGCCATTGAACTCGGTGACGAAATCAAAGACCAGCTTAAAAAAGAAAAATCTGTTTCGCCCGATGATGAAAATGGTATTCGTGTATGGAATGATGCTTCCAACAAAAAAGAACAATTTCAGTTTGTGTTTGTGCTTACACTTATCGTGGGCGTTGTAGGTCTTGGGACCTTAATGGCAGGTATTATAGGTATCAGTAATATTATGGTGTACATCGTAAAAGAACGCACTAAAGAAATCGGCGTACGCAAAGCTATTGGTGCGAAACCAAAATCCATTGTAGGGTTAATCCTACAGGAGAGTATTGTCATTACCGTAGTTTCTGGCTTTGTGGGCATTGGATTGGGTGTTTTAACATTAAAATTAATTGACGATAATTTAGAAAAATATTTTATCATTAATCCTTCTGTTGGTTGGGAACTTATCATCGTAGCATTTTTTTGCCTAGTGTTTTCTGGTACATTGGCAGGCTTCGTACCAGCTTACAAGGCTAGTAAAATAAAACCAGTTGAAGCTTTAACAACAGAATAATAAAGGCATGAATTTAATTTTTAAAAGAGATACTTGGCAGGAAATTTACCATTCGCTTCGGAACAACAAACTCCGAACCTTCCTCACCATGATTGGTGTTGGCTGGGGAATGTTTCTCTATGTCTCCTTGCTGGGTGCCGCAAAAGGACTGGAAAATGGTTTTAACAAAGTGTTTAAAGGCTTTGCGACCAATTCTATTTTTCTTTGGGCACAACAAAGTACCATTCCGTTTGATGGTTTCCCGAAAGGTCGGAAGATGGAACTTCATTTGGATGATATTGAAAAACTAAAAAGTAGAATTCCAGAAATCGAATTTATTTCGCCACAAAGTGCTCGGGGTAATTTTGGTACGCCAGGAGAAACCATGGTTAGAAATGGCAAAAAAGGCACTTATTCTCTCACTGGAGATTTCCCTATCGGCAATAAAATTTCTGAGAAAAAGCTTAGTTTAGGCAGATATATTAACGATGCCGACATTGCTGAAGGCAAAAACGTTATCGTCATTGGAGAAGATATTTATAAAAACCTTTTCGACGAAAAGAATAATGAAAACCCTATCGGGAAATCTATTAACCTGAAAGGAGTTTTCTTTAACGTTATCGGCGTTTTCTCAGTCAGAAAACAAGGAGGTATGAGCAATAATGAAACGGCTTACATTCCGTTTACCACTTTTACCAAAATATATCACACTAGTGATGTGGTCGATTTTTTTGCCATAGTCAGCAAGCCCAATGCGAATCTTGAAAATGTAGAAAACAAAGCAAAGGATTTTCTTAAAGATGAATACCGCGTCTCTCCAGATGATACCAATGCTTTTGGCTGTTTTAATTTAGGGAAAGAATTTAAAAAACTAACAGGATTTCTTATGGGGATTCAATTTTTAACCATTGCCGTAGGCATCCTCACCATTTTAGCTGGTGTAATTGCTATTTCTAATATTTTGCTGATTACTGTAACCGAAAGAACCAAAGAAATCGGCATACGCAGAGCCATTGGTGCTAAACCTTCAGAAGTACGCAACCAGATCCTCTTAGAGAGCGTAGTAATCACCTTAACATCAGGCTTATTGGGTTTTATTATGGGGGTTCTTTTGTTGATGATTTTAGATATGTTGACGCGCAACCAAGATGATTTTCCATTTTATAATCCGAGTGTTGATTATTCCAATGTTTTTGGGGCTTTGGTGATTATGGTCATACTTGGCTTAATCATTGGAATGATTCCAGCTCAGCGTGCCGTAAGTATAAAACCCATTGATGCTCTCCGAAGCGAATAATTAATATTGATTCAAAAACAAATAGCTATGAAAAAGAAATTTACATTCAAAAAAGCACTTTATATTTTCTTAGGCCTCGTCCTTTTGATAGGTCTAGTTGCGGGGATTAACTATCTTGTAAAATCTAATTCCTCTGAAAATCAAGAATTTCTAACTAAAAAGCCAATCACTCAGGATTTGAATGATAAAGTGATGGCTACAGGAAAAATTGTTCCCAGAGAAGAAATTGAAATCAAGCCTAACCTTTCTGGTATTATTGAGAAAGTTTTAGTAGATGAAGGCGACTATGTGTCTCAGGGAGAGCTTATTGCGACTATCCACATTGTACCCAATATTGCTCAGGTTAATGCGGCACAGCAAGAAGTGGAAAACGCCAATCTGCAAATAGCCAATGCGAAAGTGAATGTGAGCAACCAACAAAAACAATTTGCGATGCAGCAGCGTCTCTACAATCAAGGCGTGATTTCTAAACAGGAATTTATTAACGCTCAGCAACAGTTGGCTTCTGTTCAGCAACAACTTAAAAATGCGAACCAGCAGCGTATTACAGCACAAAGAAATCTACAGATCGCACGCACGGGGATTACGCCAGGATTGAGAAGATTGGCTACCACACAAATTAGGTCCAAAGCCAATGGAACCGTTTTGGAATTGCCAGTAAAGCCAGGGGACCAGGTTATTGAGGCTAACTCATTTAACTCTGGAACCACGATTTGTACCGTAGCAGACCTTAATGCATTGATATTTCAGGGTACGATTGATGAGGCACAAGTTGGAAAACTCACTACAGGAATGGACATGAACATTATTATTGGTGCTCTTCAGAATAAAAGTTTCCCAGGGCGTGTTACAATGATTGCTCCGAAAGGTAAGGATGATGCAGGAACCATCAAATTTCCGATTGAAGGCAATGTTTTTAACCCAACTGACGAGTATATCCGTGCGGGGTTTTCAGCAAATGCTGAAATTGTTTTAAAATCACAGAAAAATGCTTTGGTGGTAAACGAAAGTCTCATACAGTATGAAAAAGATGCAGACGGAAAAGACAAGCCTTTTGTAGAAGTAAAGCAGGCCAATGGTTCATTTAAAAAAGTTTATGTGAAATTAGGCGGTAGTGACGGTATCAATGTCCAGATACTTTCTGGTATCAATAAAAATTCTGAAATTAAAGTTTGGAACCCTACTGAAAAAGACAAGGAAGAATTAAAAAAGACAAGGAAAAATTAAAGAAGATAAATAGTCTCCATTAGGAATATCTACAACCATTATTTGATTTGCTCTATGATATGGTGATCGAGAACTGGTGGATTATAGCATTTTGTCTTTGAAATTTCCGATACTTTTATGCAGGAAAAACGGGTTAAAAAATTCAGAGGAGGCACTATACCTTTATTATAGAAGTAATTAATTTAAACCAATAGAATGGACTACTTAAATGCTTTAAAACCTCTGTTAAACCAAGAGGTTCTGTTCATAAGGCTCGTAGTATGAATTTTAATACTTCTGATGATAATTCCAAAATCATTTTTTAACGCAAATTGAACTCTTTTTTATTCTATTTGACCACAACTTTTAGGAATGAGCTTTATTGATAAAGGTTCCTTTATTGATGGCAAGGAATAATTAATACAGGAATTGGCGATGTTCTAGTGATTTCTTTCGTTAAACTCCCTATAAAAACGTCATAAATTCCACTTCTTCCATGAGAACCCATCACAATATAGTCTGCATTTTTATCTTTAGCATAATCCAGAATGAGCTCAGAGGCTATCCCTTGTTTCAGTAGATGTTCACATTCTATATTTTGTTTTTTGATGAGGTTTTCTAAATCATTCAATTCAGAAAGTTCTCTTTTAATTTCTGTTTGTTCAATCTCTGGGAAATATTGAAATCCTGTATCTCCAACGACGAATCCTGAATTAGTAGGTGTAATATGGATTAGGCATATTTTGGCGTCCACTTCTTTGGCAAATTGAACAGTGGCTTCTATTAAATGTGCAGTGGTGTCTGAAAAATCGACGGGTAAAACAATTGTTTTCATAAGATGTGTTTTTATTGTCTAAAGTTACAAAAAAAATATTTATATGAATAAGATGTAAATGATTTAAATTTTTATTTTTATGATTGGGTTTACAAAATCCTAATGTCAATCACTTTTTTATCTTCTAGATAACCTTCTATAGTGTAATTGTTATTTACTTTTCCTAATTGAATACGTACTAATTCTACCATTAATTTAGGACGAAATAGATTATTTTTTTAGGATGAAAAAGGTGGGAATACAAAATATTTAAGACTTGAAATTGTTGATTGATAGCACCTTGGTTATTTAGAGTGAATTTAATTGTAAAAAAGTTGGATTTCTCACAAATATTTTTATACCTTTGCAATTGTCTTAGGGGAGGTGATGCCTCCTTACAGACAATATTTTTTTTTCATCATTTGTGTTTTTGAGCCGTACCCAGTACGGCTCTTTTTTCATATTCATACCTTAAAAGTAGCGTTGTGAAGTAGGAATAAGAGATAATACCATCTTGCTGATTGCTTTTTAGGAATAAATCATTAGCCGTTCCAAACCAATCGTTCAAAATACCTTGATACTGCTCAGAATATTTTAGTTTTGCTTCGTAATCTCTTTTCATTGCAGGAGAGAAATTTTCCAATACCTTTTGGGCAAAAGCTAAATCTTCCATTGCGATATTTCGTAAAAGGCTTTTCAGTCCATACCAATAAACACTATATTTTATAGCGTGATTTTCACTTTTTTCTCCCATTAAAAAACCGATGAAACTCGCCTCTTCCTCTCGAGCATAACCTATCTGATGAGCACTTTCGTGGGCTAAAGTAAATGGGATTTCAATATGTGGGATATTATCATTATACTGGGCTTCTCCTGTAAAAGGATTGAAGTAACCCAAAATACCAATATGACTTAAAAAATCGGCGTATAAACTCTCTTTGATATTGGTTATTTGTTCCGTTTTCATTGTGTTAAAAGGAAATGGAATGCTAGACTGACGATTGATAATTTCTTTTTTAAGCAACGGAATATCCGAAATTTTCATAACGCCATTTTCATCCTCTTCGACCCATTTTCTTTCATTTAGACAAATGAAAAAATATTTTTTTGCCAATGCCTTTTTAAACTTTAATGAAACTCTGCCTTTTGGAAGTTCATAAATCAAAGGCTTTTGAAAATACAATAATCCCCAAAAAACTTGATAAACGAAATAAAAAATAGTAGTGATCATCAGGAGTTTTAGTAAGGCTTTTTTTCTTTTCTTTTTATTAAAAATTTGAATAACAAAATACAATAAAACTCCTCCCAATATCAAATATAAAACATCACCTACCGAAAACGGAATTTTCGAAAACAAAAGTGTATGCATATCTTTTTGCCTCTCAAAAAAGCAAATATATTGATGAATTAAAACTTTGGATTGAGAAACGCCGTAAAAAATAAAAAATTGAAGTACCAATAGAATACTCCAAGTTCTTTTTTTGTTGAAATTATTCATTGTTAAGGGATTAGGAGTTAGGTTTTAGGGATTAGCAATGAAGCTTAACTAACTCCTAATTCCCAATCCCTAATAGTTTTTTTAATTACTAATCTTACTTCCCTTTTTAGCATACCAAAAAATATACACATAACAAGGTACCATAATAAGGTAAGCCAATCGAGGACTTTCTGGAATAAAGGTTTTGAGATAACTTACCAATGGTAAAAGTATCGCTCCTCCAATAATCGCCATAATAAGATAGGCAGAACCCATTTTGGTATGCACGCCTAATTTGTTAATGGCTAGAGGGAAAATGGCTGGCCACATCACAGATTGCGTAAAACCTAAAGCGGCGAAACAAATGACTGCAAATATTCCTGTACTGAATACCGATATCAATACCAATAGGGCACTCGCTATTGAAAAATATTTCAATGCTTTTGTCTGTTCTATGTATTTGGGTATGGCAACGATACAAAAAATATAACCTGCTAATAGTGCATAACCTGTATATTTAGCGAAACCACTCGCTTTCTGAATACCAAAGCCTAAAGACTCTCCAAATGCACTAAATCCATCATAACTAATCACTTCCACACCCACATAAAGAAATAAGGCTAAAACACCAAACCATAAATGTTTATAACTAAAGATACTTCTATCAGCACCATCATGTACATCGTTGGTATCTTCTGATTCTTCAATCTTAGGAAGTTTAATGAACATCAAAATAATACCTACCAAAGCAAAACTTGCTGAAATAATTTGATACGGAAGGATTACCCGATTGGCTAAAGCTTGTAGTGTTTCATTTTTTTGCAGTTCAGACATTGTTAATAAGCTTTTTTGTAGCTCATCAGTTCCTTCAAGTGTGATATGTCCCAATACATAAATTGCCACGATACCTGCAATTTTGTTGCATATTCCCATTATACTGATTCTCCTCGCTGCACTTTCTACAGGTCCCAGTACGGCTACATACGGATTAGACGCTGTTTGGAGTAAAGCCAATCCTGTTCCAATGATAAATAAACCTGTTAAAAACAAATTGTAATTTCTCGTTTCAGCTGCTGGAATAAATAAAAATGCACCTATTGCCATTACGAATAATCCAATAGACATTCCCATTTTAAAACCTGTTTTTTTCAAAACAAAAGCACTCGGTATTGCCATGAAAAAATAAGCCAAAAAGAAGGCTACACCTACCAAATTAGATTCGGTTTCTGTGAGCTGACAAGCTAACTTCAAGTAAGGGATCAATTGGCTATTTGCCCAAGTAATAAAGCCGAAGATAAAAAATAAAACTCCTATAATGAATATAGGAAAAATATAATTGTTCTTTTTCATAAAAAAAATTTAATTCGAACAAATTTACATAAAAATATTTTAGTGGTCAGTAACTTAGTAGTCCAGTAGTCTAGTAATTTAGTAGTCAGTAGTCTAGTAGTTAGTAGGTCAGTAAATCAGTATTATAGTATTTTAGTTATCTAGGTAATTGAATCTTGGTAAACTGACTACTAGATAACTGATTACTAGATGACTGATTACTAGAATACTAATTGGACAACTGATTTAAAATCATTTCTCGTGCTTTATTTTTTTGATGGTTAAAATCTGCTTCAGGCTCTAAAATTCCATTAAAGAACACTTTTACTTTTCCCATTTTCCCTTTTCCATGATCAAAAGGAAAAAACTCTTTTAGCCCCACAAAAGTGAAAACGGCAATTTTTTTCTGATGCTTACAAGACATTGCAAAAGCTCCATTTTTAAACTCGTCTAATACAATACTCGTATCGTTGGGAACGCCACCTTCGGGGTAAAGAATAATGCTATTACCTTCGTCCATTCTTTCGGCACATTTAGCATATACCTGACTTCTACTTTTGGGGCATTTTCTATCCACTAATATACAAGCTTTTCGATAAGCAACGCCAAAAATAGGGATTCTGTCCAATTCTTTTTTACCTACAAAACAAACGGAATGATGAGGTAACAGAATGCACGAAAGCATAATGTCCATTATCGAAGTATGGTTAGCAATAACGATATATTGCTCGTTTTTATTGAGCCTCTGCTCAGTTAAATTAATGAGTTCGTACCGAAATCCCATTCCATAAAATAAGCCATAACTCCAAAGTCGAATAAAAAAATACGCTTTTTTGTAACCATTTTTTTGGAGGGAAAAAATATAAACAGGTAATGCGAAAATGAGTGTTAAAACGGTTGCTAAGAACATGAACCAACCTCGCCAAATATAATTTAAAACCTTAACCATTAAAAATAACTCTTTTTTTGATAGAATAATTGAGTATTGCCACCAAACCAATAGCGAAAACTTTACTTAATATTTGGGGACTCATTGTAATGATTTTTAAATCCAAATGCTCTGTAAAAATCCAATTGAAAAAGATTTGAAAGAAAATTAAACTTAAAATTGTAGACATCACAGAAACGACCATAAAGTAAAAAAACTCTCTTTTTTTGGAATGTTTTCCTCTTTCAAAAACAAACCATATACTAAAAAAATAATTAGAAATAATGCCTAAACCCGTAGAGAAAATATTACTAAAAGGATAATGAACGCCCATTAAATCTAATTCTTTCGGAAAAACAATAGGGATAACAGAACTAAAAAATGTGAAACTTCCAATTTCCATAATGGCACTTAGTCCTCCTGCGAGGATGAAAAATAAAACTTGTTTTTGTTTTAATATTAAATGTTTCATTATTGTAAATTCGAGCACAAAGATAAGAAATTTACAGAATTATGATAGGATTGATTTATCATATGCACAAATGCACCAGTATTTTTGATACAATTTGGTCTTTAATTATCAACCCCACAAAGCTCCGAAAACTTGTGGGGTTGATTTTGATATGAAAAATGAATTATTATTGAAGTTCAATGCTTAAAGATACATCTTCGTCTTCGACGCTAAATTTCATATCATCAAATACAGGTGCTCTTTTGAGTTTTTTGGTATTTGAAAATCCGTACCTTTCTAAAGGCATTCCGTTTTCTGAGCGTTCTAATTGATAATTGTTATTTTCATCGTGGAAACAACCGATGGCATATTCTCCTTTAGGAACATTTTTGAAAACGGCTGTGCTTTTTCCGTCTTTAATTGCTGAAAATGTACCTTGTACAGGCATTTTTAAGAAATTTTGTTTGTTAAATAAAGCAACCGCTATTTTTCCTTTTTCCGATGCAATATTTTCAATGGTTACCGTTACGGTCTGTTGTGCGTTTATTTTCTGAGAAAAAACGCTTAAAAAAACTACTACTAAAAAAATACTTACTCTTTTCATGATTTTACTATTTTAAGATTAATAAATAATTGATTGTTAATTAACACCACAAAGATGCACGATAAGTAGATTGAATACAATTTAAACTTACTGAACTGTTGATTTTTAGTCTTGAATCGTAGAATGAAACTGAGAAATGATAAAAAAACACCTTATTATTGCTTTTTTGCTTTTTATTATGTTTACCTTTGTGGGATAACCCCTAAGTCAATTTACAATGGAAAGTTTTGCTTTGGCAAGAGTCATTCATATCGTTGCGGTGGTGCTATGGATTGGTGGAGTGGCAATGGTGACAACGGTCATTATTCCTGCGATTAAAAAATTAAAATCCAAAGAAGACCAAATGAAAACCTTTGAACAAATCGAAGGGCGGTTTGCTAAACAAGCTAAAGTGACGACTTTATTGACAGGGCTGAGTGGCTTCTATATGTTATATGTACTTGATGGGTGGGAGAGGTATTTGAATTATCGTTATTGGTGGATACATACGATGACTTTGGTTTGGTTGATATTCACATTGGTATTGTATGTGTTGGAGCCTTTTGTTTTACACCGATTGTTTAAAAGATATATGAAAGAAAACCCTGCAAAAACTTTTGCAATCATGCATAGGGTTCATTGGTTTTTACTCTTATTGAGTCTATTGACTATTATAGGTGCTGTTGCAGGAAGTCACGGTTGGTTTTTCATCAAGTAAAAGAAGGCTAAGTTGTCAAGCTCAATGGATGAAGTGATTGACTTTAATAAAAAAAAATAAAAAGATGAATATTGTAAAATTCGATAAAAATTGTACGGAAAGTAAAATCAAAACAAGAGTAATTATTGAAACTTCTTTTTCGAAGGAAATTCAGATTTTACTTCCCAAAGGAGAACTCATGAAAGATCATCAAACGCCTTTTCCTATTTTAATCCATATTTTAGATGGAAAGATAGATTTAGGTGTCAATGGGAAATCCGAACTTATGGAAAGTGGAGATATTATAGCTTTGGACGGTGGAATTGTTCATCATTTAAAGGCGCACGAAAATACAATAGTGAGGTTGACCCTGTCTAAGCAAGATAGAGTAGAGCGAGTAAATGAAGTAATCAATTCATGATGAGAGAGATAGAAGACAGAAAGGACATAGAACTTTTGGTGAATGCTTTTTATGCTAAAATCCGAAAAGACGAGCTTTTAGGTGATATTTTCAATACTCATATCGCTGATGACCAATGGCCTGCACATTTAGTAAAGTTGGCTGACTTTTGGGAAACCAATCTATTCGGAATTAGAAAATTCAAAGGGAATCCTACACTCAAACATATTAATGTAGATAAGAATTTAGATTATAGTGTTAGTCAGCTACATTTTGGAAAATGGTTGGAGCTTTGGTTTGAAACCATTAATGAACTTTATGAGGGGCAACTTGCAGAAAGGGCAAAAAATGCAGCTAGAAAAATGGCAACAGGACAATTTTTAGCCATTTGGCATCATCGTCCTGATGATAGAAAAAGTCTCTAAAACGAAAACACTACTCCTTTTGGAGTAGTGTTTTTTTCTTTTATGAGCGGTATGATGTTACTTGACCACCTCGTATTTAATTTTTAAAATCCCTTGGTTTAAACTTGCAATTTTTTTAAAAGCTCCTTTGCTTAAATCAAATTTTCTACCATGTTTTGCAAAGCCTCCTGTATCGGTTACGGTAACAACCACACTTTTACCATTTCTTATATTGGTGATTTTAATCTTCGTTCCAAAAGGAAATCCTTTTCTTCTTGTTTTAGCATTCCAAGTGGTAGCACAAGTAAGTGCGTTTTGGTTGTATATTTTTCCGTTCGCCATTCGTTTTCCATGAAAACCTGGACCGTACCAAGACACTTTCCCTGTACCTTTAACATCTGTAATTTTCTTTTTTGTAAAAGAAGACAACAAGAATGTTGACAACAATATAATGATTACAAAAGTAAATCTTTTCATTCTATTTTCAGTTTCTGATTTGTGCGTGCAAAGTTATAGCGAAATAGTATTGACGACGATTATTTTAGTTAATAACTGTTAATAAAAACCAAATAAAATGTTAAAAAGCACTCTCATCCACTATCAAAATTAAACTTCGCACCTATTGTTAAAAAGTGTTAAATTTCTTAAGATTCCTTAAATTCACTCTGCAATTTCACCATATAAATCAAATTCTTCGGCTTTGGTAATTTTAATATTTGCAAATTCTCCCACAGGTAAATAGACATTTTTGGCACTTACTAAAACGGTATTATCTACATCTGGAGAATCGAATTCTGTTCTTCCTACAAAATAATCTCCTTCCTTTCTATCAAAAACACATCGGTAAACCTTACCTACCTTTTCTTGGTTTTTCTCCCAAGAAATCTGTGCTTGAAGTTCCATAATCTCTTCTACTCGTTGTTCTTTTACCTCTTGTGGAATATTATCTTCTAACTCATAAGCAGATGTATTTTCTTCGTGAGAATAAGTGAAACAACCCAATCTATCAAATCGTTGCTGGGCAACCCAATTTTTTAATTCTTGGAAAATTGCTTCCGTTTCACCTGGATAACCTACAATCAAAGTAGTTCTAATCGCCATATCAGGAACACTTTTTCTAAAATCTGCTAATAGAGCATTTGTTTTTTCGTAAGTAGTTCCTCTCTTCATGGATTTTAATAGTTCGGTATTGATATGTTGCAGAGGAATATCAATATAATTACAAACTTTCGGTTCGTTTTTAATAATTTCTAAAACATCTTTTGGAAATCCTGATGGAAAAGCATAATGCAATCTTATCCATTCGATTCCTTCTACTTGGACTAATGCTTTGAGTAAATCTCCCAAGGCTCTTTTTTTGTAGATATCTAAACCGTAATAAGTCAGATCCTGAGCGATTAAAATTAATTCCTTTGTTCCTTTTTGGGCTAATTTTTCGGCTTCTTTCACCAAGTTTTCAATTGGTGTAGAAATATGTTTACCTCTCATAAGAGGAATGGCACAAAAAGAGCAAGGTCGGTCGCAACCTTCGGCTATTTTCAAATAGGCATAATGTTTTGGTGTTGTGGTTAATCTTTCGCCCACCAACTCATGTTTGTAATCGGCTCCGAGATGTTTCAATAAAATGGGTAAATCTCTTGTTCCAAAATATTGATCCACATCTGGAATTTCTTTTTTTAAGTCGGGCATATACCTTTCCGATAGGCACCCTGTTACAAAAACCTTTTCTACTTCACCTCGATTTTTGGCTTGTACAAAATCTAAAATCGTATTGATAGATTCTTCTTTAGCGTTATCAATAAATCCGCAAGTATTAATCACGACTACATCTCCTCGTTCTTCATGCACTACTTCTTTTCCATTGGATTTCAATTGTCCCATCAAAACCTCCGAGTCATAAATATTTTTGGAACACCCCAAGGTAACGATATTAATTTTCTTTTTTCCTATTGATTTTGTACGCATTATTTATTGTTTAAGATTGCAAAAATAATAAGAAAATAAAAGGAAATCGTTATCAATCAATTAATTGTAATTAATCTAAATAATTGAATTAAATTAAAACTCCATTTTTAGTCTACAATCATGGCTTATGAAACAGAAAAAGGTTGCCTAAAATCTTAGACAACCTTTTTTATTTTCGAAATAAATGTGGGGAAGTTTAATCAAAAATATAATTAACCCCTACACTGATAACATGTTCTTTTGCAGATTTGTTTAATTCGGGAGTATCACCTTCATTCAGTAAACCTTTATAAGCGTTTAATAGTCCAAAGTCTCCTCTTATTGTCAGTTCCAATTTACGCTTGTAGCTGTATCCAACTCCTGCACCAATTGCCATATTAAAACCACTTGCTTTTCCATCAATATTTCCTGCACCATCTATTGTGTAACCATCTTTTGCTGGGTTTTTAACATTTTGATTAATCAGTATATTAAAACGAGGTCCTATCAGTCCAAAAAACTCCGATTTTCTTTCCGAAAAGAATGCCTTGAGGTAAATAGGCACACTGATATAGTTATTGGCATACAATGCATCATAACCTGGAAAATTTTTAGCATCTGGATCCTTTCCTGTTTCTCCTGCACCATAATAGACCAATTCTGGCTGAAGGTAAAATTGATCATCACTTGTGATAGGAATCTCTGCTAAGACTCCCGCTTGGAAAGTATAACGAGGTCCCGAAGGATTGTGAGCGTTTTTCACTCTTGAATAATTGAGTCCTGCCACTCCTCCAAATCTTACATTGGATAAAAACTGAGCACTCATAGACACTGAAAGCAGTATCATGGCTCCTACAATTATTTTTTTCATCTGTTTATGTTTTTGGGTTAAAAAAATAGATTGCTCCTCCATACAAAATTTATTCGTCTTTGTGAATGTAGAAGCAATCTAATTTAAATATTATATTTGAAAGTTAGTTTTATCCTAAAACTTTAGCTATCACTTTACCGATATCTGCTGGAGAATCGACTACGTTGATACCGTTTTCTGCCATAATTGCCATTTTAGCTTGTGCAGTATCTTCTGCTCCGCCTACGATAGCTCCTGCGTGTCCCATGGTTCTACCTTTTGGTGCAGTTTGTCCAGCGATGAAACCTACAACAGGTTTTTTAGAACCGCTTTCTTTGTACCATCTTGCTGCTTTTGCTTCTAAATCTCCACCGATTTCTCCAATCATTACCACTGCTTCTGTTTCGTCGTCATTGATGAACATTTCCAAAGCTTCCTGAGTAGTCGTACCGATAATTGGATCTCCACCAATACCGATTGCTGTAGAGATTCCATAACCTGCTCTTACCACTTGGTCGGCTGCCTCATACGTTAAAGTTCCTGATTTAGAAACGATACCTACTTTTCCTTTTTTGAAAACGAAACCTGGCATAATTCCAATTTTCGCTTCATCAGAAGTGATTACTCCTGGGCAGTTAGGACCTACTAAACGACAATCTCTATTTGCGATATAAGATTTTACTTTTACCATATCAGCTACAGGAATTCCTTCTGTGATACATACGATCACCTTAATTCCTGCATCTGCAGCTTCCATTATCGCATCACCAGCAAACGCAGGTGGTACGAAAATAATACTTACATTAGCTCCTACTTTTTCTACTGCATCTGCAACGGTATTAAACACAGGTTTACCAAGATGCTCTTGACCCCCTTTTCCTGGAGTTACTCCTCCTACTACATTTGTTCCGTATTCAATCATTTGACTTGCGTGGAAAGTTCCTTCGCTTCCTGTAAATCCTTGTACGATTACCTTAGAATCTTTGTTTACTAATACTGACATTTTATTTTTTGTTTATCTTTATTAAATTTTATCCGTACAAATGTACCAATATTATTTGAAATAGAAAAAATAATAATTGTTAAATTGTACTTTGATTTATTGTACTGTTGATTAATTGTATTGATGACTTGTTGTATTGATGATTTATTGTCCTATTAACCTTTTGATTTATTGATTTTTTATCATTGTACAAACTAAAGTCATTATACAAATTAAATTCATTGTACATTAAATCACTCATCATTGTACAAACTACATTAGTACATCAAACAATTACTTCACTCTTTCAATATAAGAGCCATCTTCTGTACTTACTTTAATTTTATCTCCTGGTTCTATGAATAAAGGCACCATTACTCTTGCTCCCGTTTCTACGATAGATTTTTTTAGGGCATTAGTAGCTGTATTTCCTTTTACTCCTGGGTCTGCTTCTGTTACTTCAAGGTAAACAGATGCAGGTAATTCGGCAGAAAGTGGTGTTTCGTCATCTTCTTTTAAGATAATGGTAACTTCCTCTCCCTCTTTCATTAATTGAGCGTTCTCTATCATCTCTTTATTGATGTAGATTTGCGTAAAATCCTCATTGTTCATAAAGTGGAAACCATTTTCGTCGTCGTATAAATACTGATACTTTCTGGTAACTACTCTTACTTCGTCTATTTTATGACCTGCCGAAAAAGTATTGTCAATGACTTTTCCATTGGTAACTGATTTTAATTTTGTTCTTACAAATGCTGGACCTTTCCCAGGCTTTACATGTAAAAATTCAATGATTTTGTAAATATCATTACTATAATTAATACACAATCCTTTTCTAATATCTGATGTTGTTGCCATCTTTTTATTCTATTTTTATTTCGTTTTAAGTTATGAGGTTAAGACTTACCTCTAATTTTTTATTTCTTAATAATCTAACTTCTTCTATCTGTTCCGTAGCCTTTTACAATTCCCCTAGGCGAATTTTTAATAAATTCTAAAATTTCATCTCTTTCTGCTGTTGGAAGCATCTCCTTTTCTACATGCTGAATGGCCTGTGTGGTATTCATTTTCATTTGGAAAATCGCTCGGTAAATTTTTTGAATTTCAAATATTTTATCATTGCTAAACCCTCTTCTTCTTAATCCGATAGAGTTAATCCCTGCGTAAGTAATTGGCTCTCTGGCTACTTTCACAAAAGGAGGCACATCTTTTCTTACCAAAGTACCACCTGAAATCATCACATGTTTTCCGATTTTTGAAAACTGATGTACAGCACTCAATCCTCCGATAATAGCAAAGTCTCCGATTTCGACATGCCCTGCAATTCCACAAGCATTCACGATGATGACATTATTGCCAATTTCGCAATCGTGGGCGATATGTGAGGTTGCCATAATTAAACAATTATCACCCAATTTAGTATACCCCAAAGCCTTAGTTCCTCTGTTAATGGTTACACATTCTCTAATCGTTGTATTGTCTCCAATAATCACTTGGGTGTCTTCTCCCTCGAATTTCAAATCCTGAGGTTCGGCAGCAATCACTGTACCTGGAAAAATCTTACAGTTTTTTCCGATTCTTGCACCATTCATTATCGTTACATTAGAACCAATCCAAGTTCCTTCGCCAATTTCCACATCAGAAGCGATGGTCGTAAATGGCTCTATCGTAACATTCTTGTCTATTTTTGCTCTTTTATCAACAGCGGCTAATTGATGAATCATTTTTCTTTTTTATTTGTTTTTAGCGACTTGTGCCATTAGTTCTGCTTCTACCACTACATTATCTCCCACATAACCATAACCTTGCATATGAACAATCCCTCTTCTAATAGGGCTTATCAATTCTATCTTAAAAATTAAAGTATCTCCTGGTACTACCTTTTTCTTGAATTTCACCTTATCTATTTTAATGAAATAAGTAGAATAATTCTCTGGATCAGGAACGCTTGCTAATACCAAAATGCCTCCCGTTTGAGCTAAAGCTTCTACTTGTAAAACACCGGGCATTACAGGTTCTTTCGGGAAATGACCTACAAAAAATGGCTCGTTCATCGTTACATTCTTCAATCCTACTACATGCGTATCAGATAACTCTAATACTTTGTCAATCAATAGGAAAGGGTAGCGGTGTGGCATTAATTTCATAATACCATTAATATCAAAAACAGGTTCTTTGTAAATATCCACATTAGGAACTCGTTTTTTCTTTTGCATTTTCCATTGTCTATTCAGTTTTTTAGCAAACTGAGTATTCACAAAATGCCCTGGTTTATTGGCAATTACTTTACCTTTTAATCTTACACCTACTAATGCCAAATCTCCAATGACATCTAATAATTTATGTCTTGCTGCCTCGTTCGGGTAATGTAATGTTAAATTATCCAAAATGCCATTCGGTCTAATGGAAAGTGTATCTTTATTAAAGGCTTTTTTTAGTTTTTCTTCTGTTGCAGGAGTCAATTCTTTATCCACATAAACAATGGCATTAGAAATATCTCCACCTTTTATCAGTCCTGCATCTAAAAGCATTTCTAACTCATGAAGGAAACTGAAAGTTCTCGCAGAAGAAAAGTTATCTTTAAATTCGTTTAGACTTTTTAGGGTGGCATTCTGCGTTCCCAAGACTTTGGTTCCAAAATCTACCATAGTAGTGATTTCGTATTCCTCAGACGGTATAATGGTGATTTCTGAACCAGTTTCTGGATCGGTATAGCTCATTACTTCCTTGATGACCAAATATTCTCTTGGCTGAGCTTGTTCCTCGATGCCTACTTTTTCAATCGCTTCTACGAAATATTTAGAAGAACCATCCATGATTGGAGGCTCAGCACTATCCATTTCCAAAATAGCATTATCCACATCCATTCCTACTAATGCAGCCAACAAATGTTCGCAAGTATGAATTTTAACGCCTAATTTTTCCAAAGTCGTTCCTCTTTCGGTGGTAGTTACATAATTAACATTGGCTTCCACCTGTGGATTCCCCTCTAAATCGGTTCTTACAAATACAAAACCTGTATTCTCCTTGGCGGGTTTCATTGTCAAAGTAACCTCTTTACCAGTATGTAAACCGATACCTGATAATGAAATTTCGCCTTTTAAAGTTTTTTGTTTATCACTCATTAGTTTTGTCCTTTGAGTTATTTTCTAATTGATTGATTCTATCTACAATTTTTGTTAAATTTCTAAAGTGCACATAATTTCTTCTAAAGTCTCCTACCGATATCGCTGGAGAGCCATAGAGAATGCTGCCGTCTTTGACATCAGAATTTACGCCACTTTGTCCCTGAATTTTCACTTGATTGCCGATTTTTAAATGTCCTACAATTCCTGTTTGTCCTCCAATCATATTCCAATCTCCAATGGTGGTAGAACCTGCAATTCCTGCCTGAGCAGCAATAACATTATGTTTTCCAATCTTCACATTGTGAGCAATTTGGATTAAATTATCTATTTTTGTTCCCTCACCGATAACCGTAGAACCTATAGTTCCTCTATCCAAACTACAGTTGGAGCCCACTTCCACATTATTTTCCAAAACCACATTTCCCAATTGAGGAATCTTAGAGTAACCATTTTCGGAAGGTTGGAACCCAAAGCCGTCGGAACCGATAACCGTATTAGAATGAATAATACAATTATCACCAATGACGCAGAAGTCATAAACCTTCACACCACTTTCTAAACGGCAATTTTTACCGATTTTCACATTTTTTCCAATGAATACTTGTGGAGCAATCTGTGTTCCTTTTCCAATTTTTGATTTTGCCGAGATATAAGAAAAAGCACCAATAAAAACGCCCTCTTCTACACTTGCATTTTCATCAACAAAAGCTCCGTTTTCAATTCCAGATTGAGGTGCAGTTTTCATCTCTTGATATAAATTCATCAAAGTTTGAAATGCCAAATAAGCATCTTTTACGGCAATAATAGTAGATGAATAAGTTTTATTTTCATTTAAAAAACTTTCAGAAACGATAAGTACAGAACAATCCGAACTTTCTATATACTTTGCGAATTTCTCTTGAGAAACAAAAGAAAGATGACCTTTTTGACCATTTTCGATAGGAGAAACCCCATTGATAACTTCCTCTTCATTACCAATAATCTTTCCTTGTATAAACTGTGCAATTTGTGATGCTGTAAATTCCATATTTGCAAATATAACAAAATTTAGGAATTTGTAATACAATGATGATTGATTAGTTGTAAAATAATGAAAAAATAATAAGGTACAAATACTTAAAAATCACCTTCGTTGTTAAAAAATAAAAGAGCCTATCAAAAAACAGACTCTTTTAAATTGTTTTATATTGATATTTAGGATTTTAAAAACATCTTTGCCACTTTTTCGGCTTTTCTAGATTCTGAATAATCATAAAATCCTTCCCCTGATTTCACACCTAATTTCCCTGCCATTACCATATTTACTAATAGTGGGTTAGGAGCGTATTTTGGGTTTTTGAATCCGTCGTACATTACATTTAAAATCGCTAAACAAACATCAAGACCAATGAAATCTGCTAATTGTAAAGGTCCCATTGGGTGTGCCATTCCGAGCTTCATCACGGTGTCGATTTCCTCTACGCCTGCCACTCCATTATAAAGGGTTTCAATAGCTTCGTTAATCATTGGCATAAGGATTCTATTCGCTACAAAACCTGGATAATCATTCACCTCTACAGGTACTTTTTTCAATGTTTTACTCATTTGATAAACCGCATCGAAAGTCGCTTGAGAGGTAGAATAACCTTTGATGATTTCTACCAATTTCATAATAGGCACTGGGTTCATAAAGTGCATACCAATAACTTTATCTGGTCTTTGGGTTGCCGAAGCGATTTTAGTAATAGAAATAGAAGAGGTATTCGTAGAAAGTATGCAGTTTTCTGGAGCCAATTCATCAATTTCTTTGAAAATTTTTAATTTAAGGTCTAAATTTTCAGTAGCTGCTTCCACAATAAGGTCGGCATTTCCTACAGCATCTTTAATGGCAGTGAAAGTAGAGATATTTCCTAAAGTTGCATTTTTTTGGTCTTCTGTAAGCCTTTCTTTAGCGATTAACCTATCTAAATTTTTGGAAATTGTTGCCATTCCTTTATCCAAAGAGGCTTGAGAGATATCTACTAAATTTACTTTAAAACCATTTTGAGCGAAAGTGTGGGCAATTCCATTTCCCATTGTTCCTGCTCCAATTACTACGATATTGTTCATTTTTCTATAATTTTTTCGGTAAAGATAATGTTTTTTTTAGAATTTTAAAGACGACACTTTACCATATTTGAGATATCAAACCAAAATTCCTGAACAATGATTTTCAGGGCTTCCCGTGGCAGAAGCGAGTATATTGGATTCATTTCTGAGTTTTAAAACACCCATAAAAGCAAAAATTAAGGCTTCTTTGTATTCGATAATTTGGGCATCGGGGATAATGATTTGGGTATCGGTTTTACTTTGTAATGAATGGATAAGGTGTTGATTGTAAGCTCCGCCTCCTGTGATGAGACAATTTTTGATATGGTATTTTTTGAAAATTATTTCGATTTGCTCAACGCAATGTTGTGTAAAAGTTGCCAACGCATTTTCGGGCGTTAGTCTATTGATAATAGGATTAATATGCTCTAAAACCCACTCTATTCCCAAAGATTTTGGAGGTTGCTGATGATAAAATTTCAGTTGGTTGAGCTGAGTTAAAATATTATTGTTGATTTCCCCTTTTTTGGCTAATTCTCCGTTTTTATCGAAAGGACAATGCAGTTGCTGAGCGAGTGCATTCAGTACGATATTAACAGGGCAGATGTCGAATGCCATTCTTTTATTTTCTCGACGGAAAGAAATATTGGAAAAACCACCAAGGTTAAGGCAAGCATCATACTCACCGAATAATAATTCGTCGCCTATTGGAACAAGTGGGGCACCATTACCACCAAAAATCACATCTTGACTTCTAAAATCATAAACCACAGGAAAAGGATTTTGTGTTTTAATGGCTCTTCCATCTCCAATTTGAAGCGTAAATTTTCTTTCAGGTTGATGAAAAACGGTATGTCCATGAGAAGCGATAATATCAATTTTTTGGATTTGATATCGTCTTCTGAATTCTAAAACGGCATTACTCAGGTAAAACCCGTATGCTACATCAAGCGCTAATAAATCTTCACTTTTAAGATGGATGGCATCTTTGAGTTTGGTTAACCAATCCGAAGGATAAGTGATGGTCTCGCTATTGATAATATGAAAATGCCAAGATTCCTCTTTCCAAAATTCGACATGGCAAATGTCCAAGCCATCTAAACTTGTGCCCGACATGAGACCAATAGCGTAATATTTTTTCATGGATTATTGGGGTAAATCTTTTTTGCTGAGTTTTCCTCCAGAGTTGTTTTTAAAGGTAAATTCCGAGAAGTCATCTTTGGCAACCATTCCTCCTGTACTCATGGTTTTAGAGCCATTTTCGTAGGTGATATAAACAGTGTCTTGGGTATAGAGTTCTCTTTGTTTTTGATTCCAATAGATGGATTTCATATCAAAGGTTTTGCCTTCATTGGTTTTGATTTTGACATTTCCGTGTGCTTCATAGAATTTTTTAGTTTCACTAAATCGAGCAGAGTCAGCGTCTATAATTCCCGGTTTTTTCGGATTTTTTTTGTCATAAAATTCAATATGTATTCCTTTTCTCGCCACGGTGTAGGGAGAATCTATCATTCCGAATTTTTCGATAAGTGGAGCAGATGCCTTTAGTGAAATTCGTCCTGAATCTCTTTTGATAATTTGGGCATTTTTAATGACTTCGGTAGGGATATTCGTCCACTTTTCCGTGTTTCTTTTTTCGGAAGACGCATTTTCGCACGAAGCAAAAAATATAGCACAACCCAAAAGGAAAGCTATATTTTTAATGATATCATATGTATGATTTTTATTAATCATATTTTGTTTTTCTAAACCACTTATCAGTAAAGTTAAGACCAATTTTAAGGTTGATGAAATTTTGTCTTATCAAATTATTTTCGACTGTCCCTCGTTTCCCTAATTCGATACCGATATCAATTCCACTCATTCTATTGATAGAACTCTTCTTGAATGGAAATGTAGCTCCCAATGCAAGTCCCCATTTATTAAGTCTTTGGTTGTTAAGGAGTATATTGCCTTGTTCATAGAAAGCACCATAACGGTAGATTACCCTTGAGAAATAACTTCTAAAATTGTTAATATCAGGAATTATCCAACCTCCAACGGTGTATTTGAAAGCATCTTTATAAGACAGGTTGGGATTATTAAACGAAGCCGTTTTACCTTTTTTATAATCCACCTGTGTACTCAAAAACCACCTTGAATTTTCTCCGTATCCAACACCCAAAGAAGCTTCCATAGGGAAAATATTTGGAGTGCTTTCGTTTCTTTTTTCGATAATGGTTTCTTCCACTTTTTTATCTTTTGCGATATAGAGGTAAGTACTATTGGTATACGTTTTTTGGATGTTGTTGTTACTACCAAGTGTAGTAGTAGCCCCAATGGTAAATTGTTTTTCATCCAAGAAACTTTTTTGATAGATAGCCCCAAGAGTGAAATTAAAATGCCTTACTTTATAATTGGTTTCGTGTCCGTTGATAAGTTCAGCGTCAGAATAGGTGATTTCATCAATATCTTTTACATTTCCAAAGTAATAATTGGTTCTTAATCCTACTCCTATTTCTGGTGTGATATTGTATGAAAGTCCTGTTTGTAAAGTGTTTACACTTCCTTTTCCTGTAAAGCTTTGTGTTCTTTCTATACCATTATCCATTTTTGTTTTCTGAAAAACGCTATAGTTTTTAGAGCTATAAGGCTGATAGCCGACTCCAAATTTTAATTTTTTAGAAAGTGGGAAAGCGATACTTATGTTCGATAGGTAGGAAGAATGTTTTTTAGCACTAATATTGTTATAATTAGATTTGAAAAAGTTACTTTCACTTGTTCCTTCGAGTTTGATACTGGTGAGTTCTAAATTTTTATTGGCTGCGGGATTAGCAAAATTAAAACTATTATTGAAATCCGTCATATAAGCCGTAGAAATACCTCCCATCGAGGCATTTTCTATCGTGTTATCATACTTCACATCTCCAATTCCAAAGGAGGCATAAGGCGAATTTCCGATCTCTTGAGCATTCGAAAACAAACCTACCAATACCAATGATGATATAAAAAGTTTTTTCATTCTATTTTTAATTCAAGGCACAAATATGATGAAATATAATGACTTTTAAAAGAAATAAGAGGTTAAAGTTTGTTAATCCATCTTAAAAAAAGTAGAAAGTTGATTATTATTTTGATAATTAATTGGAAAAAATTACCTTTGAAACTATGAATTGGGACAAAGTAATAGGACATCAGGGTTTAAAAAAACAATTATTAGATAGCATAGACGAAAATAGAGTAAGTCACGCACAATTGTTTGTTGGTCAGGAAGGTTATGGAGTATTGGCTTTGGTTTTGGCATATGCTCGTGAGATTTTCAAGAGAGAAAATCCGCAATCTGCCCATAAAATAGACCATTTAAACCATATTGATTTACAACTTTGTTTCCCTGTTTATTCTGAAAAAGGAAAGGCATTAACGGAAAGATTTTACACTCAGTTTCGAGAAGTGGTTTTACAAAATCCTTATATTAATTTAAAAGATTGGGGAGATTTTTTAGATTCTAAAAACAAACAATTATTTATTTCTGCGGACGAAATAGAAGCTCAGAATCATCAATTTTCATTAAAAAGTTTTGAGGGAGGAACCAAAATTCTTATCATTTGGAGAGCTGACAAAATGAATGTCTCTGCCTCTAATAAATTCTTGAAATTCTTGGAAGAACCACCAGAGAAAACCTTAATTTTCCTTACTGCCAAAAGCTCCGAAGATTTTTTGCCAACTATTTTCTCTCGAACACAAGTGGTAGAAGTGCCAAGGCTTCAAGATGAAGATGTACAGCGATTTATTACCGAAAATTACACCGATTTAGAGCAAGAAAAAGTGAAAGAAATTGTTTTTCAGGCTCAGGGGAATATCAATCAGGCAATGAAAATCATTGCACAAGATGGGCAAGTTTCCGAATACGAGGCATTTTTTATTCAATGGGTGAGAGATGCTTTTATGGTCATGAAAAAGCCGATTCATTTGAAAAGTATTATTGCATGGGCAAAAGATATTGCGAGTTGGAACCGAGAAAAGCAAAAGGGATTTTTAGACTATTGCACCGAGATGTTCCGATTGGCAATGTTGCAATCTTATGGTGTAGAGCAGATGGTTTATAAAAAGCTGAAAAGCGGAGGTTTTAAGTGGGAAGCCTTTTCAAAATATATTCACGGAGCTAATATTGAGCTTATTTTGGAGGAAATCAATCGAGCAGATTATCATTTAACCCGAAATGCCAATGCTAAAATTGTTTGGACAGATTTGGGCATAAAATTATCAAGGTATATTCATAAGAAGAAGTAGTTTCAATGCTTTCAATATCGTCAGTTTAGAAATAAAAGCAGTGTTTATTTATTGTTTTTGTTTTATGTATTGATAAAAGTCATTTTTTTTAGACTTGGGAAAAATGTAATTTTGAACCATAATAATTAAAAATTACATTCTAATGAAAAAGTTATTGTTACCACTTGTGGGTATATTGTTTATGGTATCATCTTGTAGAGAAGAATCGCCTGTTGTAAAGAAGGCTGATGATACAGATTTTGGAACTGGAGAAATATTCTTTGCAGGGAAATGGGCAAGGGATTTTGATGCTGGTGGTCAACAGCAAACGGCGGAATATTATATTTATCAAGATAGTATTAAATATAATTTATTTGGTGCTGTGATAGACCTTAATTATGTTATTGAAAAGGATACCTTTTTAATGGAGAAAAAACAATTTGTGGGGCATTCTTATGATGGAACAAAATATTTTTCTCTTTTCTTTAAAAATATTACGGACGATTCTTTGACGATTTATAAGAAGATAGATTTTCAAAATTTAGAAGAAGCGATGGAAATGGAAATTCCTGCTCCTGATGATACGGAAAATCATGGTTGGAATACTTTTTATAAGCAATAATTAATAGAGATGACTTATGAAATGGCTTCAGTTGGGTTCGTTGTTATTTCTTTTGGTGGCTTGTGCTTATAAGAGCGACCTAAAGGATGTTGAAAAGTATGAAAATGAATTTTCAAAAGATGATTTTCAAGAGCGAGGTTTGTATTCTTGGAAGTTTCAGTTGGTAGGAAAAGAGCAGACTTCTACGCATCAGTTTTTTGAGGATAGTATTTTATACAAAATGGAAGGCAGCATTTATAGTACTGAATATCCAATGTATAAATTATCTTACGAAGCCAAGGAACAAAAGTGGATAGGGAAAGACAATAAAGGTATTGTTTATGTACTTTATTTCAAAGATAAAACGGACACGAGTATTACCATTTATAAACATAAGTGTAAGAAAAAAGGATTGAGGGAAGCACTTGATTTTTCCTATCCAAAGCCTGATGCTACAACTGACCATGGATGGAATGTTTATAGTCTAAAAGGTTTTGATAATGAATCTGTTTTGCCAGTTTCAGGAATGTTTTCTAATGGTAAAGAAACGATTTCTATTCATGATAAAACTATTGAAATAGGAGATAGGTCGGTCAAAAAATTAAGTTTTCACAAAGGGGAAAGGAGATGGGTTGGACAATATGAAAACGAATATTTACAAATTTTCTTCAAGTCTTTTGAAGATGAGGTATTGGAAATTAATATGCATTGGTCGGAAGATTTGGAAAGCTTGTATAAAACGAAATATCCATCAACGGATAATTGGGAAGTTTATCATCAGCAATAATTAAAAAAAAATCCGAGTTAATAAAAACTCGGATTTTTTATTTTAATGTAATTTTTTCCAAATGGCATCTTTCAACTCCATTAAACCTTCTTGAGTGACGCTCGAAAAGAAAATTGGTTTTTTATTTTCTGGAAATTCTTCTGCGATTTCAGCTTTCAGTTCGTCATCTAATAAATCTGATTTGGAAACGCTATAAATAAAGTCTTTGTCTAATAATTCTGGGTTATATTTCCTCAGTTCGTTTTCTAAAATCTGAAATTCTTTGTAATGGCTATCAGAATCTGCTGGGATTAAAAATAACAAAATAGCATTTCTTTCGATATGTCGTAAAAAACGATGCCCTAAACCTTTTCCCTCAGCGGCTCCTTCGATAATTCCAGGGATGTCTGCCATCACGAAAGATTGGAAGTTTCGGTAATCTACAATTCCCAAATTGGGCGTTAAGGTAGTAAATGCATAATTGGCAATTTTCGGTTTTGCTGCCGAAACGGAGGATAATAAAGTTGATTTTCCTGCATTGGGGAAGCCTACCAAACCAACGTCGGCTAAGACTTTTAGCTCGAAAGTTACATAACCTTCCTGTCCTTCTAATCCTGGTTGAGCGTATCTCGGTGTCTGATGAGTGGAAGATTTAAAGTGAACATTTCCTCGTCCTCCTTTTCCTCCTGCTTTGAGGATGATTTCTTGGTTTTCTTCTAAAATCTCTCCAATGATTTCTCCTTCTTCATCTTTGGCAACAGTACCAATAGGAACTTCGATATAGACATCTTTTCCATCGGCACCTGTGAGTTCACTTTTTCCACCATTTTGTCCTCTTTCGGCTTTTACATGTCGCTTATAACGAAGTGGTAAAAGTGTCCAAAGGTGAGCATTTCCTTTCATAATGATATGACCTCCACGACCTCCATCGCCACCGTCGGGACCTCCTTTATCGATGTACTTTTCACGACGAAGATGAGCTGAACCCGCTCCTCCGTGTCCGCTCTTGCAATGTATTTTAATATGATCTACGAAATTGCTCATTTATTTGTTAATTTTGTACAATGTAAAATGTACTATTGTATAATGATACCTGTTTATGCTTTAGTTTGTATTTTGTATTACAATACCATTGTAAATGATTTTTATTTTATGCTTTATTTTTTACCTCATAAGATTCTCAAATCATACATCAAAAAATCATTATACAATCAGTCATAGTACATTATACAACAAGTAAAGTATTAAACTATCTTCTCTACCTCTTTAAAGAGATTTTCTGCGATTTCTTGGATTTCTCCTACGCCGTTTACCTCTACATATTTACCTTGCTTTTTGTATAACTCGGCTACTTCGGCAGTTTTAGCGTAATATTCTTTAATTCTATTTCTAATGATTTCTTCATTCGCATCATCGGCTCTACCGCTCGTTTTCCCTCTTTCTAAAAGCCTTTTTACTAAAATTTCGTCCTCTACAACCAAAGAAAGGCAAATGCTAATATCGTCATTCAATACTTCTTTCACGATGTTTTCTAACGCTTCGGTCTGTTGTGCTGTTCTTGGGAAACCGTCAAAGATAAATCCTTTGGCATCGGTTGGCTTTTTCACTTCCTCGGTAAGCATGTCAATGGTCACTTGGTCAGGAACGAGTTGTCCTTTTTCGATATAAGATTTGGCTAATTTTCCTAAATCGGTATCATTTTTCATATTAAACCTAAATAAATCTCCTGTTGAAATTTGTTTGAGGTTAAATTTCTGAATTAAATTTTCTGCTTGCGTTCCTTTTCCGCTCCCTGGAGGACCGAATAATACAATATTAATCATTATTTTTATTATTTTTTCAGTTATTTTTGGTCTTCAAATTTTCCAATTTGTCTTGCCTCTATTTAATCTGCTAATTGATATAAATCAGGAAGATTTCTTCCCAATTCGTCATAATCTAAACCATAGCCTAGGACAAATTTATTAGGGATTTCTTTCCCTACATAATCAATTTTAAAATCTTTTTTATACACTTCAGGTTTCAGTAGGAGAGAGGCTACTTTCACTGATTTTGGATTTTTGGTATTTTGGAAATATTCGAATAAACTTTCGATGGTATTTCCTGTATCAATGATATCTTCTACCAAAATAATGTGTCTTCCTTCGACCTCTTTGGTTAGTTCCATTTTTTTATAGACAATTCCTGTAGATTGCGTTCCTGAGTAAGAACTCACCTGTAAAAATGCCACTTCACATTCTCCTGCATAGTGTTTTAGTAAATCTGCAAAAAACATAAAAACACCGTTAAGGACACCTACAAAAACAGGTTTTTCTCCTTTATAATCTTGGTGAATTTTTTCCGCTAATGCTTTTACATATCCCTGAATTTCCTCATTTGATAAATAAGGAACAAATGCTTTATCGTGTACTTTAATCTTTTCCATACTTTTTAACGGACAAAATTACGGAATTTTTTACGATAAACCTTAAATGAGTGAAAATAAAAATCCGAAGTCGATTGCTTCACTAGTAATGCCTAATATTTTACTCCTATTTTCATAATTTTTTTTCACTTCCATTTGCACAATTCAAAAATAAAACTTTACTTTGCAATTCAAAGTTCTTTTTATGGAAGTGAAAAATTATCAACAAGATTTAGAGCATATTCGTTCGATGATGGAAAAATCCTCAAGGTTTATCTCTTTGAGTGGATTGTCAGGTGTTTCGGCAGGTGTCATTGCATTGATTGGAGCGGTGTATGTGTATTATGTTTTTCAGCGAGAGGGAATTGATTATTTTGATGGAAAGTCGAATATATATTCTCCTGAATTGGTCAACGAACTATTTATAATAGCCACTGTGATTCTAATTTGTGCTATTGGTACAGGATATTTTTTCACGGCTCAGAAAAGTAAGAAAAAAGGTGTGAAAGTATGGGATGCTACCACGAAAAGATTATTGATAAATTTGGCAATTCCGTTATTAACAGGAGGCGTGTTTTGTTTGGCGTTACAGTACCATAAGGCATTTGTGTTTGTCGCACCTTGCACTTTGATTTTCTATGGTTTAGCCTTGGTGAATGCGAGTAAATTCACATTGAATGATATTCAGTATTTGGGAATTTTGGAAATTGTATTAGGTTTGGTTTCTTTGTTTTTCTTAGGTTGGGGACTGGTAACTTGGGCAATTGGTTTTGGCGTTTTGCATATCGTGTATGGCTTGATAATGTATAAGAAATATCAATAAATTTTTAGCAATGATTGATATTAATAATTTAAATAAATACTTTGAAAGTAGAGTAAGGCTTGGCATTATGTCGGTTTTAATGGTGAACGATTGGGTGGATTTTTCGGAGATGAAATCATTATTAAAGGTAACCGACGGAAACTTGGCAAGTCATAGCAATGCTTTGGAAAAGGCAGAATACATCGAAGTGAAAAAGGAATTTGTGGGCAAAAGACCAAAGACCTCTTATCGTGTAACGCAAAAAGGTAGAGAGGCTTTTGAATTGCATTTGAGTAATTTGGAAAAATTATTAGGGAGATAATGCTCTTTTTTTTGAAAATTAACTTTGAGATTCAAAGTAATTTGTAATACGAAATTAATTAAAAAATAGAAATATGAAAAAAGTAGAAATTTTACAATTAGGCTGGGTGATATTTGGGATTTTCTTTTTGTTAGGAAATGTCGCTTTGTTCGGTTATTGGCTAACAGATAATCCAGAGTTTGCCTTGATGGGCTATTTTTTATTGATCTTTGGAACGCTTATCAATTCTATGGTCGCTTTAATATTTATCATATTGAGTTATAGCGATCAAGAAAATGCCAAAATTTGGCGACAATCGGCGCTTATTTTATTACTGAATATTCCAATAGCATTAGTCTATGCTTATGTAGGATTAATAATTTTATAAACATTTAAAAATTGTATATTATGAAAAAGTTACATTATATCGTATTGAGTACGATACTTTTTGTGGGATTGTTTTATCACGAAACAATAGGGGTTAATCTAAGTTTATTCGCTTTGTTTTTAGCGATAATGACCATTTATAAAACCCCGAAAAAATACAAAACCCAATCTTTTTGGGTGAGTTTTTTGGGAACGCTGATAGCGAGTTTTGCCTTTGCTTGGTATGGTGATTTTGTTTCGTTTTTAGCCTTATTCTGTTCCCTTGTTTTATTGGATTATCAAACGAAAAGTCCTCGACTGAATGTATTATTGGCGATTCCTGTTTTTATGACCAATCAATTCACTTTTCTTTGTCGGTTCTTTACCTTCGCCGATTGGTTACCTCGCAAAAGAAAAAAAGGAATGGGTCAAAAAATCATTGCATTGGTTGTGATTCCACTTTTATTTATCGCTGTTTTTGTGGGTGTTTATAGTATGGGAAGTACGCATTTTGCGGATTTGTTTATCAATTTTAAATGGGATTTTGATTTTAAGAGTTTTTTGTGGTTATTTCTTTTAGGGTTCTTTATTGCCTTTAATTATTGGAATTTCAGTGTTCAGAAAGTTTTTTATCAGACCAATTATTATTTGATCTCGGATTTTAGAAAAAAGCCAACTCCGCTTTCTACTTGGTCTTTTATGGATTTAGATGCCGAACGAATGAGTGGTGTGGTTTCATTAGTAATGTTGAATATTTTAACCGCCTTTTTTGTCATTACTTTTAATTACGAATTATTCTACGAAACTACCAAATCGGCTACAGAATTATCTTTGGAAACCCACGAAAGGGTTAATGCCGTTATTTTATCTATTGTGATGGTGATTTTGTTAATTTTATTCTATTTTAAATCTTATTTTAATTTTGATAAAAAAGCGAAAATATTAAAACGATTAGCGTATTCTTGGTTGGTGATTAATATGATTTTAATACTATCTACAATGCTGAAAAACACAGAGTATATCTATCATTTCGGAATGACTTACAAGCGTTGGGGCGTGTATGCTTTTCTAAGTTTGGCTTTATTCGGGCTGATTTTCACGATGCTTAAAATTCATAACCAAAAAACCAATGCTTATTTGTTTACTCAAATGGTGTGGAGTTTTTATGTTTTAATCATGTTGATTGGAGTTGTAAATTGGGGCGGAATTTCCACGCAATATAATATAGAACACAAAAAGGGAAATTATACTTTTTTAAGGTCGTTAGATTATAATCATCAACTTCTAAAGGAGCATTTTCCTCATCAATATGAAAACACAGTGGATTATCGAGCGAAGGCATCTCAAAAAGCTTCCTTTTTATCTAAGGCGTTGTATTATGAAACAATTGATGAAGAATGATAGCACTTCGCCTACCAAATTTTAAAACCACAAAAATGCATATCTTAAAACATGCATTTTTGTGGTTTATTGTATTCTTTTTTGATTAATCTTCTGTTTCAGGGGCTAATTTTCTCGTTGCCAATTCTTGGTCAAAAAGATAAAGAGCAGAAGTATTATCATGAACCATTTTTATTTTTGCTAAAAACTGAGAGGCACTTGCTTCTTCCTCTACTTGTTCATTGATAAACCATTGAAGAAAACTAACAGTAGCAAAATCAGACTCTTCATTTGCTTGTTTCACAATATTAAAAATACTTTTCGTTACTAATTTCTCGTGAGCCAAAGCTCTTTCAAAAATATCAATAGCGTTTTTAAAGTCATGAGGCGGTTGCTCTACTGTTCCAATAACAGCTTGATAACCAATATCTACTAAGAAATCATACATTTTGTCAGCATGCGTCAATTCCTCTTTACTCTGCACTCTGAAATAGTTTGCAATTCCGTCCAAATCATTCGCCGAAAACCAAGCTGACATCGCCAAATAATAATTTGCGGCAAATTGTTCTTTGGTAATTTGTTCGTTGATTAGTTTTGCTATTTTTTCGCTTACCATAATGTTTATTTTTACCACAAATTTACCTAAAAAATCATTAAGAACCTTTATAAATTGGTAAGAATCAGGGCGGAATTATACTTTTGTAGTATTTATTTTAGGTTTAAATCGTTGTTAATGAGTGTTTTGATGGGTGTGTTGGATTTTAACGCTGATAAAAAGACCTCGGAAATGTAGGCGTTAAGAAAATAAAGTTTAAAATCGTTAAGAAATTTCTTGTGTTTGATGCAAGCGAGGGGAAAAGCGGTGGAGCAAGTTTTAGAAATTTTAGATTTTTGACTTTATTTTTAGCCGAATTTCCGCAGTCTTGAATTTTTGGCTCT